>Ga0208789_1000544_pt1 | contig 33492 bp, 29 predicted proteins | sample Methanotroph_Enr_FD_187368 | JGI IMG/M metagenome (GOLD analysis project Ga0208789, IMG submission 187368) | Enriched soil microbial communities from Old Woman Creek wetland in Ohio, USA - Methanotroph_Enrichment_5 (SPAdes) (version 2) | ecosystem: Environmental > Terrestrial > Soil > Wetlands...
GCGGGTGCGCGTGATTACGCGGCTTTGGCCCAGGAGTTATTCGATGAAGCCCAGAACTGGACTAAGCAGGAATGTATCGTCAATATTTGACGGGGCTCCGGTCCCGAACCCGACAGCGGCTTCAAACCCGGCTGCCAGCGGAAGTTCCCTGTCATCTGCTGGTCAGGATTTGAACAAGACCTCGCTTAAGACGAGGTATGGTGATGTTGCGCAGAGTTTGGGGCACAAGCTGTTTACGCCGCCTGCGGGGGTTAGTGACAGCCGTCAAAAAACAGCTACGATTATGATGTTTGTGCTTCTTGTAGTCTTTTTAGCGGTAATTTATTACGTTTTCATCAGTTCGCCGGCAGCAAAGCCGGTAGTCGCGGCTGTGCCGGCTAAAGTCGAAGTGGTGCCTGTGGCTGTTAAGGAAGAAGCGATACTCTGGAAGACTCCTGATGCGTATCCGCTGAATATGTTCGATCCGATGGCTCTTAGTTCGAGTGCGGAGACGGTGATCATTCCCGACTCGAACATTCCAGTGGCAATTTCGCTGGCGGTAAAAGGTATCGTTTTTAGTGAAGATAAGCCCTCGGCTATTATAAATGGCGAAGTTGTTTACGAGGGGCAGACCATAGATGGCGCTACTGTAACAAAGATCAACCGCAAGAATGTTCAATTTTTGGCCGATAGTAAGACATGGACGCAAGAAGTACAACGCTGAGTAAATTTTAAGTTTTGAGTTCTGAATTTTGAGTTGCGGAATCCCGACTGAGTCGGGATGACTATATAAGAAAGGATTTAGATATGTTCATGAAGTACTCACCGGGCGCGATTGTAACCGTTGTTGCGTTTACGCTCATAATGGCTGGAAACGGTTACGGACAGACCGTTACGATAATTGATTCAAATACTGACGGCAGCGCAGCGGCCAAAATGCAGGTCCTTACGCCAATAGAACAGCGGATGCGGAAAACTGTCAGCATTGATTTCAAAGAGACCCCGATTGACGATGTGCTGCGGATATTAAGCCAGCAGGCTGGGGTGGATATAGTTAAAAGTCCTAAGGTGACGGGTCCAGTGACGGCGACATTGACCAATGTGCCGCTTAGTGAGGCGTTGCAGAATATTTTGGCTGTGCATGGTTTCACATACCTGGCCAGCGATAACATGATCCGGGTGGTGCTTGCGGATGAAGTATCTGCCGACCAGACTAAGCTTACAAGCAAGGTTTACAGGATCATGTATGCCAATGTTAAGGATGTCGCGGCGGCACTAAAGGATTTTATCTCCAAGAAAGGCGAGATATCCTATAGCCAGGGTACAAATAATCTTATAGTGACCGACAGTGAAGACAAGATTCGGGCGATAGACACCTTCATTAAGGAAATCGACAGTATCACGCCACAAGTGCTTGTGGAAGCAAGGATTTACGATATTTCATCGGATGAGAGCCTTGACCTTGGCATTAAGTGGCAAGCTGGAAGAGTGGGGGCAGATATACAGCAGACAGTAAGCAGCGGAAGTTCTACCGGCGAAGGAGTAATAAATAATCCATACAATAATGCTGATATAGGGACTGTAGGCAATACGCTGGTGGATCCGACTGGAAAGAGCAAAACAGATCCGCATGTTACGGGATTATTTGACAGCGGCACGAATAAGACGGGCAGCGGTGAAGGTGTGCTGAGGTTCGGTTTTTTGAATAAATACGTCAATATTGACGCTTTATTGAAGGCTGAGCAGAAGACTTTGAGCGCAAAACTGCTCGCGAATCCGAGTGTGCTGGTTCTGGATAACGAAGAGGCATATATTAAGATCGTTGAAGAAGTGCCTTATCAGGAGCTTAGCCAGACTTCGGCGGGCGGCAATATCGGCACGACGCAATTCAAGGAAGTCGGCGTTGATCTCAAAGTAATTCCACATGTTACGGATGACGGATATGTAAGGCTTGCACTTAAGCCGTCGTTCAGTACACAGGTTGGGACGTTTGGATTGGCTGTGCCGGGTACGAGCCAGCTTAGCCAGGTTCCGGTTATCAATAAACGCGAAACGAACACTGTGGCGCTGATAAAGGATGGCGAGACAGTTGTTCTGGGCGGTTTGAAGAAGAAAGCGATAAACAAGGAACTGCATAAGATACCTTTGCTGGGTGATATACCGATTGCAGGGATCTTGTTCCGCTTCAAGGGTGAACAGGTTATAAACAGCGAACTGGTGGTATTTATTACGCCCTATGTTCTTACAAGGCCTGTACTTACGCCACATCAAATCCACCGGCTGGAAGAGACGAACATAATTCCGCCTGAGGCGAATTCGCCGTTGATCCTTGATAAACTCAAGAAGGATTAAAAGGCACGCTGCGAAATTTAGACCCCCGGTTTCTCCGGGGGTTTTTTATTTAACCAGGAATAGGTGTAGGAATAGCGTATAGGATAATTCAGAAGACAGGAGATAGAATAGTAAAAGTGGGTATTTGGGACGATAAACTGGGTTTGAGGGGTCGGTTGTTGTGCGTTTTGCCGGCGGCAGTGTTCATTTTCTTCTCAATTTTCGCGTTTTTGGCGGGGCAGGGCAGGTTTGATGTGGGTAGGTATGCGGGGGTTTGTGGGTTTTATCAGAAATACCAGCGTCCTTGCCCTGGGTGTGGTATGTCACGGGCAGTAATAGAATTATATAAAGGTGATATAGGTGGGGCGATTTATGAGCAGCCCGCGGCGGTTGTTTTTGTTGTTATGGGGTTTGCCTGGGCAGGTGCGGGGCTGATTGCGGCGGCGAGGGGGAAGAGATTAAGGCTTGCCGAGCGGATTAAACTTAAGTATATTGTTTTGCTGATACTTACGGTGCTGCTGGCGGGGTGGGCGTGGCGTTGGATCATAGATTTATGAAAGGTTTTAAAGTGAATACTAAGCTGGTTTTGACGCTGATGGGATTAGGGATTTTGGTTTCGGGGTGCGCGATTTTAGGGGTGGCGGTGAGTCCGTCGGCGGCGGAGGTTAAGCTTAAGGCGGAGTATAATTTGGCCCAGAAGGAGCCTAACAGCATACTGATCTTTGTGGATCAGCCTGCGACAGCTATAAATACATCAAACATAAGGCTTTATATTTCTCAGTTTGCCGAGGCGATGCTGGTTACGAAACTCAAATTGAAGCAGGAGACGATAATTCCGTACCAAAAATTATCAGAATTGCGGGATTCGCGGGAGGATTTCGCGATGCTAAGCCCTGTTGAAGTGGGGCGGGCGCTGGGGGCGGAGATGGTTTTATATATCACGGTCGATGAATTTAGGCAGGCGAAGCTTGGATCAGAAGGCTTTTATGAATCAATACTTACGACACGGAGCGGGCTTTATGACGTAACGCGGGGAGAGCTGGTTTGGCCAGAGGATGGGAATTTACGGAAGATAAAGGTCGGGCTGGATATGGAAAAGGGCGAGTTCGACAAGGGGGCATCGCGGCTTGCAGAGGCGAGCGTAAAATGTATTATACGCTACCTTTATGATGTAAAGAAGATCGATTCGAGGGTGCCGGAAGAGGTAAATTATAATTGGAGTGAGTAGAATTTTAATTTCTAGGCCTGGCTATAAACGTTATATCAGCTCATACTTAAATAATATTTGGCGGGGGTATCAGAACTGGCGAGCATGGCCGATTTACACTTGAAAAGATCGAGCCTGAACAGAGAACATGCGTTAAATTCAAAGACTTAGAAAATGGAGCCAACGCGAGTCGAACGCGCGACCTCTTGCATGCCATGCGTAGGAGCTAAAAAAGGTCCTGTTTTCGTAACTCTTTTGCCCACAATGAGCTACATTTCACGATAAATTGCAAGTAGTTTTAAAAACCTTTGCAAGTATTGCACCCCATTGCACCGGATTGCATCCATTGCAAGTATATACGCGCGCAGGAAAGAGTAGTACTACTTGTGGACAAGCGAGGGTGGAATATAGCCAAACATACGGCTTTGTGCGCGAAATTCGGCGCTATGGTCACGCATGCTATCAAAGTCTAATCGAAAAGATGTCGATTTCGAGAGTAGGCTACTTGTGGATAGTAAGGGTTTAGAACATAGAGCGGGCATTGCTATCGAAAGAATCAGAATAATGTAATTATCATAAATCCGGCTAATCCTTTTGCTCAGTTCTCTTTTAGCCAGGTGAATGATGTTTTCAGTTCCGAAAATCATCATAAATAAAAGCATTTCGGAATCACTTCGAGCGATGTCTTTCTCTAAAAGTCTGTCATTTACTGACTGTGTGCTCATATCGCTTTGTCTCATTTTTGTTCCCTTCATTTTTTACCTATCCTAACGATGTTGAATTTGTGAATTACTAAAACCGTGTTAGTTGTGTGTTAATTCGGTTTGACTTGGATATAAAAACGCTTTGAGTGTTGCCTTAATATAAGTATAATGATGTCGAGTAAAAGGATTGCTAACATAATTCTAACATTAAGCTAACATTTACGGAATGTTGCGTGCGTACACTGCAACGCTGAGGCAGAAGTTTAATTTAGAATTTGGAAGGGAAATGGTATTATGCCAAAAGAGAATATCCTGATCGTTGATGATGAAGAGGATATCCTTGAACTGGTTCGGTACAACCTTCAAAAGGAAGGCTATTCTGTTATTTGTTCGGCCAATGGTGAGGATGCGTTAACAAAGGCAAGGAACAAATTTCCCGATCTCATAGTGCTTGACCTTATGCTGCCGGGACTTGACGGTCTTGAGATATGCAAATTGTTAAAGGCTGATCCCAAGACAAGTCAGATTCCAATAATTATGCTCACCGCCAAGGGCGAAGAAACGGACGTTATAACGGGTCTGGAAGTTGGCGCGGACGATTATATCGCAAAGCCCTTCAGTCCCAAAGTGCTTATAGCGCGGGTGCGCACGGCACTTCGTCGCAAAGCAAGCAAGCTGGCCACCGAAGATCAGGCCATTTTAAAACTTCATGAAATCACTATCGATCCTGGTCGGCACGAAGTAAACGTAAAAGGCAAAGTGGTAGAGCTGACATTTACGGAATTTCGACTTCTCCAAACTCTTACCAAGCGGCCTGGAAATGTCTTTACACGATACCAGATCGTTGATGCCATACGCGGAAGTGATTACCCGGTGACGGATCGTTCGGTGGATGTGCAGGTGGTATCGCTTCGCAAGAAGCTCGGGTCGGCGGGCAAGTATATCGAAACGATACGCGGGATAGGATATAAATTCAAGGATTAGTATAGATGGCCAAGAAAAGCCTGCTATGGCAATTATATCCGTTATATCTTTTAGTTACGGTGCTGGCACTGGTGACGGTAGGGTGGTATGCCTCAAATGCGATACGTACTTTTTACATCGAGGCTACCTGCGAAAAACTCCAGCTCAATGCCGCCCTTGCCGGGGAACAACTGCACAAGACTTTGGATAAGCCATCTGCGCATATCGAAGAACTTGCAAAAGAGATAGCTCACTATAGTGGAAATCGTATTACGGTTATGGGGGCAGACGGCAAGGTACTGGCTGATAGCAGTGAAGACCCTGCCAAGATGGAAAATCATGCCGACCGTCCTGAAGTCCAGGCGGCAATAAGTGGGCAAATCGGAAGATCAACTCGGTATAGTTCCACCTTGGGCAAGGAATTGCTATATGTGGCCGTTCCGATAATGGATGCAAACAATGTTGTGGCGGTAGTGCGTGTTGCGGCGCCACTGGCAAGCCTTGCTCCAACGATCAATCAAACATATTCGAGAATAGCAACCATCGGCATTATCGTGGCGGTCATAACCGCGATACTGAGCCTTTTGATAGTGCACAGAATAACCCGGCCTCTGGCGCGTATGGAAAAAGCCGCCAAACGCTTTACCGACGGCGAGCTGGATGTAAAAGTCCCGACGGCCGGAGCAAATGAACTTCGATCGCTCGCGCATACCCTCAACACGATGGCCGACAGGCTTAAGGAAAAAATAGATGCTGTTACCGCCCAGCGAAATGAGCTTGAGGCGGTATTGTCCGGCATGGTAGAAGGTGTGCTGGTAATAGACGCCGATGAAAAAATAGTAAGTATAAATGATGCCGCTGCCGTAATGCTCAACATAGGCGTGCGCAAATCACGGGGGCAGGCTATCGAAGCGGTTATATGGAACACGGAATTACAGAAGATGATCGCTGATGTTCTCGCGGGACGTGTGCTGCTGGAACAGGAAATAATTATCAATGCCGATGATAAGCGGTATATACAGGCGCACGGTGCTGTTTTGCAACGAGAAGCCGGCACCGGAGCGGTTATCGTACTCAATGATATAACCCGTCTCAAACAGCTTGAGGATTTGCGTCGTCAGTTCGTCGCCAATGTCTCCCATGAGTTGAAAACCCCGATAACGTCTATAAAGGGCTTTGTCGAGACGCTGCTTGAGGGGGCTGTAAATGAGCCAAACGACGCAAAGCGTTTTTTGGAGATCATCGCGAAGCAAGCCAACCGTCTTTCGGCTATTATAGACGACCTGCTTAGTCTCTCACGCATAGAGCAGGAAAGCGAAAATGACCAGATAGTCCTGACGCGAGGCAGTATAAATGAAGTGCTTAATAATGTCCTCACGGCCTGCCAGCCGAGGGCTGCTCTTAAGGAAATGAATATCACACTGCATTGTGACGCGGATACTTTTGCGAACATCAATGCCCAGCTTCTGGAGCAGGCGGTGATTAATCTTGTAGATAACGCGATAAAATACAGCGACCCCGGCAAAAACATCGCCATCACCGCAAAAAAAACAGACGATCACGTCGTAATAAGCGTTAGCGATCGGGGATACGGTATCGCTGGCGAACATCTTGAAAGAATATTTGAGCGGTTCTACGTTGCAGATAAAGCCCGCAGCCGCAAGCTAGGCGGGACAGGTCTTGGCCTTGCGATAGTAAAGCACATCGCCGCCGCCCACGGCGGCAAGGTAAGCGTCGAAAGCACCGTCGGCAAAGGCAGTACGTTTACGATCAGTCTGCCGACCAAGTAATTCGATCTGCGCCGCTCTAGTTTTTTTCAATCACAACATAGACTAATTTCTAACCTCCCTTTCACACAATTCTAATACAAGCAGACTACTATCATGCCAGCTCGAATTCGTTAACACGCCGATTCGGAATTGTTAAAAGGCAAATTTATTCTATTTTCAGGAGGTTCAGAATGAAACAACGAGTTTTACTGGCGGTATTGCTGCTACTGCCAATGGGCATGGCCGGGGCACAGGAAGTTGACCCGAACGTGCTTATGATGCTGCAAAAACAGCTTGCACAGCAGCAGGAGATGCTCACGCAGCTCCAGGCCAAGCTTGCGGCCATCGAGTCGCAAAAAGAGCAGACAGCACCGGCCGATGTTAACCTCGCCAAATTGCAGGCGAAAGTTGACGCACTTCAGGATTCTCAACTCCAGCAGACCAGGCAGCAGCAAGCATTGAGTCAGAAAGTTGACTACGTCCAGAACGGTGAGATCAACTGGCCAAAAGGCATGGAGTGGGTCAAGAACGTGAAGTTCAAAGGCGATCTGCGTACGCGTTACGAAATGATCGACGAGGAAGGAAGCGACAATCGCAATCGCGCCCGCATTCGCGCTCGTATAGGTCTTGACACCAAGATCAATGACGATGTTGACGCTGGATTCAGGCTGGCTACTTCGGAAGTATGGGGCGACAACGCGGTATCAGGCGATGCCGATTCTACCAACCAGACGCTCGACGACGCTTTCAGCAAAAAGACCATCTGGCTTGACCTGGCATACTTCAACTGGCATCCCAAGGACTTCGCGGGTCTTAACGTGATCGGAGGAAAAATGGAAAATCCATTTGTGCGTGTCGGCGGAAATCAGCTTATATGGGACGGCGACCTGACCCCCGAAGGTATTGCTGTGCAGTACACAAGGCCGCTCAATAGCGACAGTTCGCTTGAGATGTTCGCTAATGGCGGCGCGTTCTATGTCGATGAGACAAAGAGCGGTGCCGATACTTCGCTTTACGGCGGACAGTTTGGCTTGAAGAACACATTCGAGGATAAGTCATATCTGCTCGGCGGTATCGGTTTCTATGGATACAGTCAGCTCGAAGATCATGCGGCTTTTGTAACTGTTGACGGCAAGGACAAGTTCTTTGGCAACAGTAACAGCGGCGGTGTCTATACCGACAGCTATACTCTCAGCGAATTTTTCGGAGAGTATGGCTTCAATGTATGCGAGAGGCCGGCGGCGGTTTATGCGAGTTATGTGCAGAACAACGCCGCTTCTGAAGAAAACCAAGGCTGGCTGGTCGGTGGCAAATACGGCAAGTGCAAAGACGTCGGTTCGTTGGAATTGTCTTATGACTACCGCGATCTTGAGAAGGATGCCGTGGTCGGAATCTTCAGCGATTCGGACTTTATCGGCGGCGGTACCAACGGCAAGGGCCACAGGATTGGAGCTACTTATCAACTAGCCAAAAACGTCCAGACAGCAGTAAACTACTTCATGGATGAAAAAGGCGACGATGAACATAACTACGACCGCTTACAGGCTGATTTGACCTTCAAGTTCTAGTGCTTTATGTGGGGCGGGCTTTGCCGGCTCGCCCCTTTATATAACTCGGTGTAGTCCTGGCGTGTCAAAAGTTTAATTCCCAACTAACAGAGTTCTAACAGAATCCTAACAATCGTATGGTACATAATTTAAAAAGGAGAAAGTATATGAAAAAGATTATCACGATCTCAGCTTTAGTTCTGGCTATGACCTTGTCGCTGACAGCGGTCAAGGCGGCGGAGAACAGCGGCGTGTTGCAGATCGACGGTTCAACAACGGTCGGCCCGATAGCGGACGCTTTTGCTGAGGTATTCAAGACGAAGTATTCCGATGCCACGTTCACGGTAAAGAAGACCGGTTCCGGCGACGGCGCGGCCGCACTGATAGATGGCCGATGCGATATCGCAACAATGAGCCGTTTTATGAAAGGCGAAGAGATAAAGAAGGCCGTTGATAAGGGTGTATTCCCAACAGCACACGCGATAGCGATGGACGGCGTTTGCATTATAGTTCATCCCTCCAATCCCGTAACCAACCTCACACGCCAGCAGATACACGACATCTACAACGGCACGATCACCAACTGGAAAGATGTCGGCGGCGCTGACGTCAAGATAGTCGCCATTACCCGTGATTCATCCAGCGGCACATTTGAGGTGTTCAATGAAAAGGTGATGAATAAGGATAAGATGGCAGGCTCAGTGGAAACCGTCAACGCCAATCCGCAGGCTCAAAACAGAGTGAAATCGACAGAGGGCGCGATAGCTTATGTCGGCCTTGCCTTTCAAGAAGGCGTAAAGACGCTTAAGGTTGATGGCGTAGTCTGTACTAAAGGCACGGTCAAGCAGGGTATTTATCCCGTTAGCAGGCTGCTGTATTTCTTTACCAACGGCTTCCCGGAGCCTGGTACGATCAAATATGATTTCTGCACATTCTACCTTAGCGAAAAAGGGCAGGAAATCATTGAGGCCAAGGGATTTGTGCCTTTCACGAACTACTAATACTCGGGCCTTAACTGGGCAAAGGGAGTAATGAACTTATTTGAAAGTAAAACACAGTCGCGGGCGGCCGATTTTGATCGGCCGCTTGTGCTTACACCGGCCGAGGATATCACCGGCTGGCTGGTGCGTCATGGGGGTAAAGCATTTCTATTTCTTATAACATTTACATCCGTTATTTCTGTTCTATTAATCTTCATTTTTATTATACGCGAAGCGTTTCCATTTTTCATCCAGCCAACCTTCAAAGGAAGTATTGAACGCATAGCCGAGTTTTTCACAAGTGCCAGTTGGTATCCATCGGCACCTAAGCCGCAATACGGGGCACTATCGCTTATTATCGGCTCCCTATATGTTACGGCTGGCGCATTGCTTTTTGCGGTGCCTGCCGGTTTGCTTGCGGCGATGTTCCTCAGTGATATCGCGCCGTTTGGTTTGCGTCAAATATGCAAACCCGTTATAGAGCTTCTTGCCGCGATACCATCGGTAGCTTACGGTTTTTTCGCTGTACTTGTGGTAGCGCCATGGCTTCAAAATAACCTTGGTTTTTCCACCGGCACAAACGCCCTTAACGCCTCAATTATGCTCGCTATAATGGCCATACCTACCATTGTGTCTGTCGCCGACGACGCTATGACAGCTACCGGCCGTCAGGTACGCGAAGCTTCGTATGCACTTGGCGCTACGCGTGCTGAAACCCTTATCAAAGTGGTAATGCCTGCGGCTCATAGCGGCATTATAGCGGCTGTAATACTTGGAATGATGCGGGCTATCGGCGAGACGATGGTCGTTTGGATGGCGGCTGGAAATGCCAGCCAGATACCGACGCCGTGGTGGAATCTGGCCTCGGCTGTACGTACAATGACCGCGACCATCGCAGGCGACATGGGGGAAACCGTGAAGGGGTCGGATCATTATCGCGTACTGTTCACTGTGGGACTTGTGCTTCTGGCATTTACTTTTATTCTCAATCTTATAAGCGAGTATTTTCTTACTCAGGCTAAAAAAACAGGCGGAGGCAGACGCAAATGAGATTGTGGCTGCGAATGCTAATCGACAAGGCTTTCACGAATATCTCGGCGGTCAGTATTATATTGATGGCCGGGGCGTTGTGCGTGATACTTGGCCCGATGATATATAAAGGTACAGGGGCGGTGTTCTTCAAAGGTACGGTAGAATTTCGCCGTCAGCAATTTGAAATGCATGGGCGAGGCAATAAAGCCTCTATTGAAAAAGAACTGGCACAAGCCGCCCGGTATCGCAACAAAGTTTACGCGATCATAGATTCATTTCGCAATGGTATAGATACCGCGCATCTAGAGATACAAGTGCGCGATGCCTACCGTGAATACGGTGAACAACTGCGGTATAACAACATCGAAAGCAAGGAATATACCGATCTCCGCAGAAAGGCCAAAGTGATCCGCGACGAGCTTTTGGCGGCACTGGAAACAGCCGACAACAATGAGGCTCTTGTGCACCTCGATGCCGTTAGTGCAAATAAAGACAAGCAGCAATTTGCAGCCACGCCTATCGAGCGATATTTTGAAATCGCCGAGGACTACCGTAAGATCGTAAAGGTCGTCGATCTTAAAAGACGCGATCAGTACGCCAAAGCTCTGGACGATGTGCAGGAACAGGTACGCCTGCTTCTTGGCCCGCGTCTCGGCCAGCAGATACCGGCACTTAGCATGGACAGGTACGGCTCGACTCGCTGGGATCGCGCGACGATCGAGATGGATAAATTAATGTGGACTACCCAATGGGTCGAAGCTGAAAAAGGTAAGCCGCTAAAAAAAATACGTTTTGCAGCCGTGAATACTTTTGCCGGTACCGACTTGCAGCAGCTATTTCAGTATGTCGAAGAGAACATTGATAAAATGCTACAACCACGACCTACTGTTTATTGGCAGTATTTCATTGACGATAGCACCCCAGGCCATTTCTTCGGAGGTATAGGCCCTGAAATAATCGGAACATTCATTCTCACGGTACTTGCGATGCTTTTTGCCTTGCCGCCGGGAATAATATCAGCGGCGTATCTTGTGGAATGTGCAGGCGACAGCCTTGCTGTGCGGATCATACGGGTATGCATCAATACGCTGGCGGGCGTACCTAGCGTCGTGTTCGGTTTATTCGGTGTTGCGTTTTTTGTACTATATATCTTCCCGAAGTTCGGGATACAGTCGAAGCCTTGCGTACTAGCGGCATCGCTTACGCTTTCGCTGCTTATCCTGCCAATCATTATCCGCGCGAGCGAAGAAGCGATCCGCGCGGTCCCGCAGACATATAAGGAAGCATCTCTTTCCCTTGGTGCAAGCAATTTCAAAACATTCATATCGGTAACGCTGCCCTCGGCTCTTCCGGGAATTCTTACCGGCGTGATACTCAGTTTGGGTCGTGCCGCAGGTGAAACCGCTCCGATACTTTTTACAGGCGCCGTCGCACTTGGCCCGATACCTCGCAGCATTATGGAACCCACCAGGGCGCTTTCCTACGGCAGTTACGACCTTGCTGTCGGTGATAGCCTTGCTACGCTTGTACCGCATCAGCAGTATGGAATGGTAACAGTGCTCATCCTGCTGGTGCTTAGTCTTAATATCTGTGCGATCGTTCTGCGTTGGAAGATCGCAAAGCGTTTTAGAGGAGTTTGAATGATAGTAACCGCAGTTGAAGAAGTTGATATGACAAAAGATCAGCCGATAAAGATAGCCAGACTTGTTGTTAATGCCGACAAGCGGGATCGCGTCGCTGCTGCCGCACCTGATGCCAACGGCCCCGTCATCAAATCTGACAGCTTTACTTTCTATTATGGCAATAAGGCAGGCGTAAGCGATATTAGCATGGATATCCATCCTCGCTCTGTTACCGCGATCATAGGGCCTTCAGGCTGCGGCAAAAGCACATTCCTGCGAAGTATTAACCGCATGAACGATCTTATTCCGGGTACGCACGCCCAAGGGTCGCTTAAGGTCAATGGTATTGATGTGTATGATAAACGCATTAACCTCGTCAATCTGCGTCAGCAGGTGGGAATGGTTTTTCAAAAACCAAATCCATTTGCCAAATCCATCTATGACAATATAACTTATGGCCCCAAATTGCAAGGTGTGGGGGGAGGCGACCTTGACGATCTTGTCGAAAGATGTCTTCGCGATGGCGCATTATGGAATGAGGTAAAGGACGACCTGCACAAGTCCGCTTTGGCTCTTTCCGGCGGTCAGCAGCAGCGGCTTTGCATAGCGCGTACCCTTGCCACCAAGCCAAAAGTGATATTGATGGACGAGCCATGCTCCGCTCTTGATCCTGTGGCAACGGGAAAAATCGAGGACTTGGTAATTCAGCTAAAGGATGTATATACTATTGTTATCGTAACGCATAATATGCAGCAGGCCGCCCGTGTAAGCGATAGAACCGCGTTTTTCTGCATGGGTAAGCTGATCGAGTATGACACGACCGACCGCATTTTTACAAACCCCGCCAACAAAGAAACCGAAGCCTACGTTACAGGACGATTCGGTTAAGGAGCAACTGTGATGAGCGAACGTATGAAAGTGCTTTTTCTGTGTACCGGCAATTCCTGCCGAAGTCAGATGGCAGAGGGTTTCGCCAGATTTCTTAAAAGCGATTTTATTAACGCGTATTCCGCAGGCACCGCCCCCAAAGGGCTTGACCCCAGAGCGATAAAGGTAATGGCCGAGGTTGGGATTGACATCACGCAGCAAAGATCAAAGCATCTCGATGAATTCAACAATACCGAGTTCGATTATGTGATAACTTTATGCGACCATGCCCACGAATCTTGTCCACTGTTCCCCGGCAAAACTAAAGTTATACGCGTCGGCTTTGATGACCCGCCCAGATTAGCTGCAATCACCGCCTCCGAAGAAGAGATACTAAACCACTACAGGCGCGTACGTGACGAAATTAAACAGTTTATTCTGATGTTTAGCAATAAGCCGTGAGTTCATATTCTCAGTGTCGGACGCAATATTCCCAACCCGGTTGAAAGAACAGCCAAGGCGGTTTTAAATTTTGTACGCTGGCCGTATTATTCATCCCAAAAACCAAAGCCGCCATACGTCACACGGGCGTAAATAGCAAAATCTGCCGAAATCCTTTTGTACGCATCCCATCTGCTGTTTGGCTTGGCTGGCCTTGTGGTGACGGAGTTTGGGCATCTGGATTTTGGGGGAATCTACGGTTTTACGGTCATCTCCTTTCAAAAAGAGTAGTACTACTGCTTTTTAACAAAGAGTTACGGCCGCTCTACCGCATGGTAGGTATTCGTAAGTATTGAATTCAGCGTAACTTACAACAATGCAGCCAACGCGAGTCGAACGCGCGACCTCTTGCATGCCATGCGTATGAGCTAAAAAAGGTCTTGTTTTTGTAACTCTTTTAGCCACAATAAGCTACATTTCACGATAAATTGCAAGTGGTTTAAAAAACTATTGCAAGTATTGCATCCCATTGCACCCCATTGCACCCCATTGCATTCATTGCGAGTATATACGCGCGCGAAAAGAGTAGTACTACTTGTGGACAAGCGAGGGTGGAATATAGCCAAACATATGGCTTTGTGTGCGGAATTCGGCGATTTGGTCAGGCATGCTATCGAAGCCTAATCGAAAAGATGTCGATTTCGAGAGTAGGCTACTTGTGGATAGCAGAAGTTTAGAACATAGGGATATCGCCGGAAAGTTGTTTTAAAGATTTCAACCTGCTCATGTAAAAATACCTATAACGTGTTTTATCCTTCCAACAGCCGATAACCGACACCTTGTTCAGTTAGGATGTATCTTGGTTGAGCGGGGTTCGCTTCGATTTTGCGACGCAAGCCCGCCATGAACACGCGGAGATATTGAACATCCTGGGCGTAGCCTGGCCCCCATACTTCTTTAAGCAGAAAGCTGTGGGTCAGTACCTTTCCAGCGTGCCGCACCAAAATTGTGAGCAGTTTGTATTCGATCGGCGTGAGGCGCAGTTCGTTATCGGCGAGGAATACCCGGCGAGCCAACATATCGACCTTTAAATCGCCAACTTTAAATACCGCATCCTGAGGTTCATTGCCGGTTCGGGCACCATGACGCAACGCGACGCGCATGCGAGCAAGCAGTTCGCCTACGCCGAAAGGCTTGGTCAAATAATCGTCTGCGCCAAAGTCTAGGGCTGTAACTTTATCTTTTTCATGTCCTCTGGCGGAAAGCACTATTATCGGCACTGTCGACCACTGGCGTACTTGCTTGATGATCTCCAGACCGTCCATGTCCGGCAGGCCCAGATCAAGCACGATCAGGTCAGGCGGTCGGGAAGTAACTTCCTGTAAGCCCTCTTTACCCGTTTCAGCTTCGGCCAGGTCGTATTCCGAGCCGAGCGATGCCCGCAAAAAACGGCGGATCGGCTGTTCGTCTTCAATGATTAAAATGCGTATACGATTGACAGTCATAATCTGATTAAACCTGTGTTTTGGTTTCTCCAAGCGGAATACTCAAATAAAAACATGCGCCGACCTCCTTGCGGTTATCTGCCCAGATACGACCCCCATGAGCTTCCATAACAGCTTTACAAATCGCAAGGCCAAGTCCCGCACCGCCTTGTTTATTCGTAAAAATTCCACGATAAAACTTCTCAAAGACACATTCCTTTTCATGCTCAGCCAGTCCATGCCCATGATCAGCAACGGTCAGAACTACATTATTATTTTCACGTCTTGCCGCGATTTCAATGGGCGTGCCGGCGGGCGTATATTTTGACGCGTTATCCAGAAGATTGATCAAGACCTGTTCAATGAGCACGCCATCAACCGGCACAAGCGGCAGGTCTTCGGGAATATTTGCGTTCACCTGTCGGCCTGCTAATTCTTTTTTCACGCGGCCAAGCGCCGAACCCACGATCTCCTCAACGGGTTGAAACTGTTTATTTACGACCATAGAGCCGGATTCAATACGGGTCATACTAAGCAGATTCTCAACCAGCGTGGTGAGGCGTTTGGATTCTTCGTAAATGGTTTGCAGGAGTTCTTTTCTGGTATTTTCGTCATATTGAGATCCAAATTCAAGCAGGCTGCTGCTGGCGCCCGCGATACCGGCTAAAGGCGTTTTGAGATCGTGAGAAACCGAACTCAAAAGCGAACTTCGCAGCCTTTCGTTTTCGGCCTGGACGAGAATCTTCTGAGCTTGCTCGGACAAAGAATCACGTTCAATGGCAAGAGCGATCTGGCTTGCATAAGTCGCAAGAAGTTGACGCTGTGCAGGCGCAAACAATGCCTCTGCGCGTTCGGTGCGAATACCAATAACTCCGATAGCGCCTTGATGATTGGCAAGCGGTACATAAAGTGCCATGGCATTTGGCAGCGTATCTGTCCCACGGCCAGCCATTTGATTATGCTCAAAAACCCATTGGGCAACAGCCAATTCATTGGGATTGTTTGAAAAGATGGTCTGCCCGCCGACCATAGGCCGCAGTTTATCAGAATCATCCGGCAAAAAGATAGTTAGTTCTCCAGCGAATATTTCAGCCAGACGGTGTTCGGCAGCGGCGAGCATCTGCTGTCTTCCGGTTATGCCCGCAAGTTCCCGGCTCAAATGGTACAGCGATTCCGTCCTCTGCTCGCGCTGCCTTGACAATTCGGCCTGCTGTTTAAGGCGAGAAGTTAATGTGCTGGTTATCAATGCGATCGTGAGCATGACTGCAAAGGTGATAAAATATTGCGTGTCATTTACGGCAAACTTAAGATATGGCGGTACAAAGAAGAAATCGAATGTTATTACAGCGGCAATGGATGCCCAGATGGCCGGGTTTTTGCCAAACTTGGCCGCCACAAATACAACCGCCAGCATATAGACCATCACCAGATTGGCTTCACGCAGCCCCAGGTACCACAGTGCCGTATTGATCACCGTAACAATGGTGATCGCCAGCAATGCGTAAAGCTGACCAGACCTGTCTTCGTCCTTATGCTTGTGACTTATTGCTACCTGCGGCTCGAATCGTTCTTCGATACCACGAATAACATAAACATCTATATCGCCGCTTTGGCGGATAACCTCGTTTACGATAGACCTTCGCAGAAACCACCACGGTTCGCTGGTTTTGCCTAATACTATCTTGGTTACGTTTCGTGACCTGGCACATTCCAAAATTTCATCCGCAACCCGTTCACCGCTGAGTGTGGCTGTTACTGCGCCAAGCTGCTCGGCTAACCTGATATTTTTTGTCAGCTGCTGCCGGGCCTTTTCACTCATATCAGTTGTCTGTGGCGTTTCGACCGTTACAGCTATCCAGTCCGCTCGCAATGAGACAGCAAGCCTCTTGGTAGCACGGATCACCGCAGCGGAAGTTGGGCTTGGCCCGACACATACAAGCAGACGTTCGGCGATTGGTCTGATTTTGGCCGTTTTGGGTTCAAAAATACCAGCCTGCACCTGGCTATTGATCCGGTCGGCGGTACGGCGAAGAGCCAGCTCGCGAAGAGCGATAAGATTGGGCTTCTTGAAAAAATTCATCATCGCCCGTTGTGCCTGGGCGGGAACATAAACTTTGCCCTGTCGCAGACGTTCGAGAAGTTCATCCTGCGACAAATCGACTATTTCGATCTCATCAGCGGTATCGAAAATAGTATCCGGCACAGTCTCATGTACCGATACGCCGGTTATCTGCGCAATTATATCGTTGAGGCTCTCAAGATGTTGTACGTTAACGGTCGTGTAAACATCTATGCCGGCATCGCGCAGTTCTTCGATATCCTGCCATCGCTTGATATGTCGTGATCCGGGCGCGTTCGTATGAGCGAGTTCATCGACAATAATAAGCTTTGGATGTGCCGACAGCGCTGCATCAAGATCAAATTCTCTGAGCTTTACACTCTGATACTCGACGATCTTGACTGGCAAAATATCTAACCCGAGTACCAGTGCTTCAGTTTCAGGCCGACCGTGAGGTTCAACGTATCCGATCAAGACATCAACGCCGTTTATGGCATCGGTCTGGGCAGTCTCAAGCATGTGGTATGTTTTGCCGACACCGGCAGCATAGCCAAAAAATATTTTGAGCTTGCCGCGACCGCTTTTTATATCTGAGCGGATTTGTCCCGGCAACTCACTTGGATCAGCAGGGTTTCGATTATCCATAAACACAAATTAGACACCTATTTTATAGATTCATCAAGCGTTAAATTCAGCGTCAGCACATTAACCCTTGGTTCGCCCAGGAACCCCAATTGACGGCCTTGCGTATGCCTGGCAACCACCTGCTGCAGCTGTGTAATAGTCAAACCGCGTACTCGTGCAACTCTTGATAACTGGTACTTCGCCGCTGCCGGACTAATGTGAACATCAAGCCCGCTGCCGGATGCGGTTACCAGATCGACGGGAACCGGCAATTTGTTTTCAGGATTAGCGGCTTTAAGTTTTGCTATTCGCTCCTGGACTGCATTGATGAGCGTTGGATTGGTTGGCCCAAGATTAGAACCGGCTGATGCCGAGGCATTATAGGGAACCGGGCTTGTCGATGATGGTCGTGACCAGAAGTATTTGGGATCGTCAAACTGTTGGCCTATCAGTTCAGAACCGACGACCTTATCACCATGCACGATCAGGCTGCCTTGACATTGCTTTGAAAAACATACTTTGCCGATTCCTGTTATGAATAACGGATATATGGCCCCGGTCAGGATTATCATCATAAACAGGCAAATTACGGATCGACGAATTACCAGCAGCATATTCGTATTCCCTTTAGACGAGATTTAGCACTAATAAAACCATATCAATTAATTTGATGCCGACAAATGGAACTATCAGACCACCAACGCCATAAATCCATAAATGTCTTTTGAGCAATTCGGATGCGGGCAGAGGTTTGTATTTTACGCCGCGCAGAGCCAATGGTATCAACAGTACGATTATAATAGCATTGAAGATCACCGCAGACATAATCGCACTTTCCGGCGTGGCGAGTCTCATTATGTTGAGTTTACCTAAAACCGGATAAGTGGTTACGAATGCCGCTGGGATGATCGCGAAATATTTTGCGACATCGTTTGCTATACTGAATGTCGTCAGTGCGCCGCGGGTGATGAGCGTCTGTTTACCGATCTGTACGATTTCCAGAAGCTTGGTCGGGTTGGAATCCAGGTCAACCATATTCCCGGCTTCTTTGGCGGCCTGCGTACCGGTATTCATCGCGACAGCCACATCGGCCTGTGCCAGAGCCGGCGCGTCGTTTGTGCCGTCACCTGTCATTGCGACCATGTGACCCTGTTTCTGATAATTGCGTATCAATGCAAGTTTGGCCTCTGGGGTAGCCTGGGCAAGAAAATCATCAACACCAGCTTCTGCCGCGATTGCGGCGGCCGTCATGGGATTGTCGCCTGTGATCATTACAGTCTTTATTCCCATACGTCGTAACTGCGCAAACCGCTCGCGAATGCCGCCTTTTACTATGTCTTTGAGACATATAACTCCCAGTGTTTTTGATTTATCAGCCACAACCAGCGGAGTTGCTCCCCCGCGAGAAAGTTCCTCAACCTTGGCTCGCACCGATTCCGGCAATGTCCCACCGTGATTTTTGACAAATGCTTCAATTGCCTCTGTGGCACCTTTGCGAATTTGCTGACCATCAAGGTCGACCCCGCTCATGCGAGTCTGTGCCGAAAATGGTACAAATGTCGCGCCGAGCTTATGAATATCACGGCCTCTCAAGTTGTATAGCTGTTTTGCCAATACTACAATACTTCGGCCTTCAGGCGTTTCATCGGCAAGAGATGAAAGCTGTGCCGAATCAGCCAACTGCTCATGAGTTATACCTGGTGCTGGTATGAACTCTGTGGCCTGCCTGTTGCCTAGCGTGATAGTACCGGTCTTGTCGAGCAGTAAAACGTCAATATCGCCCGATGCCTCAACCGCTCTTCCCGACATCGCGACAACATTAGCCTGGCTGAGCCTGTTCATGCCTGCAATACCTATTGCCGAAAGCAATGCCCCTATTGTCGTTGGCGCAAGACAAACCAACAGCGCAACCAGCGTTGTGATCGTTACAACCTTGCCTTGGCCAGCCGCCATGACACTATATACCGAATATGGCAGTAGCGTCGCCGTCACAACCAGAAATATGATCGTTAGAGCCGCCAGCAGTATGTTAAGAGCTATTTCATTGTGCGTCTTTTGACGTTTTGCCCCTTCGACCATCGCGATCATCATATCGAGAAATGTCTCGCCCGGCTCACAGGTAACGCGGACAATGATCCAGTCGGACAGCACTTTTGTGCCGCCGGTAACAGCGCTGCGATCTCCGCCGCTTTCGCGGATCACAGGAGCGCTCTCTCCGGTTATCGAACTTTCATCAACCGATGCGACGCCGACAACAACTTCGCCATCTGCTGGAATAAATTCGCCTTCCTTTATAAGGATGATATCTTCCTTGTGCAATGTCGAACTCGATACTGTCTCGAATGACGCGTCAAGTCGCGGCTCATGCAGCCGTTTGGCATATACTTCTTGGCGAGTCTTTCGCAACGCTTGGGCCTGTGCCTTTCCATGCCACTCCGCAACAGCCTCGGCGAAATTCGCGAAAAGTACTGTTATCCAAAGCCAGATCGTAATACCCGCTATAAATACAGGGCGAGCCTCACCATTTCCGAAAAGCGAATGTATCAGCAGAATTGTTGTCAGAATGCTTCCGACATAAACCACGAACATAACGGGATTATGCATCTGCACTCGCGGCTTTAGCTTCTTGAACGAATCGATAATCGCGTCGAATACTATACTTTTTTCAAAACTGAAAGTGTGATATTCTTTTCCCATTGATTTATCCGGTTCTATTTCAACATTATCAGGTGTTCAACGATCGGCCCAAGCGCAAGGGCTGGAATAAACGACAAAGCACCTATTATAAGTATAACTGCGATCAGCAGCCCGATGAACAAAGGCCCGTGCGTCGGTAAAGTACCAGCACTTTTCGGGATGGCTTTCTTGCGGACAAGCGAGCCGCCAATTGCCAGAGCCGGTATCAATATCCAGTACCGTCCCACAAGCATCACGATTCCCAGGCCGATATTGTAGAATGGCGTGTCAGCAGAAAGTCCTGCAAAGGCGCTGCCGTTATTGTTTGCCGCGGAAGAAAACGCATACAGCACCTCACTAAAACCATGCGGGCCTGGGTTGTTAGTCGACGCGCGAGCAGATGGCAACATTATCGCAACAGCGGTGCCTATCAGGATGATCATTACAGGTATTAAGATCGCAAGAGCCGCCATTTTTATTTCAAATGCCTCGATCTTCTTGCCTAGATATTCGGGAGTACGTCCCACCATCAGCCCCGCAATGAACACAGCTATTATCGCGAAGATCAGCATACCATAGAGGCCTGAGCCGACACCTCCGAATATAATTTCGCCAAGTTGTATCATCAGCATTGGCACAAGGCCGCCCATCGGAGTATATGAATCGTGCATTGAATTAACTGAACCATTCGATGCCGAAGTCGTCGCTGTAGCCCAAAGTGCCGAATTGACGACTCCGAACCGAACTTCCTTGCCTTCCATATTACCTGCTGCTGTACTGACCCCAAGTTTTTCAAGCCATGGCGGTGTCTGTTCTTCGCAATAAACACAGATTGCCAGCATACCGCAGAAAACTACCACCATTACAGCCAGTATCGCCCAGCCTTGCCGGGGATCGCCGACCATCTTACCGAATGTGTAACACAGGGCGGCAGGAATAAGCAGAATGGCCAAAAGCTCCAGAAAATTGGATAAAGGTGTAGGATTCTCAAAAGGATGTGCTGAATTTGTGTTAAAAAAACCGCCGCCATTGGTTCCAAGCTGTTTTATCGCTATCTGCGATGCAGCTGGCCCGATTGCAATTTTCTGCTGGGTCACAACGACTATTCCATTAGCATCTTTTAGAGGTTCAATAAGTTCGGCATTGCGATACGAACCAAAACTCTGCACCGCACCTTGCGACATCAATGCGATTGCCCACATGATGGATAACGGCAGCAGAATATAAAGCACCGACCGAGTCATATCCACCCAGAAATTGCCCAGCGTATCAGTGGAATGTCTTGCAAATCCCCGTACCATCGCAACCATAGCAGCCATTCCTGTGGCTGCTGAAATAAAATTCTGCACCGTCATACCGAACATCTGCGTGAGATAGCTCATAGTCGTCTCGCCACTATATGACTGCCAGTTGGTGTTGGTAACAAAACTCACAGCCGTATTGAATGCCGTATCAGGTTTGACTGCACTCAGATGCTCAGGATTGAGCGGCAAAAATCCTTGCACACGTTGGAGCAGATATATGAACAAAAAACCGATGGCGTTGAATACAAGTGCTGCCAGTGCATAGCGTTTCCATCCCATTTCTTTTTGCGGGTCAACGCTGTAAAGCCGGTACAGCATCCGCTCCACCGGCCCAAGCACGCAGTCAAGCCCGAATGCTTGCCCTTGGTAAACCCTAGCCATGTACCACCCAAGCGGCTTAACCAAGAGCAGTAATATCGCCAGATAAAAAATAATTTGCAAAAGCCCGTTAGTCACCATCAGAACTTCTCCGGCTTTAACAACGCAACCAGCAGATAGATCAATAATCCCCCGGCAAGGATACCACTAAGTATATATGCCCATAGCATGGAAAATCTCCTATTGAGACGAGTTTACAATAGCTACAATCCCACATGAGACTATAAAAAACACCAAACCCAAAAAAATTAAGATAACATCCATATCAAGCTTTTCTAAATATGCTTGCGATTGTTCTTGAGCCAGTTTTCTAATTCTGAATACAAAAACATGAAAAATTTATCATGCAACACCGTCCCCCAATTAGAACTCATTATACATCAAAATGTCGTTAAATTTGCAATCAAAAACATTAAGATTGTATAAAGATACAAGCAACGCCCTTGATTTGACGCGAAATGCTGTTATATTGCCTGTGGTTTTAGCTTATGAGTAAAAAAACCAACATCATACTTTGGGTCTTGCTGGTTGCTGGCGTAACGACTTGGAATGATCCCTCCGGCCGACGCAACGATTCTGTTCCTGGCACAGAACAAAAATTAGCATCTCACTATGCCGGTAATGAAAACACCGCGCTATGCTCATCTCGTGATCAAAGTAATCTATTGGACATCGGCAGAAAAACTCAGCTTAGTTCCTCAGAACTGCACGGCACGACTTATATGGTTAAGTATAACTTTGCTGTTCTCAAGGCCTGGGATTCAGAAACCTCATCGAGTCTGGGCTACCCATTCAGATCACTACTTCTGCTTTGTAACAATCTGATCATCTGATCCATTTCTGTATCATCCAGTAATTGAAAACGCTTTGTAAAATTTCGGCAAGTGCAAAGGCCGCCTTTTGTGCTAATGCCTGTGCTTCAATTAAACCCAAGGACACCAGAAATGAATACTAAGAAAAGTGAACCGACGACTTTAATAAACCGCATTGAGAATCTTCTCGACGAGGGAAAGCCCCAAGTAGCTCTTGATCTTATAGACCGCAGTAAGCAAGAAAATCCTGTTATCGAAAATGCTCGTGGTGTATGCCTTATTAGATTAGGCAAATTTCAGGAAGCAAATGATGTGCTTTCTGCTATTGTTTTCCCAGGGCGCATGGTTGGCGTGCCTGCGGGAACACCCATTGTATATCAGACTAATCTTGTCATAGCCATGCTAAAGATCAATAACATTGATGGAGCATTATCGATTCTGAGGCAGATTAATGATGGATATCGTAAACACCAGACGGTCGTAAAAATTGATATTGCCATTAGACGATGGAAAAAGAGTTTAAGCCTTTTTCAAAAAATTCAGTTAGCCGTTGGTTATACCCCACACAAGCCAGTTATAATAGATTGTGCGGAGGGCCAATTGGAAACGAAATGAGCCGTCCCTCCCCGCGGTGAACGAGTTACAAGCGGCTGTTTAATACTCCCAATCCGGCTGAAAGAACAGCCATGGCGTTTTAAATCTTGCCCGCTCACCATACCAGCTTATGGAGCTGCCGTAAGTTGACCACAGATTCGGCGCAAGCGGGAGGTCATGGAGTATACGGACTCAGTCGTCACAGGGGAAGCCGAGAGCATCTGGCAACAGGTCTTGGACGATGCCATGCACGGCAACCTGAAGCGTAGATATGAGGGAGGGCTTGCCGAGGTAAAAGATATCCCATTACCTCGTCATGATTTGCTGGCTAAGGGATATGCCTTCGGAGCCATTCAGACCACACGTGGCTGTCCCTTGAACTGTACCTTTTGCAGCGTTACGGCGTTCAGCGGTGCCCGCTACCGGCAGCGACCGATTCTGGACGTCGTACAGGAATTCCAATCGATCCGTGAAAAATATGTTCTAGTCGTGGACGACAATCTTATTGGTACTCGTCCTGAACACATCGCCCGCGCGAAAGACATGTTCCGTGCAATGGCACAAGAGAACCTGCGAAAGGAATGGATTGCCCAAGCCACCATTAACTTCGCCGACGACGAAGAACTGCTGACCTTGGCCGCAAAAGCCGGGTGCAGCGGTGTTTTCATTGGTTTTGAATCCCCCACGCCCGAAGGGCTGCAGGAGATTGGCAAAAAAATCAACCTTCTGAAGAACAGAGACTTCCGCGCCTCTGTGCGGCGCATACAACGACATAACATACTAGTCATGGTTCTTTCATCGTCGGTTTGGATATTGACCAACCAGGCATCGGAAAACATATCGCCGAGGTAGCCCGTCAGTACGGCGTGGACAATCTCAATGTTTTGTTTTTGACCCCATTGCCCGGCACGCGTCTGTGGGACCAGATGAAATTTCAGGGCCGCATCGCCCTCAATGTGTTCCCGGAAGACTGGAAATACTACACGTTGACCTTTCCTGTGGCACGGTATAAGCATTTGTCCCTGGACGGCATCATCCAGGAAATGAGCTATTGCAACCGAAACTTCTATTCCCTACCGCGCATTCTGCGAAGGGTTAGCAGTAATTTGTGGCATCGCCGCAAGCCGCTGATCAGCTTGGTGAGCAATCTCTCCTACAGGAACAATATCCGTTTGGACGGCAAGGCATACACGGGTTTCAAGCTCCAGCGGGGCAATAGCTACGATTGAGAATCCGCTTGCAGCAAAGTTCCACTCGCACACCTCAAGATAGGCGAGGTCGGCATAGAAAATGGTTGTGTTGGAGCCGCTGGTATACATCAGTCGAACGGCGTCGATAAGTTGGATACCGCCTCGCGATCTATGCTGAACTTTTGTGACTCAATTTCAGCTTGAGACTTCTTTTGATTCTCGCGGCTCCTCAGAAGTACCCTTCTTGAGGAACGCTGTGAACAACTCGATAGGCAGAGGCAGGAAGACCACCGTGCTACGCTCGGAGGAGATTTCACGCATGGTTTGCAGAAAGCGTAATTGCAGCGCAATGGGTTGCGCGGCGATCATGCGACCCGCTTGCACCAGCTTCTCCGCAGCTTGGAACTCTCCTTCGGCGTTGATAATCTTGGCACGGCGTTCACGTTCACTTTCAGCCTGTCCGGCCATGGATCGTTTCATCGTATCAGGCAGAACCACATCCTTCACCTCGACCGCGGTCACCTTGATTCCCCACGGCTCTGTCTGGCGGTCGATAATCTCCTGTAGGCGCTGGTTGATTTTCTCGCGTTGCGCAAGCAATTCATCCAACTCTGCTTGTCCGACGACACTGCGCAGCGTAGTTTGGGCTATCAACGAAGTCGCCTTAAGAAAATTCTCCACCTTGACAATGGCAGCTTCCGGATCTATGACACAGAAATAAACGACAGCGTCCACGCTGACAGGCACGTTGTCGCGAGTCATCATTCCCTGCTCGGGCACATTGATGGTAATCACACGTAAGTCCACTTTCACCATGCGGTCGACAATGGGGATGAGCAGGATCAGTCCCGGTCCCTTGGCCCGCAGTAATTTACCCAACCGGAAAATTACCCCACGCTCATATTCTCGCAGGATGCGGATCATCTGCGGCAACACAATTAAAGCCAGAACAAAAATGGGAATCGCCCATACCAGCAGTGTCTCTAGTTTATTCAGTTCTTGCATAACTTATTCTCCTATGTTTTTGGTTTCACTTTCAGCGTCAACCCTTCCACTCCGATGACTTCCACTGGTTTGCTTTCTTCGACAGGCTCTGTGCTGACGGCGTTCCAGTATGCTCCTTCCACAAATACCTTGCCGGATTGAGCGTTGATGGGCGTCAGTGCTGTCGTTGTTTTCCCCACCATGCTTTCCTTCCCCGCCTTTATCGGCAGCCATTGCGCCCGCAACCCAGCGCCGAGAACGAAAACGAAGAAGGCGGCCGTGATGAGCGTTGCGGGAATAATCAGGACAAGTGACAGACGAAACGCCGCTCCTGCCGTATCAAACAACATCAACGAGCCAAGGAAGAAGGAAATAATTCCGCCCGCCGTCAGCACCCCGTGTGTCGGCGCAAAAATGTCCGTCACGAACAGCCCCACTGCGAGCACGATCAAGGCGACCCCGGCAATGTTGACCGGTAGGACGGATGCCATGTACAGCGCCAGCACCAACGCAATGGCCCCGACGACCCCTGGTATGATCGCGCCAGGGTTGCTCAGCTCACCGATGATCCCGTAAATGGCAATCAGCATCAGAATGAACATCACTTCCGGACGCCAGAGTATCTGGAATACCCTTTCCCGCGTGAGCATTGGCACTTCATGGAGTTCAGCAGAGGCGGTATGCAACAATTTGCCGTTGACTTGGCGGCCATCGAGTTGCTTGAGCAGATCAGGGACATTTGCGGCAACGATGTCGATGACCTTCAATTCAAGTGCCTTTTCCGCGGTGATGGCAGCGCTTTCGCGCACAGCGGTTTTCGCCCATTCCACGTTACGATTGCGCCGAGCTGCGATGGATTCGATGAAGGTTGTCGCGAAATTTTCAAGCTTCTTCTTCATTACCTCATCGATCTCTTGTCCGGTGACACCCCCGCCCATAGCGACCGGATGCGCTGCGCCGATGCTCGTGCCCGGAGACATGGCGGCCACATCGGCGGCCAAGGCGATGAAGCAACCAGCGCTGGCCGCAGTGGCACCAGCAGGCGCAACGTAAACGACCGTTGGGAGCGGCGAGGAGTAGAGGGACTGCACAATTTCCTTGGTCGAATCGAGAAGGCCGCCCGGCGTGTCGAGCTGAATGATCAGGCAGATGTACTTTTGCGCGGCGGCTTCGTTGATGGCACGCTGGATGTAGCTCGCGGTCGCAGGACCGATCGCACCGGAGATCTTGCTCAGGCCAGCCTGTTCGGCCAGCGTTGCTGGTGTGAACCAAAAGACTAGTACCAGAACCATTATTACAAGCCGTCGGTTGATGGCTCGTAGTTGCGATTTTGGGTCGAATCCTCCATGATCCGTAGTGTGGACAGTCACATGACTTAAACTGGGATTTCCCATGTGCACCCCCTAATTTACACCCCTGCGCTTTCCTATTGGCATAAGTTACCATATCTATCTTAAAAGCCAAGTATTTTAAGTCATTTCATACAACTTTTACCGCCACAACTCGCTAAAACATAGAGTTTCCGCTTGAAAACAGGTCATGACTCGTTGTCTTTGCATACCTGTTACCCCACCTTCACTATCGCATCAATCGCCTTCTGCTGATCCAATTCCGCATAAACCTCTGTAACGGGCGTCGAACGATGCCCAAGGATAATTCTGGCTGTCTCAAGACCAAACTCTTTTCGAATGAACGTCGCGGCATTATGACGAAGCTGGTGAGGATGCCAATGATATTGTTTATACCATGCCTTAATTTCTGCCTTTTCCTTTTTGGATAGGCGTTTACGCCATTGCTGTTTGGTTTCATTGGGCAATTGCCTCAGATGCTCCGGTGCGGGAAATGCCCGCTCGATAGCACGAGTTATGGCAAGGCGATACGCTGCGACATCGTAAACCTCTCCCGGCTTCCACTTAGGCTCATCTTTCTTGAATATGCCAGGTTTATTCCCAAAGGACAAAGGTGTCTTGCGATTGGCGTGAAGTCTGGCCAGCCGCTCGGCATATGCTTCAGAAGGAGAGAAGCAATATGTTTCAGCCGGCCGAAATAGGAATGGAATCAATATCTGTTGTGCTCTTGGCCCAAGATATATTTTATGATCATAGCCATGATGGGCAGTCTTATGATCGGCGGGGGAGTAGACCCAAATCTTACTGCTACGGTCTATGTCGCATGGCCTTATATTTAATACCTCACTGGGTCTGACAGCGGTAAGAAGCTGCAGTTGAATCACAGTCCACATATGACGGCTCACAAAAGGCTTGATGGCGTCAATATATTCTTGTGGCACTGGTTTAGTCGGTTCTGTCTCACGGGCTTCGCTACGACCCTTACGGAGGCCCGGAACGGTGACAAGGGCATGATAAACAGAGCTTGGCAGAAGTTCCTGTGATACCGCCCATTTGAAAAGCATCTTAATCCGGCTCAAAGCCCGATTAACATTATTTCGACACCAGCCTATTTCAACCATGTTCTTCTGGACAGCCCGCAAACACCGAGGCCCAAACGATGCGGCGGCACTATTGCCGTATAAATTGCACAAAGGTCTGAATGCATACCTCAGGCTATCAAGCTCGCTTGTGGGCGTACCATCAGGACTGCGGTAATAGCTTTCGGCATGAACCCAGAAACGGGCAAGTATCTCGTTGAGTTTAATGTTATCACCTTGAGCGGCCACTTGCTTGCCGCAGGATAACCATTCGGCAATGGTCTTGTGATAATTCTCCGTCGTCTCTTCGGTGCCATAGACACCAAGATAAATGGCACGGCCGTTGAGAACAACGTAAGCCTGCCCGGTGGCCTTGTTGCGACGGAGTTTGGGTGTTAGAATTTTGGGGGAATCTACGGTTTTCACGGTCATCTCCTTTCAAAAAGAGTAGTACTACTGCTTTTTTAATAAGAGTTACAGCCGCTCTACCGCATGGTAGGTATTCGTAAGTATTGAATTCAGCGTAACTTACAACAATGGAGCCAACGCGAGTCGAACGCGCGACCTCTTGCATGCCATGCAAGCGCTCTCCCAACTGAGCTATGGCCCCGAAGAGGAAATATGATAACAGATGAACGGGGCAGTGGCAAGAGGTAATTGGTCATCGCTGAAAAAGTCTGATTTGCCATAAAAGCGGTAACGTTACTCTGGCAATTGAGCGTTTCTACAGGAACAAGATGAGTGATTACATATTGAGGATTGAGCCGTAGATGGCCTGGAAGCCTTTGAAGATGGCGCGGATGATTATCAGGGATACTATGAGGTAGGCAATTCTTGGGAGCCAGGTTGAGAGGGCGACGAAGTTTAATTCGGTTTTTTCCTCGTAGATGCGGGCGAGTCGCTGGGTAACGGTGTCGAGTTGGCCTGATTCTTCGCCGACTTGCCAGCTTTCAACCAGTTCGGGCGGGAGCTTATCCGAGAAGCCTGTCCACATTTCTTTTCCGGCGTAGATATTATCATAGACATTTCCGAGCATTTGGCGGACTTTTTCGTTGCCGGTCATTTTTACCGCTTTATCTGCGCAGGTGGTGATTGGGACGCCAGCGGCATAAAGCGTAGTGAACGTGCGAGTAAAGCGGGCAAGAGCTAGATTGAGCAGGGCAGTTTTTAGAACGGGAATGCGCATGGTAATCGAATCGAGCATGGCGCGGGCGGGGCTTTCCTGTGGTGCGAATTTTATGATCAGTATGGTCAGTGTGAATGGGACGTAAAATACGAGCAGGATTGATATAGCCTGCGAGATTGCGCCGGAGAGGGTTGCACTGCCAAGAGCGATGGACGGAATCGGAGCAAAGACGGCAGCGATGTGCAGGAGGAATATTGGGAGGACCATGCCGGAGCGGATTACCTTTTTCATGCGGTCGACGAACTGGTGCCAGGCTGAAAGTTGTTTTACGCATTCGGCGAGTCGGCCGGACTGTTCGCCAGCTTCCATGATCATTATGTCCATCGGTTCGAAGACATCGGGATGGGCCGCCATAGCTTCATGGATGGTAGAGCCTTGCATGACTTGTTTTGCGATGGAATTGAAGGCTGCGTATTGTTTACCTTTTACAGATGCGGAAGCGGCTTCGAAGCAGCGTTTTATGGCCACGCCCGCATCGAGCATGACTGAGAGGTTGTGGTATGCGTTTGCAAGGGCTTTTGCCATTTATGCTCTCATGTACTGGCCGCCGTTGACGGCGAGGTATTCGCCATTAACGAAGGAGGCTTCGTCGGACGCGAGATAGAGGATCGCTTTTGCGACGTCGTGGGCGGTGCCGTTTCGGCCTAGCGGGGTTTCGGCGGCGACTTTTGCGCGACGCTCTGGTGTGGAAAATTGTTCGTGAAAGCGGGTTTCGATGAGGCCCGGGAGGATGGAGTTTACTCGTATTTTATACGGCGCGAATTCGCGGGCCATCGCGATAGTGAGGGTTGCGACGGCTGCTTTTGCGGAGGCGTAAAGGCCAGAGCCGCCACCTCCGCCGGTGTGGCCTGCGATAGAGCCGATATTGACAATGTTCGAGCCGGGGGAGCGTTTTAAATACTTGAGGGCGGCCTGGGTTACCATGAAAACGCTCTTGGTATTAGTGGCGAAGATGTTGTCGAAGTATTCTTCGGTTGCGGTTTCAATGGGCTGTCGCTCGATAAGGGTGCCGGCGTTATTTATGAGGATGTCGAGGCCGCCTGCTTTTGCGGCGAAGTCGTCGACGAGTTTGGTGCACTGGGATTTGTCGCGGATATCGGCGCGGAGGAGGTAGCCTGTGGAGTGTTTGTTTACCTGATCGAGGGTGGATTGTGCGCCGGCTTCGGTTGCGAAATAGTGGATGCCAACGATTGCGCCTTGTTCGGCGAACATGACCGCGGTCGCTGCGCCAATGCCGCTGGAGGAGCCGGTGACGAGGACGCGTTTGGATTTGAGATCAGCATACAGCATTAAAGTTTAAAAATCAAAAATCAAAATTGTGGTGTCGCTACGCGACGCTATTCTATGACTGGATCCCCGCCTGCGCGGGGATGACAAGTCGTTTTAATTTACACGGTTAGTTCTTCTTATAGTGGCCAGAAGACCTGGTCGCCGCCGGTAGAGGACTGGCCCCAGTCGGACATGCGGCAGTTATCGTTTTTGAAATCGGCGCCGAAACTGTATAGGCGGAAGTCGCCGGCACCTGGGATATAGGTCAGGATGCCATTGCTATATGGGTCCGAGGGTTCGTAGGGGATATAGCCGGTGACCTGGAGTACCTTGAGGGTCGGGGCAAGCTGGCCTTTGTCGGCCTGGTATCGTTTGATCGCGCAGATGGTCGCGACGGCCTCGGATTCGGCACGGCAACGGGTGGGCAGATCGAAATCCTTGATGATGTCCGGGCGGAAATATTGAATGAGAATGTTCGAGTTCGAGCGAGAGTCGATCTCTTCTACCAGATTGATCTTTTGGAATTTTAACTGGGCAGGCGACTTGGGCAGGATGCCTTCGACGTACCAATAAAGCCTGCGGGCGGCGGTGATGGTGGGAAGTTTCTGGAGATTTTGCCATTGTGCGACCTGGGCATCGGTGAGGCTAAGGTTGCGTTTAAAGGATTCGAGGGAATTGAGCGAAACGGCGCCATCTTCGAAGGTCATGTCAATGGCTTCATTGACGATGATCTGCTCGCCTTTGAGATCGTAGATGAAAGTCTGGTCCTGAATAAGCGAAGTGAGCTGATCCTGGAAGGCGGCGATTGCGGCGATATCCGGTTTGGAGCGGCTCATGATCATGCCGGCAGTCCACATTGCTGTGATCTGGATGTCGTAGCCGGTTTTCTGTTCCCATAGACGGTGGGGGCGATCTGTGAGGTTGCGACCGAATTTATAGGCGGCGAGAACGTCATTGAATGCGCCGGCAAAATCGCCATCGGAGGCTTTGAGCTTGGCGCGCCAGCACATGGCTGTTGCGAGGCTGTTGACCTGGCGATACATTGAAAGCGGGCCTCGGCCGAGCGGTGATTTTTCAGGGTAGGCAAGCCAGAAATAGGACATTTCAGATCCCTGCTGGAGCTGTGAAAGGGCTTTTTGGTTGGCACTGACCCAGTTGACCAGAGCGGTCTGCTGGGATTTTTCGATCTCGGCGGGCCAGCTTTGCCACATCCTTAATTTGTACATGTCCGAGGGTTCGGGTTTATAGGATTCGAATGCGCTGACGTAGAATTTTGCAGCGTTATCGGAATCCTGCCGGCCGATTATCGCCATCGAATTTATTACAATGGAGAAATCGGTTTTGAGGCCTGCCTGGGCGAGTTGCTTATCGTCGGCGCCGAAGGCGGTTGCTGAAACGGTAACAAACAGTGTTAAACAAATTTTCTTAATCATTTTATTGGTCCTTACAATACAACTTCTCTAACCAATATATATCGGCTATTGGGGGGCTTCGTTGTTAATGCCAGTGAGCTGGGTTTCAAAACGGGTGAGGCGTTTGTCGGCTTCGTCGTATTTGCCGGCGGCGTTGCGGAGATGCGAGCCGAGGGTCTTGAATTCGGCGGTAAAGGACGTAAAGGAGGCCTGGAGGCGGCCTAAGTTGCGTCGAATCTCCTGGGCTTGTTTTTCGATCTCGAGGCCGTGAAGTCCCATAACAATCGTCATTACATAGGCCCAGAGGACGTTTGGGCTTACGGGAATGACTTTTTTGGACATTGCGTAATCGATAATCGAGGCGCAGTCGGGATTATTGCGGATGATGGTTTCATAGTAGACGTTCTCGGCGGGGATGTACATGAGGGCGAAATCGAGTGTTCCTTCGGCGGGTCGGATGTAGCTGGCTGCGATTTTGTCGATGTGGGTGCAAACATCTTTCGCGAATTGTTTCTGAAGCCTGACGAGTTCCGGGCCGTTGGCTTCGCATTTTGTGATGGCTTCGAAGGCTGGGAGGGGGAATTTTGCGTCTACGGGGATGGAAAAGCCGTCGAGTTTTATGAGTGCGTCGACGCGGCGGCCGTCGGCGAAAGAGTGCTGGAGGGCGAAACTATCGCGGGGGAGGAGTTCGGCGAGGAGTCTTTCGAGGGACCATTCGCCTAGCTGGCCGCGGAGCTTGGGGCTGGTGAGGATGTCATTGAGACGGCGAACATCGGTGTTGAGGGTGGCAAAGGCGGACGCGGCGGTGCGGAGTTCGCCCATCTGGCCCTGAAGCTGGGAGAGAGCAGTGTGGTGCTGTTCGAGACTTTTGAATATTGTCTGCTGGCCGGCCTGGAGGTTGGTGTCAAGGCTCTGGCGGACGGTTTCGCTTGCGGTGCGGAGTGATTCGAGCTGGGTTGAGAGCATTGTGATAGCGCCGGAGTGGGAGGCGAGGTCGCGGCGGCTTTCGAATAAAAGGAATACGAGCCAGGCACCGAGGGCACAGATAAGGACCAGGAGAATAATTACTACAATTTCCATTTAAAACCGCTTTAAACTGAGGCGTTTGTAAATTACAATATTGCCCTTATTCTAGTGACGGAAATTGTTTTGTCATTTGATTTTTGTGAAAAATGAAAATGCCGCAGGCACATCTTGCGATATTGAAGAAACGGTACCTTGATCTGATACTGTCGGGCGAGAAGACGGTGGAGTCGCGGTTTATGCGAAGGGCGATAGCGCCAATGGGGAAAATATGCAAGGGCGATGTGGTATTCTTGAAGGAATCGGCGGGTGCGGTGGTGGCGACGGCACGGGCGGGGATAGTCAAAGAATTTCGCGATCTGGAGCCGGAAAAAATCGCGAAGATCAGGCTGGAGTATAACCGGTTTATCTGCGGTGAGACGGAGTTCTGGGTTTCGGTGGCCGATAAGAAATATGCTATGCTGGTGGAGCTTTGCGATGTGAAGGCGATCGAACCTGTGCGGATAAAGAAAAAAGACTGGCGGGCATGGGTCGTGCTCAGCGATAATAATAATTATGGATTAGTTCAAAGTTCTAAGTTCAAAGTTCTAAGTTAAGGAATCCCGATTTGGTCGGGAGGATAATTAA
>Ga0208789_1000545_pt1 | contig 33492 bp, 22 predicted proteins | sample Methanotroph_Enr_FD_187368 | JGI IMG/M metagenome (GOLD analysis project Ga0208789, IMG submission 187368) | Enriched soil microbial communities from Old Woman Creek wetland in Ohio, USA - Methanotroph_Enrichment_5 (SPAdes) (version 2) | ecosystem: Environmental > Terrestrial > Soil > Wetlands...
CACAACTTTTGGACTTGATCCTGTATAAGCATAGATTTTATCTGTTGTGTTAGTATATATCCAAGCAAGATTCTGAGTTAAGTCATAAGCATTTTTTATATCGGGGTACCGCTCAAAAAGAATTGAAGCTCTTTCCTAACTACTCTTCTTTGACTTCTAAGAATAATGTGTCTGAATTAATTCCTGTAAAAATTCCCCACCCGTTAATTATATTTGATACCGGATTTGTGAGATTATTGGAACTTGAACTTACATTTTCGTACAGTTCTGCATATTCTTTATTCACTGTAAATAAAATAATCCGGTAGGTGCCGAAAAATTGCAGGTCGCGGCCCGAAATATTAAAAGCATTATCGGTGTTGGGTGCGGTGTTTCTCATTTTGGGAAAATCTTTTCCTGCCATATTCATATCTATATAATCTTCAGAACCTTCCATATATTTTATAGCTAAAAAATGATAATTGGCATTTGGATTATCCCACGTAATTTCAATAGGATCAAATGAATCCGGCCCCGGCCCCATGCTGCCGCTGTCAATCCGTGCCATCTCCAGCACGGTATCTGAAATAGTGAAATTTCCTGCTTTTTCAGGTATCACCGTACTTGTGGTAATCGTTTTATCCCTGAAGTCAAATTTTAAATTATATATATCACCCGCCTCCACATTATTTCCTGATAGGTTCAGCGTGTATATTCCCGGATGAGGTTCGTTAAGTGCCTGGTCGTTAATATAAACGGTCAGGCCTGTTATTGCTTGTGTGTCGGACACTTCATCGGTTGAGTAGGGCGTGATTTTAATTATTTCCACACCGATGGAATTGTCGCCACAATTAATATATGATTTAATAACAGGAACATTTGCGGCAGATTCACTGTCAATAAGTGTTTTTTCACAAGATGTTAAGAACATCCCGGAAATTAGTACCAGTATGATTATTCTTTTCATTTTACCTGAGTTGATAAGTTAATGTAAGGTTCGGTGTTATTCCTAAAAAGTTCACATTCGTTTCTGTCAAGCCTGTTTCATCAATTTCAAATTCTTTATACCACACATTTTTGTGGTTATAAAGATTAAATACCGACAAAGCAATTGCCCCCTTTGAGCCCCAAATATAGAAATCATATTTTGCCATGATATCCAGCCGGTGGTAAGCCGGATATCGTGCGCCGTTTTTAGAACCTGCAAGAATAAAGCTGCTGGTATTGCCGTCGAGCATGTCTAAAATATAGCCTCCCAAAGGCTCTGTATAGGGTTTGCCCGTGGCAAAAATCCAAGTTGCCGAGAATGTGAAATGTTTTTTTAGTTTATACGTGTTGATAATTTTTAATTCATGTGTAACATCTTGTGATGCGCTGAAATAGTCGTCGCCGTATACCGGGAAATGATAGCGTGTTTCACTCAGCGTGTAGCCAACCCATCCTGAATACCTGCCGGACTTTTTTTGCAGCAGGAATTCAATTCCGCGGGTATAACCTTCACCCTGATAAAACAACTCTGAGTAATTTATTTCCTGTCCGAACTGGGGTGTGAACCGCAACGTATATTCGCTCAATCCTTTCAGGTCTTTATAATAACCTTCCACATCAAACAGAAAATCTTTATATTCATAACTGGCGCCAAGGATATAGTGTGTCGCCTTACCTACCGGGAGGTTGCTATTGTTGGACAGTATCCAGATATCACGGCTTCCCGACATTATATCTTCACGGACAATCCTGTTTACAAACTGATAATAGATACCCCAGGCTGCTTTTATTTTCAGGTTCTTGATAACTTCATAGTTTGCCTGAAGTCTTGGCTCGAAATACATTTTATTACACACATCAAAATAAGTCAGCCGCACACCGGGAAGTACCGATAATTTATTGAAAAACTTCATGCGATCCTGTGCATAGACAGCGGCAATGTTACCGAAGTTTTTCATGTTGAGCATCGAGATGGTGTCGTTTTGAATATACGAGTATGAAATGTTGTAATTGGAGTACTGCACTCCAAATTCCAGCTGGTTGTTGGTATTGAATTTATATTCATTGTCCATTTTCAATGAAATATCATTCAGATCATTTTTTTCGTTGGTACCGTCTTTAAATTCAGTGCTGGTGCCATTGATATCAATGTTTCGGTTATTAGAGCGTTCTCTTTTACTAAAGTATTTTGAATAAGATACGAGTGTATTTGAATAAAAATTTTCATTCCATTTACGCGACCATTTTGCACTTCCGCCCCAGTTTCCCCATTTTGTAATATCTGTCGTTTCACCTGCTATGCTGACGTTAAAAGCTGACCGGTCAAAATCCCTGGTGTTGTCCAAAACATCTTCACCATTAAAAAAACTCAGCGATATAAGGTCTTTTTTCGTGACGTTGTATGTAAATTTTGCATTAATATCATAGAAAAATGAAGAAGGGTCGGTTGTGGTAAAATTTTTCCCGCCCGGCCCGTAGTTTGTGGTCTCCATGATTTTTTCAGAAGCACTTTTATTAAAAGCATTAAAGATTTTTTTATAAAGGAATGTTTTATAGGAGCGCCGCCCCGCAATGAAAATTGATCCTTTTTTGTTAAGGGGTATTTCAGTATAAGCATTGAATCCTAAAAAACTTACATCAGCCCCGACATTGAATTTGCGGTCGTTTCCCGTCTTTCCTATAATTTCCATTACACTTGAAAGCCTGCCCCCGTATTTGGCTTCATATCCGCCTTTGTGGAGCTGCACATCTTTAACGGCATTGGAATTAAAAGCGCTGAACACGCCGTAAAGATGTTCCTGGTGATAAATGGTGAAGCCGTCGTACATGATCAGGTTTTGATCCGGAGTCCCTCCGCGTACATACAACCCTGCCGAAGATTCATTACTGCCTGAAATACCGGGCATTAGCTGGAATGATCTGAAAATATCCTTTTCACCCATGCTGGGAAGATCTGCCACCTTGATCGGAGACATTTTGATCGAACTTACATCCTGCGTGGTGCGCATGAGACGTTCACGTTCGCCCTCCACAACCACACCCTTTATTTCTGTTCCGGATGTTTCCAACTCAATTGTAATTGTATTTGAAGCGATTGTTGGAGACAGATAAAAAGTCTGCAACTGATAACCGATATAACTGACAAGGATTGCAGAAGTATCGGTAGGCACATTAAAAAGCGTGAAATAGCCGTCAATATTTGAACTTGCTCCGGATTTGGTTTCTTTGACAATTATGGAGGCATAAGGCAGTGGTTCACCCGTGTAATGATCACGGATGATACCGGATACTGTTATTCCGTGTTTTTCCGCACCGCCACTATATTTGGTGTAGACGATGGGTACTTTGTTTCTTTTAATATTTTTATTATCTTCATCAGTATAATCATCACCAGGTTCAGCAATACGGGGTATCACATGAACAACAGAATCTTCGTCATAAACATATGAAAGCGACTTGTTATCCCTGAAAAGTATGTCAATGGCAGATCTGGCACTGGTGTTTGAATATAAGAAATCAAATGTATATCCCTCAACCATTAATGAGTCATAAACAATATTTATTTTGTATTTATTCTTAAAATCTTTCAAAACGTTTTTCAACGGTGTCCCCCAGTAATACTCATCAATCCTGATCGATGAGCGGTCCTGTGCCTGGCAGGGAAGTGAAACTTGCAATAAAATCAGCAATAGAATGCTGAAAGAAATGATTTTTTTTGAATTTGACATGCTCGGGTTTGTTTAATTGTGGAAGTTAAAATCCTTTATTTCTTTCACTTCCGAAATTTCCGGCCGGTGGCTGGTTGCCCCCGGGGCCGCCTTGATGGCCAGGAACATCCTGCCCTTTAGGACCTCCGGATTTGCCCATTTTCTCACGCCGGGCTTTCAAATCGAGTAAAAATTTAGTGTATGTAACATACTGTTCATCATTTTTTAGCAGGCTCTTCATCTTGTCATCACGGACCTTTTCGATGTATTGGATCAGGTCTTTATTACCATCAGTGCGGTAAGTTTCCATATTGTTGAAAAACTCCGAAAATATCGCAATGGCGGAATCCTTTTTTACCGCCGTCATGGGGATTTTTTTTATGAGGTCCTCAACGGTTTTCTTCGCTTGCTCCTCAGGTGCCGGCATTTTAAAATCTTCTTGGTTCTGGGCATTGATAACCGGAACAAGAATGATGTACAAAATAAGTAACAGGATTACCCTTTTCATAATGATTTTTTAATAGTGAATAAATCTCCTTTAAAATGAATATGTATTTCAAAACTGATTTTTCCGCCTTACAACGGAGCGCTCATCTTTGGAAAATTCACTTTTTATTCGATAAATGTGGAAAATATTAGCACTACGAAAAAATAAATTATGCATAATACTGGGTTTCATAGAAGAAAAGGAATATTTTATCTTCCAACTGATTTTCCGCTCAGTAGAATTTGAGCTAAATGTTTTAATACATGGAAGTCAATTTATTACTTCTAAACCTCCATTGGGCAGGATTCACTTTTTATATTATAAAAAAGCAACGAAATCAAACCGAAAAAATAAACACCCATCTGTCTTTCAAGAATTGATTCGCTCAGAAAAACAAATAAAACAGCTACCATAAAGTATTTTGCCTCGGGAAAAGTGAGAATTCTCCGGAATATATAAAAAAGACCGGCAATAAAAATCAACAGGAAAAAAATTCCGTAGTTTATTCCTTCTGATAAAAACTGATTGTGCGGGTTGAAACTTTGATTATTGTTAACCCATCCCTTAGAACTATAACAATTATCAAGCTCATGCTGGAAATTCCTGCTCCCGGTTCCCAGCCACACATGATCAGAAAAAACCTTAAAGGAGCAATCCACGATCATTTCACGCTGTGATATGGTGTTTCCACTGTTTGCCCTGCCGGTAACCCATGTTGTAATTTCACCGAACCGCATGTTCAGCGATGGCACGGAAAATATCAGGATGACAAACACGGCCAGCGCAATGACGCCTCCGGTAATTTTTGCGCTTATTGCGATTTTTTTATTGAAGATCCAGAAAAGTAAAAATACCACCGCAACAAAAAAGGCTATTCTCACAGCAAGCACTAAAACAGAAATAAACAACACGCCGGCAATTACTTGCGCCGCCACCTGAAAACTTCTTTTTTGTAAAGAACTATAACTCAAAAAACAGCCGGCACATAATGCAAATATTGAATAGTAGGTGGGATGCAAACCTGAAATAATTTCAAAACGGTTTCTGAGGATGTATGCCCCGTTTTCATAAGATACCGGATTAAATACTACTCCTTCGGCCAGTAACCGAATTATGGAATATAATGTAATAGCAGCGACAGACAAAGAAAAAATCAGCAGGGCGGCTTTGTAATTTCTGAATCCTGTGACCTTCATGAAAACAGGGATCACCAAAGGCGCTGTAAAAAAGAAAAGTTTTTTCTCAAATTCAAAACGTGTGGAAGGATCGAAACCTGAAATAAAAAATTCGATTAGGTAGGGGATGAATGGGACAATAAAAACCAGGTTCAGTAAAAGGACTTTCCCAATCGGAATTGGTTTGATAAAATAAAGTATGAGTGTCAGCAGGGCAAAAAGAATTAAGATGATGTTGCTGACTTTTAATGGAAATATAGGAAACGCAAACATTGCCAGGAAAAGCATCGTCGTGAACAGATGAAGCCATCTGTTCTTATCGTTGTTTTCCGGTAAAATATTTTTCAATTTTATCATCTACAAATGCCTTGAACTCGTTGCGGAATCTTTCTACGCTGAAAGGTGCGATGTTTTCTTTAAAATCTTCATACCTGAATATCCGGTTCTCGTTCTGAAATTCCCGTATGGTCGTTACCATATCTTCAGGTGTCTGGTTATGAAAAAATACTCCGGTATTCTTATTTACGGTTTCTTTGTATCCGCCTTTGAACGGAATGATTACCGGGGTGCAATACGACTGGGCTTCCACCACGGAAATACCGAAATCTTCGGTAGCGGCTGCAATAAATGCTTTGGCCCGGGATATTTTCCGGTGCTTGGTTTCTTCATCAATATAGCCAAGGTAGGTTACATTGGGAGGAAGATCCTTAAGGATTTTTCGGCGTAAAGGACCGTCGCCGGCCACCTCCAGCTTTAATTCGGGCATACGGCGGAAGGCTTCCACAATGAGGTCGATGTTTTTATAGTTTACAAGCCGTGACACCGTCAGGTAGTAATCGTTTTTTTTGCCAGCCGCTTCTCTCATATCTACATTAACCGGAGGATAGATCACGGTACTCTCGTGTCCGAAAAAACGATGTATCCGCTCGCGGACGAATATGGAATTTGCAATGAAATGATCTACACGGTTGCAGCTTTTTAGGTCCCACCGGCGTAATTTTTCGAAAAAATAACTCAGCACTGCCTTCGTTATTTTGGTATTTGTAACCCTCAGATAATCCTCCTTCAGGTCCCACGCATAACGCGCAGGGCTATGGCAATAAGAAATATGCAGTTGCCCCGCTTTTCTTTTAACGCCCTTGGCAACACAGGAAGATGAGGAAATAATCACATCATAATCTTTCAGATCCAGGCTTTCGATAGCTTTGGGAAACAACGGGAAAAGATTGCGATAGCCGCTTCTGGCAAACGGTATGTGCTGTATAAAACTGTTGTGCGTTTTTTTCCCTGAGAGGTATTCCTCACGGTTATTTTTATCAAAAAAATCGAACAGGCAAAACACATCTGCCCCGGGATAACAATGTAGTATCTCTTTTACTACCTTCTCAGCTCCGCCGGCCTCGTTGAACCAATCATGCACCAGGGCAATTTTCAGCATGTTCCGGATTTTTGATTTAATATTTTTACTGCAAATATTGTTTTACGATGTTTGTGAGGATATCTGCAGATTTGTCAAAATTATATTTATTTTTCAGAAAAAAGGATTCTTCTTTTGTTGGTTTAATATTATTTAACTTATCCAGGCATTGTATAAATGAACATTCACTTCCTGCGGTATAATAAATTGGCATCGTGCCAAAAGATTCCCGGTATACCGGTATGTCGGGAACGATCACGGAAGTGCCCAGGATAAGGGCTTCCAGCAACGGTATTCCAAAGCCTTCGTATTCCGAAGGATAAACGAGGGCATCGGCATGCTTCATCAGCGTATAATAGTGCCTGTCATCAACGTATTTCATCAGGTGCAGGTGATCGTCCTGAATAAACTCAGTTGTTCCGTAGATACCGTCATCAGCTCCAACTCCGACAATATGGTAATTCCGTTTTTTGATTTCAGGAAGCAAAGAAATAATAAAAGCTGCGTTTTTTCTGGGATTATAGATGCCTGTCATAAACAGATACCTGAAAGGATATGGCTTTTGTTCATCAACATCCATTTCCTGAATTCCATTTGGAATAACTTTTATTTTTTCATGCGCGACAGAAAATGCTTCCGTGATCTCATTTTTGATAATCGCTGAAACAGTCAACACGCACAGGGATTTTATACAAATTTTTGGAATAAGAAAGCGGTACCAGCGTCTGAATGCAGGGCTGAACCAATTCCTGTCTTTCAGGAATGCCAGATCATGAATGGTTACTACCTGCCTGTGTAGTAACAATGGCGCGGTATTGCAAAAGTTGATCAGTACTGAACCGGGATGAACCAAAAAAAACAATGGAAGCCAAAGTTGTTCCCATAAAGTGCCGCCGCCCCATCCTGATTGCCTCACTTGTAAACCATGAGTATCAGACATACCTTTAGGCAAAATGACAATGTATTCCGCATGATTTTTCTGTAATGAACGGGAAATTCCGAGTGCAAATTTCTGAACACCCGTTGCTTTCTGACAAAGAAACCGACCATTGATATATACGCTGCGACTGCCTGGCACTTAATTTTTTTCTTTTGCACAAATATATTTGTTTTTTTTGAACACAGCCTGAAAGGCTATTAAAAAGGAAAAGGATGGGGCCATCCTGCATAAAATACTATAATATCTTTTGTTCTTAAAAATAATTGATGTCCGTTAAAAATATTACTACCATTTTATATTTAATGTCCGCCGCGGCGGATGCTTTTCATCAATTTATTTTTCCTCGATCCTAAAGGATGTAAATTGATGAAAATCAATACTTCCTTTAGGATAAGAGGCTAAAGACGATTTTTTTTTTTACATCCTTTAGCTTATAAATAATTACCATTCAATAATAATTAGGAATATTTGTTTTATTTTGCCTGAAAATTCGATAATGCGGGGCAAACGCAGATACGTTATATTATTTCTTATTTATAAGAACCTGCAGCTGAAATATAAACATTCGGCCCTGGGCTTTCTATGGAGTTTGCTGCATCCGTTCCTGTACCTGGTTATTTTTCTTGCCATTTTTTCTACGGCATTTCCTGCCATTGAAAATTATCCGCTTTATTGCCTGAGCGGTCTGGTGTTCTGGATATATTTTTCTGGTGGTACCAACCAGCTTTGCATCGTTTTTATAAAAAATGCGCACCTGATCAAAGCGCTTAACGTACCAAAGACCATTTATCCGCTGACTGAACTGGGAAGCGAACTGGTGAGTTTCTTTCTGGGATTAATCCCTTTTATGATTATCATGTATTTTATGGGATTGCAAATGACATGGAATTTGCTTTATCTTATTCCCGTAATCCTCTTATTTTCGATTTTTATTTTTGCCCTCGGTCTGATACTGGCTTCGCTTAATGTGTTTTTCAGGGATGTCGGCATACTCTGGAATACAATAAACCCTGCATTATTTTATCTTTCGCCGATTGCCTATTCTTACAATATTGTTCCTGAACAATTCAAATTCATTGTTAAATACAATCCCTTATATCATTTTCTTGAAATTGTGCGAAATGTGCTTTATGATGGGACAGCGCCATCCATGCATTATATAGGCCGCTGCCTTCTGATCACCGGTGTTGCATGCGTTCTTGCATTTTTGATTTACAGGAAAACGAGGAACGGATTTATCTCAAACTTATAAGCATGAAGGAATCTGTGATCAAGCTGGAGAATGTTTCCGTAAGTTACCTGCAAAACAGGAAAGGGATGCATTCGATCAAAGATTTCATTTTGAAAGCATCGTTTATAAACCCGTTTCAAAAGAACAGGGTGCTGCATAATATTGATCTCAACGTATACAAAGGGGAATCTGTTGGAATCCTGGGCCCTAACGGCAGCGGCAAAAGTACCCTGCTGCGTACGATAGCCGGAATTATCAAACCGGATGAAGGTCTAATTGATGTGAAAGTTGCTGTCTCTCCAATGCTCTCGCTGGGAGTGGGTGTTGAAATGGAGCTTTCCGGATACGAGAATATACGGATATCATTGGCTCTTTCAGGTAACTACAGCAAATCTACCAGGACGGAGATGATCGAAAAGGTGACCGATTTTTCCGAACTGACCAGCGAGCAACTGAAGAAACCCGCTAAGATGTATTCGACCGGAATGCTCGCCCGCCTGGCATTCAGCAGTGTGATGGCTGCTCAGCCGGAACTGCTGATGATCGATGAAGTCCTTGCCGTTGGAGACAAAGGCTTCCAGAAAAAATGTGTAGACCGCATACACCAAATTATTCATAACGGAGCAACGCTGCTTTTCATTTCACACAGCCCTAATGAAGTGAAAGAGATATGTAAAAGAGGTATTTGTCTTAAAGATGGCAAAAAGATATATGACGGGACGGCAGCCAGCGCAGCCGATGTATACAGCAGGTTGTTCTGACGAGAAAAAAACAATGCTAACTTAAGCAGGGCTGTTTTTTTAGGTGCTGGAGGATATTATTTTAATTTTTAAGTAAGTAAATATTTAGCAATATTTGAAACTGGATTTACTTGTATAATGAAGGAAGAATTGATTGGGAAATTCTAAAAAAAAGATAATATATAAATTTTCTACAAATATAAAAAGATTCCTCGCTGCGCTTCGGAATGACAGGCTGTTTGTGTTGTTTTAGAGGAGGAGTGGGATGGGCAAAGCGCCGGCTTCGCCGGCGCTTTGCCCATCCCACTCCTCGTTAACATAAATTAATTGTCATTCCGATTGTAGCGCAGCGAAATGAGGAATCTATTTTTTTTTGGCAACTAAAAAAATGATTTAACCTAAAGCATCCAATCCACCGGGAATTTTATAATTATTTTATATCTTTGCGCCCCAATGATTAGCAGACCAAATAATAAGGACAACGGTGATGATCTTTTAGTAGAAGACATCGTTAAGCTTGATTATAATGTCCCTGCAGGCCCGGGTGAGGAAGGCGACAGCCAGTACTGGAATAAACAATATAAAAGGGCAACTAAAGAAATTGACGAGTTAAACAAGCAACTTGCCACTGCATTGAAAAGCATGGATAAGCTGATCAAAAAGCTTGCAGAACTTGAGAGCAGTAAACTCGTAAAATTCCGCAAGTATTTTTTGCTTTATCTGGGCAGGCTCAGGTCCAATGTCAGCAAGGGCAAGAAACGCAGTTTCGGGGCCATCTTGTACAACTATGTATTTAAGCGCGGCGGCAGGATTTTGCGCCTGTTTTTTACAAAGGTCTTTCGCGCCCTTTACCTGATTTTCGAAATCCGTAAAGTAGTGATTATTGAGGTGGTAGGAAATTATCTTGCCACCACATCCCAATATTCACAATACCTGCTGAGAAAAAAACTGAACAAGGAAATAGTCAAACAACACAAACGAAATATCAAAGGCTTTACGCAAAAGCCATTGTTCAGCATCGTCATGCCCGTGTATAACCCTCGTGTCGACCTGTTTACAAAGGCTATTGATTCAGTTATCGGACAGATCTATGAGTACTGGGAACTTTGTATTGCCGACGATAATTCCACGGATCCCGAGATAAGAGAAACACTGGAAAAATACTGCACTGCCGATGAGCGGATAAAAGTGGTTTACCGTGACCAGAACGGACATATATCCAAAGCTTCCAATTCTGCACTGCAGCTTGCAACCGGTGAATACACCGTGCTTATGGACCACGACGATATTTTGCGCGCCGATGCCTTTTATGAAATGGCAAAAGCCATTAATATCAAAGGAGGGGCTGACCTGATCTATTCCGATGAGGACAAGATTGACGAATGGGGCCTGCATTCAGACCCGCATTTCAAGCCGGACTGGTGCCCTGAAAACCTGCTTTCGAGGAATTACCTTGGCCATGTTTGTGCTTTTAAAACTGCCCAGCTCAGGGATGTCGGAGCCTGGCGCGCCGGTTATGAAGGCAGTCAGGACTATGACCTGGTTTTAAGGTACACCGAGATTTATAATAAGGTAATACATATTCCTGAAGTGCTTTACCACTGGCGTATTCACAGCGAAAGCGCCGCTATGAGCGAAGCTGTGAAACCATATGCATATCGTGCCGCACAGATGGCGCTTACGGATGCTATGGCACGGCGGGGAATGGAAGCCACGGTTGATTTTCTGGACAGCTTCAGAGGGTATAGCATCCGTTTTGGGTTGCAAAACAAAAACGCAAAGGTCAGTATCATCATTCCTTCGAAAAATAAGGCCGATCTGCTTAGAAAATGCCTGAGATCCATTGAAAAAAAATCAACATACCGGAATTATGAGATCATCCTGATCGATAACAAAAGCGATCAGAAAGATTTTTCTGCATTGGTGAAACAGTATTCAAAACAAAATGCGATCACCTTTAAATGTATTCAGGATAATGAGGCTTTTAATTTTTCACGCCTCATCAATCTGGGAAGAAAGAACGCAACCGGAGATTTCCTTGTGTTGCTGAATAATGATACCGAGGTGATCTCACCCGACTGGCTTGAGGCTATGATGGAGCACACACAGCGGAAACATATCGGAGTGGCCGGTGCTAAGCTCTTATACGACAATGATACGATACAACATGCCGGCGTAATTATCGGACTTGGCGGCGCAGCGGGGCATGTCCTCGTTGGCGAGGACCGTGACGGGCCGGGATATTTTAATTACGTGAATATGCTGAACACATATTCTGCCGTGACAGGCGCCTGTTTTATGGTACGTACTTCCGTCTTTGACGAAGTGGGCGGTTTTGACGAGAGCTTTGGTACGGAATATAACGATGTGGATTTCTGCCTCAAAGTGATGGAAGCAGGATACCATAACCTGTATATCCCGCATTGTGAATTGTATCATTACGAATCCATGTCACGCGGGCATCCCCACAGTACCAACGAATCGTACAAAAAGCATGTGAAAGAAGTAAACCTTTTCAGAAAAAAATGGAAAAAATACGTGGAAAACGATCCTTGTTACAATCCGAATCTTTCGCTGGGTGTACATAATTTTGGGCTGAAATAAGCGACTTCGGGCACTTATAAATTTAAACATGACTATCAATTTTCTATATTGCATCGATTTTCCCGCCAGGTCAGAAAATGTTGACAAGGCTGGAAAAATTGTGGGATGGCTTCTTTGTTCCCTGCCAATAAAAAATATCAGGATTGCAGATTCTTCCGGGCACGATTACACCCTGGATTATGGGTTGTCACGGCCTGATGTCGCCCTGAGTTTCGGAGATTTTCCCGGAAATGACACCTGTGGTTTTGCCATAAATGCGCTGAAAGCGCCCATCAGCATGAAAGATGAACTTTTACTGGAAGCCGTGGTGGAAGAAAAAAACGGTGAAAGAAAAATTGTCAGGTTTAATATGGATCTGAGTCCATCCGAGATTCATGATACTGATGTGGACGTTGATGAGAAACTTTCGGAATTGAGTTGGGAAAAAACAGAGAAGAAGTATTTTAACGAGCTAAAAGAGCACCCATGGATAACCATCCGGATGGATATCACGAACAAGTGCAACCTCAGATGCATCATGTGTCATTTCAAAGAGGAGGAAATCTATTCGCAGCCTTCGAAAATCATTACACCGGAAAAACTGAAACATCAGCTTCATGATATTGCCCCTTATGTAAAAAATATCATGCTTTCCTGCGGCTTTGAACCTTTGATATCGAAGTATTTTACAGAGATCGTAAGCATGCTGAACGAAAATTACCCGCACATGGAGATTGGCCTGTGCACCAACGGCATGCTGCTCGATTCAAAAGTAAGAAAGGCGATCATCGAAAGCAAAGTAACTCATGTTCTTTTATCGCTCGACGGGGTAACTAAAAAAACAGTAGAAAAGATCAGGGTGCGTGCTGATTATGATAAAATTGTCAGCAATATCATGGCGCTTAGTAATCTGAAAAAGAAATTCAACCACACGTATCCCTTACTATTCATGGATTTTGTGCTGATGGATTCGAATATCCATGAGGCTCCTGCATTTGTTTGGTTTTGCAAGGAACTTGGGATGGACCTGATTGATTTCCGCCATCTTGTCGCAAACAAATATTTCAAAGAAAAAGAAGAATTGCTTACCGGCAAGAAAGAGAAATATAATTATTTCAGGGAACTGACCATCAATGAATCCAGAAAAGCTAATATAAAGATCCGAATGCCGGAGGCGTTTGACACGGATAAAACCTACATCCTGGAATCACTGCCTGAACCGGACCTTTCGGATTTCAGAAAATTAACGCCGGATATTCAGACACTTGAGGTGGATTACCGTGGCGAATATTCCCAAATGAATGGAAATGATGAAGATTTTCCGTTTTTGGCAGGTGCACAATGCCTGCGGCCCTTCAATGAGATCATGATCAACAATCAGGTAAACATTATGCCCTGTTCTTATTACGGAGGAATTATGGGTACACTGGATGAACAAAACACCTTACATTCCATATTTTTCAATGAGGAATACCGCAAGGTAAGGCGAAAAAAAATGCAGTCGGGTTATGACTTTAAATGTGTCAACTGCCCGATAAAGTCGAATTTACTACCCACGGAAATTGTGAGCTGAACCTTCTTGCATAACGTTCAATAGTTATGTTTCTGAAATTGGTTTTATCTCTTTTAATGTTTGCGCAAAACACAGGCATACATCATGGATACCTTAAATTTTTCAGCGATATCCTCAGGAACATCTTCGGCATAAATGCTGAATTCTTTTTCAGTTTCAAAACCCGACAAAGAGATTACATTACGGATGTCCTGGGCATTTTTAAAAAGATAGATATGGTCTATGGTCGGCGCATTCGTTGGTGCAGTGATGAATAGTTTACCATCATCCTGTAACATGGCAGATAGTTTTTTCAGTAGTTTAACCGGATCTTCCACGTGTTCTAAAACCTCGCCCATGGTGATAAAATCATATTTTGTAACAGGCTCGTAATTGAAAACATCCGAAAGGGTATATGAAACCTTGTCATTGGCTATCATGCTTCGGGCAATATCAATAGAGCTTTGACTGATATCAACCAAATCATACCTGGCTTTTTCTCCGATAATATTTATGGCTTCTGACGTATACAGGCCATGCCCGCCGCCAATTTCCAGATAACGGTTAACTTTCTCACGATTTTCTGTAATGACCGTATTGAAAAATTTAAGAATACCATAATGCTGAACCCACAAAAACTGGGACAAAAGAATGCCGTGCACATAGTATTTCATGACATCAGGGTTGTTATAAACTCTTTGGTTTACTTCAGCAAAAGAATGGCTTGAATATGCTCCGGTACGAATGAATTGAACAGTTTCATAATTGATATCGGCCACCATTTGCATATAACAATCTATGGCATAATCTATTGTTTTATTTTCATGCTGCAGGAGAGCCAGGTATTTCGTAAAGAAAACTTCAGCACGGGAAAAATATTCATCATCATATTTTTTTAAGTTTTTTATTATTTTTTTACTGTGTAATTTGTTTAGTGAGCTAACACGTTCAACAATATATTCTAAAATGGTTTGCATAAAAATATATTAATAAATAATCTTTAGTCTGTAATCGTCAGTCAACAGTCGGCAATCTATTATCAGCTCACTATTCAAATCTAGCCGGCTGTTTATGGAAAATACTCTATTTATATTTCTCAGGGTTTTCAATAGTGTGATTTAATAATCTGCCAACTTCTTCTGACCTTTCCAATAGTTCATCATATTCATTTTTTAAAATATATTCACAGTAGAATGCGAAATCAAGCCATACCTGAGTTTCTGAATTTTCCATGTCAGAATCACTCATCTTGCTTACAAAGTGCGCAGGATACCTCCGCTTTCTGTAGCCTTCACCAATGCTTGCACAGACTGAGCGAGAACAATTTCTTATCTGACTTGTCAACCCATACTGCTCTTCTTTTGGAAAACCTTTACTTATTTTGTATATATCCATTGCAAGGGCAAATGCTTTCTTGTACACCGTTAAATTTCTAAAACCTGTTGCCATTTATTTGGATTATTTTTAAACTGCTGACTAGCTGACTTTCTTATTTGCCGATTGTGGACTGCCAACTGAAGACTGCCAACTGTGGCCTGCCAACTGTGGCCTGCCAACTGTGGCCTGCCAACTGTGGACTGCCAAATGTGGACTGCCAACTTTCTAGCTGTTTATTTCACTTTGCCTTGTATGCAATCTACCATTTCGCCAACATTATCCCAGCTTTGAATTTCTTTTGATGAAAAATGCAGGTTAAATGTTCTTTCAATTGCAACGACCAAATGAATATGTGCCAGAGAATCCCATTCATCAATATTGTTAGCGGTGGTCTGATCATCTAATACCAGGTCCTTTTTTTCAAGAATATCAATAAAAATATCGTTTACCTTTTTGAATACTTCCGTTCTTTCCATAATTGTTTATCTAAAAATATTTTGTTTAATCATAATTTGCTAATCTTTAATTTTAATCCTGCAATTCCCTGATGGTTGTATATGGCTGGCTTTATGAAGTTAGTTCATAACTTTTTTTATTTATAAAACACTTTTTGTCTTTATAATCAACCGTGTTCAACATCCAGCAATCACCTGATCTTTCAAATCCCAGGTTTTGATAATGGTCTGCCACCATTTCATTTTTTACAGTAGGCAGGTATTCTCCTTTTAAATTGATAAATCCGTTTTCTCTGGCAAACGCCGTGATGGTATTTAATACAAAATGTTCCATTCCTCTTTTCAACACCCTGCAGCTCATAAACCACGTATCAATAAATAAGGTGTTATCGTTTTCTTTTTGCAGGATGATGACACATATCAATCCGTTATCCCCAAATTTATCTTCAAGTGTAAATGCAAAAGTAAAATGATTTTCTGATTTTGCAATCATTTTAATGTCAGCCTCCGAATAACGGACTGTTCTGAGGTTAAATTGGTTGGAACGGTGCGAGAGTTGTGCAACTCTTGGAGTATTATAATTATTGAACGGTTCGACCAAAGAGAGCATATTCAAGCTGCCCAGATAATCATTTTCATTAGTGAATTTTTGTTGGACCATGCTTCTTTTTGCTTCAATTTGATAGAGTTTGGTCCGCTCAGTATCTTCGCCTGAGAACGTAGTTGTTTCAAAAAGGTTTAGTGCGTATAAAAATTCAAGATAATCGGCTGGATCTTCCGGTAATTCTGGTACACAAATACCCGGTATGTTTTCCCGGACTATGTTTCTTTCAAACGGGTTATCATCTAGAAATACCATAGAATCAAAACCAATATTTAAGATGCTTTGGATCTGATTGATATTATCAACTTTGTTTCCCCAATTTGCAATAAATACAGCGATATCCTCCAATTGCAGAATCATGTCCGGGTGTTTTTCAAAAGGCTCTTTAGCGATGTGTTCACTATTTTTACTGCATACCGCTACTATTATTCCTCTGTTTTTAAGTTTTTTTATCCAGTATTGAAATTCGGAAAAAGCTTTCCCAATACCCAAAATGCCAAGCTGAATATTTTCCATTCCGTCTTCACCAATAATTCCGCCCCAGGTAGTATTGTCCAGATCCAATATCACGCACTTTTTAATCCTGCCGTTTAAAGCACCAACAATATCAACAGTTTTTGAAGCCACTTCAGGCAACACATCAAGGCTTAAAACCATTTCAGAATTGATATAAACAGAAGGCTGAAAAAACATTGCTTTGCCAACCCTGTTTTGAATACCCGAAAGATCACATAAATAAAAATCAGAAGTTTTTGAAGCATACTGCATCAATTCATAATTGAGCTTTCTCAACTGGAACAAAAAAGAAGAAGCTGTTTTGTTGGCATGGCTCCCAAAGACAGAATCGTCAATTTCAGAATAATTGTAATAAATTACTTTAGCCTGCAGGTTATTTGTTAACGTGGTATATATGTTTTCTATTGACTCCAGTTCGGCAGATGCCAACGATCCATAATGACTGGGGAGCAGTTTATTGTATTTGCCCAGTAATTTGTGAGAGGACTGAAAAACAACGACTATTTCCGGTTTGAATTCATAAAACTCAGAAGAGGGATCAAATATCTGACGTTCAATTTGGTTATAATCAGCTTCCCAGATAACCAGGTCCAGGCCTTTTTCAAACCCCATACCACGAATTGCCTTAGACAGAAATTGGGTTGAGGTGTCACCCAAAACAGCGATCTTGATTTGTTTAAAGTTTGAGAAGTCTTTTTTTAGATTCTTTGCTAACTGTGTAAAATCTTTCATTAAACTGTGTGCTGATTCGGACAAAATTAGCAATAAATATTATATTTGTGGCCGGATAATCTAAATTTTGGTTTAGCGGAAATGAGATAGATTAAGTTCCGGGTTATAAGCTCCGGTTCATAAAGCAGGCATGCTTGAAACCTGAACTGGGTAATCCGCATTTTAAACTGAGGGAAATAAATGATAAATCGGATCCTTTTGATAGATGTTGATGTTTTTGAGGATAAAAATATTCCGGAGATACAACAGTACAGTCATCACCCTATAGGATTGTTATATCTTGTTGCATCAGCCAAAGAGCAGTTTCCCGAAATCGAGTTCAACGTTTTTCACACATCCACCAGCAGTGATCCGATAAAAAAAATTGAATCGCTAATAGGTACTTTTAATCCTGATTTAGTAGGACTCAGGGCGCTTTCTATTGCCAAAGTCCCCTTTCAGTTGGTTGCACAAAAGGTCAGGGAGTTAAAACCGGATATTCCAATTGTTGGAGGAGGCCCTTATCCATCATCCTCTTATTATGATATTTTACAAAGCGGATTAGTTGATATTGCCGTGATAGGCGAAGGAGAAACCCCCTTTGCCGGTTTGATAGGCCAGCTTATAAAATCCAAAACTATTCCTACTGATATAAAAGGTACAGCGGTAATAGAAAACAATAAAATAAAAGTTAATGATTCCTGTCCCGTAATCAAAAATATTGATGAAATTCCAAATCCTGATTATGATTTTATCAACCTGAGCGATTACGCGGAAATAAAAAATCATGCGCTGCAGGATGCGTCAAAGTGCGCTTTTATACTTAGTTCGCGCGGTTGCCCGTACGGCTGTTTTTATTGTCATCAGCTTTTCGGAAAAAGAATCCGGCGACGCTCTGCCGCAAAGATAGTGGCCGAAATGCGCGAACATATTGATAAACGCGGCATTTATGATTTCGTTTTTGTTGATGATATTTTTAATGTCCCTGTTCCTGAAGCTAAAAAGGTGCTTTCATTGATAATTGAAGAATTGCCTAAAGTACGGCTTACCTTCCCAAACGGGCTGCGCGCTGATTATATTGATGAGGAACTGCTTGATTTATTTGAAGCTGCTGGTACTGTTGAAATGGCGCTGGCCGTTGAGACCGTGATCCCGCGGTTGCAAAAGTTAATGGGTAAAAACCTCGACCTGCAAAAAGCCGAAATAGCTATATCTGCGGCATCAAAACGTTTTATTACCCGCATCTTTTTTATGATCGGATTTCCTACCGAAACTTATGATGAAGCCCTGGAAACCATAAAATTTGCTTCCTCATTTGAATATGCTGCACAGCCGGTATTAAGCGTGTTGCGGTTATATAACAACTCTAAGTTATTTGATGTTCTTAAGCCGACGGAAGCACAAGCCCTTGCCATCGCTGAACAGGAAAAAAAAGTGGTGCACCTCAAAATGTTTGAAGATATGGAATTTTATGGCGACCTTTTTTCCGATGATAAAGTGCCTTTAAAAAGCGCAGATATGAAAGAATTATTATATTGCTGGATGCGTGATGTTCTTGGTAATCCTGTCCGGATTAAGAAAAGTCATCAGGTTTTAATGAAATTCCTTGATCATGAAAAAATACTTGAATTTTACAGGGGTATTTTTGGAAGGCCGAAGTTCAATGAGCACGACCTGCAACGATTGCTTAAATTTTAATCTGATTATATAAGTATAGCTCGGCAACAAATGAACAACATGATAAAAAGGATATTATTAATAGATGCAGATTTGTTTGGAGACACCTTCTGCAATGCTATATATTTCACGCATCATCCCATTGGCCTGCTTTATCTTGCCTCATTTGCCAAACAGAAATTTCCGGATATCGAGTTTGAAGTTTTTCACACGGTTACCAGCAAAGATCCATTAAAGCGTATTGAATCGATACTAGCGACATTTAAACCCGATATGGTAGGGATAAGAGCATTATCATTTGCCAAGGAAGCTTTTAAATTAGTATCAGACAAAATTCGTGAATTGAGGCCCGATATCCCGATTATGGGAGGAGGCGCTTTCGCATCAACCGCCTATAGTGATATATTATCCGACGGACAAATTGATGTTGCGGTGATAGGTGAAGGTGAGGAAACATTTGTTGAACTGATCAGCCACTTTTCACGTTGCAACACAATTCCTGTTAATATTAAAGGCACAGCAGTTATTGAAAACGGGGTGATAAAAGTAAATCCCCTTCGTCCTTATATTCAGGATCTGGATTCCATACCTTTTCCTGATTATAATTTTGTTAATCTTAAAGATTATGTTGGAATAAAAAACCAGGCGCTGCAGGATGACTCAAAATGTGTGTTTATCATGGGTACCAGGGGATGTCATTACGACTGTTTTTTTTGTCACCAGATTTTCGGAAGGAGAATTCGTCGCCGTTCTGCCGCAAATATAGTTGCGGAAATGAGGGAACATGTTGAAAAAAGAAATGTGGACAACTTCGTATTCGTTGATGATACTTTCAATGTTCCGATGCCGGAAGCAAAGGAGACATTGTCGTTAATAATCAAAGAACTGCCGAAAGTAAAACTTAACTTTCCAAACGGATTACGTGCGGATCATATTGATGAAGAACTGCTTGATCTGTTCGAAAAAGCAGGGACCGTTGAAATTGCGCTTGCTGTTGAAACAGCCGTACCGCGCCTGCAAAAGTTTATCGGCAAACATATGGATATTCAAAAAGCTGAAAAAGCAATCCATGAGGCGTCAAAAAGATTTGTAACACGTACACTTTTTATGGTTGGTTTCCCCACCGAAACTTATGAAGAGGCCATGGAAACAATTAAATTTGCTGAGTCTTTTGAATATGTTGCGCAGCCAATGTTGAGTGTATTACGCATTTACAACAACTCTAAAGTTTTCAATTTCCTGAACCCCACCGAAGAGCAGTACAAGGCAATTTCGGAACAGGAGAAAAATTTATTCCATCTCGGCTTGTTTGAAAATATTAAGTTTTACGGTGACTTTTTTTCAAAAGAAAAAGTACCGTTAAAAACCAAAGATTTAAAGGAGCTTATCTCTTATTGGATGCGTAATGTTAATATTAACCACAATCGCATTCAGAAAAGTTACCAGGTTTTAAACAAGCATTTTGATAAGGAAAAGATTTTGGAATATTACAGCAATGTTTTTGATAAACCTGCATTTAATGAGAACGACTTGAAAAAGCTTCTTTTGTTATAATGTTTTTTTTTGCAAAATTCAGGATGTTGTATGATTATGGTTTCTAATATTCGGTGGTTAAAAAAAAATGTCGGATAAACTTTTATGATATTTAGTTCGGTTGTTTTTATCTTTTATTTCCTTCCTGTTTTAATTGCAGGATATTATATTTTACCTAAAATATACGCTAAAAACATCCTTCTCTTCCTGTTAAGCCTTGTTTTTTACTTTTGGGGTGCAGGGAACCTGGTGGTTTTATTAGTTATTATAGGTTTTCTTTCATGGTTTTTCTCCTTCTTAATAGCTAAAACAAAATTAAAAAGAGCTTCTCTTATTATTGCCGTTTGCACCTTTGTGGGTATTTTGATCTATTATAAATACCTCGGCTTTATCATCGATAATCTAATTTACGCCGGTGTGAAAGGAATTCATCAGGTAAAAATGGTTACTTCCATCGGTCTTTCATTTTTTACGTTCCAGGCTATTTCATATAATATCGATGTGTACAGAAAAAATCACCGTTTTGAGAAAAACCCGGCTTACGTTGTACTTTATATTACCATGTTCCCGCAGTTAATTTTGGGCCCGTTGGTCCGTTATCATGCCATTGAACAGCAGCTGAAGAAACGCGTCTTTGAATTGTCCAGGTTTTCCGAAGGGGTTAAACGGTTTATCATCGGTTTAGGAAAAAAAGTATTGATTGCAAATAGCATCGGTTATCTGGTGAATCAAATTATGGCCTCGGACATAACGATGCTCAGCCCGTCAGTGGCATGGTTATGCATGATTGCTTTTCCTATTCAGCTTTTATTTGATTTCTCAGGATATACCGACATGGCAATCGGTGTTGGGAAAATGCTCGGTTTTGATCTTCCCGAAAATTTTAATTATCCCTATATCAGTAAATCAATCACTGAATTTTGGCGACGCTGGCATATGACATTATCAAGCTGGATAAAAGATTATATTTTCAGTCCGCTGGCGATGCAGATGCGGTATTTGGGAAAAGCGGGGATTTTTATTGCGCTGATGGTAACATTTATTGTCTGCGGAATATGGCATGGCCCCACGTGGAACTATATAATCTGGGGCGTATTCCAGGGACTGTTGCTTGGTATTGAGGACCTCTTTTTATTAAAATACCTGAAGCGTATAAAAGGGTTTGGCATGATATACATCTGGTTTGTGCTCATCATGTGCGCCGTATTATTCAGAACTGAAGGCATTCATCAGGCTTTGGATTATTATTCTGTCATGTTCAGCGCTGCAAAAGAAGGGGCATTGGGATTGAATGCATTTGTAATGAACGAACACATTTTTGCTTTGATACTTGGAGTGTTCTTTTGTATTCCAATTACTATTCCTGCAAAGTTTAAAACCGGGAAAATGGGTGCTATTATTCAGACAATAGGTATTGCGCTGCTGATAATAATATTCACCATTTCATTAATGAGAATTGTAGGAGATACAAGTGATCCATTTATTTATTTTAAGTACTAAAAACAATGGATAGTAAGCCAACAAACAATCATAGCAACATAAGTTTATTTTTTGAAAAAAGATTAAGACTTGTTTACCTACTTTTTTTGTTCATTCCGCTTGCTTATTACTTTTTGTGGGGAAATCAGGCATATACACATTCAGGCACTGCTAAACATCTGGATTACATGGGGTTTTCTGTGAAATCAACTTCCCCTGCAAGATTAAGCATCGTTGAAAATGAACAGGAATTAATGGCATGGGATATCAATTCAAATGCCTATAAAAATCTTGAGTTTGTCGGGAAACTGGATACGAATAAAGACATTTCTCTTAAAGCAGAAAAATTAAACAGTAACGATACGCTTTTCTTTTTGGGATTTAATATTTATTCTAACAACAAGTTATTTTCACTTGGTGATGACATAAACCAACATATCACTGTTACCAATGCCAGGCTTGCCGAAAAGGATGGTGTTCTTATTTTAATTGTTGAAAAAAGCGGAATCCCGTTAAATATTAAATTGAAATCACCAACAAAATGGGGGAGAAGCGACCCGTTTAATTCACAAAAATCTATCATCCTGTTTGTTTTTCTGGCTGCCTTTCTTTTGATGATGCTGGCTAATCCCTCAACGCGGTATGTTTTATTATCTTTAATTCTCGCTATTTTTATACTTGTTTTTAGTTATTTTACCGACACACATTCAAATGGGAGGGTAACATTATCTACCTCTTCACGGATTAAAAATGCAGAAATATTTTACAGTCAATCTCCATTTTTCAGCGCTACAAAAAGATATTCATCCGGAATAATCACTGACGTTTTCAGTCAACCGGTAAACCTCGAAACCGAGAAATATTTACGCTTTGATATTGGAGACAGCCTGATTGCCTTAGAGCAAATAAAAATTAAAATCAGCGCCGGTATTTTTAGTAAGAGCTATAATTTGAATGAACTGCCACAGAACAGGTTGATGTTAAATGATTTGGTTCTGGAGGGCAACACTTATTATGTAACAGGTAATGATCCCTACATCAAATTTTCTTCAGCGTATTTCATAAACAAGCTGGAATTTGTTCTTTTTTTAGAACATAATAAATTCCTGTTTCTGACACTTATCATTTTCCTGATCTTTATTAGTTTGCATGGTTTGGTTGATAAAAAGCTTAATAAATTAAAATTGAAACCTGCCTACCTGGCTTTTTTATTAATCCCATTATCTTATTACCTGATCAACCAACAATGGATAAAAAAAAGCGTTCCTCCTGGTGCTGATTATCTGTATTTTTCAGTAAAAACTACCCGGCCTTCGGTGTTTACCCTGATAAATGGCAGCGACTCACTTGGCTCAAGGACAGTTGATTCTCCGGGATTTAAATATCTTCAGTTCAAAGGGAAATTTAATATCAATGAAAACTTCTTTCTGAAAATAGAAAATCTTTCGCAGCAGGATACCATTTCTTTTCTTTCAATAAATCTTTTTCACGACAATAAAACATATTCTTTGTTTGAAAAAAATAGCAGTGTTTGTAAAATAAGCAATGCACGTTATACCGGACAGTCGAACGATGTTGAGGTGACGGTGAAAAATTCAGGATTGCCGGTTATTGTCAGTTTGTTACCTTCAAATTTACTCAAGGATAACGACCAGGAAAACAAAACCAACGCTGCCATAGTATTCATATTTTTTATTACATTCATTTTTGTACTTATATTTTCGCCCAATCAACGATTTATTATTGTTTCCAGTTTTGTAACTTCATTAATGATGTTTTTGTTCTTCTGGATTTGTAATGATGCTCAAAGTCAGCTAACCCTGAGCACCAGTTCGCTCATAAAGCGGGCTGATTTTTTTTACAACAATAATCCGGACTTCCAATCAAAAAGGATGCACCTGGATAATAAAAGTAAAAATTTGTATGAATTTCAGATTTATCCTTCAGAATTTAAGTTTTACAGATGTGATATCGGTGAAAATGATGATCGGATTAAAAACCTGTTCATTATTACCAAGACTGGCATTTTACGAAACCATTTTGATTACAGAACAATCTCATCCGGCAAAATATTGCTAAATGATATGGTAAGGCGCGGGGAAGATTATCAGGTTTGCGGTAACGACCCCTTTGTTGCTTTTTCTTCATCATTTCAAATTAATAAAATGCATTTCCTATTTCTGATAAGGCAAAATTTGTTTTTCTTAATTTCTATTTCGTTATTTTTGATTTTAATAATTGTAAACAAGATCTATAATAAGGTTAAGCTACCCAATTTCTTTCTTGTTATATTTTTTCTTGTTTTTATTTTTATTGGATTGATAATTCACTTATTCAATTCTGAAAATCTTATTTTGTTGGCAGAAAAACGTCACACTAATCCGCTGCCTGCCTTTCAAACGGATTCATCTATCGTTTATACCAAAGAATTAAATAATTATATTTTAGACCAATTGCCCGGAAGAAAAAATATCATCAGGATGAATAATTTGTTGCAATATGCTGTTTTCAAGCAAATAATTAATTACCCGGTCATTTATTTTGGTGAGGATGGATGGATGTTTTTTATCGGCGGACCTGCAAAAGACAATTATGAAAATCGTCAACCGCTGACTCATCAGGACTTAGAAAAACTTAAAAATGTATTGGAACAACGCAACGAATGGTTGAAAAAGAGAGGTATTCACTTCTATATGATTTTTCCGCCAATGGCACAAACAGTGTATGAAGAATATGTTGGACAGCGAATGAGACGATATTATAAACAAACAAAATGCGAACAGCTGTTAGAGTATTTAAAATTAAACACGGACCTTGACATTATTGATCTTTATACTCCGATAATGGAAGCAAAGGATACAAGTTCGAGAAAACTATATTTTAATAACAACTGCCATTGGAATTTTTTTGGTGGTTATGTGGCATATTATACCATGATTAATTATATAAAAAAGGATTTTCCGAACATAGGCGAGCCCTTAACTTCAAAAGATTTTAAATGGGTAGAAACCAAAAATTATAACCCCGATTTATTCAAACTTATGGATATTGATATGTTTTACACTTCTACTGAATATTCACCTTTATTTACTGATAATATTATCACCGATACAATTTACCCGTTCTATCTTGATTTATGGACGCCAGCGCCTCCTGCCTGTGTGCGGACTAAAAGAACAAGTTATCCGACAATGCTTATGTATGGCGATTCCTATGCCGGAAGTATATTGCCATTTCTTTTTTGCAATTTCAGTAAAACTTATTTTATCTGGACACCGCTTTTCCAACCCCTGATAATTGAAAAAGAAAAACCTGATATGGTGATACAGGAAATGGTAGATATGAGTATTAATGCCTTGCTTTTGAAAAACAAACCATTTCCCGAACTGAAAGATACTATTCCTGAAAAGTTGGAATAATCACAGATACTGAAAGGGAGAATAATCGAAATCTTTTTTAAGGTAATAAAATAATCAAGTTCGTGTAACTTAAGAAATTAATAGTTAATGACGCTTTGAATTGATATTTCTCAGAAGTTTTGCAATATAACGAAGCGGTTTTGTTACTTGCCACGAAATGGATGTTTGAATTTTATTCTTTTCTTCTTTTTCCTGCAAAATGAGGTTGTCTTTTTCAATTAATTGCTGATTCAGAAGATCTATTTGTGCGGTTAGATCATCGGCCTTTTTTAAGGATTCACTTAATTTTTTTATTTTATCTTCCTTTTCTTCTCGTTCCTTTAGAATCAGCGTTTCTTTCTCCGCTAATTGCTGATGCACCATGTCTACGTGTTTAAATGCCTTATCGGCCATAATAAACGATAAATTCAATTTTTCTAATTCAGTTTCCCATTTTTCTGTTTTACGCTGAAGTTCCACATCCTCAATTTGATTATCAACAGACAGATTCATTACGGTTGTGAAAACATCGCGCAAAAAATCAGATGTTCTGTCATGCTGCATCAGATCGTCATAACTGAACACAGCATGCCGGAGGTTAGGGTCAAGAAATTCTGATTTGAATATTTCAAGTTCTGCAGGATTAATCTTAAGATTAAACTTCTCTGCAATTCTGTTAAGCTCTTGATCCGCATCCTGCATTAGTTTATCATAATCAACCACAATATAATTGCAGCCTGTTAGCCCCGATAGGCTTTTGATCAAATGAATCAACCATAACAGGTGGCTTTTTTCCATATCAATACCATTCCGCTTTGCTAATGACAGTGCCACACTTATTGGATGACGCACTGCCAAAATATAGCTTACATCGAAATTACAGTAATTAAAAACTTCTTTCCAGAACGGAAAGAGTCTCGAAATTCTGGGATCCTTAAACCCCCATAAAGGATTATTAACTGTTTTTTGTTGAACAAGTTCTGCCGCGCGAATAAAGAAACCATCACGCTTAAGTAATTCCAAATCTTCTTGTTTAATTAACGAAAGATGGTGCCAGTCGTTATTTAATGCATTCAGCATTTCAACATTGAGCGCATTGATGTCTATATCTTCCCAAAAGCCCTTATCGTTGTTCCCTGCTACAAGTGGCATCAGCCTGTTTCCAAGATGAACACCCATCACCTGCAATCCGCGTGTAATGGCGCTTGTTCCGCAGCGGTGCATCCCCAAAACGACAATAAGTCTTTTTTGTACCAGAGTGTTCGATTTGTCCATAGGCTTCAAAAGGTAAGCTTCGAAAAATATTTGTGATATTAATGATATTAAATATCTTTGACGTGTAAAATACAAAACTATTTCCACAAGTAAAATTACTAAAAAGTCTGAATCAAAAAGTATAAAAACAGATATTTTCTCATAACCTACACTTTTAAAATATGTTATTAAAAAACGGAAAACTAGCAACCCTCTACGAGTATGCAAAAAGAGGCTCCAAAGGTTTCCGGGATGATTCTGTAAAACCTCATATGAGTATTTTTGCCGATTATGCATCAAAATGTGATACGATTACCGAACTCGGAATTGATTCGGGGTGTTCTACACTGGCATTTTTGAATTCCGGGTGTAAAAAAGTATACAGTTACAATGTTGTTACAAGCCCTAATGCCCTTAAAGTCAAGCAAGCTGCCAGGGAAGACAGCGTGTTCTTTATGCTCAGCAGTAAAGATAACCTCAAAGTAAAAATAAAAAAAACGGACCTTTTGTATATCGATACCGACCATTGGTATGGACAGATAAAAGCGGAACTTGAGCATCACCATCCCAGGGTGAACAAATGGATAATGATGCACGACACTGAAACTTTTGGCACTGTTAATCCTTTTGATGGCAGGCCCGGTATGAGGGCCGCCATATATGAATTTCTTGAGGACCATCCGGAATGGAAAATGAAAGAACATTTTGAGATTGGACATGGTTTGACCATCCTCGAAAGACAATCATTTCAAAAAAGAAAATGGCGTTTTTTCTGATAACGTCTTTATTTTTTCGGGTTAAAAAATTTTATTATCAGGTCTTTAACACGATTTTCACCTCTGAATTATTAACAAAATAAAGTTTGGAAATTGTTTTCAATAATTATTATTGCAAAAAAGTATAAGCTTTTCAATTTTTCTTATTTATACAATCGCTAAATACCTACAAATATTAATTAAAAAGAAATGTATTAAAGTAAATACTTTGTATAAAAAAAATATTTGTTAATAAATAACTCATACTTTATGTAAATTTAACGTTTCTTTGTTTATATTTGTTTACTATTTTATAACATAAACATATGTCGTTGAAATTAAACACCTTATATTTTATTTTGTTTTTTTCAGTTTCATCAATATTTGCCCAGTCAAATACGGAATGGAATCCTATTGGTTTAACTGCCAGCGGGAAAAACACGCAAAGTGGCGTTGAGGCATTCTATCAGCTTAATAAATGTAATAAAGAAAACGTTATTTTTATTAAGTTTATCAATCATAATACCTTTGGGGTAATCGTGGAATGGAATGATGCTGTTTTTACCAAAGACCTAAAATGGGTTAAAAACCAAAAAGCAGGTATAATGAAGTCTTTAACCATTGAAGGAAGCGAGACTATATCTGGTGATTGCTCAGGAAAAAATCAAAATGAAGTGGTTGTTAATGTTAATGATTTTATTGACAATATTGATGACTTCAATTTATTTGGAATAAATTCATTTAAAGTATCAAGTATTATTAAATAATTTCTTGTTTTGCTTAAATAAAAAATAAATTACTAATTATAAAAATGAAACACTTTTATATAAAAATATTTTTAGTACTAATATTCTCGTTTTTCAGTAATCCCTGTATTTATTCGCAATCAACAGCAACCACGGTAATCAATTACTCCGGGTTCCAGGCATGTGGCGGTTGTGCGGTTTGCGGTGCTGATTATTGGTGTACTAATACACCTGGAAGTTATTGTGGAGATACTGGCCCTTCTATAAATATGACCTTTTTTGATCCTGTCCCTGCAGGAAATGTTGTTACTGGCATAACGGTTAATTATTGGACAGCCAGCTGCGAAGGAGCAGCAATATACGGCACTTTCGCTAATAGTTCTTCTGATGAGTTTGTAATGCCTGTTGCATACGATGGTAATACCGGCTGCTTATGCAGTGATCTTCCATGTATGCTGACCACTTCTTCTTCCGTAAGTTTTCCTTGTGGAATCCCGGGGTATATTTATGGAGGAAATAACATATTTAAGTTAGTCTCAGGTGGACCTATGTGTATCAACAGAGCAGAAATTATTTTTACTTATTGGAATGTCAACGTATTAACACCTAATTTAATAGCATCAAGTAATCCGATTTGTCCCGGGGAGTCTACGACGCTGACGGTGCCTAATAATGGGTATACTTCTTACCTTTGGAGTACCGGAGCTACAAGTCAGTCAATAATTGTTTCGCCGGCTACAACTACTACATATGGAGTCACAGTATCCACTAGTTTAGGCTGTACTACGGCTCATTCATCAATAACTATAACAGTAGCCCCAATACCTACTGTAACCGCAACAGCCTCCCCGCCCAATATATGTAATGGGCAATGTTCAAATTTAACAGCCGGAGGTGCTGCAACATATTATTGGATGCCTGGGACGATACCGGGATCAACTTACAATGTTTGTCCGGCAACTACCACCACATATACTGTAGGAGGTATATCCGCTGCGGGCTGTACAAATAGTACAACAGTAAGTGTAAATGTTACCCCAAACGGAACACCTACATTTAATGCCGTAGGTCCATATTGTTCGGGAGCAGCAATTCCTGCGTTACCAACTACTTCTACTAACGGTTATACAGGGACATGGAGTCCGGCTATTAACAATACTGCCACCACGACGTATACATTTACTCCGACGGCAGGCCTGTGTGCTAATACAACGACGATGACCGTGACGATAATCCCTACGGTAACGCCAGGTATAAGTATTGCATCGGTTCCGGTTGGGGCTGGATGCTTCGGGGCTAATATCACGTTTACAGCTACACCAGTAAATGGCGGTCCGTCTCCTTCTTACCAATGGCAGAATAATGGTGTAAATATTCCTGGAGCCAATGGCCCGACCTATTCATCATCGACTTTGCCAAGTGGTAGCCAGATTACATGTGTTCTAACATCAAATGCGGCTTGTTTAAGTGGAAGTGTTGCAACATCAGCCCCGATCGTTGTTGCTTATAAGGCTCCGCCTGTTGCAATTATAACAGGTACCAATCCGGTATGTATTGGCACCACTTCAACCCTTTCTGCAGCTACTTCTATACCCGGAAGCGGCAGCATTACCGGCTATCAGTGGTGGTATAATAATGGAGTAACAAATTCCGCGATAGCAGGGGCAACGGGAGTAACTTACGCAGCCAGTGCCCCCGGAACCTATACGGTAGTTATTACAGATAGCAATGGTTGTACTTCAGTGGCATGTCCGTAATTCAAATATTTATTGAGATGTTTATGAAGAAAAGTATAAATAGCATTTTTGGACAAACAGAAATAATGTTTGGTTTTAAAGGACTATCTGCCATTTCAGTGTTCTTGTTATTGTTTGCCACAAAGCTGGCTTTTGGTGATTGTGGCAGGGCAACATGCAACTACATTGGGGATCCGTCTGCTGCTACAACAGCTTGGCAATTTGTAAGTGGTTCTGTGCCAAATGGCACTACATATAACCGATATGATTTTTACGTATATACAGGAAATACTTATGAATTTTCATTGTGCACTGCTGATGGTGGTGCAGCAAATTTCGATTCATATTTATGTTTGTATGGATATGGATACGGTTGTGGCTACACTTCATTTTTAAGTTCAAGTGATGATTTTTGCGGCACGCAATCAAAAATTACAATTACTGCGACATCTACAGGTTGGACTTCGTTATATATTTCCGGATATAGTACTTATTTTGGAACGTATACTTTGGCTTATCGCTATACTTCTCCCTGCACCACACCCACAGCGGTCACTGTATCCGGTGGAGGCAATTTTTGTTCAAGTACAACTTTGACTGCTACCGGAGGAACAGGCGGCACCATATACTGGCAGGGAACTACAAGCAATGGCACGAGTACAGCAACACCTTCAACCTCACAATCTGTTTCTGCCAGTGGCACATATTATTTCAGGGCTTGCAATGCTTGTGGGGAATGGGGAGCCCAGGGCTCTGCTGTTGTAACAAAAGATGTTACCGCCCCAACGTATGTGGGTTATTCAAATGTCGCCGGATTTTCATATAACGACGGTACTAGTTATTGGGTAAATGGGGGTGATGTCCTTACAGTTGATATAAGCCATACCGACAATCTGGATGTAAAAACACAATATTTTTCATTTTGCCATGGCTGCACTCCCAATGCATGTGGAGCTTCTAACGAAATTAAATCTTATAATGATGATGGGGCCTTTGCTGATTGGATGGCAGATGACTCTTATCTGAATATTACCGGTACAACTGTTGTAGCAGGTGGCTGGGCGGGTAATAATATTACGAACAGGTGGTCAACCACTGTGTCTGCATCCTGTCCAGATTGGGATTGGTATCTTTATACTTTTTTATATGATTGGTGTAGTAATGGACAAGGTTATACGGCACTTGGCAAGTATGTAAAAGTGGACAATTCAGCGCCATCAACACCAGGGACACCAACATGTACTGGCGGTTCAGGTACAGCGAATCTTTCCTGGTCCACCTCGGGAAGCACTGATAGCAGGTCAGGAATGAATACAAGCGGCTACCAATGGCAGTGGAGTTATGATGGATCAACCTGGAATGCCTGGTTTACAGGCGGAACCTCGGGAAGCGGCACGTGGGCCTGCGGCAATACAGTGTATGTAAGGGTTAGGTCTGTTGATAATGTCGGGAATTACAGCGCATGGTCATCCTATGGAACAGCTGTAACATATACTAATGTAAGTATAACTCCTGCATTTGCCCAGTTTTGTTATGGTGGCAGCCAGACACTTACTGCTGTTACAGGTTGCTCCACTCCAGTTTATGAGTGGTTAAGAAACGGGGTTACAACTGGTATAACAACTTCGACTTACACGGCAACAACGCCGGGTTTGTATTCTGTAAGAGTAACCTGTGGTACCTGCACTACCACATCAAACCCAGTGACGGTTATTGTTCAGAGTCAAAGTTTTACGCTGAATGTAACGCAACCTCCAACCACAGGGTTATCTGCCGGAGACTATGTCTGGTCAGGCAATACCAGTATTGACTGGGCAGTGCCAACCAACTGGCTGGTTTACCAGGGAGCAGGAGTTTATACAGTGGCTGTTACAATTCCTGACAGCTCAAAGAATGTTTTTGTAAGGCCGTATAGCGGTTGTGCTTCAAATTTGTGTAATGTGCTCAACAGTAATACAGGAAATTGCAGAAGCATTACTATTGAATCGAGCCTGACGATGGGTGCAGCTTCTATATTAAATGTTGCACGTAACTGGACCAATACACTCGGTACATTAAACCCGGGGACGGGAACTGTTGCATTTAATGGTCAGAAACTAACAACAGGAACCATATATACAGGAGGAGTAGGTGCCGGTAAACAATTCTATAATATAGAAATAAAATCGGCAAGCAATACCACTCCGGGTTCCAATGATGGAAATAAAGTTAATCTGGAAGGTAATATCCGTATCAATAACAATTTTGTTATGACTTCCGGTTATCAGTTTAATGTCAACAGTGCAAGCACCATGTCTATAGGTGGGAACTTTACCCATAATATTTGTGAGTTTAACCGTGGCTTAGGATCGGTAACCCTGACAGGCGCATCCAAACTTATAGATGGCGCGGCTGTGACCTATTTCAGAATTTTAAATATAAGCGGTTCATACACACTATCAGAACCGAGCATTTATCTATGGAGCAATCCAGCCGGTGATTTTGGTGATTTAAATATCCTTGCCGGGGGGACACTAAATGCAACAGATAAGACAATTTTTATCGATGGAAACTGGACCAACAATGGCACCTTCACAGCGGGAACCAGTACCGTCAGTTTCGAAAGAGCTTATGATCAGACTGTTTTTTCGGGAGGAAGCAGGTTCTACAATTTTAGAATGAACAGAACTGCAACGCCACCTTATGTGACACTGACAGACCCTGCCTGGATTACAAATTTTGGGAATTTCCTTCATGGAGTGGTCAATTATAGTGGCACAGGCTCACTCACCTTCACTGACAATGCCACCTCTAATGGTGGCGCAGATACCAGTTTTGTAGATGAGCCGGTAATAAAAATTGGTAATGAAAATTTCCTTTTCCCAGTAGGGAAGGTTACTACCGATCCAACGTGGAGGTTTGTATGGGCACCGCTGGCTATAGCCAATGCACCAGGTCTTGCTACCGACCAGTTCAACTGTGAGTATTTCTTTACCGCATCACCTAATAATTTGGACCCGTTGTATATGTGTAACACCAGTATTCTCAACCATACCAGCGGGATAGAATACTGGAACCTGGACCGTAATGCGGGTACCTCCATACCTTTTGTTACTTTATATTGGAAAAACGGTACCCGCAGCGGAATAACCAATCTCAGCGATTTGGTAGTTGCGCATTGGGAAAATTGTCCTTTATCAGGAACTGACAAATGGTCATCAAAAGAGGGCGCCATAGTTGGTGGCAGCACCCTGGCAAGTGGTTCCATAACCAACACCATCGTATTTCCAAACTTTAGCCCGGTTACTTTTGGTACAAAATTAAATACCAACCCGCTACCTGTTGAACTACTCAATTTCGCTGCAAAATGCGAAAACAATGAAGTGCATGTTTCATGGTCTACCGCTACTGAAACCAATAATGATTACTTTACCATTCAGCGAAGTGCCGATGCCAATAACTGGGAGTTTGTA
>Ga0208789_1000548_pt1 | contig 33294 bp, 29 predicted proteins | sample Methanotroph_Enr_FD_187368 | JGI IMG/M metagenome (GOLD analysis project Ga0208789, IMG submission 187368) | Enriched soil microbial communities from Old Woman Creek wetland in Ohio, USA - Methanotroph_Enrichment_5 (SPAdes) (version 2) | ecosystem: Environmental > Terrestrial > Soil > Wetlands...
CCGCTGTTGTCGAGAATCATCACTTCGTGAACCATGGTCAATTCGAGGTGCGTTTTCGGGTCGTCAATTGGCATCCGGCTATTTTCAACCATCGCAATCATCATCAGCACAAAAGTGCCCAAAATGGCCAGCGCGTAGCTGATATACGATCCAATATGCAGTGCCGCAAACATTTCCTGAAAAGAGGTAAATCCGGTGAGCAACGCCAGTGAGCCCATCAGGATAAAGAAGGCTGGTTCGGCAAACATCGAATAAAGCGCTTCGCGGCTGGCGCCCATTCCTTCGAAGCTACTTCCGGTGTCCATAGCCGAGATGATGCTGAAGAACTTACCCAAGGCCAGTACATAGGCAAAAAAGATAAAGTCTCCGTCGAAACTTAAAATTCCTTTCGATTGCCCGAACGGCACCACCAACATGGCCATCACCACCGACGAAAAATAGATCGTGGGTGCAATCTGAAAAACAAAACTGGTCGTTTCGCTGTACACAACCCCTTTTTTAAAGAGCCTGACCACATCAAACAGGGGCTGAAAAATACCTGGCCCTTTGCGCCCCGAGGAAATACTTTTCACACGGATGATTACTCCGGTAAAAAAGGCTGCTGCTATTAGGATGAGAATTAAACTCAGCATAGTTATATCTGCTTTATAAAGTCGATAAATAGTACAATTTGGTCGTAAAACAACGGAACACAGATGACCGAAACGATAAAAATGATTCCGTAGAGAATATAGAATTGCAACTTACCATTCTGAAGAAACAAAAACCTTCCCAAAAATGATTTATAAGCTGCTATTGGATTATCAACCAGGTATTTTTCAATCCGGTCGTAAATATGTGTTTCGTATGATCCTCCTGAAGGGAAAATACCCTCAACATCTTTTTGAGTTTTGGAGGAAAGCAAAAATGGACGAAAAAGCTTGCTGTATGGGCGAACGAACGATCCGGCAGTGTATTGCAGTTTTACGGTTGGCGCAATATATCCGCAACCCCAGGTCGGTTCGACCGAAGCTTTCCGGTTTTGCATGACCAGTTTCCGGAGACCAAAAACCGCCAGGCTGATCAGGATAAATATCCAGGTGCCCCAGGTAACCGGCTGAAGAAGTTCCGTAGTTTTTTCAGGAAAAGGCATATCCGAAATCGTCGGAAGACCAGCCAAAAGATTCACAGGTTGTGAAAGTGCGGTCATAAAGATTTGTGGGAACACGCCTATGAACACAATCAGAAAGGCAATCAGGTAAAGCGGCAGAAGTTGTAAAAAGGGAACTTCTTTCACCTCGTGGTCGAATTTCTGGCGTGGATTACCCAAGAAAACAATTCCGAATGCTTTAGTAAAGCACAACAGCGCCAAACCACCGATCAGAACCAGAGCCAACACTGAAAAAATGATGGTCATCAACGGGCCGATCAACGAACCCTGCATCCAGTAATAGAAACCACTGTAAATGATAAACTCCGAAATAAAACCGTTAAAAGGTGGAATTCCGCAAATGGCAATCGCCGCAATCAGAAAAAGCAAAGCGGTTTGTGGCATCTTCCTGATCAAGCCGCCCAAATGATCGATATGTAGGGTATGCGTTGCCTGGTAAACATTTCCGGCGGTAAAAAACAACAGTGATTTGAAAAGCGCATGATTTAAGGTATGCAGCAGTCCACCAGCAAAACCCAGTGAAGCAAGCAGGTAATTGCCTGTACCCAGACCAATGCAACCGATACCTATTCCCATGCCAATAATGCCAATATTTTCGATGCTGTGGTAAGCAAGCAGCTTTTTAAGGTTGTGTTGCAAGATGGCCAGCATCACACCATACAAACCTGAAACTACGGAAAATGCCAGAATCACAAGACCAATGGTATAATAATCAGTTTTGATTAAGGTGATCATCCGGAGCATTCCAAAAATTCCGATTTTAATGATTACCCCCGACATGATTCCTGAAATATGTGCCGGAGCAGTAGGATGCGCATACGGAAGCCACGTATGAAATGGAACAAATCCGGCTTTGATGGCAAATCCAATGAAAAAAAAGAGAAACAAAACCAATCCTGAAGCCCCGGGATGTTGAGTTGTGTAGCTAGTCAGCGAGTTGAAGTCATAACTTCCGGTTTTAAGCGCTACCCAAATAAAGCCAAGCATCAGGAATACGATCGAAACATGCGACTGGATCAGGTAATTGATACCAGCGCTCAGGGTAGCCATCTTTTCGTGTTCGAATATAACCGCGAAAAAGGCTGAAAGCGCCATGATTTCCCAGGCTATCAGGAAAACCAAACTATTTTGTACCGCACAAAGACTAATCAGCGCAGTATGCAGTAAAATGAAAACGATGCTGTGTAATGTGAGGTTATTCTTCTGTTTCTGATAGGCTTTCATGTAAAATAGCCCATAAAAACTGCCGGTGATAAAAACAAAATTGATGATCAGGATAAACCAACCGGAAAGAGCGTCCATCCGAAGGTTGACCGGTCCGGTTACCAAACTTCCGGCGAATGAAAACTCTAAAAATTGCCCGGACAACGTTTGAATAGCCAGAGAGCCCGAAAGAAAAGCATTCAACACAATAGCCGCAAACAATACAATCCCTTTCCCCTTTACTTTCAGAAAAGGGATCAAGAGTATTGCCAAAACCGGCACTGCCATGAAAACTTTTATCAAGTTCATTTTAAAACAGTTAAGACAGTCAGGGTGAAAATAGCGACCATGAACACAATACCATACCACACATACGATTGTACCCTGCCATTCTGAATAAATTTAAAATAATTTGCGGCATAAACCAGATGGTGGGTGATATAATTGATAAAGCGGTATTCGAAAAAATCCTGATAATGCGATACATATTTTCGGCTCTCCGGAAATATTTCTCCGGCTTCCAATTCTTTGTATTTCTTTTCTTCGACCAGAAGGAACCCAAAAATTTTACCCAGTGATTTCGAAAACGATTTGCCCGTGTACTGCATCCGGCTGTTTGGCGCAACGTAGGCACATCCCCAGGTTGGCTCAATTTTCATCGGTTTACCTTTTACGACAAGAGCACGTATGCCCCAACTTGCAGCTACAATCGCAACAAACAGAATCGAATAGAGATTAATATTGGTGATACTTTCAGAATAAGCTGTTAATCCGGAAGGGGCAACAATCGACCGGGCATTGCCTATATTTCCCAACAGGTTGAAAATCGTATTCAGGTAAAATTGTGGTAGAAAGGCGATACTTAGCATCACAGCAACAATAAGATATTGAGGCCAAAGCATGATTTTTGAAACTTCTTTGGGTTGGTGGTGCATTTGTTTCCGCTCCGTCCCAAGGAAAATCGTACCGAACGTTTTGGTGAATGTTAAAACCGAGATACCACCAATGATGCTCAATCCGCCAAGCGTAATCACCAACAGACTAATTTGGCTTATATTGCTGTATTTCAAGCCTTCCAAAAGTCCGCTATATAGAATAAATTCGGAAACAAACCCGTTGAAAGGCGGCAACCCACCAATGGCAATCGCACCAATCAGGAAAAGGACAGCAGTTTTCGGCATTTGCTTAATTAAACCGCCCAGTTTATCCATATCGCGGGTATGCGTTTGCTGGTAAACCGAACCCGCCGAATAAAATAGCAGGGATTTAAACAGGGAATGATTGAGGACGTGCAACAATGCTCCACCAAAACCGAGATAATACAAAACCGCTGAACCATTGCCCATTCCCATCAATCCGAGGCCGATGCCGATGCCAATGATTCCAATATTTTCGATGGTGCAATAAGCAAGCATGCGTTTGAAATCGCGATGGACAGCCGCATTCAATATTCCATACACTCCGGTCAAAACCGAAATGGAGACCACAATTTCGCCCAGCAATAAAAAATCAGCCTTCAGGAAAGAGATAATCCTGAAAATTCCGTAAATCCCAAGTTTGACAATCACTCCGGACATTACTCCCGACACATGCGAAGGTGCTGCAGGGTGTGCATGAGGCAACCAACTATGTAAAGGAATGAACCCGGCTTTAATTCCGAATCCAACGAAAAAGATCAGGAATAACCATATGTTGCTGTTTGCACCAAAGTAGGTTTGGAAAGCATCGAAGCTGAATGAGCCCGTTTGGAAATAAACCCAGATAAACCCAATGGTTAAAAATGTAACACTGATGTGCATCTGAACCAGGTAATTGATTCCGGCTTTTATCGTTTCAGGCTTGTCGTGATCGAAAATAACCAGCAACATCGATGACAAAGACATCACCTCCCAGGCAACCAGAAAGGCAAGCGAATGCTGTAACATGCAAACCCAAACCATTGACAGGTGAAAAATAACAAACAAAATCCAGTGGAAAGCCAGTTTCGGAGCGGAATTCACATAAGGTTTTAAATACCCGATACCATAAATAACGCCGGTTACAGAAGTGAAATTGACAATTAAAATGAACCAGGCCGACAGCCCGTCAATGCGCAGGAGAATGTCTCCCCAAAAGATGTTTCCCTGAAAAATAACTTCTTTGATTTCGCCATTCAGTGCACCAATGGCCAGTAAACTTGTCACGACAGCATTGACAATAACCGCCGATGCAGCAAGATATGATTTGAGCCTTGTGGAAACGAAACACAAGGCAATTAATACAACAATTGTTGCGCACCACGATAAATTCAACAGTCCTTCCATCTCCATCATTTTTGTCTTCTGAATTTACATTGTTTCGGCTTGCAAAGTAAGGCAATAATTAAGGTTGTTAATTTGAATCTGATCATCGAAAAATTTGATAATAGTCAAAAAATGCGTTGACTTTATCCCTATATTTGATCAATTAATTGAAAACCATGGAAACACACGATTTAATTCACCTCGAAAAATTTACTTCGAAAAGCGATTCAATTTTTAAAAATATTCCCCCCGATTTAAGAATGTTTCTGGAAAGCCAAATGATTAACCGAACATACAAGAAAGGACAGCCCATATTTCTGGAGGGTTCGTATTCCGCTGGAATTTATTACCTGAAAGAAGGATTGGTGAAAAAATATAAAACCGATCACGCTGGGAAAGAACACCTTTTGTCGCTTTGTTCTGAGGGAGAATTATTTGGATACTCCGCTTTACTGTGCAACGAACCCTATCCGGATTCTACTGCAGCTGTCGAAACTTCCAGATTAGGCTTCTTGCCAAAAGAAGTGTTTCTAAAGGCAACCAGCGAATCAAATGCCCTCATGAGCTGCCTGTTATCGAGTTTAAGCCATGAATTTAGTGTAATGGCAAACAGCGTGATGGTATTTGCACACATGACCGTTCGGGAACGATTGGCGTTAACTCTTTTGATCCTTTCAGAGAAATTCAGGAAAAAGAACAAATCTGATCTGGTAGAAATCGTTATGTCGCGCGAAGATCTGGCCAATATGGTTGGAACGGCAACAGAAACCCTAGTGCGACTGCTTCAGGAATTCAAAAAGGAAGAAATTATCGGGATCAATGGCAAGAAAATCAGCGTATTGAAAACAAAAACATTGATCGAAATGTCGAAATTCTATTAAGATCGAATATCCCGGCGTTTCAGTCATGAACAATCGGGTTGGATTCCAATTAACATTGGCTTTAAAAACCTCAAAAAAATATTCGATTCAACCGAACCATTTGGATTAGAACTTACATTTGCACCTTCAAAAATCTGAATGGAATGGAGCCAATTTTTCTTCCCAAAACATGGAGCCTGTTTAAGAAAGGCTTGCTGACAAAAAGTTTATCGAACGACATCTTTGCCGGAATCATCGTTGGAATTGTAGCATTGCCATTGGCGATTGCTTTTGCTGTGGCTTCCGGAGTTTCTCCTGAAAAGGGAATTATCACTGCGGTAGTTGCCGGGTTAATTATTTCGCTGCTTGGTGGTAGCCGCGTTCAGATCGGCGGGCCAACTGGCGCTTTTATCGTAATTGTTTACGGAATTATTCAAAAATACGGATTCGATGGGCTTATTATTTCGACCATTATGGCGGGAATAATATTGATCACCTTTGGATTCCTGCGATTGGGATCTATCCTGAAATTTTTCCCGCATCCGTTGATTGTTGGTTTCACGAGCGGTATTGCGTTGGTCATTTTCTCCACACAGATTAAAGATGCCATGGGACTGCCTATCGACAAACTTCCGGCTGAGTTCATCGCCAAATGGGAAGTTTACTTCCACCAGATGCAGAATTTCAATCTGTCGGCAGTACTCATTACCGTTGGAACGATCATCATAACCCTATTTTCAGGCAGACTGATTCCTAAAGTTCCCGGATCGTTCATTGCCATTATTATTATGACCGTGATTGTTTCTATTTTTGGCATTCAGGTCAGCACCATCGAAAGTGTGTTTGGTGCGATTCCCAATAAATTTGCACTGACATTCCCATCAATCCATCTCAATCAGCTGGGGCAATATATGCAGCCCGCGTTGACCATTGCTCTGCTTGGCGCCATTGAATCGTTGCTCTCTGCTGTCGTTGCCGACGGTATGATCAGTAGCAACCATCGTTCGAATACCGAATTGATTGCACAGGGAGTTGCCAATATTGTGACCCCATTTTTTGGAGGAATACCTGCAACCGGAGCAATTGCGCGTACTGCAACAAACGTCAAAAACAACGGGCGCACTCCTATCGCGGGCATCGTTCATGCAGTTACACTTTTATTGATTATGCTTATTTTTGGGAAATGGGCGGTCTTGATTCCGATGCCTTGTCTGGCCGGAATTCTGATCGTAGTTTCGTACAACATGAGCGAAATGAAGTCGTTCTTCTCTATCCTGAAAGGTCACAAATATGACGTTTTCGTATTGCTCAGCACCTTCATTCTGACTGTATTTGTTGATTTAACCGTTGCCATCGAAGTTGGAGTTGTGCTTTCATCGTTACTCTTCATGCAGCGTATGTCGAACCTGAGCAAAGTGATTCCTCTGGAAACCGAATCGGACACCTTGGAAAATTATGCTGACATCCCAAAAGGAGTTGAAATATTTGAAATCAGCGGACCTTTCTTTTTTGCTGCTGCGCGCCGTTACGAAGAAACGCTGAAAGACATTAGCCACACTTCGAAAGTGGTAATTATCCGAATGCGACACGTACCATTTATCGATGGAACCGGACTTCGAAACCTGAAAGCAACGATCAAAGATTTGAAGTCGAGAAGAATACAGATTATCTTATCCGGAGTTCAGCCGGAAGTTTTTGAAGAGCTCGAGAAAGGCGGTGTCCCTGCTTTAATTGGTCCAAACAACATCACTGCAAATTTCGATCTGGCTTTGGCCCGAATGGGAATGATCCTTCAGAAGCAAAATTAGGGCTAAATTATTCCAGCGAATTCAGGAATTTCAGGAAGAAAAGCATACGAATTATCGTCGTAGTTTATTTTGCAACAAAAGTGCTGTAACCCGTTACTAACAATCAGGAAAGGCACTTTCAATTGCATGTTGTACCGCACAATCTGATCAAAAGTCTGTTGGCTAATTTTCACTTCAGGAGCTTTAAACTCGGCTACCAGCATGGGATTTCCGGAGCGATTATAAATGACAAGATCGGCCCGTTGTGGATTATTATTCACCTTTACACCGGCTTCAACAGCAATTAACGAAACTGAATACTTCTTCTCAGTAATCAAAAATTGAACAAAATTCTGGCGTACCCATTCTTCAGGAGTAAGCCGCACAAACTTCTTCCGAAGCGAATCAAAAATAAAAAATTTACCTTCCGTAGTTTTAATCCGGAAAGAATATTCGGGCAAATTCAGTTTTTGCATGACTAAGCCAACAAAGTTTGTATTTTTGTAAAAATAGATAAAAAGTTAAGAGTGCCAGAAAATTGACCATTAAACTATTTACAATTTACCATTAACGCCGCTCGCGGTGAATAATTAGTAAATGGTAAATATTTAAGATTGATTTACTATTTGACGATTTACTATTTACAATTTTTTAGAGCCGTAAATAGTAAATTGTAAATATTAAAATTGTAAATAAATTAGATGAAGACAAAAGAAGAAATAGTATCAAACTGGCTTCCAAGATATACCGGAAGGCCGTTGGATGAATTTGATGAGTTGATTTTGCTAACTAATTTCCATTTGTATGTGGACATGTTTGCCAAAAAATTCGGGGTTCCGGTGGTTGGTGAAAACAAAAACATGCCCAATGCCAGCGCTGAAGGAATTACGATTATCAACTTTGGGATGGGAAGCCCGAATGCCGCCACCATGATGGATTTATTGAGCGCCATTCACCCGAAAGCCGTACTTTTTCTGGGGAAATGCGGTGGACTGAAACCCAAAAACCAACTTGGAGATTATATTTTGCCCATAGCTGCTATCCGAAGCGAAGGTACATCCAACGATTACCTTCCTCCTGAAATTCCGGCACTTCCGGCATTTAATCTTCAACGGGCTGTTTCAACAGCCATTCGAAACCGGAAACACGATTATTACACGGGGGTTGTTTATACAACCAACAAACGGGTTTGGGAATACGACGAACGTTTCAAAAAATACCTAGAAAAATCGAGGGCAATGGCCATCGACATGGAAACGGCAACCATCTTTACTGTCGGGTTCTACAATCAAATCCCTTCAGGAGCATTGTTATTGGTTTCCGACCAACCCATGATTTCGACTGGCGTAAAAACCGAAGCCAGCGATCAGGTTGTAACGAACAACTTTGTGCATGAACATCTGGAAATCGGTATTGATGCCTTGCTTGAAATAAGAAATAACGGAGAATCGGTTAAACACCTGAAATTTTAACACTAGAAACTGGAATGACTTTCGAAGAGATCATCAGCAACCTTCAAAAAAAAATATACCATCCCATTTATTTCCTGATGGGGGAAGAAACGTATTTCATTGATAAAATCAGCGATTACATTGCCGACCATGTTTTGACTGACGCAGAAAAAGGGTTTAACCAAACGGTGCTTTACGGAAAAGACACCGAGCCACACACGATTATTGCCAATGCCCGCCGTTTCCCGATGATGGCCAATTACCAGGTGATTATTGTTCGCGAGGCCCAGAATATCAAGAAGATCGAGGAATTAGAAACGTATGCCAGAAACCCGCTGAATTCGACGATTCTGGTTATTAACTACAAATACAAAACGCTCGACAAACGAAAAACATTCCCGAAACTGTTGGATCAGAAGGGAGTGCTGTTCGAGTCGAAGAAAATATACGACAATCAACTGCCAACCTGGATTTCAACCTACCTGAAAAGTCAGCATTATACCATATCGCCACAGGCTGCTGCGATGATTTCAGAATTTTTGGGAGCTGACCTGAGCAAAGTGGCCAACGAATTGGACAAGTTGGTTATTTCGTTGCCTGCCGGAACCCAAATCACTCCCGATCACATTGAAAAGAACATTGGAATCAGCAAAGAATTTAATGTGTACGAACTCCAAAATGCACTTGGAGAACGCGATCTGCTGAAGGCTAACCGGATTATCAACTATTTTGGTGCCAATCCGTCATCCAATCCGGTTCCGGTAGTCATTTCATCGCTGTTCTCGTATTTTTCAAAGATATTGAACTATCACTTTTTGGAAGACAAATCGCAGAATAATGTGGCTTCTGTACTTCAGGTGCATCCTTTTTTCGTAAAAACGTATGTAGCAGCAGCAAAGAACTACAACATCAAAAAATTGGTTGAGATAGTCAGCATCCTGCGTGAATATGACATGAAATCGAAAGGATTTGGCAACATTTCGGCATCGCCAGCTGACCTTCAACGGGAAATGATATACCGCATCTTACATTAAACCATCCAATTATGACTATCATACTCATTGTAATCACTGTCGCAGTATCCTATGCCGCATTCAAATCGCCTAAACTGATGGATCAGTTACAGTTTAATGCCAGTAAAATTGTTCACAAGAATGAATATCACCGGCTGATAACACATGCTTTTATCCATGCAAACTGGGAACATTTGCTGGTGAACATGATCGTGCTGTTTTCGTTCGGACAAGCAATTGAGGTTTATTTCAAAGACTACTTCGGAAATAATGCGATCCTGGATTATGTCCTTTTGTATTTTGGAGGTATTCTTGTATCTAACATTTACGCCCTGATCAAACACCGGAACAACTTCTTTTACAATTCTGTTGGAGCTTCCGGAGCCGTTTCAGCGGTACTTTTTGCAGCCATTTTCTTCGATCCGTGGAACATGATTTATTTCTTTGGCATTTTGCCGATACCCGGAATCGTGTTCGCCGCACTTTATCTGGTTTATTCGTACCAGATGAGCACGAAACAAAAAGACAATGTGGCTCATGACGCCCACTTTCTGGGCGCTTTGTTTGGATTTATCTTCCCAATACTACTGAACCCTCAGTTATTCGAAACATTTCTCGATAAACTATTCAGGCTAATCGGATGAAAGCAATCTTTCTGGATCGTGACGGTGTTTTGGTCGACAACAGCGAGCATTATTACATCTGGAAATCAGATCAATTAACGCTGGTCGATGGTGCCATCGAAAATCTGAAGATTATTTCGCAAAAAGGGTTTCAACTATTTATCGTCAGTAATCAGGGAGGAATTTCGCGCAGATTGTACTCAAAAGATGATATACTAAAACTTCACTTTGAGTTGATTCAGACATTCAAGGCAAATAAAATTGAAGTCGCAGAGATAGCCTTTTGTCCTCATCATCCGGAAGTAGAAAAATGCCTGTGCCGGAAACCCGATTCGCTGATGCTCGAAAAACTCATAGCCAAATACAGGATTAATAGAGAAGGTTCTTTTCTAATTGGCGACAGTGAATCAGATATGGATGCTGCCCAAAAAGCCGGGATTCAGGGAATTAAAATCGTTCCCAACCAAAATATGTTTCCATACATTTCATTCCTGATTCAATGAATAAGGGCAAATATATTTTAGTCAACGGAACGTTTGTACCAACTGAAGAATATCAAATTTCCTTGGCAGATTCGGAAGCGCTTCATTTTTCCGAAAAGTTCAGGGCAATCCGGACCTCCTTCCCGTTTTTCAGCGAAACATTGGAAGTCATCCGGCTTAAGCTTCTATACTACAATCAAACATTTTCTGAATTTACGACCGATAACGGATCAGGATTGAAGCGGCAGCTTGAGCGGGTTTTGACTAAAAACAAGCATTTCCTGGGAGCAATAGTTACGCTGACATTTAGGTTTATCGGAAATAAAGTACAATATACTCTCCAATCGGGGAAAATAGAAACTACCGGATACGAGCTAAATGAAAAAGGCTTGTATATCGGAATCATCCGCCCTATCCAGAAATCGACATCTTCGATTTCCAGCCTGTCATTAGGTTCAGAAATCTACTGGAACATTGCAGCAAGCCATCTTAAAGAATCGACCGCCGATGAACTTTTAATTGTCAATACATCTGATGGTATTATTGAAGCCCCCGAATCGAATGTTTACTTGATTAAAGGCAAAACTGTTCGGGGGGCCAGCAGCGAACGAGGCGCCTACGTGGATATTACAAAACCACTTATACTTGATCTTTTTGACAGGCTAAAACTTGACTACGCTGAGGATGAAGAAATAACTGAACTAAATCTCCGTGAGGCTGAAGAATTGCTGATTGTAAATTCACTGAAAGGAATACGTTGGGCAATTGGATTCGAAGACAAACGATATTTCAACAATACGATCCGGAAAATAAACGAATTGTTTAACAAGCAAATTTCTAGTTAAGCGAAGGATTTTCAGGAAAGTTCTCCCACATGGTATATTTACCGCCCATAGCCCTTACCGATTTCGCCCACAACTCTTCTTCATCAATATTCATCAGATCGGCCTCTGAAGCATTGGCCACTAACCATGAGTTCTCATTAATTTCTTCTTCAAGCTGACCTGCATCCCAACCAGAATAGCCCAGAAAGAAACGAACCTGTGAATGATCTACAAGCCCTAGCTTAATCTGCATTTTGAGTGCGTCGAAATCGCCACCCCAGTAAAGATTATCTTTTATATGAATACTATCAGGTATCAAATTGCCAAGGGTGTGGATAAAATAAATGGAATCGGTACCAACCGGCCCACCAATGTGAACTTCTGAATCAAAATCAGGGAAGTCAACAAAAAGATCTTCAACGGGGAAATCAACCTTTTTATTCAGGATAAAACCAACAGCGCCATCTTTGCTGCATGTGGCAAGAATTATAATCGACCGGTTAAAATAGCTTCCGGACAAAAAAGGTTCCGCAATCAGTATATTACCCTGTTGCGGGGCAATATGATTGGTTTCTATCCGAAATATGTTTGTATTTATTTTCATTCGAAAATAATGTTGTCACGATTAATAAATCTGAACGTTCTCATGGAACTCGCATACACAAAATCAAGGCTTTGCTGATTATTTTGATTGGTAAATTTCAGCACTGAAGATTGTTTTAAAAGCATGCTCGTTTCATCGGTCAAACTTGATTGAAGAAATATACTAAATCTCCTAATCTAATCAAATAAAATAAATGAATATCAGATAAATTTAATCAATCAGCTAAATATAAACAAATTACAAAGGTTAAGAGATCGTAAATTAATAAACAATTGGGAAGTGGATAACAAATTAGGACAGACAATAAAGACTCAAACGTCTTAAATTTTAATTTTCCTCAACAATGACGTAGATCTCTTCGTTGGCCTTTTTCATAAAAAACTGTTCGCGCGCAAACTTTTCGAGGTTCTCATCATTGGTTTGCAATTCAATTAATTTACGCTTGTCAGCATCAATTTTATGCTTATAAAAATCAACCTGCTCTTGGAGAAGGGCAAGCTCACGCAGATTTTGTTGGTGTTGCCTTAAATTATTGCCATCAAAAAACATGATCCAAACCACGAATGCAGTTAACGCAATCAAGTATTTGTTAATGATCGATTTTACGACTTTTGATCCTAATTCTTTGGCTTCCATGTGAATGATTTTAAACAAAAATAGAATATTCTGAAACAAAAAAAAAGGAGATGAAAAAATTCATCTCCTTTCTGTCAAAATTTAATTTATTCCTTATCCGGCAAGAAATTGGGATAGGTATAATTCTTAGGTGAAACAAATGTCTCTTTGATTGTCCGGATTGAAGTCCAACGCAGAAAGTTGAATACCGAGCCAGCTTTATCGTTTGTACCTGAACCTCTGGCGCCGCCAAATGGTTGCTGACCGACAACGGCTCCGGTTGGCTTATCATTAATATAGAAGTTGCCAGCAGCATTTTCAAGTCGCTTTGTAATGCGTTCAATGCTGTAACGATCCTGTGAGAAGATTGCTCCAGTTAAGGCATAAATTGATGTACGGTCCAAAATATCGAGCATACGATCCATTTCTTCGTCAGGATAAACATAAACGGTTAAAACTGGGCCAAACAATTCTTCAACCATGGTAATATAATCTGGGGTTTTTGCCAATATTACTGTTGGTTCAATAAAATATCCTACTGATTTGTCGCAGGTTCCACCAAACAGAACCTCAGCGCCATCATCTTTGCGTGCCTGATCAATATAACCGGCCAGTTTATCGAATGAAGATTCGTCGATTACGGCATTAATAAAATTAGTGAAATCTTCAGGAGGTCCCATTTTAACAGTAGCCAACTCATTGCCTAAACGGGTACAAACGTCGCCCCATATACTCTGTGGGACATAGGCCCTCGAAGCTGCAGAACACTTTTGCCCCTGATATTCGAAAGAACCACGCAACATGGCGATAGCCAAAGCTTGCGGATCGGCAGTTGAATCGGCAAAAATGAAGTCTTTGCCTCCAGTTTCGCCAACGATTCTTGGGTAAGATTTGTATTTATGGATATTTTCTCCGATTGTTTTCCACATCCCCTGAAATACGCCAGTTGATCCGGTAAAATGTATCCCAGCAAAATCGGGCGATTGGAAAATAACATCAGCCGCCGTTGGCCCCCCAACATAAACCAGATTAATAACTCCATCGGGCAAACCTGCTTCCTGAAGGACTTCCATAATTACTGCGGCTGAATAGACTGCCGTTTTCGAAGGTTTCCAAACCACAACATTTCCCATCATGGCTGGCGCTGCGGGAAGGTTTCCTGCAATTGAAGTGAAATTAAATGGAGTGAGTGCGAAAATAAAACCTTCCAAAGACCTAAATTCATTGTAGTTCCAGATCCCGGGAGCTGATTCTGGCTGCATTTTGTATATATCGGTCATACAGCGTACGCCAAACCTAAAAAAATCAGCCATTTCGCAGGCTGCATCAATTTCGGCCTGATAAGCATTCTTCGATTGTCCGAGCATGGTCGCTGCATTAATCTTGGCACGATACGGCCCTGCAAACAAGTCGGCAGCCTTCAAAAATATAGATGCACGGTGTTGCCAGGACATAGCATTCCATTTTCCCCGGGCAATCATGGCAGCATCAATTGCCATTTGTACATGCGAAGCATCACCCTGATAATAATATCCCAAAGTATGCTTTATCTCATGGGGAGGTGAAATGCGCACCCTGCGGTCTGTTGTAACTTCCTTCCCGCCAATAATCATAGGGAGTTCGAGCTCAACCGATCTCAAATCACTAATCATTTTCTTCAATTCTATTCTTTCCGGCGACCCAGGCATATAGCTTTTGATGGGTTCATTTTTAATGTCCGGAATATTAAAAAATCCTTTTGACATAGATGTAAGTGTTATTTTGACTTTTGTATTATCCTTGTCCGCAAAACTAAGCTATCCGATCAGCTAAATTCCTAATAAAAATCACGTTTCCTTTTTTGTATAAATTTTGTCAGACAAATTTGGAATCTAAATTTTACTATATTTATTGCCTCGTAAAGTTGAATGATGACGCAATTTCATGCTTAAAGCAATAACTAAATCAATTATTAGCCGATACAATACTAGTGCCCAAAATGATATCCTGAAGATCATTGGCATTCACGTGTTTATCATACTTGGATTATTGACCGGGCTGGTAATGTTTTCGCTCGATATGATTGGTTATTCGACTAGAGAATGCTTGCCTGGTGACGTTGCAATACTAATCCTTTTCGGGGTTGCATTTTATGGGCTCCGTCATATCAGTTTAGCCTGGGCAATTAACATCTTCTTTTTAGTCCCGATTATTCCGTACTTTTTCTTTATTTCAAATTCATTTGCCATTATCCCGAATCACCAATCGGTATCCAATACGTTATGGACTTTGATCCCATATTTTTTATTTTTCCTAATTTTCAGTGATAAAAAAAAGAACTTGATCCTGTTTTTTGGAATCTCATCTTTAACGTTGCTATTCCATACTTATCAGGCGGGAATGACGAACTTGTTGTTTCACTACCAATGGGAATCGACTACCGTGTATACCAATCCATTTCTAATCCTTGCCGGTTATTTCATGGTTTCACTTTTACTTGCATGGAGGTTTCAAGACACTATCAGCTTGTTAATTGAACAAAAAGAAGATACAGAGCTGATAATCAATCAAACTATCCGGAATCTTCCGCAGGGAATGATGCATCTCGAAATCGTCAACGATGAGTACGGGACTCCGTCCCATCTGGAAGTTCGCAGAACAAATCTGGCCTTTGAAAGACTTTTTAAAATAACATCGCGTGAATTAAAAGATAATCATGCTGACGTTGTATTTCCCAAAATATTCAGAGGTTCATTTGACTGGAACAAGGAATATCTTCGCTCAAAAAAAAATCATTTTTCGTTTTATCTTGAAAGATTAGATAAATATTTTGAGGTCGACACCTTTAAAATCTCAAACAATCAAATCATTAGCCTATTCATTGATACAACATCAAAAGAGCGCCGTATAAATGAGTTGGAAGAAAACAAACAGCGTTATCAGGTGCTTTTAGAAGCTATTCCTGACCTATTCTTTATTATAGACAAGGATGGAGTTTATGTCGATTTCGTATTCAAAGCTTCCGAAGCACTTAAAATAAAGCCCGATGATATCATCGGGAATTCAATTTTCGAGGTTGGATTTTCAGAAAAAATGTCAAGCAAAATATTCCAGTGTATTCAACACTGTATCGAATTTGACAGCATAGAAACTATTGAATATGCCTTAGATGTTGAAGGCTCGTCGGCTATGTTTGAAATGCGAATTGCCCGATTGAATGATCATTCTGTTGTTTCACTGGCTCGCGATATTACCTCCCGGAAAATGTCGGAACTAAAAATGGAGGAAGCAAAAAATAAAGCCGAGGATGCCGACCGACTAAAAACAGCGTTCCTTGCCAACATTTCTCACGAAATCAGGACGCCGATGAACGCCATTATCGGGTTTTCAAAAATGTTAGGTTCTCCGGAATTCGATGACGATGAAAAAAACAAATTTATTGAAATCATTCTTACCAACGGGAAATTATTATTGGCACTGATCAATGATATGATCAGTCTGTCGAAAATTGAAAGCAATACCCTGATTGTCAAAAAAACCTCCTGCAGGGTAAACGACATGATGGTTTCGCTTTACAAAGAATTCTCTTATGAACTGGAGGATAAAAAAAATATCAAGATCAAAGTGAGCTGCGAAAACCCAAATCCAAAATTCGCAATTACAACCGATTCCATTTTACTTCAGGCTATTTTACAGAAGCTTATCGATAATGGGATTAAATTTACAGAACAAGGTGAAGTGGAATTTGGATACCGGATTCTGGAATCAAATCATCTGGATTTTTTCGTAAAAGATACCGGCATAGGAATATCGGATAAAGATCAGAGTAGAATTTTTGAACGTTTTCACCAACTCGATAACAGAACCATTCGCGCCTATGAAGGAACAGGGTTGGGACTATCAATCGCACAGCACTATGTACGATTACTTGGTGGCGAATTATTCGTAAAATCTAAGGTTGGCGCTGGATCGACATTCTCTTTTTCAATACCATACATTAGAGAAGAAAGCCCGCTAAAGATAGTTCGTTAAAAAAGTTATTGGCCTGCCCAATAAAGCGTTCTGTAAGAAAACGGATCTTCAAATTTGCCCTTCAATCTTATTTCGCGGGCGAATTAGTCGAATTCAGCATTACAAATCCGACTAAACGATCATAACGGCTCGATTGGTCGCGGTAGTAGGCGAAAATCTCATATTCATTTTCGGTAATAAAGAAAGTCCCCTCCAGATTAACAGAATCAGCTTTTTTGGCGCCTTCCGGAACATAAACATACTGGTAATTGTAATAACCTTGTTTCAGGAGCATGGATAATTCATAACCTGCGGCTTCATAATTCCATTTCATCTCGTTCGATTTATTGGCATTCCATCCGGTTAATGCGCCAAAAACATTTACCGACCCACCAACCAACTGGCTTGGCATTGCTAAATGGAAATGTACAAACATATAATCGCACTCTGTATCAGTATCAGTAACCCTATCCTGGCTTTCAATCACAAAATTCCCATTCATTTCTTTATAAGGCAAAAACTTGGAGTTGTTCCGGATAGCATCAGGAAGAAGTGTGGCATGGAAATAAGGCCGAATGAATTTAATACTTTCTACATTCTCCCCATTGTGCCGTTTGGTCCGGATGTCGAAATAGCGGAACTCGTTACCTCCGGGGAATACATTTTCCTTGTTATAATCGTAATCCAAAACATTGTCGCGAATGTAATTGGGTTTTAATCCAAGGATCGCATTATCCCATCTTCTGTTCTGCATCAAAACAACTTTAATATCTTCACGCGGGTTTAGGAGTTTAAGTTGTTGGTTTACTACCTTAAAATCAACCTCCTGATCTTCCCCATTGTAAACATCGAATGTTGCTTTTTTAACCAGACCTTCAATCTTCACCTTTGGTTCAACCACATAAAACCGTTGTGTCAAAACCAGGTTTTGTCGATTATTATCTTCAAAAACAACCAAAGCGTAATTGCCAGAGTATTTTGGTGCACAATCATCATTGGGAATAGACAATTGGTAGTTTACAAATTTAATGGTGGTGTTAAAACTCATCGCATAATCAGCTATCGGATTATCGGGGAACCCAGATAAATATTCATTTTGCTGAATGTACGATTCATTCCAATTGGCATCACAATGAATCACGGTGTATGAATAGTTTTTTACATCCTCAGCCAGATCATCAAATTTGAATAAAAGCTTAACATCGCTTCCAAGTTCAATTACCGGATTCGAAAGCTCATTTCCGTCACGATACATTTGAACTGACTTAATTTCATCGCGAAAAACTGCATTCTGATAATAATACGGGTCAGCTTTTCCGGATGCGATGGAATTTAAAGCAAGGACTATACTCATCAGGATAGAATACAACAATCTGGATTTTAGTTTCATTTTTATCATCGATTTTATCAGGAATTGGTACGAATTTCACGAAGCCAGAAAAGTCCAAAAACTGTGCCGTATAAGTAAACGATTTCAAGCATCCGTTTATTTCGCTACCGGATTGATTGATAGGCAAAGGTTGAGAAAAATTTCATTCATTCTCATGCAAACAACAAGAATATCATACATGGTGTCATCTCAGGCAAGAATAAATGATATTTACAAACCCATGCCTTCATTTTCTGTTATTTTTGTACCATGATTTATCACCGCAAATTCATACATCAAAAATCTAAAACATGGGTTGTGTTTGTTCACGGCGCAGGTGGCAGCAATGTGGTTTGGTTTAGGCAGTTAAAAGAATTTAAGAAGCATTTTAATGTACTTCTGGTCGATCTTCGTGGCCATGGTAAATCGAAACCCACTATTCAGGAAGAAAATTCAGGATATTCATTTGATGAAGTTGCTTTGGATGTGATTCAATTGATGGATCATTACGAAATCAGAAAGGCCCATCTGGTTGGTATTTCCCTGGGGTGCATCGTAATTCGTGCAATTGATAAACTTGCTCCCGGGAGAGCCGAATCTATTGTGTTGGGAGGTGCAATTATTCAATTCAATAAAACCCTCAAAGTACTGATCGGAATGGCAAAGATCCTGAATTCGCTATTGCCTTACATGTGGCTGTATAAACTAAATGCGCTCATACTGATGCCCTACCGAAAGCATCGCGAATCGCGCAATATTTTTATCCAGGAAGCAATTAAATTGGGCGAAGGGGAGTTTGCAAAATGGATGAATATGACGCGGGAAATTAAATTGAACCTGAACGAATTTCTTCGCAGGGAACCTTCAGCTCCAGTTTTATACCTGATGGGCGACGGTGACCACATGTTTTTGCCAATGGTATCCGATTTGGTCAAGAAGCATGTACATTCAAAACTGGAAATAATCAAAAATAGTGGTCACTGTTGTAATCTTGATCAGGCAACTATTTTTAACGAAATCTCCATCCATTTCATCAAAAGAAATTCGGAGAAACAGGAGATGCTGCAATTTAAATGATTAAAATGGCACTTCACAAATAGATTGTTGTTGCCAGAAATTCAGGCTTGCCATATTTTATGCTTCCATACCTTTTAAAATCATTTAAAACCATTGTTATTGGCTAATAGTTCCCCAAAGACTTTATCAAATACTGTGTTTATCCTTTTTAATACAAGAATTTAAAACAAAAAAAAATAAGCGACAAAAACCAACGAAAATAAAATTGATGAAACGACGGATAATGTGTAATTTCAAACCATATGAAACCAAACAAATCTAACCATCATGGAAAAACACATTAACATTGTTGCCGCCTTACAAATCGGATTAAGTATTTTCAATTTACTTATCGCCTTCCTGATTTTTACAGTCCTAAAACTAGTTGGCGGGTTTGTCGATGATGCCAATGGGGCAACGATTCTTTCGTTAATTGCCGATATTTTAGCTATCGTATTTATTATCATATCAATACCTGGCATTTTGGCAGGCATGGGACTTTACAAAAGAAAAGAATGGGCGCGTATTCTTACCCTTATTCTTTCAGTCATTGAAATATTTAGTTTCCCGTTTGGAACAGCCATCGGAATTTATTCCATCTGGGCATTAATTCAGCCTGAAACGATTGCTGAGTTTACAAATTCTCCAACAACATAAACAGGTTACAAAACCACCTGATTTATATTTTACTTAAACCAAAATATGCCAGCAAAATCGGTCTATCTGGTTATTTCAGGTCGCGTTCAGGGAGTTGGATTTCGCTACTTTGCAATGCAAAAAGCGATAGAGTTCAACATCCATGGCTGGGTAACAAATTTGCCAGATGGGAAAATTGAGATTGAGGCTACCGGAGAACCTGAAAACCTCAATATCTTCATCGACTGGTTGAAAATTGGGCCGACCAGGGCAATTATTAAGACATTCTCGTCTGTAGAAATTACCCCAACACGAACTTCTACAAACTTTACAATTCGATAACTACCAATGGAAAATACTAAAAACTTCCACATGTCACCTAACGAATTCAGGAAGCAAGGGAAACAAATGATCGACTGGATTGCCGACTATTACGAAAACGTTGAGAAATATCCGGTTCTATCACCAATTAAACCAGGAGAAATAAAAGACCAGTTGCCCGCTGGTCCGCCAGCAGAAAGCGAATCGATGGAACAAATCATGGCCGATGTTAATTCGATCATTATGCCCGGGATTACCCATTGGCAATCGCCCAGTTTTTTCGCCTATTTCCCATCCAATTCATCGGGGCCGTCGGTTCTTGGCGATTTACTTTCATCCGGATTAGGAGTTCAGGGAATGCTTTGGGCAACCAGCCCTGCCTGCACCGAACTCGAGACGCGGGTTTTGGATTGGCTGGCAGAAATGCTACTACTTCCAGAAAAATTTAGGTCGACTTCTGCTGGTGGCGCTGTTATTCAGGATACCGCATCGAGTGCCGCACTAACTGCAGTATTGGCTGCACGCGAGCTAAAAACAAACTACGAAACCAACGACTCCGGAAATTTGGGAAACCTGGTTGCCTATGTTTCGGGACACACGCATTCGTCAGTCGAAAAAGCCATAAAAATTGCCGGAATCGGAAAAAACAATCTTCGATTGATTGGCGTTGATGAAAACCTGGCAATGCGAGCTGATTTGCTTGAAACTGCGATTAAGAACGATTTGCAAAACGGACTAATTCCCTTCTTTGTTTGCGCCACCATAGGAACAACGTCCACGAATGCGATGGATCCCTTACCTGAAATCGGTCTGATTTGCCAGAAATATCAACTATGGATGCACATTGATGCAGCCATGTCGGGAACAGCAGCTATTTGCCCTGAATATCGGCACCTATTGAATGGCGTTGAGTTGGCCGATAGTTTCTCTTTCAATCCACACAAATGGATGTTCACCAATTTCGACTGCAACTGCTTCTTTGTTGCAGATCGGTCGGTGCTGATTAAAACATTGAGTATTCTTCCGGAGTACTTGAAAAACCAGGCTACCGAAAGCGGTGCCGTATTCGATTACCGCGACTGGCACATTCAACTCGGTCGAAGGTTTCGTTCACTGAAACTATGGCTTGTTATCAGGCATTACGGAGTCAACGGATTACGTTATCACATTCAGCAGCACATCAATATGGCACAACAATTTGCCGAATGGGTAAGAACGTCACCAGAGTTTGAGTTGATCGCCCCTGCACCACTCAACCTGGTTTGTTTTGCCCATAAAAAAGGTAACGATTTCAATAAAAAGCTGCTCGAAACAATCAACAATCAGGGTAAAATGTACTTTACCCATACGGTTATCAACGGACGATACGTTCTTCGGATGTGCATCGGACAAACCCATACCGAAACCAATCACGTTCTTCAGGCTTGGAACATCATTCAGGAAACAGCTAAAGAATTAAGCAGCAAGGAATAAGGACAAAAACATGTTCAACAACAATTTTTAGTGTGCTTAATTTCATAAGTGTTAGTTTTACGTTTATTATTAATTCCTTATTTTTACAACTTCAAAACTGAATCATTTTAAAATTTAGATCATGATAAACTTAAAAGAACTAGAAATTTGGTTTGTAACCGGTAGCCAGGATTTGTATGGCCCTAAAGTATTGGAACAAGTGGCAACTAACTCAAAAGAGATTGCAACTTTTTTTAATAGCTCTAACCAAATACCCGTTAGCGTTGTGTATAAATCGGTAATGAGAAGCCCCGACGAAATAACCAATGTTTGTATTGAAGCCAATTCTACGAAGAAGTGTATCGGGGTAATCACTTGGTGCCACACCTTTTCACCATCAAAAATGTGGATTAACGGGCTAAAATTATTGAACAAGCCTATGCTCCAATTGCACACTCAATACAACCGTGATCTTCCATGGAGCGAAATCGACATGGATTTTATGAATCTGAACCAAGCTGCGCATGGCGACCGCGAACATGGGTTCATTTTGACCCGTCTGCGGAAAGCACGTAAAGTAGTAGTTGGATACTGGAAAGAAGAGGACGTTCAGGAACGCATTGGTGTTTGGAGCCGTGCTGCTGCTGCCTGGCACGACATGCAAGGTGCTAAACTTGCCCGTTTTGGCGACAATATGCGCGAAGTTGCCGTTACCGAAGGCGACAAAGTAGAAGCCCAGATTAAACTTGGGCTTTCGGTTAATACCTGGCCGGTTGGCGATATTGTAAAAATCATCAACAATGTTAGCGAAGCTCAGATCGATAAACTTATTGAAGAATACAACGACACCTACGAATTCAATAATGACGCTAAGGTTGGTGGAAAATATCACGACAGTGTTCGCTACCAAGCCCGCATCGAAGCAGGTATTAAATCTTTTATGGAAGCTGGCGACTTTAAAGCTTTTACGACTACATTCGAAGACCTGCATGGATTAAAACAACTGCCGGGCCTTGCCTCGCAGCGTTTAATGGCTGCCGGGTATGGTTTTGGCGCTGAAGGCGACTGGAAACATGCTGCATTAGTACGCGCAGTAAAAGTGATGGGAGCTGGACTAAAAGGCGGTTGCTCGTTCATGGAAGACTACACCTATCACCTCAATCCAACAACCGGATACAAAGCTTTGGGTTCTCATATGCTCGAAATTTGTCCATCTATTGCCAATGGCAAAGCTAAAATTGAAGTTCATCCATTGGGAATTGGTGGCAAAGATGCTCCTGCCCGTTTGGTTTTCAACACAATGACTGGCCCTGCAACCTGTACCAGCCTTATCGATATGGGAACCCGTTTCCGTATGGTAGTACACGATGTTGAATGTGTTGAGCCGGAAGCTAAATTAGAAAAACTACCAGTTGCCAGCGCACTGTGGACTCCAATGCCCGATCTCAAAACTGGCGCTGCAGCATGGATTTATGCCGGAGGTGCACACCATAACGCATTTAGCCAGGCGGTTACTGCCGAATACATTGAAGATTTCTGCGATATGGCCGGAATTGAATTAGTTCAGATCAACAAAAACACTTGTATTTCTGATTTCAAGAAGGAGTTGAAATGGAATGATCTGTATTACCTGTTATCAAGCGGAGTAAGATAAATTAAATACAGCAGCCCCAAATAAAGAGCCGGAGAATTTTTCTTCGGCTTTTTTGTTTTATGCCAAACGATCAGAATATTCCTTTAACTGTTTTATTGCTTCCGAAAGATTCTGCTGAGGATAGTATTTTTGATGGGCAAGATTCAGGAAACGAAGGATGAGAAAACCATCGAAGAACTGGAAAAACCGCTTCCGGAATGAAAGCAAAGAAGAACTGTTCTGATTAATTTCGTCGAGCTTGCGCGAAAATTCAAACGTTTGGAGATAATCCCGGACAGAAGCAGGTAATGAAGCTACAAATCCTGCATCGTCACTATTCTTGAACAGCGAATCAACTTGGTCGAATAGGACTTTCAAATCCTGAAAAGCAGCGAAATTATAGGTCACCGTTAAGTCTTCGTCTTCATTCATCCATTTGGTCATAGCAGCACCGGTACCAAAAGGAACTCGATCGGAAACCCGGGCAGATGGATACACAAAGGCATCGTTAATTTCAGTAATTCTCCCAAGCTTGGTTAGTTTATTGAGAAAATAAAAATCTTCGCCAGCCTGCCTTCGGTTCATACCACCTTGTTTTACGTACGCCTCGGCCCGAACCGCAAATGCCGATCCAATGGTATAAATCGAATCCGGAAATCCGGCGAAATCCAATGCTTTTTTATAATAATGAAGGTAATCTTCGTAAAGCTGAATTCCGAGTCTTTGCTTGGGGTCTGCCATTTCATCCACCCGATGCTTAAAATTCAAGGTTGCGGCAAAGCACGATTTTTGCGAGAAAGCTAATTCAATTTGTTGCAGATAATTCGCAGAGAATAAACAATCTGCATCTGTTGAAACAATCACTCCACCAGGCCGATTCAGTGCATTAAAACGACGGATAACCTCATCCATGCCAATCTTTCGGGCCATTCCGGCACCAGCATGTTTTGCATTTACATCGTGGGCATAAATTGGATGTAAAATCATCCTCTCCCGATCGTTTCCCTTTTTCCATTCAATCAGTTTCAGATAATTCTGCCGATTAAAACCTTTAACCGCCTGACTACTGCTTTCCGATTCATTAACAACCACAATCACCTCACAATAAGACAGGATAGGTTCGCATGACCACAAGGATTCCAGTGTACGAAAAATCTCAGGTTCGTTCAGGCAAGGTATCATAACAATCATCGACACTAAAGGAGAAACTTCAGAATCAATAAATTCAGGATAAACCACATTTTTTTCGATATACCGATCAGCAAACATACTGATATGATTAAGTAGAAATTACATCAAACAAAAAAATCCGAATTGCTTCGGATTTTTAGAATATATTTTAAATACATTTATTTCAACCTGGCTTTTGAATAACGCGCATTTAATCCTACCAGAACTTCCTTGGTAATGTTACTGGCTTCGTCGCCAACCAAGATTTCCGCTGAATTAAAAATGTATTTATATTTTTTATCTTTATTAAATATCTTCACGTAATTCATAATACTGTCAAGAAGCTGCTTATTATTATCAGTTTGTATTTGGGCGAGTTTAGTCGACAACTCTTGATCAAGCTTAGTAATTTGCTGCTCTTCACCCATTAATCGGTCACGTTCCTGCATTGCACGATCCTGACTAAGAAATCCACCACGCTGTACTTTTTCCTGAAAAGCGGCAGCCTGAGATTCAAACCGACTTCTTTTTTCGCCATACTCTTTTGTAAAAGCTTCCTGTTGTTTTACGAAGCCATCATGCATTTCCTGCGCAAAGTCATAATTCACAGCCAGAGAATCAACTTTAATATAGGCGATACTCAATTCAGAGCTTTCTCCCCCGCCATTTAATCCGCTCTTGCCCGAAACAAGTGATTTATTTCCACTAAAATGCAGTATATAAAGACCTGCAACTAACAAAAACAAAACAGCGTAAAGCACTATTGATGTATTTTTCATATACCCTCTATCAATAAAATTTTGCCAAAAATAAAAATTTATTGCCACTATCTACCAATTAACCCGATTATTTTTGGGAACAGACACAGATAAGCTTTTAGAAAGAAAAAACAGTATAAAAGCTGCGCAAAATCATACCTGCACCGTGATAAACATCATTGAATCCGACCACCTTCCTGACGTATTTTTAGTTCCTGAAATGTCAACTTAAAATACATAAGAATGCTTAACAAATTGCTTGCAAACTTACTTCCTTATATGCCCCAGAAATTGATCTGGATTTTTTCAAAACGTTATATCGCCGGTGAAACGATCGAAGATGGGCTTAAAGTCTCCCGCGAGCTAAACAGGCAAGGAATTGAAGTAACGGTAGATTTGCTTGGGGAATTTATTTCGACCATCGAACAAGCCGAAGAAAACCGGGATAAATACATCAATATTATTGAGAGGTTTACTTCGGAAGGTATTATTGGTAATTTTTCAGTAAAACCAACATCGTTTGGGTTGCTGATCGATAAGGATATTTGCTATAAAAATATTGAAGCAGTTGTTTTAAAAGCGGTAGAGAAGAAAACTTTCATCCGTATCGACATGGAAGATTCGCAATGCGTTGACTCAGAATTGGAAATGTACCGTAAACTTCAGCAAAAATATCCGGTAAATGTTGGCTTGGTCATACAGGCTTATCTGCGCCGGACAAAAAATGACTTAGTGAATATGAGCAATATTCACACTAACGGAAGTCCTTTAAACTTCCGGCTCTGCAAAGGGATTTATGTGGAACCTAAACATATTGCATTTAAAACTCCTGAAGAAATACGGGAACATTATCTGGACGATTTAAAATATATGCTTGACAACAACATGTATGTAGGAATTGCCACTCACGACAAATCCCAGATCGACAATGCAATAAATATTATCAAAGAAAAAAGCGTTGACAAAACGAAATATGAGTTTCAGATGCTCTATGGTGTCACCCCGGAACTCAGAAGCAGTATTGTAAAACAAGGACATAAAATGCGTGTTTATGTGCCATTCGGGAAAGACTGGTTTGGTTATTCAACCCGTCGGTTGAAAGAAAACCCCCAAATGGCTTCGCACATTGTAAAAGCACTTTTTTTTAGGGGTTAATTTTAGGGGTTATTGACGAGGGAGGACTTTTCAGTCCTCCCTTTTTTTGTACAACAATTTTTCAAAAAAAATAATCCTCCCCGTATCATTATTTGATCAGTGAAACAATTTATCTTAATTTTAGCCTGACAATTTTAAACTAAAAGTACCGTAAAAGTTTGGGAACCTATAAGAGAGGTCTAGGCTTTTCCAATAGCGAAGATAAATTCCTGCTGATAGACATCGATGTTAAAAGCCAGATTGTCGGGGCTTCAATTGATAAGCTGAAACGTTCTGCCACTCAGGATTCCATAATAAGAAATATGATGCAGATGATCTGTCATCGAACAAATGCTGAGCGAATTGCACACTATTGTGTTATTTTTATTGAAAATTACAAGAATAAAATGCAATTGTCCATTTTTTACAATGGATAATTGCCCGAGCCGAATAGTTTTGCGGCAGGTTATCCATTTGAAAGAATTAATAATGTCGATTGATCTAAAATTTTCATGCTGCGAAGCAGGAGAGTCATCTTCTTTTTTAGTACGAAGGTTTATATTTCTGGAATCGGAAGAGCAAACAGGCAGTTATAGCGACAAACACATACCCGAAGGCTCTTGCACGCTCATATTCAATTTCAAAGGAGAGGTTGACATGAGTGTGGATCATTCACCCAATCAGAAATTGCCTCCTTATTTTTTGGTTCTTCCTTATCTGGGTTTTGTAAATGTAAAAGCAATTCTACCTATTGATACGTTTGGGGTTGCATGTAAAACAAGTGTATTTTCCGCCTTTTTCAATATTTCATTAAACACATTCGAAACACCATCATTTCGCACTATCGATGATGTAATACCGCATGAATTATATGAAAAACTAAAATGCGCAGGCACAAGCCAGGAACGGATTAAAATATTTGAAAACTTCATTCGTGAAATAGAAAAAGGAGATGAATATAAACCCGATAGCATCGATGTTGCCTACGAGCACATCTATTCATCAAACGGCCTGATACACATAAACAATCTTATTTCGGAATTAAATTTAAATAGCAGGTCGTTTCGCCGGAATTTTTACCGACGTGTAGGGGTTACGGCCAAATCGCTATGCCGGATTGTTCGTGCCAATCAAGTTTTAAATGCGATGAAAGAATCATACGAAATAGATTTTCAAAGCATTGTTTATTCAGGGAAATATTTCGATCAGCCTCATTTTGTAAACGACTTTCGAAAATTTATCGGCGAATCGCCCGGCACTTTCTTTAACCGTGATCTTCGACTGGTTAGATTATTTTCAGGTTTATAATAAATGTAACCCAAATTGATAAGGGTACTGGCCGATTTTTACAATGATTTGACTGACAGGGGAACTAATTTTGGTCGATGAACAAAAAACCTGTCATATGAAAACCGTTAAAATCTTTTTCACACTATTTGTAATGCTGGTTGTATCTTCAGCCTATGCTCAGTTTAATGTCAAAGATAAATTCAAAGAGAAATCAACAAACCGGGCAGAAACGCGAGTTGATGAAGGTATTGATAAAGGTATCGACAAAATTGAAGAAGGAGTTGGTAAACTCTTCAAAAAGAAAAAAAAGAATCCGGAAGAAAACACTGAGGAAGAACAAAGCAGCACCGAAGAGACATCAGGAAAAGAAAATAATCCTTCTGAATTAGACAGTGATAAACCAACGCAAACTTCACAATCGATCAAAAGCTTCACAAAATATGACTTTGTCCCAGGCGACAAAGTACTTTATTTCGAAGATTTTTCTCAGGATGCCATAGGCGATTTTCCGGCACTGTGGACAACCAATGGCGGAGGAGAAGTAAAAACGGTGAATATTGCTCCAGGCAACTGGTTTCACATGAATAAAGAAGATGCCGTTTATTGCTACACCAGGCAAATAGCTTTCCCCGAAAATTTTATTATGGAATTTGACATCATTCCCGACGGAGATTTTGCAAATGGTTATTCACTCACTTTTTATGAAGACCCCGAAAATACGGAATTAACTGATGACCTTTATCCCGGGAAAAGGGGATTGCATATTTCATTCGAAGAAGGACGTTGGTACACCAAAGGATATAACAACAGTATTGATACCGGAGGCTGGATTGAAGGAGAGTCAACTACCAATCCGGTAGTTTTAAACCAGGTTAACCATGTTATTGTTTGGGCGCAAAATCGAAGGTTACGCATCTATCATCAGGGAGCCAAAGTGTTCGACATGCCGACAAATATCCATGCAGGTACAAAGTTTAACAGATTTCGTTTTAGTGGGTGGAGTACCCATAGCACGCCTTATGTCGCAAACCTGAAAATTACTACCGCGTCGCCTGATACCCGAAGTAAACTCATTGCCGAAGGGAAACTGGTTAGTTACGGTATCTATTTCGATGTAAACAAAGATGTTGTAAAGCCCGAGTCGTTTGGCGCTCTCAGCGATATTGCCAAAACGCTGAAAGAAAACCCAACCGTAAAAATCAAGATCGTTGGCCATACAGATAGCGATGGTGATGATGCAAAAAACCTTGATCTCTCCAAACGTCGGGCTGCTGCGGTGAAAAATGCACTTTCAGCAGATTTTGGGATTGACGGTAGCCGTTTCCAGACTGATGGCAAAGGAGAATCGGAACCCATCTCACCGAATACAAACACCGAAGGAAAAGCTAAGAACCGGCGTGTTGAATTCATCAAGATGTAGCTATGAATGTTTGTAAAGCTGCTTGGTTGTTGGGAATTTACTTTGTGTTATTGATGTTTCAGGCTGCTAACGCTCAGAGCAATAACGAACCACTTCACGGTGTTTCAGGGAATGATTACAACATAAAAGGTGAGCTGAAACTTACTTTCACCCATGCAATCGACTATAAAAATAAAAACAAACAAGAAGGTTCATATCAGATAAAATCGCCTGTACAGTTATCTTTTAACCTGAATGACCTGAAATCGTTTAAAGCAAATCCCAAAGCATTTATTGGCTATGTGGAGAATCCGGTTATCGCGTCTTGCGGAGATCCGTGTGGTGGTGGATTGGTCGATATTGCCCAAGGTGGTACCAGAGTGGAAGAAAATTGGATGCAGGCTGATGTGCATTTTATATCTCTGGAAGACGGGATCTCCTCAGAAATAAACGCAACTGGGAAAATCTACCCGCTTATGGAGGTTTTCTTTTCAATTCCTGATTTCAGTAAAGAAATTAAAAATGGGTTGAATCAACTGCAATTCCGGCTATTTGTCAAAGGAATTTCCGATTCACAGTATCATCCGGTGCGAAATGTTAAAGCCAAATCAAACGATTCGGCCCCGTTGGATCAAATTGATTTAAAATCGTCTCAAAATGAGTTTGATAAAACCTATAATGAATTACTGAAAGTAGATAAAACCGTTGCCGAAGAGTTTAAAAAAGGTTCTCAATTAATGACAGAATCAACGGGTAATAATACTTTATTACCAATAGTTATAACCTGTGGTACATTTTTCGGGCCGGATATGGACGATGCTTTAATGAAAAGAAATCTGCTGGAAGCGGATGCAGTAAAGAAAACAGAATTTGAATACCAATTTGAAAAGGAGTATTTCAAAGGTTTTCCATGCATTGACGCCATGAAATTGATCAATTTCCTGATAAAACCTGCAGGCAACTACGAAACTCCAATTGCAGGATCTTTCTCTTCCGATTCACAATCCGGTTCGGAAACAGCCACTTACGAAGGCGCTTTGCGGTTGTATGGCAATAAGGTTTGCAAATCAGAGGATTAGCTTGTTACTAAAGATTACGTTTAGAGAGATATGCATTGTTATGGATTTTGAGCAGACACGAATCAAGAACTTATGCAGATGGTGAAAACAATGACCGTTGCAATAGTATTGTTTTTGCAGGCACACGCGTTGTTCTCTCAGCAACGGCTCCCATTTTCGGATAAGAAAATGGAATTCGATGGACAGATATTTTTGCCATATACCCGAGGAGAAGTAATCCAAGAAATAAGTGGGTCGCATCAGCAAAGTTTTGAGAAAATTTGCTCAATAATTACCACATGGGACTCGATATTTCCACCCCAAGGAATGAAAGTGGTTTGTTCAGGTGTTGATCATTCGCTCGAGATCTATTTTTTACCTTATCTTTTTGAAGGAGGCCAATGCATCACCTCGGAAGGAGGGCCAGGCCTTAATATTCTTATAAATGATCCGCTTAGCATGTTTGGATCACCAATCGTTTCCGATATTTTTCTTTGTCCGGAAAAAGTAACCGATTTCTACGGATTCCCTATTTACCAGAATGGTCATCAGGAAGTAACAATAATATACAAAAAGCAACTCCCCCTTTTTATTCATGTCTCTCAGGAAGAATACCTGAAAGCGCTTATTTCAAAGGAAGAAACGAATATGCAGAAAAGCTACACTCCCGACTACCAATCAACATTCCGGGAAATGCAGCAGGCTTACCAGAAATTGCTAAAAACAGACAAAGAAGCTGCCAAAGAATTCAAGCAGCAAATAGACGAATTCAGGGCTGAAGCCGATAAAAATGGAGAAGAAACGAATATGCTCGATATTGTTGCACTGCTTAAAAAAGAACTCTCCGGCTTAACTGCTGAAGAAAAATCCAGACAAGCATACTATGGAGGAGCGTCGGCAATAGAAACGTATCACAACGCATCAGGACTGGTTCCTTATGAGAACAGAGAAAATGGCGAAGCATTGGTCAGAGCTAATCCTGCATTAATCGACAATTCATCTAAAAACCAAATTCAACTTCTTGTTATTTCTTGGTCAATTGGTGGAAACAATCAGAATGGAGATAAACCGCAACTATATAACGAAGGTCGTGATGGTTTTCATCTTGCTGATAATTTGATTAACAAATTGTATCTCAATCAAGAAATATGGATAGACATCTTCCAAATTTGCCACTAACAAAAAAGTCGAACTAACGTTCGACTTTTCAGCGGAGAGTGAGGGATTCGAACCCCCGGTACCCCGAAGGGTACAACAGATTTCGAGTCTGCCCCGATCGACCACTCCGGCAACTCTCCAGTTTTAAAGCTGCAAATATAGCGATTCTGAGAATAGTGCCAACTTTGCAGATGTACAAGAATAAAAAATCCCGACAGTTCGTACCGGGATTTTTTATTCAGATTAAAATACAATCTCTTCCTGATTTTCATCGAAGAAATGATACTCTGCGAGCGAGTATGAACTCATGTCTTCAACCTTAATGCTTTTAAAGAATTTGAAAGCCCATTGATTTTTTAAAGACCAAAACCCTTTATTTAAAAAAGCTGCCAGATAAGGATGAGTTTTGATGATTACTTTATTCTTATTTAGCTCTTTAAAAATATATTTAACCTTGCTTTCCAACTCATCGACCAACAAAATAGTTGGTGTAATTTTTCCGGTGCCTTTACAGGTAGGACAAACCTCAGCCGTTTCAACATGTTCTTCAGGACGAACCCGTTGACGAGTTATTTGTAAAAGACAAAATTTACTCAACGGCAAAATGTTGTGCTTTGTTCGGTCAACAGCCATGGCGTCTTTCATCCGCTCATAAACTTTATGCCGATTTTCAGCTTGGTGCATGTCGATAAAATCGACTACAATAATACCACCCATATCTCTCAACCTAAGTTGACGGGCGATCTCTTCAGCAGCTGCCAGGTTAACTTCAAGAGCATTAGTCTCCTGGTCAATTCCGGCTTTCGAACGATTTCCACTGTTCACATCAATAACATGAAATGCTTCAGTGTGTTCGATTATCAGGTATGCTCCATTTTTGAAGGATACTGTTTTTCCAAACGATGCTTTTAATTGTTTATCAACCCCATAATATTCAAAAATCGATTGATTACCCTTGTAGAGTTTTACGGTTTTCTTCTTCTCGGGGGCGATTGATCCCAGGTATTCAGAAATTTCTTCACATACAATAGGATCGTTTACGATGATACTATTGAAGTTGGGATTATAAATATCCCGTAATAATGCGGTTGTTCTGCCAAGTTCTCCTACAATCAGAGCAGGAGCATTCACTCTTCTTAATTTCTGAAATGTAGTTTCAAATTTAGCAACAAGTCGTTTTAACTCCTGATCGAGTTCTGCAACTCGTTTGTCTTCGGCCGCAGTTCGAACGATAACTCCGTACTTTCGTGGTTTGATGCTCTGAATAAGCTTCTTCAGCCTATTTTTTTCTTCGTTTGATTCTATCTTTTGCGAAATACTTACTTTTTCGCTGAATGGCATCAAGACCATATTACGGCCGGCAATCGACAATTCGGAAGTTAAACGGGGGCCTTTGGTCGAGATGGGCTCTTTAGCCACCTGTACCAAAATATTTTGCCCTACCTTAAGAATATCTGAGATCTTTCCCTCCTTATCAATGTCAGGATCTGACTGAATTTTAGAAATGGAGGTGATTTTGTTGTTTTTTGATGTGGCAATTTTCAAAAACTTATTCAGTGTCGAAAACTGAGGTCCCATATCAAGGTAATGCAGAAAAGCATCTTTTTCGTATCCTACGTCAATGAATGCAGCGTTCAGACTGGGCATTATCTTTTTCACACGTCCAAGATAAATATCCCCGACTGCAAATTTAGCCCCTGTCATTTCCCTGTTAAGTTCAACTAATCCTTTATCTTCCAATAAAGCGATTACGACTTCCGAAGGAGAGACATTTACAATTAAATCGCTACTCACAACGTTCCATATTTTTTACAAGTTACAATTACCAGACTTAAAAACAGATTAAACCTAAAGCGCAATAGCACTTTAGGTTTAATAATAAAAAGGTCTTTAAAAGCGAATGCTTAATAAAGCAAAGACTATTTCTTCTTTTTATGTCTGTTTTTTCTTAGTCTTTTCTTACGCTTGTGCGTAGC
>Ga0208789_1000549_pt1 | contig 33258 bp, 35 predicted proteins | sample Methanotroph_Enr_FD_187368 | JGI IMG/M metagenome (GOLD analysis project Ga0208789, IMG submission 187368) | Enriched soil microbial communities from Old Woman Creek wetland in Ohio, USA - Methanotroph_Enrichment_5 (SPAdes) (version 2) | ecosystem: Environmental > Terrestrial > Soil > Wetlands...
CATGGCGGCCGCCTTGGAACTGGCCAATACCGGCCACTTATGCATCTCGACCATGCACGCCAACAACGCCAACCAAGCCATGGAGCGGGTAATCAACATGTTCCCGCATGATCATCATGCGCAGTTGTTTATGGACCTTGCGGTCAATTTAAATGCGGTTATTTCCCAACGCCTTATTCCCGACACGGCAGGGAGACGTTGCGCCGCGATTGAAGTGATGATCAACACCCCCCACATCGCGAACTTGATTTTGAAAGGCGAGTTGAACGAAATTAAGGAAGCCATGAAATCCAGCGGCAGCAAAGGCATGAGGACATTTGATGACGCCTTGTTCGGACTGTACAAAGAAGGACGGATCAGTTTGGAAGAAGCGCTGAAAAATGCCGATTCCAGCAACGATTTGGAAGCCAGGATTAATTTTGGTTGATAAAGCAATGGAACACGGATGACACTGATCAGGCGGATTTACGCGGATTTTAAAAAAGACTCGTTAGTTAAGTCTTCGCTAGTTCCCAAGCTCCAGCTTCGCCCTCTGGGCTCCCAAGCTCCGGTTTGGGAGCCAGCGCAAAAACTTTATCCGTGTTTATCAGTCAAATCCGCGTCATCCGTCGACTGCATGGATGCAGGAGGTAGAGCAATGCAGGAGCAATTGCCGGGTTCTATTTTTAGCTGTTGATTCAAAACCAAATTGGAAGATAACTCGGTATAATAGATAAATTTTTCCAATTTTCGAGCGATATGAGTAAACAAAGAAAAGCAGTGGCGTTAATTTCCGGCGGACTGGATTCAATGCTGGCGGCGAAAACCATCATGGAGCAGGGCGTCCATGTCGAAGGCATCAACTTCTTCACCGGTTTTTGCGTTGAGGGCCACACCCACGCGATCAGGGCCAATGACAAGGCTAAGCCCAAACGCAACAATTCCCTGTGGGTCGCCGAACAGCTGGGCATGAAGCTGCACATCGTCGATGTGATCGAAGAATACAAAGACGTCCTGATCAATCCCAAACACGGCTACGGCGCGCACATGAATCCTTGCCTGGACTGCAAGATTTTCATGGTCAACAAGGCCAAGCAATGGATAGTGGAAAACGATTTCGACTTCATCATCACCGGCGAAGTGATCGGACAACGGCCGATGTCGCAACGCAAAGATACGATGCCGATAATATCCAGAGAATCAGGTGCTGATGACCGGTTACTGCGGCCTTTGTGCGCCAAGAATCTGCCGCTCACCTTGCCGGAACGGGAAGGCTGGGTCGATCGGGAGAAGCTGCACAATTTTACCGGACGCTCACGTAAGCCGCAGATGGCGATGGCCAAAGGTTTCGGCTTTGACGATTACGCCCAGCCCGCAGGCGGCTGCTGTTTCCTGACCGACGCCAGCTATTCGTCAAAACTGGTCGATTTATGGAAAGCGCGCGACGGCGACAAACAATACGACCTGGATGATGTGATGCTGCTGAAAGTCGGCAGACACATCAGGCCGGGGCAGAACTTTAAAATCATCGTTGCCAGGGAAGAAGGCGAAGGCCGATTCATGCAGGGTTACAAAAAAGAGTTTATCACGTTACATTGCGCTAGCCATGCCGGGCCCTTGGTGCTGGTGGACGGCTCGCCTTCCGCCGAGGATTTGTTCCTGGCGGCCAGAATTACCGCCCGCTACGGCCAGGGACGCGATGCCGAACAAGTCGATGTGAGTATTGCCGATAAAGACGGTTCTGAACGGATTATTCAGGTTAAGCCGTTTGCCGCGGATGAAATTCCGCAGGAATGGTTTATATGAGCCGTGAAATCCTAAACGCACGTCGCCTGCTGTGTCCATTGCCGGTCATTCGCACCCAGGACAAGGTCAAGCAGCTTAAGGCGGGCGACCAGCTGGAGGTTATCTGCACCGATCCGGGCGTGATGCAGGACATTCCGGCCTGGTGCCGAATCAATGGGCATAAGGTGCTGGAAACCGTGTCGGGCGATCATGAATACATCATTATTCTGGAAGTGGGCGGGTAATGGCTGAAGCTTCAGATGCCGCAAAAATGGATAAATTAAAAGCCAGGGCCAGTTATGCCGGCGCGGCGGTTAATGTTCTCCAGACGCTGATCAAAATCGGTTTCGGCATCCTCGGGCAGTCTGCGGCGCTGATTGCCGACGGCATTCATTCGCTTTCGGACCTGCTCAGCGATCTGCTGGTGATTATTGCGGTCAGATTGGGCAGCCGCGAGGCCGATCATGATCATCCCTACGGCCATCGCCGTTTCGAAACCATAGCGACGGTTATTCTGGGGGGAAGCTTAATCGCGATCGGCGGCGCTATCGTCTGGTCGGTCATGGAGCGCATGGAGGATCCCGAGCATCTGCCGGTGCCCAACATGCTGTCAATGGGGGTGGCGGCGCTGTCGATTTTGATTAACGAATGGCTGTACCAATACACCAAGCGCATCGCCAAAACCACCCGCTCCAAACTGCTGCTCGCCAACGCATGGCATCAGCGCAGCGATGCGATCTCATCGCTGGTGGTTTTATTCGGCATAGGTGCGGTAATGATGGGCTATCCGTTGGCCGATGGCATTGCCGCCGTCGTGGTCGCGTTGATGGTGGCAAAAATCGGCTTGAATCTGGTGTTTGAGAGCATCAAGGAATTGGTCGATACCTCATTGCCGCCCGCGCTGGTCGCCGAGATCAGATCAGCCATTCACGCCATAGACGGCGTCGAAGGCATCCATTTATTGCGCACCCGGCAAATGGGCGAGAATGCGCTGATCGATGCGCACATCGTCGTCGATCCCCGCATTACCGTTTCGGAAGGGCATATGATTGGCGACATCGTCAGGGATGATTTGATCAGGCGTTTTGACGACGTGATGGACGTGCTGGTGCATGTCGATCCCGAAGACGACGAAAGCTTACAAGAGCAATCCAGGCCGTTGTCTCGCAGCGAAGTGCAACGATTGCTGGACCGTTACCTGATGGATTTTAAGTCGGCTATAGAAGATTTCAGAATCCATTACCTGGACGGCCAGATTGAAGTGGAAGTGATTTTGCCTTTTGCGGTCAGCGAGCAGCCGGAGCGGCTAGCGGCAATAAAGAAACAATGCAAACGGATGCGCGTGGAAGTTAAAAAAATTGATAACGTATTTGTATTTTTTAAGGTTTAACGAGGCTTAACTTATGGCAGTAGGGCAATGCAGTTTTCCCACCATGCACCCGGTAGCAGGCATAACGCTGGGGACCGCGAACGCAGGCATCAAGCAAACCGTCCGGGATGATATTCTGGTGGTGCAAATGGCCGAGCATTCAACCTGTGCGGCGGTGTTTACCCAGAACGCTTTTTGCGCAGCGCCCGTGCATGTGGCCAAAGCAAATCTGGCGCATAGCCCACGCTGGTTGCTGATCAACTCCGGTAACGCCAATGCCGGTACCGGCGAGCAAGGCATGCAGGATGCGTTGGCGACCTGCGCCGATCTTGCCGAAGTGGTCGATGGCGCTGCAACCCAAGTGCTGCCTTTTTCCACCGGCGTTATCGGCCAACCGCTGCCGGTGGGCAAAATCAAAGCCGCCTTGCGGGAAGCCGTCAGTAACCTGAATAACGCCAACTGGGACAAGGCGGCCCAGGCGATCATGACCACCGATACTTTCCCGAAAGGCGTGTCCAAGGTCATCGAGATTGACGGCCAAACCATCACCATTAACGGCATTTCCAAAGGCGCGGGCATGATCCAGCCCAATATGGCGACCATGCTGGGTTTTATCGCTACCGATGCGAAAATCGACCAAGCGCTGCTACAGAGCTGCCTGGCTCTGGCCGTTGAGCAATCGTTCAACCGCATCACCGTCGATGGCGACACCTCGACCAATGACGCCTGCGTATTGATGGCGAGCGGTTGCTCATTGGCTCCTGAAATCAAACAAGACAGCGAGCATTACCCGATTTTTGCCGATGCGATGATGACCGTCTGCAAGCAACTGGCGGAAGCGATCGTCAGGGACGGCGAGGGCGCAACCAAGCTGATGCGCATTGTCGTCGAGCAGGCCTTGACCGATGAAGAGGCGGTGCGCGTCGGCAAAACCATCGCTCATTCGCCGCTGGTGAAAACCGCCTTTTTCGCCAGCGACCCGAATTGGGGACGGATACTGGCGGCGGTCGGCCGCGCCGGCGTAGAAAACATGGTGCTGGAAGACGTGCTGCTGTATCTGGACGATGTCTGCATCGTCAGAAACGGCGGCAGGGCCGACGACTACACCGAGGAAGCCGGACAGCGGGTGATGAACCAGGAAGAGATTACCGTGACAGTCAAATTGGGCCGCGGCAGTGCGGTTCAGGAAGTCTTAACCTGCGACTTTTCGTATGAGTACGTGAAAATCAATGCGGAGTATAGGACTTAAAGGCAGGTGAAAGGTACAAGGCGAAAGGCGAAAGGTTTTATCGTTCCCACGCTTTGGCGCCCGTTGATATACACAAGTATTTTAAAGCACGTCATCCCGGCAGGGATTGCCGGGATCCAGATGCCATGGATGGCAAACTTTAGGCTTGCTAACCGTTTTAGCTAGATGAAACAATTTTTAGTTATATTTTTTCACATCCCTGTGTTCTCGGCAATTGCTCCATGCATTGCTCTACCTCCTGCATCCATGCAGTCGTGGATGCAGGCAATCCCTGCCGGAATGACGCCGATATTCATCGTTCCCACGCTCCGGCGTGGGAATGCAGTCTCAGACGCTCCAGCGTCCACTAAGAAATGAACCCGCTCCAAGTCGCCGTAGGCGTAGTCAAAAAACCGGAAGGAAAAATCCTGATTTCCCTGCGCCATGACGATTTACATCAAGGCGGCTTATGGGAATTCCCCGGCGGCAAAATTGAACCCTCGGAAACCGCAGAACAAGCGCTGGCCCGCGAACTCAAGGAAGAACTGAACATCACCGTCGCAGCGGCAACACCGTTGATTACCGTCAGCCACCAGTACCCCGACCGGTTCGTACAGCTAAACGTTTTCTTGGTTGAACAGTTTTCAGGCGAAGCCAAAAGCTTGGAAGGCCAGCCGTTCAAATGGGTAACCCCGGCTGAACTGGAACATTACTCATTTCCCGCCGCCAACCAGTCCATCATCACCGCCGCCCGATTGCCGCATCATTACGCGATTCTGGATGACGCAGATGAAGCCTTATTGCTGATCAACCTGCAAAAAATATTGAACCGGGGCGTCAAGCTGATCCAGGCCAGATTGAAAAACCTGCCGCCCGCCGCCGTCGCAGAGTTTATCGAACAGGCCTACCCGTTATGCCAACAGCAACAGGCCGTGCTGTTAATGAATTCCGCCGTTGAATGTCCAACCGAAGTAGACGGCATCCACCTGACCAGTCGCGACTTAATGAAGTTAACCGAGCGTCCCGAAAGCCGCCGATGGCTGGCTGCATCGTGCCACAATCTTGAACAACTGCAACAGGCGCAAAAAATAGGCGTGGATTTTGTCGTGCTGGCCCCGGTGTTGGCAACCCAAACTCATCCGGGCGCCCCGTCGCTGGGCTGGGAGCAGTTTGCCGATCTTGTCGCCAAGGTCAACCTGCCTGTTTATGCCCTGGGCGGAATGACCGAATCCAGCCTGACTACAGCCCGGCAAAGCGGAGGCCAGGGGATAGCGGCTATCAGGGCTTTTCTGGATTGAGTGCTGTGGATGCGGTGAGCGGTAGCGAGCCGCATTAATCGCGAACGGTGCCGGACTGGCCGCATTCCAGTTTTCATGTTTATCTTGAAAAGAATGTCTATCCAGCAGAGTGAGCGTTGATCTTTGAGCGTTTCCATTGGTGAACGAATAACGCAAGCGATGCGGTTCGCAGACTTACCGCATCCTACACCCCTTATCTCCTTCATTTAGGCACTTGATCAGCCCAAGAAGCCCTTGCCCGCCGGCTTTGGCGAACCACGGCCGCACTCTTCGTGGCCCGCCGCCTATTGTGATATTTCGGCAACATACTGGAGATACTCTGTATCGGTCGCATTGATGATTTCCCATGCTCGCTTGTAATAGCCTCCGGGAAGCTGGCTATCAATGGCGATTACGTCTTTCAGTGCTTCAGTTTCATTGAGTTTGAGAAGAACGGCCTTCTGTAGCGCCAGCAGATGAAGATGATCCCTTGTTCTTTCCGGTTCAGAAGCATGCTGCTTGAGAAGGATGGAATCCTTTACAGGTGTTTCGGCAAGGAATTCATGCAGCAGCTCATGAAATAGCGTATCCACCTTGTAGCGCATTGATACGGGGGGCTGGATAAAACTTTTGAGTGCGTAGCGCATATTGACGCTGATGCCGACGATTGATTGAGATGGCATGTTGCAGAGTGTCAAGCGTGCTGTGAAGTGTTCAGCGGGAAATGACTTCCCCGTGATTACTTCTGTAGTCTCGATCAGTTTTGGGCCTACCGTTTTCCACAGGTTCTCAAACTCCGCCTGACGCGATGTCAGTTCCGCCTTCCATTCATCTTTGATCGCTCCGCCTCGAAAAATGGAGCACGCAGAATCAAGAGTTTGGCTGTAAGACACGGTAATGGTTGGCTGTCCAGCGTACGCAGAACTCGCGATGGCGGCAAGGAAGCCGACAAGTAAAACTGTAGATTTAAAATGACGCACGACTCCTCCGTGTAAGATATAACGTTATGTCAACAACGATTAGTTAATTAAGGCTGTTGCAGCATTGAACGCCAAGGCGAATAGGGGGACGTTAGAAAGAACAAAAAGAAGGAATCTAACCTCAATTATGTTAACCAAAGCCTGAAACAAGCTATGAATGACGCGCAATGCGACATATGCCCAAGCAAAATACAGATTTATCCCATCACCCTCACCAATTAATGCGAGCGAAATTGCTAACGCATAAAATATGGTAGGTTGCTCCATTAAATGATTATAGTTATCCGCTTTCCATCGCACACTCGGTGGTAGAGTTGACATTTGCTTTCCACTCGGTGCTTTTGGGTCCAGTTTCATTTTTGCTGCACGAATTGCAGGAATGCGAGTAACGTACATCCATACCCACATAACCATTGACCAAACAACTAAGGCAACAACTGGACCAATAATTTCAACGCTTACAGCCATATTCAAAACCTTTATTTCCTAAATTAGATAAATTAAAAAGCATAACGTTTGAATTAACCGGCTGGCGCGGCTTTATCGCGCCAGTCCGGGTTGAATGATGGGTTGGGCATTGCTGCCGAATTGAGCTAGCAATCGGGGAAGCTGCAACATATTGTCAAACGGCACTTCATCCCCGATCCGGCATGGCGATGTTTCACCATTTCGCACATACCGGAATGCTTTCATTCCTGCTGCTGCGGCAGCCTCAATCCCAACTTCACTATCTTCTACGACCACGCATTGGCTAGGCATAAAGCCCATTGCATTTGCTGCATATTGGAATAGACTAGGCTCCGGCTTCCAAGAGCCAACTTCATAGGAGCTGAAGATATTGTCATCAAAGAAAGGTGCGAGGCCGCTAACTTGCAGCGCCTGACGGATTTTCAAAGGTGGTCCGCTTGAGGCAATGCATTTGGGAAAGTTCGTGGTTTCGAGCATTTCAAGAACGCCTGGCATAGGTTTCAATTCACGTGAGAAGAGTTCCGCGACATGCTGGCGATAATGCAGTTCAAACATATCTGGCAGTTTCTGGCAAAGACGGCTCTCAAGGTCTGCAAGGATTGGAGCCAGCTTTTTACCACGATACCGCTGGATCAATGATTCCACTGTATCATTCAGTTGCGGAAGCAGATCGAGAAACGCTTGATTGCAAAGTCCCTCGCTGTCTACGAGCGTACCGTCCAAATCAAAGATTACACAGATACCAGTCATTTACCGAGATGCCCAACGTAGAGCTAACCGGGCGCGGCCCGGAAAGCTGAAAAATAGAACCTCATTATAACCGCGCTCCGGTTGAGCGTTGTGTTAGGCATTTAGTTTTACTCTGACCCCAGTTATTCCAGTTATTCCGTTGATTGTTATGTTAGAGGTGGATATGACGATCATTTGTTTTTCTCTAGTTCTGTTATTACTTGGCGCAACCGCCACTTGGACAGCCATACGGAAATCAAAAGCATGGGAACGCCAGCAAATACAAGAAGAGAAGGAACGAATAGCCAGGGATTTAATAGAACTGGACACATCCATTGTCGAGTGGCTGGTGATGCTGGAACTGCCAGCACTTGCAGAAGAAACGCGACGATTAGAAGCAGCGCGCCAACTGCGTACTGTGCTGATTGGGAAACTGTTGCGGCAGCGAATTCCCTATTGAAGCCCCAACAAGTTTTCGATAACGCAACCATTTTTGATTTTGATGTAAATGCAGAGGCTAGGCCGAAAAAACACGCTGACAGGAAGCCAATACATGCGGCGGACAAAGAGTATATGACTTGCTCAGACAATGGTAACCCCTAACGTCAAGGTGAGGGGCGCCGCGCTTTTGCGGCGTCCCTCTCGACCGACAGGTTATGTGTTGCTGCCAGTTGCTCAGTATTTTGAACATACTGAACGCTACGATAACGATCTAGCTTCCAGTTGATTTTGTGCCTCACTGTTATATTTTCCTGGGTTAATCTCCTTGGCATCATGCCGAGCTGGAGAAAGCTTATTTCACCGAGGGTAGCAGCCAAACTGGAGAACAGTTGCTCGAAGTCTTTGGACGAATTAACCCTGTCTTTACCGAACTCAATGATTGAGGTGAATTGAGTGAACCAATCTGCATCCGCTACTTGAATGGTTGCCTTGGCAGAAACTTCGAGGGCCGATAGAACCCTAGCCGAGTATTTTTTCCATTGCCGCAGATCGGTTGAGTGCTTGATTTCAAGCCAAGCACTTCTTCCAAATAGGTTCTCGAATAGATGCTTTAGGGCATACCCGTCTTCTTCGTTATATCTCACCATTTTCTCCTAGACACATAACGTAATATATACGACATCAATTGTCGTATAAAAAAATCGTGTTGTCGTATATTCTCCATTATCTCGTCTACTTGATTGTTTTTATTTAACTTTGATTAAGTCTGCGGGACATAGCGCACGACAAATACGACACCTGCGGCGGGACGGGATTATAACTTACCTCATAACGTTTTAGCTACGGCGACAATCTGAATGTAATTTAAGCCCTGTAGATTTGCGGCGATACCTTAGTGAGTGAGTTTGTTGTGTAATTAAATAATAATGGCACACACGGCGTACCCACAGACTCTCTAAAAAGCCCAATACTATGTTAATATTAGCATCTTGGATTTTTATCGCCGCGCTAATGACCCATCCGTCTCCTCCCGCTCACCTAATCGACCGCTTCGGTAGAACCGTCGATTATCTGAGAATCTCGATTACCGACCGCTGTGATTTCCGCTGCCTGTATTGCATGGCTGAAGACATGACGTTCTTGCCGCGCGCGCAGGTTTTGACGCTGGAAGAGATTTATACGCTGGCGCAAGCATTCGCCGAATTGGGCGTGAAAAAAATCAGGATCACTGGTGGCGAGCCTTTGGTCAGGAAAGGTGCGTTGGAGCTGTTGCAAAATATCGGCCGTATTGAAAGCTTGGATGAACTGGTGATAACGACCAACGGCTCCCAGCTTGAAACGATGGCGGCCTCTTTAAAAGAGGCGGGCGTCAAACGCATCAATATCAGCCTGGATACGCTGGATGCCGACAAGTTTAAGGCGATAACCCGAACCGGCGATTTGCATCAGGTGCTTAGAGGCATTCAGGCCGTCAAGACAGCAGGATTTGAGCGGATCAAAATCAATGCGGTCATTCTTAAGGACAGGAACCATCAGGAAGTGAACGACCTGGTCCGGTTTGCGGTAGATAACGGCATCGACATCAGCTTTATCGAGGAAATGCCGCTGGGTGTCGTCAGCAAGCATGACCGGGCGGATGCTTATTATTCCAGCGACTTGATCAAGGCCGATTTGGCGAAGAATTTTACATTGGTCGCCACGCCGGAAAAAACCGGCGGGCCGTCAAATTATTTTAATGTGGCAGGTAGCCAAACCCGCGTCGGCTTTATTTCCCCGCACAGCGAAAATTTTTGCAGTACCTGCAACCGGGTGCGTTTGACCGTTGAAGGGCGGTTGCTGTTGTGCCTAGGCAATGAGCATTCGGTCGATTTAAAGCAGGTCATTCGGGCCAATCCGGGCGACATGACGGTGCTGAAACAGGCCATTATCGAGGCGATGCTGATTAAGCCGGAAAAACACGAATTTAATATTAATGAACAGCCGGTCATATTGCGTTATATGAGTATGACGGGAGGCTAAGGGCGAAAGGCACAAGAGGAAATCCCCTTGAATATTTCACCATGTAACTTTTTATTGACACCCTACTGGAGCTTGAGAATCAGTCCAGATAGGGTATGGAGTAGGCCGGAATAAGACCACCCAAGCGCATAGCGCGAGGTGGCGTTTCCGGCGAATTCGGGAGGTGTTTGCCGGAAACGCCAGTTCTCGCTGCCGCTCGAACCGACTTATTCCAGCCTACAGGGCTACATTTAACCAAAGCAAAACGTTTCGGACGGGGCAACATGCCCCGTCCGGCTGAGGTCCTTAGCCATTCACCTTTTACCATTTACCTGAGATTTCAAAAATGTCTTTTGCCCAGCTCGGTTTAGCCGACGAACTCCTTAAAGCCGTAGCCGATCAAGGCTATGTTACGCCAACGCCGGTACAGCAAAAAGCCATCCCCTTGATCCTTGAAGGCAAGGATGTGTTGGCCGGCGCGCAAACCGGAACCGGCAAAACCGCCAGTTTTACCTTGCCGTTGTTGCAGCGGCTGGCCGAAAATCATGATCCGCATCAAAAACCGCGCCGCGTTCGCGCGCTGATTTTAGTGCCGACCCGTGAATTGGCGGCGCAAGTCTATGAAAGCGTAAAAACTTACGGCGCGCATTTGCCGCTGCATGCGGAAGCGGTGGTCGGCGGCGCGAGTATCGGCATTCAGACCCGTCAGTTGCGCCGGGGCTGCGACATTGTCGTGGCAACTCCGGGCCGCTTGATCGACCATGTGCAGCAGCGCAATATCAATCTGTCCAACGTGGAAGTGTTGGTGCTGGATGAAGCGGACCGCATGCTCGATATGGGGTTTCTGCCCGATATTAAGCAAATTATGGCGCTGATTCCCAAAAAGCGGCAAAGCCTGTTGTTTTCCGCGACCGTGCCTAATGCGATCAAATCGCTGGCCGCGCAGTTGTTGAATAATCCCGTTGAGGTTGAAGTCGCCAAGCAAAATGCCACGGCTGAAAATGTCTCGGAACGCGTTTACGGTATCGGCCGCGAGCACAAGCGTGAATTGCTGTCGTACCTGATCGGCAGCAATAACTGGAAGCAGGTTCTGGTGTTCGTGCGCACCAAACACGGTGCCGACCGTCTGGAAAAACAGTTGATCGAGGACGGCATCCGCACCGTGGCGCTGCATGGCGATAAAACCCAGGGCGCGCGCAACAAGGCGCTGGAGTATTTTAAAACCGGCAAGGTTTCGGTGTTGGTTGCGACCGATATTGCCGCGCGCGGCCTGGATATTGACGACTTGCCGCATGTGGTGAATTTCGATTTGCCGCAGGTGCCGGAAGATTATGTGCACCGGATCGGCCGTACCGGGCGCGCCGGCTCAAGCGGCGAGGCCTTGTCGCTGGTGTGTCCAGAAGAGGCCTGGATGCTGGTGGAAATCGAAAAGCTGCTCAAGCGGCAAATTCCGCGTGTGGCCGATACCGGCTATGAACCGGTTTCGTTGAAGGTGATGGATGCGCCGAAAAAGAATGCGCCCAATAAAACGACCGGCAAAAAAGATTTTAGGCATACTAAAAAACCGGCGGCTCGTGGCGCTAAAGCAGTCGGCAATAAGCGGGCCGATTCAAGAGGCAAGGGAAGGTCGGGTTCTAGGGGCAAGGTGTAACTACTCGGCTTAGCGAATACTCGCTACTGCGCATCGCAAAAAAATCATAAGATTCATGAACTCCAGTATTCAAGTTTTCTGGAGTCCAAAGCTTGCTTTGGTCGTTCCAAAGTAGTCTTTTGGGTTCAAAAAAAGGGGAGCAGTTACAAATAAAGTAGAGACGGTTTATCCCTGAACGAGTATCCAGGGTTTCACGACTACAGCCCACACTTCGGCATCCGCCTCAAACCAGTCGGTTGCCTGTTGATCGGATACCAAGGCAATTTGATTGCTTTGCATCCATGCCGCAACTTGGTCTTTATTGTCGATCGAAAACTGGTAGGCCACATCGACTAGATCCAGCTCTGGAGCGACATATACCGCAGAACCGCTGGCAAAAAAACGTTGCAATTCCTTCCAGGCGATTTGAGACGTTTCCAGATTTACTTTTTCCCTGGCAATATCATATCCGTTTGATTCGTTCATGGTTTTCTCTTTATTGTCTGTCGGTAATGTGTGATTCACACATTTTTGAATGGTGTCGTTATCAGGTCAGCTGTTATTCTATAGCGTGCGATTATAAATTACTAAGTCAAGAGAGATAAATCATGTCGTTTTTTGAGTCAATAACAAAGAAATCCAGGTTGAAAACCGCTATCAAGCTAACCACGGAAGCGCGTAGCAGTGAAGGCGGTATGGCCGATCAATTGTTTAAAAAAGTTTATCAGGATTACGCCGAAGTCGTGTCCAACGAGCCTTTGATTGCCGAGGCTTTATATAATTGGGGACTTGCTTTGTTGCATCAGGCCAGGACCAAGCGGGGCGATGAGGCGGCCAGGCTTTATCAGGATGCCATTGCTAAATTCTCCTTTTGTTTGACTCTTGAACCCGCTTACCTTGGTGCTGCATTGGATGGCGGTGTGGCTTATATGGAATTGGCCCGTGTTAAAGCAGTTGGGCCTAATGATGGTTTGTATGCTCGAGCCCAAAACTATTTTGAAAAAGCCAACGCGATCCAGGCCGGTTCGGCGTCCTATAATCTGGCCTGCATCTATGGCTTGCGGGGCGATAAAGAGGGCTGTCTGAATGCGCTGGAAATCTCTAGAAACAAAGGCTATTTACCTGTTGTCGCCGATATTCTTGCAGACCCTGATATGAGCGGGGTTATCTATCTGGACTGGTTTATCGACTTTATGGATTCTTTAAATAAACAGCCGGAGCCGGTTGTCGACGTTAAGGAAGCAATTGTTGAAGAGGCTGCGTCGGCTGAAAATGCTGAAGTTGCGGAAGAGGCCGTTGTTGCCGATGCTCCGATAACTGAAAAGGTTGAAGTTGAAGATGATCATGCCGAAGATGCAGATGGTACTGAAGATGCTCTTATAAACGAAGAAGCTGAAGTTGCGGCAAAAGATGACATTGCTATCGAGCCAGAAGAGGTTGCAGAAGATAAAGTGCCCGTCAATGAAAACGCGTTTGCAGCCCAAAAAATCGAAGTTGCGGTTGGAACAGTCGGCGAATCTGTGGAAGAAATTAAGTAATTCAGGGGCGTTTTGATATTAAAATCGAAAGAAGACAATGATGATGTCCTCTTTTAAATACGGAGTAGTTGCCGGATTGATAGCTGCAGCGGTTCAGCCAGTGTTTGCTGATGATGGTTTAAGCCAAGTATTTTCAATCTGCATGGATCAAGCCGGTGGCGTTACGCCATCAATGGTTGAATGCATCGGTGCTGAAACGGAGCGGCAAGATGTCAGGTTAAACAAAGCTTATCAGAGCGTCATGGAGAGCCTTTCTGCTGAACGTAAGAAGCAGTTGCAGGAAACCCAGCGTTTATGGCTTAAATACAGAAAGGCTAATTGCGATTTTTATTACGATCCTGACGGTGGAACGATAGCCAGGGTCAATGTCAATGACTGTTTCATGTCCGCTACTGCGGCGCGGGCTAAGGAATTAGAAGCTTTTAAGCAGCAAGACTGAAATTATCGATTAGCCGGATAACAGGCGGCTAATAAAGCCTGCACTTTGGCTAATCCGAGTTTTCGGGTTAATTCAATATTGTGTTGCGGGATGCTCTCCGGGGCAGGGTGGCTGGCTACGGCGCGTTCGATGCTGGCTTCCCGCAACAGGTGCAGCATGGGGTAGGGCGAGCGGTTGGTGTAATTGGCGGCATCCTCAGGATCGCTGTCCTGAAAGCAGTAATCGGGATGGAAGCTTGCCAGCTGGTAAGTGCCTTCATAACCTTGTTCAGCCAACAGCGCTTCGGCGATTTCAACAAAATCCAGGTAATCGTCGAACTCAGTAAACGCGTCGGCATAAATCAGCAGCGTGGTTTCAATGCCGGTTTCGGTGTCCAGCCGGTCGCATTCAACTATCAGGTGCAGCAGGCATTGTTCGATTTCTGTGTCGTGGCTGACACTAAAATGAATACTGCCTCGATCCTGTTCGCGCTTTGCGAACGGGCAGATGCCGTATCCAATGATGACGGATTTTAGCCAGGCTTGCGTTGCGGCTTTAATGTTTTGGTCTGTAAGAGTGTTATGGGACATGGTGGGTTGCCGGTTAAAACAAAAAAGCCCCGTTATACAGGGGCTTTTGGGTGACATGAGTTTTATCGTTTTATTTATGGCTGACGCCAGCCGCGATTCTTTGCTCTCTTGCTTCGCTGGCTTTTTCGATTTTTGAGAAAACCCGGAGTATGTCGGTGGAGGATAGGATGCCGACCAGTTTGTTGTCTTTATCGACGACAGGCAATGCGCCGATTTTATTGTCGGCCATTATTGCTGCCGCTTCCGATGCGTATGTGTCGCGGCTCACAGTTATGACTCCTCGGTGCATGATATGCTGCACTTTTTTCGGGATGACATGCAGTTCTGCTGTGCCTGTGCCGGTTGGTGCTTCAATAGCGTTAGAGTTGCTTTTGGGGCCCAGGGCTTTGTATAGATCGCGGTCGGATACAATCCCGATCACTTTGCCTTTTTCAACGACGGGTAAGTGACGAATTCTTTCGTAATGAATTAAGAAAAAGACACGATCAATCAAATCGTGTTGTTCGACTGTAAATACTTTTGAAGTCATTAAATCTTCAACACGCATTATTATTCTCCTGAATGTAAGAAACCGGTTAAGAATAGGGATATAAGCGTATTTTTACAAGAGATAAAATTTGATGTGTTATAAAATGCTCAGTTATGGTTTTGTCAGTCGGATTAATCCAGCCCGGTCTGCACGAGTGTTATTTTAGAGTCTAAATTTGTCTTAGCGACACAATGGAGTTAGTTATGCGCATCATCCTGTTAGGGAGCCCGGGTTCCGGCAAGGGAACTCAAGCTCAATTTATTACTGAAAAATATGGTATTCCGCAAATTTCAACGGGTGATATGTTGCGCGCCGCTGTGCGGGAAGGAACGCCGTTGGGCGTCGAAGCAAAAAAAGTGATGGATGCGGGCGGCCTGGTTTCCGATGATATTATTTTAGGCTTGATTAAAGAACGCATTGCACAAGCTGATTGCGCTAACGGCTATTTGCTGGACGGCTTTCCCCGCACTATCGCTCAGGCTGAAGGCCTGAACGACATGGGAGTGAGCATCGATACGGTGATTGAAATCGTGGTGGAAGATGAGGAGATTGTAAAACGCATGGCCGGCAGAAGGGTGCATTTGCAATCCGGACGCACTTATCATGTCGAGTTTAATCCGCCTAAAGTTGAGGGGGTCGATGACCTGACCGGCGAACCTTTGATTCAGCGCGATGATGATAAAGAGGAAACCGTGCGCAAGCGGCTCAGTGTTTATCATGAACAGACCAAGCCGTTGGTAGGGTTTTATTCGGCGCCGGGGCAAAAGGTCAAGTTCAGTTCGATAGCCGGTGTCGGCAGTGTTGAGGACATCACTAAAAAAGTTTTTGCTGTTTTGGGTTAGTTTGCAAAAAGCGCAATCCAATTCACACTCTGTTAAATACGGTTTTACCACGATATAAAAGGTTTTAAAGTTAATGATAAAGAAAGTTGCAGCTTTACCGGCTGCCGTAAATGTAGATCACGTTGCCGGACAATGGGTGCGTGCCTCTGTTTCAGTTGTAAGGAAGGGTGGTTGAGATGACCAAGCTATATAATGTTGCTGTGGTTGGCGCTACCGGTGCGGTAGGCGAGGCCATGCTGTCTATTCTGGAAGAGCGCGATTTTCCTGTCGGCGAGGTTTATGCGTTGGCCAGCAGTAATTCTGCGGGTAAAAGAATCCCTTTTAAAGGCGGGTCTTTAGTCGTAAAGGATTTGGCCACTTTTGATTTTTCAAAGGCGCAAATCGGTTTGTTTTCGCCGGGAGCATCCGTTTCGGCGGAATATGCGCCCAAAGCCGCCGCTGCCGGTTGTATTGTTATCGATAACACCTCGCAGTTTCGCTATGACGACGATATTCCGCTGGTGGTGCCGGAGGTTAATCCTGAAAAAATTGCCGATTATAAAAACCGCGGCATTATCGCCAATCCCAATTGTTCAACTATTCAGATGCTGGTGGCGTTAAAGCCTATTTACGATGCGGTGGGAATTGCGCGGATCAATGTGTGTACCTATCAGGCGGTTTCCGGTACCGGAAAAGAAGCCATAGAAGAGCTGGTCAAGCAAACCACCAGCCTGCTTAATATGCAGCCCATTATTACCAACGTCTACCCAAAACAGATTGCTTTTAACGTATTGCCGCAAATTGACGTATTCATGGACAACGGTTACACCAAAGAAGAAATGAAGATGGTGTGGGAAACCCAAAAAATTATGGGGGATGACAGCATTTTGGTTAATGCAACTGCAGTTCGGGTACCTGTTTTTTACGGGCACTCCGAGGCTGTACATATTGAGACCCGTAAAAAAATCGATGCCGCGACAGTCAGGGCGTTGCTTGAGCAAGCGCCCGGTGTGACAGTGATGGATGAGCGAAAAGACGGCGGTTATCCAACGGCGGTGACCGATTCTTCAGGCAACGATGATGTGTTTGTGGGACGTATCCGGGAGGATATATCGCATCCCCAAGGAATCGATTTATGGGTGGTGGGTGATAATGTTCGAAAAGGCGCGGCTTTAAACAGTGTGCAAATAGCAGAAGTGCTGGTAAAAAATTACATCTAGACTAAGCTTGTCTACATATTTGACTGGACGCGGTAAGAGATTGTGGTAACTATTGTGAAGAAGAGCAAGGTGCGTTTGTTAACTAAAACTTTAGCCGTTGTATCGTTACTGGTGCCGGCTAGCGGTCATCCGTTAGGGATAGGCGAGATTAAGTTGCATTCGGCTCTTAATCAAAATCTGGATGCTGAGATTTCGTTAACATTGTCAGGCGAGAGCTTGTCTGACATCAAGGTCAATTTGGCACCGCCGGAAAAATTTGATGAGGCGGGCGTGTCGTGGACTTATTTCCTGTCAAAAATTAAATTTGAAACCATTACTCAGTCTAACGGTTCCGCGGTCATTAAGCTGACTTCGAAGGAAGCGTTAAAAGAACCTTTCTTGGATTTTCTGCTGGAAGTAAGTTGGCCCAAAGGCAATTTGTATCGTGAGTTTACCGTATTGGTGGATCCTCCGTCCGTTTATAATCAAGCAACCATTCCCGTTTCGACCAGCACTGACAGCTTTGTGCAGCCTCCGGCTGCTAAGTCCCAATCGCATGCGAACGGACAAAGCAGCGAGGGTCAATATGGTCCTACACTCGGAAAGGATACGCTTTGGAGCGTGGCCGAGCGCGTAAGAGGAGGGCAAAGCGACATTTCTGTCGAGCAAATGATGCTCGCGCTTTATGAAGCGAATCCTGAGGCATTCTATAAAGGCAATGTTTATGCATTAATGGCCGGAAAAACGCTGAAGATTCCAGATAGGGAGGTTGTATTAAAGTTATCGCGAAACCAGGCATTAGCGGAATTCAACCGGCATAAACAAGCTTGGAAAAATCATTCGGCCCCAGCCCATACTGAATCGGCAAAGGATAAGGCCTCCCCGAGCGGTGCCGAAGGGACCGCTCAGAGTAAAGCCAAAGGGCCAGCTGAAAATCAGTTAACTCTGGTGGCGCCAACCAAAGCGGCGGTCACTGATAATGCTGTTGTAACATCTGAGCAGGTAAGCGCTGAGAAGAAAACGGCCGGTGCGGCGGCAGATGGCGCGATACAAAACAAAGTAACAGAGTTGGAAAAACAATTGGCGATGATGCAGGAGCTGATCGCTTTAAAGGATCAACAACTTGCAGCTTTGCAGAACCAGACTCAGGCAAATCCGGTCGTTCAGGAACAGGCAGCGGCAGGCGAGGTTGTGCCGGCTAAACCTGCGGATCAAGCGACACCCACCCCCCAACAAGCAGTTGCTCCGCCAGCTGAGCCAGTACAAACGGCTCAGCCGGTTGAGCCAGCGCAGCCCGCTCAGCCTGTGCAGGCAACTGAGCCAGTTCAGCTAACTCAGCCGGCTCAAGCAATTGAGCCTGTTCAGCCAGTAAAGCCAACTCCGCCAGTAGTGCAGCCCACTCAACCCGTGGTTCAACCGGAACCTGAAACAGGCAGCCTGATTGATTCGTACTATCTGGGAGGCGGTGGTGCAGCAATTCTGGCGCTGCTTGGCTGGCTTTGGTGGAGGAAACGCAAGGTTGATGAGGAAACGAATACAGAAAGTATGTTTGCCTCTACCAGCATGATTGAAGAGGCGGCCGCTGAAAACATTTCTGTGCCGGTTGTCGAAGATAGTGCTGTCGCTCATGAACATGATACTGGTACGGTCGGCGAAAGCTCTTTCTTAAGCGAGTTCACGCCGAGTGATTTTGACTCATTTGATACCGATCAGGGAGAAATCGATCCAATATCCGAAGCGGATGTGTATCTTGCTTATGGTCGTTATCAGCAGGCTGAAGAATTAATCCGGCAGGCGATTATCGACCAGCCGAACCGCGATGAATGTAAATTGAAGTTGCTGGAAGTTTTTTACGCCAACGAAAACCAAGCGGCTTTTGAGGCTTATGCCAATGAACTGGCAAAGGCAGGTAAACGGAATGAGGTTGAGTTTTGGGAAAAAGCGGCGGAAATGGGTCGTGAAATCTGTCCTGATTCTCCATTGTTTGCTTCCGGGAATGATTTGTTCGCGGTAGATGATAATTCGCCTGATGGCGACAGTGACGAGGGTGTTGTCGCTGCTGCGGATGCAGGAACGGTTTCTTTCGGGGCGTCAGGCAGTGATGATTTCGATAAGGAAATGGCTGAACCGGAGAATGATGCACCGGCTGTTGATACGACTTCTGAAGCTGAAAGCGACTTTTTTGTTGATACGCAGCGAAAAAATGAAGACATTGATTTTGATTCGGGCTCATTCGCAATGGAAGTAGAAGAGGCGGCTAAAGGCGTTATAGATACCAGCGTACAAGAAGCTACATCATCAGATGCGCAGTTGGAAAGCATTGATTTTGATTTGAGTTCATTTTCAATGGAATCCGATGAAGCGGACCAAGCCGCTACAGCTTTCAGCGCACAAGAAGCTACATCCTCAGATGCGCAGTTGGAAAGCATTGATTTTGATTTGAGTTCGTTTTCAATGGAATCCGATGAAGCGGACCAAGCTGCTACGGCTTCCAGCGTACAAGAAGCTACATCCTCAGATGCGCAGTTGGAAAGCATTGATTTTGATTTGAGTTCATTTTCAATGGAATCCGATGAAGCGGACCAAGCCGCTACAGCTTCCAGCGCCCAGGCGGATTCGTCCTCAGACGCACAGATGGAAAGCATCGATTTTGATTTGAGTTCGTTTTCAATGGAATCCGATGAAGCGGACCAAGCCGCTACAGCTTCCAGCGCCCAGGCGGATTCGTCCTCAGACTCACAGATGGAAAGCATCGATTTTGATTTGAGTTCGTTTTCAATGGAATCCGATGAAGCGGACCAAGCCGCTACAGCTTCCAGCGCCCAGGCAGATTCGTCCTCGGACTCACAGTTGGAAAGCATCGATTTTGATTTAAGCTCATTCTCGATGGAAGCGGATGAAGTAGATCAAGGCGACATCGCGACCAACGCTTCCGAGAGTATATCGTCAGGAGCGCAGTTAGATGATTTTGACTTTGATTTAGGCTCATTCTCAATGGGCGCCGACGAATCGGATGAAGCGGAAAATGACTTTACAGGAACCAGTATTTTATCGAACCGGCCCTCAGACAAACCAGTAGCGAATAATGAGCTGGAGTTTGAGTCACTTGATTTTGATTTTAGTTCCAACGGTGATAAGACAAAAAGATCTGACGATCTTGATTTTGACGAGTTAGGCAATGGCGACAAAAACTATCAGGGTGCTGATTTTTCTGCAGACAATGCATTAAATTTCAATGATGGTTTGAGCAGTGATTTTGACTTTGATTTTGATTTGGATTTGCCGCCAACAACAAGCGGACAGGGCTCCAGTCAACATGATGCGTTTGGCGTTTCTGACCTTACCGATATGGACGAACTGGAAACGAAGCTGGATTTGGCAAAAGCGTATGTCGACATGGGCGATGCGGATGCGGCTAAAGACATTGCCAGAGAAGTTCTTGAGCAAGGGTCGGCCGAGCAAAAAAAGATAGCTCAAGCGTTGCTTGACGAGTTGGACTAAAACCGGCTTTTGTTGCCCATAAAAAAAGCCCGTAAAGGGCTTTTTTTATGGGTTTAGCATTTGCCAAGATTTGCCAAGATGGATTCTTGTTGGCGTGTGAAATTTAAGGTGTGCTGCTGCAGCATCAGGAATTGCTGGTCGATCGCGGCATAATCATTTTTCAGCAGGCAGCTTTCCAGTGCATTGGCCGGTTGTTGAATATCCGTCAATCCGCAAAAACTCACTGAACCATTCAGTTTGTGCGTAATGGCTTGAGCAAGATCGTATTGCTTGTTTTTCAGCGCATCTTTAATACCGATGATTTGCAAGGGAAGCTCCTCGAATAACTTTTCAAAAAGGGTCAAAGTAAGGCGCTGGTTGTTTTTGGTTTTAAGCTGGATTGTTTGGATATAAGTCTTTATCTGCCAAAGATCTATGATTTCACTGAGTTGTTCAGCTGTGACGGGGCTCGTCAGGCTATCATCAAACCCTATCGGATATTGATTCTCTCTTTGGGAGTCTTCTGCCGGGTGACGGATAGCAATGATCGGTGTTTTATTGTTAATGCCATCCGGATCTTTGATGTGAGCGATAAGTTCCGACCGCCAGGGATGGTGGGAGTGTCGTAATCGGCCTGGAGCCGATGCGACCGACCGCCAGGGATGGTGGCCGAGACTGCTCCCGGCAGTCCTCGGCATTTCCTCCATCCATGGAGGGCAGGAGTGTCGTGATCGGTCTGGAATCGATGCGACCGAATCGTTTGCAGTCAAGTCGAGTAGTATCAGGTCGAATTGCGTCGTTGCTATGAGCTTTAAAATGTCAGTGTGACTGTGGGCTACCACAATATTTTGACGTAGGTGTTCCAATGATGGGTGATTAATGTCGATGACCCCCGTCATTAATACCATAAATTGTCCTGATTGCTTGGTTTTCAAAGGCATTGTTATTTTCCTGAGAAAGGAATTGAGGGTGAGGGTGTCATATTTATGGCGCTTTCCTTTTTAAGTGCGTGGTTTTTAAGTCCATTATTTGCTTAACTATTCGATGCTTGGCGGTGCGGGGCGCAGTTAATTATTAACATTTACAAGTATTCCTATCTTATTCTTTTAAAAGGATCTTTTTTCTTGTATGATTTGGTTTTCTGATGCGGGTCAATGATAGCATTCAGTACTTTGTTTGTGTAATTTACAGAGGCAAGTGGGGTTGCGATTACAATTTATCTGAATGGTTTTACACATATTATTATTTTGTGGCCTTTAAATTGCTTGTTTACTGATTAAAAACTAAAGGGTTTGCAACATGGCTCAACTTGAAGATATTGAACAACAAGGCGGAGAGGGAAAGAAATCCCTTAAAAAACTTATTATCATGATCGCTGCCGCAGTGCTTCTATTAGCTGGCGGCGGGGGCATCACTTTCTTCCTGATGAAAGGGGACTCGGCTGAAAAAGAACAAGTTGAAGAGGTTGAGGCTGACGAGCCGGCAGTTGCTGTAGAAAAACTCTATTTTGAGATCAGCAAGCCTCTTGTCATCGACTTCCCCGAGGGATCGGCCGTTCAACACGGGCGAATTACAGTGTCTATGCTGGTTGAGGGCCCCGAAACCATTGATGTGTTGAAAAAAAATGAACCTATGATACGAAACAACCTGCTAATGTTGATTGGTGCGCAAGACAGTAATGCGCTAAATACTCGCGAAGGAAAAGAAGCGTTGCGTAAAGCTATGTTAGATGATGTAACTGCCGTTCTAGTAAAGATGGCAGGGAAAGGGCAGGTCGATGAGATATTTTTCACTTCATTTGTGATGCAATAACATGAGTGACTTACTCTCACAGGCAGAAATCGATGCGCTGCTAAACGGTGTAAGCGACGGAGATATTGAAACAGAGGATGACTCTGAGTTTTACGCCGAAGCGGGTGCCGAAGAATTCCATGAAAAAGGCGTAGTCAGGGAGTATGACTTTGCCAGCCAGGAAAGAATTGTTCGCGGCCGTATGCCGACCCTGGAAATGGTTAATGAACGGTTTGCCCGATTTATCCGTATTTCGTTATTCAATTTCCTGCGCCGTTCGGCGGAAATTTTCATATCGGGCATTCAGGTTCAAAAATTTTCCGAATATATACAGGGCTTGTTGGTTCCCACCAATTTGACGATTGTCCGGTTTAATCCCTTACGCGGCAAGGCGTTGATCGTCATCGACCCTAGGCTGGTTTTTACCGTGGTCGATAACTTTTTCGGCGGCGCCGGACAGTTCTACAATCAGACTGAAGGACGGGAATTTACACCGACCGAAATGCGGGTAGTTCGGATCATCATCGATATGATTTTCAAGGATTTGAAGGAAGCCTGGAAGCCGGTAATGGAGCTCGATTTTGAATATGTGGGTGCAGAAATCAACCCGCGGTTTGCCAATATTATCGGCCCTGGCGAAATCATTGTGATCTCCACCATTCATGTCGAGCTGGAAGGCGGGGGCGGCGATGTCAACATTGCCATGCCTTATGCGATGCTGGAACCTATCCGGGAGTTGCTGGATGCGATCAGCAGCGACAGCGGTGAGGTTGACGGCAGCTGGCAAACGGCATTGCGCGCTGAAGTGCTCAGAGCGGAAGTGAATGTAAACAGCCTGCTGGTGGAAAAAACCATGAGCATTAGAGACGTTATGCGTTTAAAAAAAGGCGATGTGATACCTATTGATATGCCGGAAACGGTAGTTCTTAAAGCGGAAGGGATTCCGGTGTTTGAAGGCAAAGTTGGTACGTCGGACGGTAACTATGCAATACAGATTATTGATAGGGTAAGAACTTGAGTCAAGCCAGCCTTTAGCCCTGAGCGTAGCCGAAGGGACAGGGCGGACGCACTTTAGGGTTTTAGTGATAACAATATTAAGTTGGGAAATAAGATGAGTGAATATCCGGATACACCTGAGGATGAAGAAACGATTGATGATTTTGAGTCGGCTGAATTCCAGGAATTTAATGGCCAGTCTGAAAAGTCGTCCTCAGTTTCGAGTGAGGAAGTTAATCTTGATGTTATTTTGGATGTTCCCGTTACGATTTCCATGGAAATTGGCCGAACCCAGATTAACATCAGAAATCTTTTGCAGTTAAACCAGGGCTCGGTTGTTGAGTTAGAGCGTTTTGCCGGCGAGCCGCTTGATGTGCTGGTAAACGGTACGCTGATTGCGCATGGCGAAGTGGTCGTGATCAATGATAAATTCGGTATTCGTTTAACCGACGTTATCAGTCCGTCGGAACGGGTTAAACGATTAGCCTAATGCCTAAAAAAATAATTGCCGCGTGTTCGTTGACCGGGTGGTTTCCTGCCTGCTTTGCCGTGGCGGCTGCAGATGTTCCAAAACAGACAGTCAGGACGGTTTCTTCCGGAGACATGCTCCATTGGAGTGTCGGGCTGCTGATTGTCCTGGGTATTTTTTTTCTTTGTGTCTGGGGTATGCGTAAGTTAAGCGGAAGCACTGTCAACAGCGCTGGGAAAATGCGTGTTGTCGGCGGTTTGGCGCTGGGCATGCGGGAAAAAGTCGTTTTACTGCAAGTCGGAAAAAAACAGCTTGTTTTGGGCGTGACACCGGGACGTATAGACGCGTTGCATGTGCTGGAGGGCGATGATTGCTTGAATAGCAATGAACAGGCCGCCATCGGTAAGGACAGCGGATTTGCCGCCATCGTGGCGCAAGTGATAAAGGGACGGACCGATGGCTAAAAGCGCTTTATTTCAATCAATGGCGTTTCGGTTGCTGATTATCGGCATGGCTTTTTTGCTGATCGAAACGCCGGCTTACGCCGCAGCAGGGATTGAAGCGGTTACCGTTACGACGGGCAAGCAAGGCGCTCAGACTTATACGGTAACGATCCAAATTTTGGCGTTAATGACTTTGCTGACCGTGTTGCCCGCGCTGTTGCTGACCATGACTTCATTTACCCGGATCATGATTGTGCTCAGTTTGCTGCGGACGGCGTTAGGCACCGGACAGGCGCCCAGTAATCAGGTGTTATTGGGTTTATCCATGTTTTTGACCATTTTCGTTATGATGCCGGTTTTTGACAGGGTGAATGCCGAAGCCGTCCAGCCTTATCTTGAAGAGAAAATCGACGTCACTGTCGCCATTGAAAAGGCGTCCGCACCATTCCGGCAATTTATGCTAAAGCAGACCAGAGAGTCTGATCTTGAATTATTTATCAGGATTTCCGGCAAAGAAGAGCTTCAGTCAGCCGACAATGTGCCGTTTTCATTATTGTTGCCGGCTTTTGTGACCAGTGAGTTGAAAACAGCCTTTCAAATAGGCTTCCTGATTTTTCTGCCTTTTTTGATCATCGATTTGGTGGTCGCCAGCGTCCTGATGTCCATGGGTATGATGATGCTGTCGCCGATGATTATTTCCCTGCCCTTTAAAATAATGCTGTTTGTGCTTGCCGATGGTTGGTCTTTGATCATGGAAATGTTGGCGGCGAGTTTTTATGTTGTGTAGGGGCGACCGGCCGGTCGCTCATGCGAGGTAAATGATGGTACCCGAGACTGTTTTCATGGTTGGGCAGGAGGCGATGATTGTTGCGATCAAGCTGACTGCGCCGGTGTTGCTGCCATCTTTGGCGGTGGGTCTGATTATTGCGATGTTCCAGGCAGCCACCCAGATTAATGAGGCGACCTTGACATTCGTGCCCAAGGTCATCGTTATCGGGATTGTATTGATGATTATGGGGCCGGCGATGTTGCAAATGTTCCTTGATTACTTTCAGGGTTTGATTAGAGATATTCCGCATTTAATTGGTTGAACATTGAACTTTACCGAAGAGCAGATTCTCGGCCAGGCGGCATTATTTATATGGCCGTTAATGCGTATTAGTGCGATGTTTGTATCGGTGCCGTTGTTTAGCGTTCGAGCCGTGCCGGCGAGAGTCAGACTGATTTTGTCAGTGGCAATAACGCTCGTGATTATGCCGTTGCTGCCGCCCTTGCCAGCGGTTGAAATGTTCAGTTATACCGGATTTATGATGGCTATTGCCCAGGTTGTGATCGGGTTGACCAGTGGATTTATCTTACAGTTGGTTTTTTCCTCGGTTGTTTTTGCCGGGCAAGGTGTCGCTTTAAGCATGGGTTTGGGTTTTTCGACGATGGTCGATCCGCAAAACGGGCAGCAGGTGCCGGTGATTGCGCAATTTTATACCGTTACCACCACGTTAATCTTTATCAGTCTGGACGGCCATTTGTTGTTGATACAGATGCTGCTTGATAGCTTCAAAACCTTGCCCATCGGTATTGACGGCATAGACAAGGCGGGTATCTGGTCGATACTTGCGTGGAGCAGCCGGATGTTTGCAGGTGGCTTATTGTTGGCTATGCCGGTCATTGCCAGTTTGTTGTTGGTCAATATCATTTTTGGCGTGGCGGCCAGAGCGGCTCCGCAATTACAAATCTTTTCGGTGGGATTTCCGGTAACTTTGATGTTGGGATTGCTGTTGGTTTGGAAAACAATACCTGATGTACTGGATCAATTTTCCGGCATGTTGACGGATGCCTACGATTTTATCGGGCAGTTGTTGAGGTTGTAATTATGGCTGATGATTCGGATGAAGATAAAACAGAAGAACCCACCGGCAAGCGTTTAGAAGACGCCAGAAAAAAAGGCCAGATTGCCCGCTCCAGAGAGCTTAATACGTTCGCCATGATGATAGCCTGCGCATCACTGTTATTGATGCAGGGTGAGGAAATCGGTAAAGGCCTGTTGGGCATGATGCGGACGGAGTTCCAGCTGAGTCGTACAACCATTTTTGATCCGGGCAGCATTACGCTGCATTTTAAGCAGGAGATAATGGATGGCTTTATGCTGGTTGCACCGTTTTTTGCATTGACGGTTATTATTGCCATCGTTGCCCCTCTGTCATTGGGCGGCTGGATCTTCAGCTGGGAAGCTGTGTCGCCCAAGCTGGAGAAAATGGATCCCATTAAGGGCATACCCCGATTGTTTGCAATGCGGGGATTGATAGAGATGCTCAAGGCGATGCTGAAAATTTTATTGGTCTTTGCTGTTGCGGTGGCTTTGTACCGATCCTTTATCAGTGAGTTGCTTGGCTTGGGTGCCGAATCCCTGGATCAGTCGATTGGCCATTCGTTAAATATCATCGGCAGGTGTTTTTTACTGCTCAGTGCCTCGCTGGTAGTGATTGCGATGATAGACGTGCCTTATCAGCTGTGGGATCACAGTAAGAAACTGAAAATGAGTTTGCAGGAAATCAAGGACGAACATAAGGACTCCGAGGGGAGTCCCGAGGTGAAGGGCCGTCAGCGCAGGATGCAGATGGATATGGCGCAAAACCGCATGATGGGGGAAGTACCCAAGGCCGATGTTATTGTCACCAATCCCAGCCATTATGCGGTGGCCTTGAAATATGACCAGAATTCAAACAGCGCGCCAAAGCTGGTTGCCAAAGGCGTCGATTTGATAGCCGCGCAAATCCGTAATGTAGCGATAGGCGCTGACGTGCCGCTGGTGGCATCCCCGCCTTTAGCCAGAGCCTTGTATTATTCGACCGAAATTGATAAAGAGATACCGCAGGGGCTTTATTTGGCAGTTGCTCAAATACTCGCCTATGTCTATCAGTTAAAAGCGGCTCAGAAAAATGACTGGAGAGCGCCATTGCCACCGGGAGACATTCAGGTGCCTGACGAATTTAAACGGGATTAACCGGGTATGGATTTTACTAAATTAAAAGCAGTATTGGCGGTACTGGGCAAAGCCGAACTGGGTGCGCCATTAGTTATCATCATGGTTCTATCCATGCTGATATTGCCGTTGCCGCCATTCGTGCTCGATCTGCTGTTCACCTTTAACATTGCCTTCTCGTTAATCATCCTGCTGGTCGTTGTTTATACGCTTAAACCCTTGGAATTTGCGTCGTTCCCAACCGTTATTCTGCTGGCTACCATATTACGTCTGGCGCTGAACGTGGCTTCGACACGTATCGTATTGATTGAAGGGCATAAGGGCGGCGATGCGGCCGGTAAGGTGATTGAGGCCTTCGGTGCTTTTGTTATCGGCGGTAACTTTGCCGTGGGTTTGGTGGTTTTTGCGATATTGATCATCATTAATTTCATGGTCGTTACCAAAGGCGCAGGGCGTATTGCAGAGGTCGGGGCAAGGTTCACGCTGGACGCGATGCCGGGCAAGCAAATGGCCATTGACGCGGATTTGAATGCCGGCCTGCTGACTCAGGATGAAGCGCGTGAACGACGCGCCGAAGTGGCTACCGAAGCGGATTTTTACGGATCGATGGACGGCGCGAGTAAATTTGTCCGCGGTGATGCGATTGCCGGGATTATCATTTTATTCGTCAACATGATAGGCGGTTTGGCCATTGGCGTACTTCAGCACGATTTGAGTTTTGCCGAGGCAGGTAAGATTTATGTCTTACTGTCCATTGGTGACGGCTTAGTCGCTCAAATTCCTTCGTTGTTATTGTCGACGGCATCCGCGTTGGTTGTCACCAAGGTCGGCAGCAGTGGCGAAAATATCGGACAACAGGTTACCGCGCAGTTATTCGCCAACCCCAAAGCGTTGACGGTTACCGCGGCGGTGGTGGGTTCCCTGGGTATTATTCCAGGCATGCCGAATCTGGTCTTTATCTTGCTGGCTTCGGTGTTAGCCGGTTCAGCCTATTTAATTGAGAAAAAGCACAAGGAAGTTGCTCTGGTTGCGCTGGATTACCCGCAGGATCTGGCCCAAAACCTACCTGTTCCTGAGACCAAAGAGTTGGGCTGGGATGATGTGATGTCGGTGGATGTAGTCGGCCTGGAAGTAGGTTATCGACTCATTCCGTTAGTGGATAAGAACCAGGGCGGGCAGTTGATGGTTCGTATCAAAGGCGTGCGGAAAAAACTGTCACAGGATTTGGGTTTTTTGATTCCCTCTGTGCATATCCGCGATAACCTTGATTTAAGTCCGACCGCCTACCGAATTTCGCTGATGGGAGTGACGGTAGGCGAAGCTGAAATTATGCCGGATATGGAGATGGCGATTAATCCGGGGCGTGTTTTTGGTACCTTGAAAGGCGCCGAGTGCAAGGATCCCGCTTTTGGCTTGGATGCCGTATGGATAGAGCCGAGCCAGAAAGATTATGCACAAACCCTGGGTTATACGGTGGTTGATCCAGGCACGGTGGTGGCGACCCACTTGAGCCATCTTTTGCAGTCGCATGCCCATGAATTGTTCGGTTATGAAGAGGCGCATAAGATTCTCGATAACCTGGCCAAGTCTGCGCCTAAGCTGGTCGAGGACTTGGTGCCGAAAACCTTGCCGTTGGGTGTGGTGGTCAAGGTATTGCAAAATCTGTTGCAAGAGCACGTGCCTATCCGGGATATGCGCAGCATCGTCGAAACTTTGGCGGAGTACGGGCTTAAAAGTCAAGATCCCGACATCTTGACCTCAGCGGTGCGAGCCTCGTTAGGACGATTAATTATCCATGAAATCAGTGGGATGCAAGAAGAACTTCCAGTTATTACCTTGGATCACGAGTTGGAACAGTTGTTGCATAAATCTTTACAAACGGCAGGCGAAAGCGGTGTCGGGATCGAACCGGGGTTAGCAGAACAAATGCATACATCGTTACAGGAAAGTATGCAAAAAATGGAAATGGAAGGACAAACGGCGGTATTGCTGGTTTCTTCTTATATCCGCCCTTGGTTGTCCCGATTTGTTCGCCATTCCATTCACGGGTTACATGTCTTGGCATACAACGAAATACCTGCTGATCGTCAGATTAGGGTGGTTTCAACTGTCGGGCGACGAACATAGTACATGAGGCTAAATTATGAAAATTAAACGGTTTTTTGCAGAAGACATACGCCAAGCCATGCGAATGGTTAAAGAGGAGTTGGGCGCAGATGCAGTCATCATGTCAAACAAGTCGGTTGACGGCGGAGTTGAGATTGTCGCAGCGCGCGATTTTGACGAGCAGCTGATTCAGAGCAAGTTGCAAAAACAGGCCGCAGAACAACAGCCTCCTGCACGGCCGAATCGTTTCCCTGTTGAGTCCGACACTTCCGCCAGTCATGGCAGCCGCGAAACTAAAAAAATCGATTTGCCTGATTTTGAAGCAGACAAAAATCGCTTGCACGTATTAAGCAGTTCAAGAAAGCAACATGCGGATGGCTTTGTGGCAGATCGCCCTTCAGCACGCTCGTCTAGTTTCCCTGCCGATCGCGACACTTCCGCCAGCGCCGGCAGCCGGGCGCATCGGTTTCTTACCGACAGCGAGACTTCCACCGTCCCTGCGGGCCGCCGGAATGTTGACCAGTATGTGGGCTATGCAGAAAAAGTACATCTGCGCGGGAACCTGGAAACCGTAACGGCAAAAGCCGCCAATAGTTCAACAAGATCCGCTACGAGTCCGGTTGCTCCGGCAATAAAAGAGCGGCCTTATTACCAGGCAAACAAACCGGTAGAAAAAAAGGAAGCGCCGTCGGATGCTTTGTTAATAGAGATGAGCAAGGAACTGAAATCCTTAAGGGCTGCGATGGACTCTAAATTGTCCAGCGTCAGTTGGGCGCATAACTCGCAAACCAATCCAGTCAGGGCTGACTTGCTGCAACGTTTGGCCGGCATGAGTATTTCAAGGAAACTGAGCGTTAAAATCGCCGACCGCTTTGCTAATCACTCCGATCCCGAACTTGTTTTTACCCAGGCCCAGGAGTTGCTGGCTGAAGTGTTGCCTGTTGCTGACGATGATTTGCTGCTGCACGGCGGCATCGCCGCTTTGGTTGGGCCTACCGGCGTAGGAAAAACCACCACGATTGCCAAGTTGGCGGCCAAATTCATTTTAAAGCACGGCCCAAGGCAGGTTGCCTTAATTACCACCGATAATTACCGTATTGGCGCTCATGAGCAGCTGAGCACCTACGGGCGGATATTGGGCGTTCCTGTTCGAGTGGCTTCCAGCGCTGCCGAGTTGAGCAATCTTATTAACGGCTTTGCTGACAAACGGCTTATTTTGATTGATACTGCCGGCATGAGCCAACGCGATATGAAACTGGTCGAGCAGATTGATACCCTGCAACAAAGCGGACAATCCATTAAGTCTTATCTGGTGATGTCCGCGGCGACCGAATACAAGGCCATGAATGAAATCATCAACGCCTTTCAAGTTTTTGAGCCGCAAGCCAGTATTTTGACTAAACTTGACGAAGCGGTAACGATAGGTTCGGCAATTTCCTCGATAATAGAGCATAATCTGCCGCTGTCTTTCATTACCGACGGTCAGCAAGTACCTGAAGATATGCATAGCGCTTGCGGCCGGACTTTAATCGCGCAATGTGTGGCCGAGCTGGATCAGGAAAACGACTATAACGATGCAAATAATGAAGCTTGGGTGGCGCAAGGCTATGCATAAGCAACCTGACCAGGCAGCAGGGATAAGAAAAATGAACAAAACTAAACCCGTTCGGGTTATCGCAGTCACCAGCGGCAAGGGCGGCGTAGGCAAAACAAACTTGTCGGTCAACATCGGCATCGCCATGTCTCAAATGGGGCAGAATGTGGTGTTAATGGATGCCGACATGGGGTTGGCTAATGTTGATATTTTGTTAGGCGTATATCCTCAGTTCAATCTTTCTCATGTGCTGTCAGGGGAGAAAACCTTAAATGAGGTCATGATTGAGGGCCCTTCGGGGTTGAGAATTATTCCAGGGGCATCCGGCATTCAGAAAATGTCCGAATTGACCACGGTAGAACAGGCCTCGGTGATCCATGCCTTTAGTGAGATCGATCAGGATATCGATGTCTTGATCGTCGATACGGCGGCCGGCATATCGGCAAGCGTGGTCAATTTTGCCCGCGCCTGTCAGGAAATTATCGTGGTTGTTTGCGATGAACCGACCTCGTTAACCGATGCTTATGCGTTTATCAAGTTGCTGAACAGGGATTACGGCTTGTCCAAATTCCATGTCATCACTAACATGGTTCAAACCGCCCAGCAAGGCCATGCGCTATTCCAGAAATTAAGTAAAGTAACGGATCGTTATTTGGATGTCACCTTGAAGTATGCCGGTGCAGTGCCTTATGACGAATATTTGCGCAAATCAGTTCAAAAACAAATGCCGGTTGTGATGGGATTCCCCAGAAGCAAGGCCGCTCTTGCGCTGAAAACGATAGCCGCCAGAATTGACAGTTGGCCGCTGAAATCCCAAGCGGGCGGTTATATCGAGTTCTTTATTGAAAGAATGATTCAGTACGGTTCCCAAAAGGATGTCGCATGAACGGCGTGGCAATGTATGCTTCGGTACAGGCTGGCGGCACGGATGACCGTGTTATGCAGCATGCACCCCTCGTTAAGCGCATTGCCTACCATTTATTAAACAGACTGCCTGATTCCGTTCAAGTCGATGATTTGATCCAGGCAGGGATGCTCGGTTTGCTGGAGGCTATCAAGAATTATGACGCCTCGCAGGGAGCCAGTTTCGATACCTATGCCGGCATCCGTATCCGGGGTTCCATGCTCGATGAGGTCAGGCGCAGCGACTGGACGCCCCGTTCCGTGCATAAAAAATCACGCATGGTTTCCGACGCCATCCGGGTGATCGAAAACAGAACAGGGCGCGAGGCGCGGGACATCGATGTGGCTGAGTATTTAGGCATAGCCATCGACGAATATAATCACATCCTTCAGGATTCAAGCAGCTGCCGCGTGTTCAGTGTCGAAGAATTGGCGGAAGATGGCGACCAGTATCTTGATGACGCGCTGGATCGAGAGCAAGAACCGGCGGATAACTTAAATCGTGAAGATTTTCAACAGGCATTGGCAAACGCCATTATGGGCTTGCCGGAACGTGAACGGCTGGTCATATCGCTTTATTATGACGAAGAGCTTAATTTGCGCGAAATCGGGGAAGTTTTGAATGTCAGCGAATCCAGGGTCAGTCAAATCAGCACCCAGGCGGTGTTGAGATTGCGTTCAAGACTGTCTGAATGGACCGTCGATTGATAGTATTCAAAAACTGAACATGGATATTTTAAGTATCGCGGGTATTTTGGTCGGTATCGGCGCGATTTTATCGGGAATTCTGCTGGATGGCGGCGCCATCAGCTCTTTGCTTAATGTGCCTGCATTGATTATCGTGTTTGGGGGCACCTTTGGGGCAACGCTTTTACAATTTCCGCCGGTCATTTTTGTCAGAAGCATAAAAATGCTTTCGTGGGTGTTAATACCGGAAGAGAGAAATCTATCGGCACAAATTGACAAGGTTATCTATTGGAGCCTGCTGGCGCGAAAAGAGGGCTTGTTAGGTCTTGAGAATGCGATGCCCGATGAACAAGATCCGTTTATAAAAAAAGGTTTGCAGTTGTTGGTTGACGGAAATAATTCTGATGCCATACGCGACATATTGGAGCTGGATATGTATTCCAAGGAAAATATAGCCTTACAGGCGGCGGGATTGTACGAGGCGATGGGCGGATATGCGCCGACTATCGGCATACTCGGCGCCGTGATGGGCTTAATTCATGTGATGCAGAACCTGACTAACCCCGGGCTTTTAGGTCAAGGGATAGCGACGGCTTTTGTCGCGACAATCTATGGCGTAGGTTCCGCCAATCTGATTTTTTTGCCGGTTGCCAATAAATTAAAAAACCATGTGCTGGCATTGACTCAAGCCAGGGAAATGCTGACTGAGGGTATTGTCGCTATTGCAGAGGGCGAAAACCCACGGAACATCAAGCTGAAATTGAGTGGTTACCTGCATAACGCCTATGAAAGTAAAGATTAGGCTATGGCGAGGCGCAGGAAAAGATTTG
>Ga0208789_1000550_pt1 | contig 33102 bp, 30 predicted proteins | sample Methanotroph_Enr_FD_187368 | JGI IMG/M metagenome (GOLD analysis project Ga0208789, IMG submission 187368) | Enriched soil microbial communities from Old Woman Creek wetland in Ohio, USA - Methanotroph_Enrichment_5 (SPAdes) (version 2) | ecosystem: Environmental > Terrestrial > Soil > Wetlands...
TCCCGGCGACGACGTCGTAGACTACATCGGCATGGACGCCTATGAAGAAAGCCAGTACGTCAGCGGCAGCGCGTCCGCGCGCTGGGCCGGGTTCCTGAATCACTCGGGCTGGGACCTGACCAAGATGGCCGCTTTCGCGGCGGCGCATAACAAGAAGATGGGTATTTCCGAGTACGCCAGCGACTACAACGACGGCTACTTCGTGACGCAAATGGCGAACTGGATAAAGAGCCACAACGTGGACCATCACAGCTACTGGAACAGCACGCACCCCATCAACACCCTGCTCGCCAATTACCCGGTGAACCAGACCGCCTTCTACGCGGCCTGGGGCGGCCTGACCGCCCAGGCGCCGGCGCTGCCCGGCCCGCTTACGGCCAGCGCCGCCGGAGTCCGGACACTGACACTCTCCACGCAATAATTCCCGCAGCGGCTATGGAGCGTTTATGAACCTGAACTTAAAAAAAACCAGATCGATGATGCTCGGTCTTTATCTGCTCGCGGCATTCGCCGGCGTCAGCGGCGCCCAGTCCCTGGCCGCAACACAGCAGGTTCCGGGTAAAGTTGACAAGACCCCGGCGGAGGTGAGGCTGACCGCTGCCGGCGGCCGCGACGCGGTTATCGTGTCCTCGCTCACCGTCGACGGCAGGTGGGCGCTCGGCGTCGTCAATAATGGCGGCACAATAAAATACCGGGCAAGCGAACGGGTCGCTTTAGAAGGCAAAGCGCTGTACAGTTCCGGTGTTTACATCGTCGCGGCGAGGTTCTATTACTACTTGAACGACAGTTCCCGTTTATCCCTGTTCTGCGGCGCGGAAGCCGATTACATCGGTTTCAAGGGGAAACTAAGCAAGGGCGCCGGCATTGCGGGCGGCGGTTTTGTCGGCGGGGATGTGTATCTAACCAGGCATATCAGCCTGGCGCTGGATTTCGGACCCATGTACATCGGCCTGCGGGACGGGAGTTCCGGAATGTCCGTAGGCGGCATAGACTACGTGCTGAACCTGGGCGTTTACTGGCATTTCTAGCGCTTTCCCGGACCGCTGCTCCAGAAAAGAAAAGCCCCGCTGCCGGGGCTTTTTTAATAGTTAACGGGCCAGGGTGATATCAGCGTTCCGTGTTTTCCCCTGTTTTTGTCCGCACCGCCTGCTTTTTTTTACCCACATATTTTTCAGGATTTTCAAGGAAAGGCTTGTCGCAATCGGAACAGCAGAAATAATAGATCTTGCCCTTATAGGAAGCTGACCCCGTTTCGGCGGTTACCTTGAATTTCTCCCCGGTTACGGGACAAACGGCAGCCTTTCCCACTTCCTTTTTAGTCACTTTGCGCGCGACCGCTTTTGCCGCCTTAACCTTTTTGACCGGTTCAAATTCTTTCACCGCAGCTGTACTTGGGCTATACAGGTCCCCGACCTCTATTTGCCGGACAGGTTTATCCGGCTTATTAGGGTTTTTCCCGGTATTAGCTGGTTCTACGGCAAAAGCAGCGGAACAGAAGAGCAGGGCGAAAGCGCATAATGCCGACAGGTTTCTATTCATAGTTCCTCCCTGAATTATGTTAACAAACCCGCCCGCCCGGCGGCGGACGGGTTTTTCAAGAGCTTCTTTCCCTCAGGTCAGAACTTGTAGTCCAACTTGATACCGAGGTTGATGAAGTCGGTATCCAGGTCCCCGCTCACGGTGTGGTAGCGCAGTTCCAGGCCGCCGATCCAGTTCGGGTCGAGCTCATACCCGGCGCCGAAGCCCACGTTCAAGCCGAAGTCCGTGCCGGAGTCAGCAGGAACACGGTTGGCTATCTCGGGAGTCTTCCAGTTATAGAAGCCGAGGCCGGCCACGGCGTAATAGGTAAGCTTTTCACTGGTCCCGAAATATTTCACCGTGGGACCGAAGTTAAAGACCTTCAGGTCGTAGTCGCTGTCCAGCCGCTTGAGCGCGCCTTTGGCGTCGTAGCCGAAGGCATAGCCCATTTCAAGGCCGATCTTCACATTGTCACGTACCAGGTATTCGCCGGATATTCCGAGGCCCAGCGAGTTTTCCAATACGTCGCCCTGGTCGCCCTGGGGTATGGAATAAAAAGGCATCACGCCGACCGTCATCTTGTTCTTCTCAAAGGTGAAGGCGGACGCGCTTATAGAGAAACCAGCCGTAACCAACGCCGCGATTACTATAGTTTTTTTCATTAAGGTATTCCCCCTGTGTTTTTGTAAGCCCGTTCCCGCGGCTTAGCTTCAGCTGTCAGGAGAAGCGCCTTCTATCGGCGCCCCGCACCCCCCTTGTTCTCCCCGGGGTTTGGAAACTCTCCGGCTCTGCCGCCGGGAGGCCTCCTCTATCCCGTATCTTGCACAAATAATAAAGCTCTGTCAATCGCGCTCCGGTCCAAGTCCTTCGTCTGAAATTGCCTGCCGCGCCGTCCATTTTATCTATAATAAGAAAAGCCGCCCGCGCCCCTTTAATTTTTATGCCCATATCCGGAACCAGAACCACGCTTGCGCAAAAGTATCTTTCGCTTGGAAGACGCTTTTTCGATGGGCGGGCCTTCGCCGGCGCGGAACGGTGCTTCCGCCTGGCTTACGATACTGACCCTTCTTGCGGAGAGGCCCTGGCGCGCCTGGCCGGGACCGCGGACCTTTGCGGACGGCCCGAGGACGCCTGTTTCTACCGCGGGGCCGCGGCGGCAGGCATCGATATCAGGCCGCGCGGCGGCAGGCTGGCCGGCTTCTGGAGGCTCGCTTCCGAGTTCCAGAGGTCAGGCGATCCTGAGAACATGCGGTATTCGCTGAGGCGGTTTCTCGCGGCGGAGCGGGGCGCCGTCAGCGCCGAGACCTTCATGGCCCGCTGCATGCTCGCGGAGTACGGGGAAGCCTGCGCCGAGCTCGCGGCGCTCACCGCCGGCGGGCGGGAGCGGCGCGGAGTATCGCTTCTCAGGCTGGCGAACCCCTGGAGATTCCAGTACCCGCTGCCCGCCAAATATTTCCTCGGACATCTGCGCGGGCTGAAAAGAACGAAGAAGACCGCGGCGAACGCGGCGTTCCTGGCTTATCTCGGATTCACTCTTTCATGCAATTCCGGAGGGCTGGATGGGCCGGCGCGCCGGCGGCTTGAACGCCTTGTTCTGGCCGCGGGGGAAAAGCTGGATTTCGCGTTCTACCTGCTGGGCAACAGCTGTCTTTCCGGCGGGGAATACGACAAGGCTGTCTCTGCCTACAAAAGGCTGTTAGCGGCCGGCTACGCCGACTGGCCGGTCCACTGCCAGCTCGGGGAGGCCCTGCTGTGCAAAGGGGCCGTGAAGGAAGGGCTGGGCAGCTTCAGGGCGGCTTACGCGGCGGCTTCCGGCGAAGACAAGAAAAGCCCGGTCGCCTGGGAAGCGCAGATGCGGCTGATCATGGGGGATTATAGCCGGACGGCGGAGCTGCTCAGGGGCAACCGCATACATTATTCGCCCTGCTGGCTGGGCGCGGCTTACTATAAACTGGGCAGGTACGGCGCGGCGCTCGCACAGCTGCGCAAGGCGGTCGCTCTGCAGCCAGGCGACTCGGAAGCGCGCGTCTGGCTCGGCGAGCTTTACGCGCGGCTGGGCCGGGCGGGAGAAGCCGAGGAGCAGTTCGGCCTTGTCCTGGCGGGCGGACCTAATTTCTGGGCGTCGCTGAACAGGGCCCGGCTCGCCGGCGAAAGGCAGGACGCCGCCGCGCTGAAAAAGCATTTCGGGGCCGCCGCGCTGGCCTGGCCGGGGCTCATCCCCCGGGTTCTCGGAAAGCCGCGCGGGCTCCGGAAAGGTCCGGCGGCCGCGGCTATTCCCGGGATAATAGAGCGCGTTCTTATGCGGGCCAGCGGGTTCCGCCGGATGGACGAATATCTGCTGCCCCTGGCCCTGGGAGAAAGGCCTTCCGCAGGAAAGCCCGGGAACCCGGGATGAAGTAAAAGGCTTCCCCCCTTGTCTTCAAATTGCCTGCCCCGCCATCGCGGCACAAAATCCAAAAGGATCGATCTGCAGTACTGTGATGTGATATGAAAATACAACTCTGGCTTCTTTCGACGATACTTGCGCTGCTGCTTTCTTGTGTTCTATTCGTGACCAGTTTCAAGGCCGTTTTTGTCATTTATCTGCTGACCCCTCCTGTTTACATGTCGTTCGGAGCGGCGTTCTGGTTCTGGCAGAGAGGCTATGCCAAAGAACTGGGCGAAGAGATCGGCGCGGGCTGGTTCTTTGCCATGCTGTTCTGCTGGCCTGTAGCCGGACCGGTTTTTGTCTTAGCCAGGGAGAAAATGTCCGGCTGGAAAAAGGCTCTCCTGTTTCTCGGGGTTCTTGCGATGTTCCCCCTGGTCAACAGCGCCCTGCTTGTTAAGTTTATGGCAGTGACCGGAAGGGACGCTTACAGGAAAGAGAAGGCCGCTGCCGACCTGCTGGAAGAATATTTTAAAGGCAAAGACCCGGCTTCGGCGCAAAAAGTTTACTCCCGGTACGCCAATGACAAGACCCCCCCGGCCGCATTTTACCTGGCGGCGTATTACGCCGGTCAAAGCGTCGGGAAGTGCGATTCGTTCCCGGAACTTTCCAAAAGACTGGGCGCTGTCGAGAATAAGACCGGTTACAGGATCGCGCTGGCGAAGCGTTTTTTGCCGGGCGATATCACGGCCCCCGCGACCAGGATATATTCTGAGTATATCGTCTGTAACGCCTGCGCGGCGGCGCGGGAGCTGAAAACGGCCGAAGAAATGATCGCGTCAGGCGCGCCCGGGGATCTTTCCGTTATCCTGAGCACGGCGGTCACGCGTTATGACGAGATGGCGGCTGCGGAGCCGGAATATGCCGCAAAGCTGGGCCGAATGGCGGAAAAGATCGTCACAAAAAACATGAAGGCCGCCGAATACATTGAGCTGGCTAAGAAAATGATCCGGGAGATGGCTCCGAAAATAGAACCTGCAAGGGCCCTTGCCCTGCGGCTCCGGGCCGAGCCGGCTTTCGCAAAAGCTTACAAAGCGTATCTTGACGGAAAGAATTCGCTTAGGTCGGGCGACCAGGCCGCCGCGGCGCGTTACTTCACGCGGGCCATGAAGGAGTCGCCGGATTTTGGGGAGCCGTACCTCGCGCAGGCGGTCCTCAGCGCAAAGACCGGCGACAGCGCCGGGGCGGTGATGCTCGCGGAGCAGGCTGGCAAGATCTTCAATGAAAGAGGTTCGTTCACTCTGAGGTCTAAAGAGAACGCGCTGGCCGGAACGCACACGCTTAAATATTTATCTTATTCCGCTGAAAGCCGTATCAGGCAGGCCAGCCCCAAAAAGAAAATACGGGCGACGGCTATGCGGTATGCGAAATTAGCCGAAGAGGAGCTGCGCCTGACTCTCTCGCAGGACCCCGCAAAAGAGCAGCGCCTTGACGAGCTTATTTACTGAGGACTAATAGCGAGAAATATATGGACGCTGAATCAACGGATGCCATGTACGACAAACAAAAGCTGTTGAATTGGTTCTTCTACCTGGCGCCGGTGTGGTTCCTGCTCGAGACTTTTCTCTGGCCGGGGTTCAGGGCCGGGGTGGTGACCGGCGGCAATGCCTGGGGCAACGCCCTTTTCTATTCGGTCGAGGCCGGACTGGGCGCCGCGATCTGGTATAAAATGCCCTACGCGGAGACCAGCGCGCTGGTAGAGAACGTCCTCTACCTTATCTTTGTGCTCAAATTCATCCTGTTCGCGCCGCTGGATATAGCGCTGTCGATGGAAGGTGACTCGGGACGCACGGCTGAGATGATCAAAAACTATCACGCTTCCTTACCCGGGATGCTCTATTCGATGGTGTTCCTGGTGTACAAAATTAAAAACCGGGTAAGCCTGAACTAGCCGTTCGCTTCAAAACAAAGAAGCCGGCTTTGGGCCGGCTTCTTTAGCGTCCGGGCGGGCCGGTTTATGGTTTGACCGGGGTGACGCGGAGGAAGTCGACGGTCCGGCGGGCGGGGACGAGGACCAGGCCCTGGTCGGCCAGAAGCTTGGCCAGTTCCGCCTGGTCTTTGTATTTCCACTGCATGTCGAACTCGTAGCCGCCTTTGAGCCCGGTTCCGTTCATTACCGGCTTATCCATACCCGACCAGAGCACGCGCGCCGCCCTGTCCATATCGGCGGTGCCTACCATGCTGCCGCCGCCGTAAGAAGTGAGCGCCAGGCGGGTTTCGGGCGCTGCCGGCTTGGGCCTGGGGGCGCCGGCGGCGGTGGAAAGGGTAAGGAGATAAACGTCCGCTTCGTTCTGCTCCGGGGTTACCTTTATGCCTAAAGAGGACTGGAGAGCGCTCTTAAGGAGTTCTACGCCCTGGTCGTAATTATCCGGGGAAGTCTTGAGATAGACGTTAAGCGCGGAAATGGCGGGGCTGGCTACGATCACCTGGTCGTCTTCCACGTCCCAGAGGTACGCTATGGTGTTGGAAAGGGGGATGGACTGGGTTTCGAACTTCCCCCCGCCCGAGGACATTTTGAACTTGCCGCTGGCGGAGGCGATCTTAAGTTCCAGGTAGGTTTTGGCGTCGGCGGAAGACTGAACGGCTGTTTCCTCCTGTTCTATGGGCCTGGGCGTGAATTTGCCGGCCGCGGCGTCGAGCAGGTCCTGCTCCTTGAGGGACGACGGGGAGATGCGGGCGAGAAGCTTGCCGTCCTTGCCTATGAGGTAGCCGTCGGGGCGGCTTTTGGCTTTAAAGGCGTTAACGGCGTTTTTCTCGAGGTCTATGCCTACCCAGGCGTCGATGGGGTGGGTCTTAAGGAATTCTTTTACGGTGTCGGCGGGCTCGTCGGTTACGGCGATTATCACTATGGGTTTGCCTTTCACCGCCTGGACGATCTTATTCATGTGCGGCAGGCTGGCCACGCAGGGCGGGCACCAGGTGGCCCAGAAATCGAGGAATACTACCTTGCCTTTCAAACTGGCGAGGCTGCCGACTTTTGAAACGGGCGCGTTGAGAACCTTGTCTATCCGGAACGCCGGCGCCCTCTCTCCCGCCGCCAGCTCCGCCCGGGCTGTCCCGCTCCCGATCATCATCGCCAGCGCCATCAGAAATGTTTTCATGGATGTTTCTCCCGGACCCCTGTTCTTTCCCTGGTTTGCCGCCCGCGTACAGCCGGCTTCGTGACTACTCCCTACTTGCCCAGCGCCCGCGAAGAGATCAAGTAGGTCACGGCAAGAATTATCGCTATCACCCAGATCAGCCAGCCGGAAGAAGAGGGTTTGACCGCTCCCGAATTCGGCGGCTCGCTATAAGTCCGCTGTCTTTCTTCGGAGGAGGCGGCCGCCGCCGGTTGTGAAGGCGCGGCCGGAGCCCGCGGCTTAGGCGGCTGCGACACCTTGATGAGAAGGTTTAAGACCGCGGCCAGGCCGGACCCGCCCTGCAGGTTGAACTGAAGATCCTTGTGTATCGTTATCTTCGAAGAGCCCGGGGTATCATTACGGGCTTTTTTTGCTTCCATTCTCGCCCTGAACATCTCACGGAGCGGCTCGGGAACGTCCGCCAGATCGAACTCGCCGTTCTCGCCGGAAATTACCGGCTTCTTTTCATCATTTTCCATTTAGGCCCCTGTCCCGGTCAGCCCGCAAAAAGCTTTCACGACACCGCCGATGTCCTGCAGATCGGTCTCAGGGGGCAGCGGTTTCCCTTTCGAGTAATAGTAGACCGCCAGCTGGTCCCCGCTACCTTCAACGTACCAGTCGCGCGTTCCGGAGAGAAGCGCGCGGCGCAGTCCGGGACCGAACATGGCACGGACAGCTTCCGGCTCCCTGCCCTGGACGCAGTATCTTGCCTCGAAGGCGCCGTCGCCGAATTTAATATCGTTCTTCTCCGGAAAACTCTCCCGCGTGAGATGCGCCTCTTCGGGCATATCCTGCCGGAGCGAAGTCCACGGGGTCCGGCGGAACATTACGAAAGACGGCAGCGTCTTCCCGGCGAGTTCCACGACCGCGCCGGTGAAGTCCCTGAACGGAGCGACGTTCATCACCATCCTGGTATTGCCCAGGCGCAGGGAGAAATCAAAAAAGATCCAATTCCCGCCGTCCACCCGCCCCCGGAGCAGGTTCCGGAATTCGCAGCCTGCGCCCTGTTCCGGCAGGAACAGGTAGAAATTCATCCAGTCTTCCCGCGGCGGGATCTTGACCGCGGCCGTCAGCGCAAGGCCATGCGCCGCGGCGAAGGCGGCGAGCGCTTCCTGCCGCCTGCTGTCGCCGGGTTTCCGGAGGACCCGGCCGGCAACCACATAAACCAGTATCGCCAGCGGAAGAACGACCGAAACAAGCGTTCCCAGATCCATGGAAATATTCCCCTTTCCTCTATATTCGCCGCAGGCCCCTGCAGCCGCGTTTCCGCCCGGCTGCGCCGCGAACCATGCAAAACCATGATATAAAATATCATGCCGGCAGGTCCGTCCTCTATCCGCATCGCCGCATTAAAAAAAGCCCCGGCGTTCAGCCGGGGCTCTTTTCGGATCTGGGCACAGCGCGGCCTGCCTAGCGCTTGTAGCCGAGCTTGCGCAGTAAATCTTTCCGCCAGGCTATGTCCTCTTCGTTCTCTATGCCCTGCGGCTTCGCGCCGTCTATCACGCCGAGGATACCCCGCCCCCGGCCGTTATCGGCCAGCACTATCTCCAGCTGGTTGGCCGTGGCCGCGAACACGGAGCAGACCTCGCTCAGGCCTTTCACCGCGTTGAGGACATTGATGGGGAAGCCGTCCCGCATCATCACGATGAAAGTGTGGCCGGCGGCGACCTCCAGCGCGTTCTGCGAGGCCAGGTCCTTTAATTCCTGCTCGTTACCTTCGACGCGGACCTTGCAGGCCCCGGAGGACTCGCAAAAAGCCAGGCCGAACTTCATCGACGGCGAAGCCGAGATCAGGGCCTCGTACAGGTCCTCCACGGTCTTGATAAAATGGGCCTGCCCCACGATAATATTCACATCTTCCGGCTTCCGGATAGCGACAGTTATCATGTCCATTTGGTTCCCCCCGTTTATACCATTAACCCTCCAGATGGTATAAAATGAAAACCACAAAAGCCACCGCGACAGGGATCGTCCTTGAGATCGGGACCTTCCCCGGTGGCCGGCCCGTAGGGACTGGCCTCAGTCGTCCTTACCGATATAGTCCAGCGCGAAAGCCAGCCCCGGGTCCCCGGCCTTGAAAGGTGCCAGTTTCTCGTCGGTAAGAGGTATGTCGGGCAACAGGCCGTGCTCGTCGTCCCCGGGCCGGGGGCGAGCGGCGTAGAAGAGCTTGTACGACACGCCGAACCTTATGCCGCTGTTCGGGAGCCGCATCGTGAACACGTCGCCGAAACAGGTGGGCAGGCCGCCGGTCTCGTAGCCGATGATGGTGCCGCACCCGTAATCGCGGAACATGGTGGCGAAATCCGTGGCGGAGGAGAACGTGCCGTTGTCCGCCATCAGGTAAGCCTTGCCCGTGTAGAAGTTCTCCGGCTTCTTCTGCCTCTCCTCCTGCGATACGCTGGTGGTCAGCATGCCGCGCAGCGCGCCCATCTCGCCGAGCATCTCCCTGTATTTGGCGTCCGCCAGGACCTCATCGGAGATCTTCACGCGCATTTTTGAGAACGTGCGCACCGGGCGGTCGGTCAGGTAGCTGAGTATATGGTCGCCCATATTGGAATTGCCGCCGCCGTTGCCGCGGATGTCGACTATCAGCTTTTTAGCGCCGGTTCTCCTGATATCGGCGAAGATGCCGTCCACGGCGGCTTTTTCCTCGTCTGAATAGATGAAGGCCGGGTAGCGGAAATAGGCCACGCCGCCATCCAGGTATTCCAGGTGCGTAGTCTCTTTCTTCTGCTCGCCGGAGTCCAGCTTTGCGAAATTCTCCGCGCTCGTTACCGCCAGTTTGCGGGTGATCGGGGCGTCCTGCGCCCGGCGGTAGCTCAGCGTAAAGGAGTTCGAGCCGTTAAAGAGGCCGGAGATGGCCCACCAGAACTGCTGGGACATAGCGAAGCGGTGCACCTTGAACGGCAGTATCTCGCCGGAGCAGCGCTCCAGCACCGGGGCCGCGAACTCCGCGAACGGCTTGCCGTTGACGGAGAGTATCTCCGCTCCGGCGAGCGCCTTATCCGCCGCGCCGCTGATGAAGAACCGGCCGTTGCGGTACTCGAAGCGGAACGGCGGGTAGGCGGCTTTGGCGAGATCGCGCCCGGACAGTTCCCTGTACTGCAGGCTGGTGTGGCCGTCCCCGAACGCGGCGGCCGCGTAATAGAGCTCATAGGCCAGGTCCCTTACCGGGATGAGCCCGTTACTGGCCTTGGACAATACCGTGTTGACGGTGCGTTTCTTGAGATCGACGTACTGCAGCTCGGGCAGCGAGGCCAGCAGGTCCGGGTGCACATGCTCGCAGCGGGTGAAGAACTCGGAGATATCCTCCAGCGCGTCGGCCGGCGTCAGCCCGCGCGCGGCGTAGGTAAAGTTCTCGTCGAAAATGCCCTCGGCGGCCGGGGCGCTGGCTAGATACACATGGTATGAGGCCGACCCGTGGTTCATGTTGTTTATGCCGTGGAGCCAGGCGTTTGAGGACGCCGCGTAGACCTGGCAATAGGCGCCTTTCTTGTAGGGGTTGGCCGCCAGCGTGTAGTAGCGCAGGTCTCCGGAGAATGTCTCACCGTCCACAGTGAGTTTGCCGCGGGAATACTCGAACGCCGGCTGCTTTACGGCCGCCAGCACGCGCGACTTGCCGAGCACGGCGTAGAGCACGAAGCCCTCGGAAAGCTTGCTTTCCAGTTCGGCTCGGGTCAGTTTCGCCGCGTCGAGGAGCTCGGATCCCTTGTAGAAGCTGTCATGGACATCCTTGATATAGGCCTCGGCCCCGGCGCGGGAGGCGTCGTCGGGAAGGTCCATTACTATCGGCAGGTTCTTGCCTGTGATGGACGTGAAATAGTCGTTAATTATAGCCTTCTCCGCGCGGGCCGGCGCCGCGCTGCATAGAACCATAAAGACAAAACAGGCGAATTTATTCATTATTCCTCCGATATATCGCAGTGAATGACGAGCCAGGTGTGACGCCGAGTCGCGCGGGGCAGCCACTCCTCGTCAGAAATCTCACGGTTTTTCATTTTTCCCTTACCCCGACTAGAATATTCTATCAAAACAAAACCGCCGGGTAATCCGCGGCCAATTCACAACTCGCAAGGTGTTAATAATCAGTCATATCGTCATCAGCGTCCCCTGTCCATTAAAACCGTCCCGCCCGGAAAAATCGCTCCTGCCGCCTTTTTGCCGTTCAATTTTCAGCCAGGAATTTGCGGACGTTCGCCATAGTATCTTCGCCGGCGAACAAAGCCGGGGAGATCTTTTTATTGCGCCCGTTGTACACGCAGACGATATTGCGGCATTTGGAATACAGCTCGGTAGAAGGGTCGGTGTACGCTTTATGATCCAGCTCGATAAGGCCCGCCTGGCCGGAGAAATCCGCCAGCAGGCCGCGGCGCAGCTCTTCCTGCTGCTGCGCCGGGAAACTGGAACAGGCGCTCGCGAAACTGTAGAGGATAAGGCTGCCGCCTTCCCGCATAGCCTTATTGTAGGCCTCGAACTTGCTTTCCGCGGGGATAAGGGCGCCCTTATCAAAAGAACTGGGCCCCAGCACCTGTCCGATGCTGTTCTTAACAGGCACTACGAAGTCATCGTAATTCTCGCTGTGGCCGAAATTAGACCTGTACAGCTTGTACCGGCCGCCCTCTTTCTTAACTACCCCGTAGCCGTCGCCGGGGAAGTTATCCATTATCTCCATGAAGTAGTCCCCGTTCGGATAGCTTACGGACGGGCCCAGCTCAATTACCTTGACCCTGGGCGCGTAGGACTCCATAAGTTTCGAGATAAAGTAATAATTCCGCTCATCGTCAGGCAGGGCCGACGTTTTCCTGGCCTGACGGAACAAGAGAATATCCTGCCCCGCCGCCATCGCCTCGCCTATGCCTAAAACCTGGCTTGGCGCTTTTGGGTCGGGGAGGCTGACCGCCTTTATTTCACCTTGTACCCCGCTGGAATACTCCACCCTGCCGCAGCCGCTTAAACCCGCGCCTGCCGCTCCCGCGACCGCCAGCGAAAAAAATAAAAACCGGATAGAATTTTTCATATTTTTAATAATTAGTCATATCTTCAGCAGCGTTACCTCTATGCCTTCAGTGCCGGGATACGAACCGCAGGCTTGTGATGAACTCATAGCCCAGGCGCCCGGACTTGGTCTCTACCACGGCAATGTCGCCCGGATCTACCCGGTCGTAGTCCGTCTTCGAAACATCCAAAGCTTCGACGCGGTTGCCGGCGCGCCAGGAGTTCACGATCACATAGAATTTTTTGCTTTTTCCGCCCGATATCCGTTTCCCCAGCACCGGCGCCTGGTGCGCTACGGCCGGGCTGTTGTCCAGGAGGGAGTTCAGCTGGACCCCGGCCCAATAACCGGCCAGGACCAGCGTAATAAAACCGAGCATGATACGGGATATATACCAGTTCGCGCTTCGTTCAAGACGCAGCCAGGCAAGCCCCGCCAGACAGGCAATGAACAGCGGCACGCTGAAAATGAGCGAATGCAGCAAAAGGCCGTTGCAGTCGATCGGCTGCCCCCACATTGTTTGGCCATACGTCACGAGCAGGACCGCGATGATCAGCGCGAAAACCCCCTCCGCAGCGCTTACCCGCTCTCTCAAGCCCGGGCCGGCTTTGGCCTCCGTGGCCGGGAATTCCCCGGCCAGCGCGGCAAGCGGCTCCTGCGCCCGGGCGATAAAATCGGGGCTGGTGCCGTCCTTTATCCCGAAGGGCGACCAGTCCGCGCGCAGCCCGCTTTTGTCCAGTTTCACCTCGGAGCAGCCTTCCGCGAAAAGGGCCGCTACGGCCTCCTTTTTTTTCGGTGAGGCGAAATAGGAGAGGAGAAGGTCCTTACTATTGGACTCGATGCGGAACCGCGAATCGAAATCTTTGTCGCCGCTTTCCGCCGCCGTACCGAGACCCAGCTTGTTCAGCAGAGCGTCCCCGTTGTCCCTGGCTTTGATCGAAAATTTCCACGGCGCGGACACATGCGCGAGCAGGTAAAAATAGCCCGGCCCCAGCCTGCTTGCAGGAATGAACTCGGCGCTGACCGGGCGCCCGGAAGATTCGAGGACCCGCCGGGTGACGACGCCGGTCGGCCTGGTTCCGCCTATGGAATTAAAAAAGCGTTCATACACGCCCTTCTTACGCGTTGAGTAAAAGACCACGTAAGCCGCGGTAAGTATGACTATGGCGAGGACAAGGCAGGCGCTCATGAGCCTATGCTACATTTTTATTTTTCAAGGGACAATCGGTGATAGAACCCCCGCGTATCCCCGGGCTGGGGGGACGCATATGACTTTTTATCCTCTACGTCTCCATCTTCCGTTTCGTCCGTCCACATAAACCAAAACATAATGCCCCAGGCTAGGAGACGCTACTTTGACGCCAGCAGCGCCAGGTGGGTGGCGGGCGGGCGGTTCTTTGTTTCGCTGAGCATCTTAAAACCGGATTTTTCGATCAGGCCGCCGATACCCCCGTTACGCACGAAACTCCGGTAATTCCGGTAATGCTCACGGCCCGCGCCGAACTCCGCCGCTTCGACCAGGGCGCCCCAAAAACCGCCGGGCCCGGGCACGAGGTAATCACCTACAATGATCTTATCGGCCGCCCGGGCCGCGGCGCGCAGCAGACCTTCGCGCTGCGCCTCATTCAGTTCATGCAGAATAAATGTCAGCACCGCATAGTCGTAACGGGTCCCCGCCTCCGCGAGCAATTCTCCCGCGTTCTTGTGCAGGAAAGATATCTTCGGGTTTAAATCCCTTGAAAGCACAAGGTTGGCCCTGTCGATGTTCCGCCTGGAAAGGTCTACGCCCAGCACCGAGCCGCACTTATCCGCCACGTTAAAAGCCAGCCGCCCCGTGCCGCAGCCGATGTCTATAACGCTGGCGCCGGGCTCCAGAAGATCTTTTATGCGTCCGAACAAGCCGTCCAGCTTCGGCGCCACCTGCGTGTCGTAGAGCCAGCCGTCGTACCAGTGATCTTTGTTCTCGTTCGCCATACCCTAATCCGCGCCTGCCCTGAATTTTCCGGCCGGGGGCAGGGACCTGGCGCCGGAAGAAAGTGTGATCGACCTGGTGGGGCACACGGCAAGGCATTCGCCGCAGGCGAAGCAGTCGGGGATCACGCGGCCGCGCTTAAGGATGGCCCCCATAACCGTGGAGGGGCAGGCTTTTGCGCAGGCCTCGCAGGCCACGCATGTTTCATAATCAACCTTGATCTTGAAAACACTCTTTTTCTCCGCCAGCCAGCCGACCAGCCCGAAAGGGCAGAACAGGTGGCACCACGGGCGGTAAACGAACAGACTTGAAACCAGCACGGCCCCTATAACACCCCAGCCGGCCAGCGTAACCACGGCCGGGTTGTAAAGCTTAAAAGGGTCCACCGGGCCGATAAGATCAAAACCCCATGCCAGCGCGACGACAGTGAACACGCCGAAGAACAGCGCGCGGACGGCGTTGGTAAGGGCGAAGGGCGGCTTGAACTGCCGCAGCAGCCCCGGCCGCCGGTCCGGACCGCCGTTGAGGCGGAAGATAAGGTCCTGCAGCACCCCGAGCTGGCAGCCCCAGGAGCAGATGAACTTATTGGCGAGCACGGTCAAAAGCAGGAACACCGCCAGCGCCGCGAACCTGGGCCTGAAGAATACGTGTTTAGCCCCGTAAAGCGCTATGGCGTCCTTGACCGTGCCCATGGGGCTGGGGTCGGAACCCAGCACCACCCCGAACACCGCCGCCGCCGAGAGATAAAGGCCGTTCCGCAGCCCGTATTTTATCCGCCCCGCGCGCATAAGCGCGAAAACCGAGCCGAGGAAACCGAGCCACAGCGCGAACTTAAGCGCTATCTTCCGCCAGTTCTTGGACCCTTCCTCTTCCAGCAGCGCTTTGCTTTTTTCAAGGTCCACCAAGGACTTCCCACCGTCAATTTCATAAGCGGACAATCCCCGGGCCCGCTCTTCCCCGCCGCCCGCACCCGGCAGCTCCGCCGCCGGGGCCCCGGGCACGCCGCCGGGTTTACCGCCCCAAAGCCCGGCTGAAAAAAAAGAAAGGCCGATCACCAACCCAGCCAGGCCGGAGAAATACGCCAAGGTCTTAACAGTTCTGTTCATCGCGCGACGCCTCTTAAATGCGGGCTCTCCCGCCCGCTAGAATTGAATCATATTTGAAAGCCTGATTCTGCTGACACTTCAGCCAAAAGAAAACCGCCGGGCGAACCCGGCGGATTGTCCGCAATAAGTCATAAAGACATGCACGTCCTATCCCGGAAAATCCCTCAGGCGCACTGCGCGCCCAGGACGGCGGCGACGCGACGGCGGAAGGCGTCCTCGCGGAACGCGGACAGGTCGTGGATGACCCCGCCGGCCATGTCGGAATGGCCGCCGCCCAGGCCGCAACCGGCCAGCGCCTCCTTCAGCACTTCCGAGGCGTTCCAGTGCCTGGCCTCGCTGCGCATGGACACGTTGATGCGGTCGCCGTTATGCGCGCAGACCGTGGTGAAGTTGACTTCCTTCAGGGAGAGGAAGAAATCCCCAAGGATGCCGAGGAGGTTCTGGGCGCAGCCGCCGGGCAGGTAGCAGAAGGCGTGGTTGCCGGTGATGACCAGCCGCGACAAAGCGGCCTTGAAATGGACGAGGTCGTTCATCTCGGTGTTGTTGCGCAGGATCCTGCCGGCCAGGCGGTTGTCGGCCAGCTTGTGGAGCAGGTAGCAGGCTTCCATATCGTGCGCCGAGACGGCGCGCGTCAGGCGGGAGGTGTCAATATTTATGCCTATGGTCAGCGCGGTAGCGACGGCGCGCGGAACCTTTATGCCGGCGTCGCGGTAATATTCGAAAATGATGGTGGCGCAGGCACCGTAGCCGCTCCGCACGTCCCGGAAGGGGGTGTTCTTGGGAACCCTGGTGCGGTGATGGTCTATGACGGCTATCTCCGTGCCGGGCAGGTCGGTCACGTTGTTGCTGCCTTTGCAGCCGTCCACGATGATAATGGAATCGGCCGCGGTCATAGGGCAGGCCGCGGCCTTGCGGAGGCCGATGCCCAGCGCGCGGACCATGTCGGAGAGCGATTCCCTCTGTATCTCGCCGGCGTAGACCAGCTCAGGGCGCCAGCCGTAGTTTTCGAGCAGCTTCTGCAGCCCGAAAGCCGAGGCCACCGCATCCTGGTCAGGGAAATCGTGGGCCTGGATATAGAGCTTGCCGGCGGCCGGCGTGCGCTTCTTGAGAAGGGCCAGGAGTTTTTGCAGTTCTTTCATCGGGGTTAGTCCGCTGAAAATATTATAGCAGAAGAATCCAGGCCGGGGGCGGCATGGGGACGCTGCACGATAACCCGATACCCCGGGAGATCACGTGATAGAACTTCTCTATCAGCGCATGATGCCTGGCTATCAGCTTCTGCACCTCCCGGTCGGACGGCTCCCTGTCCATCAGCGAGACCAGCAGCGCGGGGATATCTTCCTGCTCTTTGCGGATAGCCTCCATTTCGGCCTTGGTCATCTTCTTCACACTTCTTTCCGATTCGGCCCGTTAATTGTTATTTAGTCAGCGGCGGCTATCTCCGCGCGTGTGCTATAATTATTCTGAAAAAACGCACATTGGAGGAACCATGTACAGCCGCGCCTCGTTACGACTGGCCGCCCTGACGGCGGTTATCCTGCTCGCCCTGCCTTACGCCCCCGCCGCCGCCGAGTCCGCAGGCAAATTCGGCAGGCCCGCGGTGATCAGCTTTGCCAACAACAAGAACAAGGCCAAGATCAGGGACCTCGTGATCAACTGCACTGAGCTCCCGAAGAACTTGTTCACCACTTTCTGGGTTCCGGAGAATGTGGCCGTGTTCGACTTCCCGGCCAGGAACGGCAGGCGCCAGGTGAAGGCCGCGGACGTGAAGAAGCTGGTTTTCAGGAGCCACTTCACCTCCGTGCCCGGGCAGAAATTCCCCAACATCCCGGTCTACGACGTGGTCGTGACCCTGCGCAGCGGCGAAAAGATACGGACCATGATGCAGGTGGGCAACCTGAGCGGGAATTATTCCGGAGCGGCTCCCAAGGTCGGCACGGTCAAACGGGATGGCGCCGGCAAATACTACTGGGCCGTCGAGTACGACTACGCCCGCCCCCCCAGCAAACTGGTGCTCAAGGACATCACCTACGAGTCCCTGCCCACCGACGTCGACCCGGACGCCAAAAAATAGCGCAAACAGGATAGCTCCACAAAACAAAACCGCCGGGCTTCCCCGGCGGTTTGAAATGACTTGTTGATAATTAGTCATTTCGTCATCAGCGTCCCCTATCAGCTTACCCGAGACCTAGTGCTTCCCGGTGCTGCCGAAGCCGCCTTCGCCTCGGGTGGTCACTGTGAGGTCGGAGGCTTCGGTGAAGGTGGCGTATTCGATCTTGTTGAAGACCATCTGGGCGACTTTTTCGCCTTTTTTTACTTCGTAGGGGGTTTTGGGGTCGAGGTTGATGAGGATGACGCCGACTTCGCCGCGGTAGGGGGCGTCTACGGTGCCGGGGGTGTTGAGGACGGTGAGGCCGTGCTTGAGGGCGAGGCCGCTCTTGGGGCGGACCTGGCCTTCGTAGCCGTGGGGGATGGCCATTTTGAGGCCGGTGGGGATGAGCACGCGCTCGCCGGGCTGCAGAGTGTGGTTGATGGTGGAGTAAAGGTCCAGGCCGGCGTCGCCTTCGTGGGCGTAGGCGGGCATTTTAACTTCGGCGTGGAGTTTCTGTACCGCGATCTCGAGTTTGCTCATGGTTTTATCCTCTTACCTGGGTGTTTGGGAGATGTTTCAGGACTTCTTTGTGGATGTCCTGCAAAAGCTGGGGCGGGGTTTCGGGGAAGGCTTCGAAGCGCTTGTCCAGAAGGCCGTCTTTGCGGGGAATGAATTTCTGGACGTAATATTTATGGTCGGGACTGCCGGTGGTGTCCACGATAAGCTTGGCGGCGGCGGCCATTTCGGGGACGGTGAGGAAAGAGATCTCATTATTCTCCCTCAGGACGGGAGCCACGGTGGTGCGGAATTCGTAAATGGGGAAGCGGACTACCAGTTTCATGCTCTCGAGCATGCTGGCCGAATGGCCGGGGACGCCGGCGGTGGCGGGCCAGAGCGGCTCGGGGCCTTTTACGTCCATGGCCACGTAGTCCACCAGGTCTTTGGCCAGGAGCTCTGCCAAAAGTTTCGGGTTGCTGCCGTTGGTATCCAGTTTCACGGCGAGCTTTCGGGCGCGGATCTTTTCAATGAAAGGGACGAGGTCGGGCTGCATGGTGGGCTCGCCGCCGCAGATGACTACGCCGGTGACCCATTCCTGCACTGTTTCGAGGTAATCGAAAAAGCCCTGGTCGCCTATGTCTTTGGCGTTGGCCAGGAGCGGGGCTGCGTGGCAATGGGGGCAGAGGTAGTTGCAGCCGGGCGTGAACGCTACGGCGGCTATCCTGCCGGGATAATCGATGAGGTTGAAACCTAAAGCCGCGCCTATTTTCATATAACTATTTTTGTGCTTCTTGTGCCTTTTTGTGGCAATTCCGAATGAAGATTTCCGGGAAATTAGCCACAAAGATGCACAAGATAAGAAAAAGGGATAAAGAACGAGATTTATAATAGCGGCGGCGCCCGGATTGGGGCGCCGCCGCTTATTTCGAGGTGGCGCTGCTACTTCGCTACGTACGCGCCTTCCACCATCTTCACGTACTCCACTTCTTTGCGGTGCACGGGCTTGCCGCGCTTGAACTCGAGCTCGTAGCGGCCCATAGTTCCGTTATTCTTGACGAGCACGGTGGGGATGGGGTCCAGGGGGACGTTCCATTTGGCCGCTACCATGCGCGCGTCCTGGTTGGTGAGGTCGTGGAATTCCACGGGGATCTCCATGCCTTTTTCTTTCAGGGCTTTGGTGAGGCTGACCTTGGCTTCTTCGCACATCGCGCAGCCGGCCTTGCCGAACACCATCACTTTCTTGGAGGAATCCTTCTCGTGCAGCCAGTTGACGTTGGGGGTGTAATCGGCGTAGTGGTGCGCCACGGCCTCGCGGGCCTTGCTGATCTCAAGCTGCGACTCGTTCCAGCCGGAGAGGTTGGAGAAGTAGCCCACGATCTTGGTGCGCTTGGTCATGTCCTCGCTGCCGCATTTGCCGCACTTGTCCTTGAAGCCGAAGAAGTTGGTGTGGCAGTTGTTGCAGTGGGTGAACTCGGGCGACACGGTGATCTGGGAAGCGCGCGTGTTGCGGTAGGTCTTCTCCACCAGCTGGGCGATGGACTCCGGCGGTATCTGGGACTCGCCGCAGTACACGTGGATGATTGAGCCCGACTCTATCATGTCGTGGAACTTCGACTGCAGTTCGATGCGGTCGATGATGGACACGTTGGCGCCGGGGTTCAGGTGCACCGAGTTGGTGTAGTAAGGGGCCTTCTTTATGTCGCCCTTTATGACCTTCTTGGCCTCGGGGAAGCGGGCCATGTCGCCCTTGGCGAGCTTCTGGGTGGCCGATTCCGCGGGGGTTTCCTCGAGGGTGATCTTCAGGCCGTGCTTGGCGCGCAGGGCGTTGATGGTCTGGTGCATGTGGTCGATCACCTGCAGGCCGGTCTCGAAAGCGTCTTTGCTCTCGTGGAGCTCCTTGCCGGTGAGGTACTGCACTACTTCGTTAAGGCCGATCAGGCCCATGATGTAGGTAGCCTTGTTGAGGTCCACGTAAGGCGTGCCGTCGTCGGAGGGAAGGCCCAGCGAGCGGAGCGGGCTGCCGTCGGTGTCCAGCAGGATCTGCGTGTAGGCTTTCTTCTGCAGGTGCGCCTGCACGGCGATGTTGATGGCCTTGTCTATCTGCGCCAGCGTCCCTTTCAGGGTTTTGCCCTTGAAAGCGGCCTGCGGCAGGTTGATGGTGACGTTCTGGAAGCCGGTGAAGCGGATGTTCTCGGGGTGCTTGAGGAGGAAGGGGTCTGTGACTTTCTCCTTGAGGCGGCAGCACTGGGCCAGCGTGGCGCCGGCGCCGTCGCGGTCGAACATGAAGTAGGTGGAGCCGTTCTTGGTGGCCAGCTTGCAGCCGTATTCGTAAACTTCGCGCTCGTCGGGGTTCTCGAGGGCTTCCTTGCTGACGTGCAGGTCGCACTTGGGGAAGGCGAACTGGATGCCGTACTTGTCGCCGTCCTCCCAGACCTTCATAAGCTCGATGGCGAATTCCTGGGCGGTCTTCACCATGCGGGCGTCGCCGTAGGTGATGAACTTGCGGCCGTCGGCGGGATGCACCACGTCGCCGTTGCGGGAGTCGCCTTCCACGCCTTTGAAGCGGGGCGCCTCGTCGACGAGCTCGATGTTGCCCTGCGCGTCTTCGATCATGTACTTGCCGCCGGGGCCCATGGCGGGCACGTTGTGCATGTACTGGGGCACGCCGGTGTGCATGTTGAAGTCGATGAACAGGGTCTGGCCGCCGCGGCTGAACGCGTTCTGGCTGGCGGAGAAGATCAGGTTCTGGGCTATCTGGCGCATTTCCTTTTTAGAGAGCTTGTTGAGGAGGCGCACTTCGCTGGTCTTCTTGAAGTAGGGGGTGGCGGTGCCGTCTGTATAGGTAATAGTGCCGGCCTCTACCATGGCCTCGAGCACGTCTTTCTTCATGCGGACGTTCTTGCCTTCCAGCTCGCCTTCCACCAGCATTTCGGGGCAGTTGAGCATGGGGGCGTAGAGGATATTAAGGAAGCCGAAGCCCAGCGCGCCGGCGTAGCGGCTCTGCATGGACGCCAGGAAAGTCTGGATATGGCCGTTGAGGACCATGGCCGACTTGGCGGGCTGGCTCTTGTTCTGCAGGTTGGAGACGATCTTGTCCAGGCCGTACTTCTTGATGTACTCGATGGAGTGGCTGGAGCAGTACACGCGCTGGGGGTAGCCCAGGTCGTGGATGTGGATAGTGCCGTTGTTATGCGCCTCGGCGATCTCCTCGGAGAACACTTTGCGCAAATTGTACTGCTTAAGCACGTATTCGGCGATGCCGAGGTTGACGGCTTCGGGGTTGTTGGAGGTGATGTTGGAATTCTCTTTGCTGCTGCCGAACACCAGGGATTCTATCGTCGAGAGAGGCATGGCCAGCGCCGAGTTCTTCAGCGGGATGCCCATCATGGAAAGGTGGGATTCGGAGATGCGGCGCAGGAACTGGGTGTCGAAGCTCTTGGTCCCGTATTTCTCGGACAGCTCGTAGGCGTCGTTCTCGGTCTCTTTGGCGATCATGGCCGAGAGCTCGGGGGTCAGCGCGTATTCCTTCTCCAGCGCCTGGGCCAGCTTGGAGCGGTCGAACTCCTCGATGGTCTCGTTGGTGATGGACTGCACCAGCAGCATCTGGTCGGTTATGTTCGCCTTGCCGGAGCGCTTTTTCACGCTGAGGCCGGAGCGGCGCACGCGGGAGCGGTCCAGGGAATAGGATTCGAACTTGTCGGCGGTGCGGTCGAAGCCTTTTTCGCGGAGCACTTCCACGCACATGGCGTTGGAATCGTCCACGTTGGGGATCTTGTTATGAAGGGTGAAATTGTTATTAAGCCTGCGGGCCACTTCGTTCGCCACGTCCACGGCCTTATCTTCGTCGCGGCCGCCCAGAGTATAGGCCGCCTTGTAGATAGCGGCTTTTATCTTTTCAAGGTTGAAAGGTGCCACTTTGCCGTCGCGCTTCTTGATCACTTTCGGAAAAAATTCATTCATTTTGTGTCTTATCCCCTCTTATTTTTTAATTGATTTGATCTCTTTTTCAAAATCGGTGACGTCTTCGAAGTCTTTATAGATGGATGCGAACCTGATATACGCGACCTTGTCGAGTTTCTTGAGTTTCCGGGCCACGAGCTCCCCTATTACGCTGCTGGGGATCTCGCTCTTGTCCTCGTTCCTCAAGGAAGTCTCTATTTCCCTGCCTGCCTCCTCCATTTTTTCCACGCTTACATCCCGCTTCTGGCAGGATTTGGTGATGCCGCTCATCAGCTTTTCGTACAAAAAGCTCTCGCGCCGGCCGTCTTTCTTAATGACGACCAGCGGGTGCTGCTCGATGCGCTCGTAGGTGGTGAACCTCTTCTCGCACTTCTCGCATTCGCGCCGGCGCCTTATTTCGAAGGCTTCGGCAGAGTCGCGGCTGTCGGTGACTTTGGTGTCTTCCGCTCCGCAAAAAGGGCACTTCATCAAATCGCTCCAAAATTCTCGTTTTTACCGTCCGGGAGCCATGCTCGACCGGTTTTCCTGAAATCGTTTGGGCCGAAAGGCCCCCTGAGACGGTGCTCAGGCTATACTAGCCTCGGCAACCGGCAAACCACTATAAGTTGTGTCTTAAACTCACCCCACCACCATTAGTAGTAGTGCGATTATTTTAACACTAATCGTTTAGTTCGTCAAATTTTCATAGGGAACAGGGCATGTTGACATCCGAACTAAAAATATCTAGCATGCTGGTTCAGGCAGTAAAAAAAGCACATTTATCCGAATGTAACATTGGACAAATGTGACTGACCGGTGATTGATAAGCGGGGCGGGAGACTATACAATCTATTGTGGAAGCAACTCCCCGGGCATCATCTATATATTATCCCGGGGGTGTACTGCCAGACACTGACAGTTAAGGAGGTAGTATTATGAAACAGTTAAGAAAAGGGTTCACCCTGATAGAGCTGATGATAGTCGTCGCCATCATCGGTATTCTGGCCGCGATAGCCATACCGAAGTTCGCCGACCTCATCAATAAGGCCAAGGAAGGTTCCACCAAAGGCGCTCTGTCTTCGGTGCGCAGCGCGATACAGGTGTACTACGGCGACAACGAGGGCTGGTTCCCGGCGGATACGCTGGCCTGCATCACCCTCAACGCCAAGTACATCTCCGAGATACCGCTGGCGAAGATGCCCGGTACCACGCATAGCGACAGCAACACCGTCACGCCTCTCCCCGCGGTGGGGACGGCCATCACCGACAGCGCAGGGTGGTTCTACGCGAACGACCCCGCGTCAGCCGTCGTCTGGGGCAACTTCGGGGTCAACTGCACCCATGAGGACATAAAGGGCCGCAGCACCACCGAAATCACCTCGCCGTGGTCGACCTTCTAAAGGAGAAGAAGGCAAAAAAGACCCCGCGCCAAAAGCGCGGGGTCTTTCTTTTTAGCGCGCGCCCGCTTTTACATCGCCAGGCAGGCTTCCACGGCCAGCCAGACCAGTTTTTCCTGTATATATGCCCGGTCATGGAAGCGGCGTGAGTCCCAGTCCTTGCCGCTCACGTCGTCTCCGCCATAGAAGAGAGCCCCGGCCTGGTAGCCGCGGAACCTGGCCACGGCGAAGATGGCCGCCGCCTCCATTTCAACGGACAAGCAGCCTTCTTTTTTGCGCAAGGCTACCTTGGCGGGGGTCTCGCGAAAAAAACCGTCCGTGGTCCAGGTCTTGGCAACCAGATACGGCACCCCATGCCTGTCCAGAGTCTTTTTTATGGCTTTTACGGCGATAGGCGAGGCCGCGACTTCGCGCGACGGCTTCAGGTAATGATAAGAGGTCCCCTCTTCCCTCAGCGCGGTATCCGGGAGCAGCAGGTGGCCGACGGCTATCTTTTTATCCAGCACGCCGGCGGCCCCGCAGCCTATCCATTTAGTGCAGCCGCACGCTCCCAATTCCTCCATTATACCGACGGTGGTCGGCGCTCCAGAGTACGGGTTTACCAGCAAGACCTTTTCGCCTCTCACCTTAACCTGGTAGACCGGATAATCGGTACAGATGCTGCGCACCGTGTAAATAAGTTTAAGCTTTCCCGCGGCTTTCAAGCTTGCTATGGTCTTACCGAGGTAGCAGAGAATTCCCCTCTTCGGAAAGCCTTTCAGGCGTGGAATGAACTTATCCGGTTCAATGATGGCTTTGCGCTCCGTATCGAACTCAAGGATCGGGTATTTTTGTTTTTTCAGCATAAAGATCCTACGAAAGGTCTATCAGGTTCCAGCGGGCGGCGTAGAGGTCCTGGAGCTTGCGGCGCAGGCCGGCGTTCTCCTTCTTTACCAGGTCCGGGTCGGCCGCCAGCACCGCTTCCCGGTCTTCGATGGCCTGTTCCAGGATATCTTTATCCCGCGACATATCGGCCAGCTTGAAATCCATATCCCCGTGCTGCCGCACCCCCAGGATATCGCCCGCTCCTCTTATATATATATCCTTTTCGCTCAGCTCGAACCCGTTGGAGGATTGGACCATCGCCCGCAGCCGATCCGCCGAGTCCCCCGTCCGCGCGTGCGCCACCAGCATGCAGCGCGAATCCCACTTCCCGCGCCCCACCCGCCCGCGCAGCTGGTGCAGACTGGCCAGCCCGAACCGCTCGGCGTTGTTAATGATCATCAGCGTGGCGTTCGCCACGTCTATCCCCACCTCTATCACCTGCGTAGCCACCAGCACGTTCGTGCGGCCGGCCGCGAAATCCTCCATAGCCTTCTTCTTCTCGTCGCTGGACAGGCGGCCGTGCAGCATCGCCACTTTGCGGCCCTTGAAATACGCCTGCAGCCGCTCGAATTCGGCCTTAACCGACTTCATATCCTCGTCCTGGGTCTTACCTCCTGATAACGGCGGTAAGGATGAACTATATTGTCCAGTTCTGTGTAACACAGAACTGGACTCCTCGATGACCGGGTAAACGATATAAACCTGCCGCCCTTTCCCCACCTCGTCGGCCGCCGCCAGGAAAGCTATGTCCTCGGTAGCCTCGGTCGTCTTCACGGGCTTCCTGCCCGGAGGCATTTCCTTGATGACCGAAAGGTCCAGGTCGCCGTACAGGGCCAGGAAAAGCGTGCGCGGGATGGGCGTGGCCGTCATGATCAGCATGTCGGCCTTGTCGCCCTTGGCCCGCAGGGCCGCGCGCTGGCGCACGCCGAAGCGGTGCTGCTCGTCCACCACCACCAGGCGCAGGTTCTTGAACTGCACCCCTTCGCTGATAACGGCGTGAGTGCCTATCAGGATATCTATTTTTCCCGAAGCCAGGTCCGCCAGGACCTTTTTCTTTTCGGCGGCCCTCAGCCTGCCGGTCAGCAGCGCGAACCGCACGCCGAGCCCTTTCAGGAACCTCTCGAAAGTGAGCATATGCTGCTCGGCCAGGATCTCGGTAGGCGCGGCGAACACGCTCTGGCCGCAATTCTCGGCCGCCAGCAGCATGGCGGAAAGCGCCACCACCGTCTTGCCGGAGCCTACGTCCCCCTCAAGCAGCCGCCCCATGGGGGTGGGCGCCTGCATATCGGCGAAGATCTCGTTTATGGCGTGCGCCTGGGCGGCGGTCAGCTGGAAACCCAGGCGCTCGCGGAAAGGCGTGAGCAGGTTCTTTTTTATTTCGTAGGAAAAGCCTTTCTGCACGCTGCGGGTCTGCCTCTTCTTTATGGCCCAGGCCAGCGCCATCAGCAGCAGCTCCTCGTAGATGAAGCGGCGGCGGGCGGCCACCAGCTCGAAATTGTTTTCCGGGAAATGTATCGCGCGGGCGGCCAGGTCCCGGGCGGCCAGGCCGCGCTTAGCCGCCAGGTCTTTGGGCAGGAAGTCCCCGATCCCCTCGGCGCCGGCGGTCACGGCCTCATAGACCGCCTCGCGCATGAACTTGGCGGTGAGCCCCTCGGTGAGCGGGTAGACCGGGACGATGCGCCCGATATGGATCTTCAGCGCGCGCTCGTCGTCGTCGCCGTAATATTCGTCGGCGCGCAGGCGGCTCAGGAAAAGCGGGTCTTCCGGGGTTCCGGTGATCCACACGGTGCGGCCCACCCGCAGGTCTTTGCGCAGCAGGGCGAACACGTCAAAGCGGGGGCTGTGCCGCTTGAAAAAGCTGGCCTCGGCCTCGCCCGTCGGGGTCTCTATGACGGTCTTGAAAATGCGCAGCTGGCTGGACGTGTAGAGGTCCCGGATGCTCTTTATTTTCCCCTTTATGACGGGGGCGGGATCGAGGAAAGGCAGCGGGTCTTTCTTCCCGGCCAGGCGGCGGTCCTCCCAGGCGCGCGGGAAATAGAACAGCAGATCGTCGAGCGTCTCTATCCCGAGCCGGCCGAACAGCTCCGCTTTTTTGGGGCCCACGCCTTTAAGGTATTGAATGGAAGTCATAAAAGCCGGCCGGGGAAAAAGTCGAAAAAATGCGAAAACAGGCGGCCGGGAACTTTGTTCACGGCTATATTTTAGGAAATTATTCGGGGCCGCGGGGAACTCTTCCGTCGTGAAGATGCCGTTCCCAATCTTGAGCGGGTTTTGAGCCGCATTTGAGCGATTCCTGAACGGGTTCTGTTATACTTTAAGTGTAGCAACAAGCTCTTTATAAAAGACCGTCTGAAAGGCACAACCCCTGAAACGGCAACAGATCCCCAGCGCTGTACGGTGCGCCCCCCTAACCCAAACCCCCAAGACTCGGGCCTTCGGGTCCGTGCTCTATGCATCTGCAGCGCTGGCTAAATTTAAGCCCCGCCGGGCAACAGTAAGACTCTACTATAAGGCTTTTGTCAGTCTCCCTCAACGGCCGGCGGGGTTCTTTTTCCCCTGAAAAGCTCGTGCTTAAGATTTGAACGATTCTTGAACGGTCTTTGTTATACTTTAAACGTAGCACACGTTCTTTAAACAGATCCCCAGCGCTGTACGGTGCGCCCCCTAACCCAAACCCCCAAGACTCGGGGCCTTCGGGCTCCGTGCTCTATGCATCTGCAGCGCTGGCTAACTTTAAAAGCCCCGCCGGGCGACATCAACGGTCAGACTCCTTGTAAGGCCCCTTGTAACTCATCACGAATGTTCCGGCGGGGCGCTTTTTTTTTAAATGGGGACAGGCTGCTTTTAATAAATAAAAGTAGCCTGTCCCCATTTTATATATAATCCTTTTTATGAAAGAGCGCGCGCTTATCGTGGATGACGACCCGGAACTCCTGGGCATACTGAAGAAGTACCTGGAGAACCACGGCCTTGAAACCATAACCGCCGCCAACGGCGCCGAAGCCCTGGCCGCCGCCCCGGCGGGCAAACCCGACATTATTATAACGGACGTTGAAATGCCGCGCATGGACGGCTTCACGCTGTGCCGCCGCATCAAAGACAACAAGATCCTGGCTGATATCCCCGTAATAATAATGACCGGCAAGAAGATCTCCGAGGCGGACCATGTCTCGGGCTACGGCTTCGGCGCGGACGACTACGTAGTGAAGCCTTTCTCCTACCCCGTGCTGCTGGCGAAGATAAAAGCCATGCTGCGCCGGGCCGCCCGCGGCAAGAAGAAAGACGCCATAATGAAAAAGGGCGACCTGGAAATGAACCTGGAAGCCAGGACCATCAAGATCAAGGGGAAGCCGGTAAAGCTGACCTCCAAAGAATTCGACCTGCTGGCCACGCTCAGCTCCAAGCCGGGCAAACTGCTCAGCCTGAACAGCCTGCTGGAAGCCGTGTGGGGCTACAATACCGCCGACTATAACGACCCGCACACCGTGGAAGTGCACGTTTCCAACCTGCGCCGCAAGATAGGCGCCTTCGGGAAACGGATAAAGGCCGTGCCCGGGCACGGCTACAAGTTCGAATAAGAGCTGCCGTCACCGGGCAGGTCCGGATATTTATCAATGAAGAATCCCGTAATTAAACAGGATACGTCGGTTTTCGGCAAGACCATGCAGACTTTGCTGCTGGCCGCCCTGACTCCCGACAATTTCGAGCCTTTCCTGAAAAAGATAGTCGAGATCCTGGGCGGGACAGGCGGCCTCGGCCGCGGGGCTATGATCGCCATAACGCTGGAGGGCCCCGGCGGCAGGCCGCTGGAATTTTTCCGCAACACGCCCGCGGCGGAAAAGCGGCTCATCCTGGCCGGCCTGAAAAGATCCGCGCGGTCATGCAGGAAAAGCTTTCTCTTCATAACCGACATAAGGCACGGCGGGGCCAGGGCCGGACGCATAACGGCCAGGCTTAAAAAGCCGCCGCAGTCCGCCGAGGCCGCGGACAGGCTGATAGAAACGGCCGCGAGGATCATCGAAGCCAGGCTCTCCGGAGAAAAAAGGGACTCGGACCTGGGCTTCACGCGCGACCTGATTTCGGCGGTAAAACATGTCGAAGAACTTTATCTCTCTTTCCCCAACATCTCGATAGAGGAGATCTCGCGCGCCGTCCTGGACGAGGCCCGCCGCCTGACCGGCAGCACTTTCGGTTTCGCCGGCTATATAGACCCGGCCACGGGCTGGCTGAGAGTCCCCACTTTCACTCACGACGCCGTAAAGGGCGGCCTCGCCCCCGCGCAGCCGGTGGTCTTCAAGACTTACTCAGGCCTCTGGGGCTGGACGCTGAAAAGAAAGAAGCCGCTGCTGACGAACAGCGCCAAAAATGACAAGCGCGGCGTCCCGCTCCCGCAGGGCCATGTAAAAATAGAACGGTTCCTGGGCATGCCGGCCATGTCCGGGCGCAAACTGCTCGGGATGCTGGCGCTGGCCAACCCGGCAGGCGACTACGGGCCGGTCGCCCTGGAAACCGCCCAGAAGCTGGCCCGGGTTTACGCCATGATCCTTCAGCGCAAGCTGGCGGAGGACAGGCAGCGCAACGAGGACGCCAGGTTCAAGACCATCATCGCTTCTTCTAAGGATATTATCTACACCGCCTCCCTGGACGGCAAGATAACCTATATGAGCCCCAGGGCGGAGGACTACGGCTACGCCCCGGATGAACTGATAGGCCGCTTCGCCGCGGAATTCGCCCACCCGGAGGACCGGGAATTCGTGGCCAAGGCCTTCGCCAACGCCGTGAAGACCGGCAAGACCCTGCCCATCCTGCCGTACAGGATCAAGAGGAAGGACGGCTCTTATTTCTACGTCGAGCAGAAGAGCGGCATAGTCTTCGAAGGCGGCAAGCCCGCCTATATCACGGGCGTGATCCGCGACGTGACGGAGCAGCGCGAAACCGAGACGCGCCTCCGGGAGAACGAAACGATGATGCGCATGGTCTTCGACACGGCCAAGGACTCCATCTTCATAAAAGACATGAACGGGATGTACGTGAAGGTCAATAAAGCCTGCGCCGAGCTTATGGGCACCGAGCCGGAAAAGATGATAGGCCGCACAGACTCGGAGTATTTCCCCCCCGAGACCGCCGCGGATATCTTCCGCACCGACAGCGAAGTGGTGCGCACCGGCAAAACCCTCTCCCTCAACAACCACCACCCTTTCCCAGGCGGCGGCCGCTACGTCAATATTATCAAGACCCCCCTTACGGGCGTGAACGGCGAGACCATAGGGCTGCTGGGCATAGCGCGCGACATCACCGACCTGAAGAGGATGGAGACGGAACTGGCGCTCGCCAGGGCGTCCGAGGCGGTAAGCAATGTGGCCAGGCCCATGGCCCACGATTTCAACAACGCCCTCGCGGCCATAAACGGCTACGCTACCCTGATAGCCGACGACCTGGGGGCCGACAGCCCGATAAAGACGGAAATTTCGCGGATCATCGAGGCGGTCAAGCGCGCCGCCGAACTCACCTCCAAGTTCCAGGACTTCGCGCGCAACCCCAAAATAAAAAACCCCGGCGAAACCGGGGAGAAGAAAAGCGGGAACTAACCCTTCAGCCGCGCTTCAGTTCCGCCGAGAGCCTCAGGATCTCGGCGGTTTCTTTTTTGGAGAACCTCAGCCCGGCCGTGAATTCTTCGGCGGCCGGCCCCATAAGGGAGGCCAGGGCCGCGAGGCGCTCCCGCGGTCCCTTTTGCGCCGCTACCGAGCCATCGAAAGTGAAGGAAGGGTGGATGAACTCCAGGGCGCCCTGCCCTTTCAGCAGCTCCAGCGCGGGCAGCGGGTCGGCTTCGGAAAGTATTTTCACCAGCTCGTTGCGCAGCCTTTCGCGCGAAAGGAGGCCGGGGAAACCGGCCTTGACCGCGGCCTTCGCCAGGTCCTGCGTGCCGGCCTCCAGCTTCCAGCCGAAGCGGCCGCAGAAGCGCGCCGCCCTGAAGAGGCGGGTGGGGTCGTCCTGGAAACTTTTTCCGTGGAGCACGCGCACCAGCCCGGATTTTATATCCCTGAGCCCGTTGTAAGGGTCGAGCAGGCTGAAGGCCTCGGGGCCGTTGAGCCGCACGGCCATGGCGTTGCAGGCGAAATCGCGCCGCTTCAGGTCCTCTTCCGCCGAAGCGGCGGCTAAAACCGCGGGCAAAGCGGCCGGCTTCGGATAAGATTCGCTGCGGAACCTGGCGAAATCCAGCCGCCTGCCGGCTTCCGAGAAAAACCTGACGGTCAGGAAGGGCGTGAATTTCTGGTGCCGCCCGCCGTATTCTTTTTCCATGCCCGCCACTACGGCAGAGGGGTCGCCGCTCAGCAGGAAATCTATATCGGCGCTTTCGCGCCCCAGGGCCCAGTCGCGCGCGCAGCCGCCCACGGCGTAAAGCTCCAGCCCGGCCGCGGAGGCCAGCCCGGCGGCTTTTTCGAGCAGGGGGATGTCGTTGAGCGGGGCCAGCTTCATTATTTTTTCAGGAAGTGGATGTGGTCGCAGCAGTCGTCCTTTTTCAGGACGTCTATAAGTTTCTTCAGCCTGCCGAGGGCGTCGTTCTTCGCGTACAGGCTCTCCGCCGCCTGCAGCGCGGCGGCCCTGCCGGAAAGCCCGGCCGGCATGGGAATGCTGAAAGTGATATCCAGTTCCCGCGCGGCGGCGGGCTTAACGGGAAGAAGGTGGAAGCCTTCTTCCCTGGCCATGAATTCCATCACCTCGGTCTCTTCCTCGCGGTCCTGGTCGCTCTGAAGCATCGCGGACAGCTGGCCCAGGCCGAAGAAGTACTGCGGCTCGCCCAGGATACCCTTGCCGCCGGCGAAAGAGGCGCGCACCGGCTCGACGTCGGCCTCCATGCGCTTTATCCACTCGTCTTTCTTGTCCTGGTAGGACTCCGGCATAACGAAGGCAAGAGTCTCTTTGGTCGGGTCCAGGTAAATGAAGGGCTCTTCGTGCTGGATCATCGCCGAGCACTTGGGGCACATCAGCAGGTCGAACTCGCCGCTCAGGATTAGTTCCCTGACGTCGTGGTCCCGGTCGCCGCGGACCACGGTCCAGAAGTCCGCGTCGAAGCTTTCGCCGCAGTTGGGACATTCGACCCTGAAGACGCCCTTGGTGGCCATTTACAGACCCACTTCTTTGTTGAAGGCCTCTATAAGCCTGTCGTACTCGGCGACCTGGGCGAAGGTCTCGTCCCAGAAGGACGGGTCCCAGAGCTGACGCAGCTCGTCGGAGGTGCGGCCCTGCTGTTCGATCCAGGTGAAGTACTTGAGATTGTGCACGGCCTTGCGGTCGGTGTAGGTGAGCTCCTTCATGTAGTTCACGCTCTCGCCCAGCAGGCGGCGCTCGAAATCCACCAGCGCGTTCTCGCGGGTGTACTTGCCCATTTCTTTTTCCATTTCCTTCAGGCGGGAGCCGTAGAGTTCCATGGAGTCGGTGAACACGGTGACGATGACGTCGTCCTTGCCCATTTCGTAATACTTGGCGGTCTTTATGGCGGAGAGCAGGTTGGAGATGCCGGAGAAGCCGAGCAGGCCTAGCTGGTCGATGACCTCTTTCTTCACGCCGTACTGGGCGAGCACTTTCTTGCCTTCGGGCTCGTTGAAGAGGCGGGCGATGCGCACGCAGGCTTCGTCGTCGATGGCGGTGACCACGTCGGTGTTGCGGACGTTGTGCACCCAGGGGATGTGCTTGTCGCCGATGCCTTCTATGCGGTGTTCGCCGAAGCCGTTATTGAGGATGGTGGGGCACTGCAGGGCCTCGGAGGCGACTATCTTCATGCCGGGGAACTTCTTCTTGAGGTAGTCGCCCGCGCCGATGGTGCCGGCGGAGCCGGTGGCGGAGGTGAAGGCGGCGAGGCGGCTCTTGGGGCCCTTTATGGCGTTGAAGGCTTCTTCCAGGGCGGCGCCGGTCACGTGGTAATGCCAGGTGGGGTTGCCCATCTCTTCGAACTGGTTGAAGATGACGCAGTCTTTGCGGGTCTTCTTGATCTCCCAGCACTTGTCGTATATTTCTTTGACGTTGGATTCGGTGCCGGGGGTGGCGATCACTTCGGAGCCGATCTCTTTGAGCCAGTCGAAGCGCTCTTTGGACATGCCTTCGGGGAGGATGGCGATGGGCGTGGTTCCGAGGAGCTTCGAGTCGAACGCGCCGCCGCGGCAGTAGTTGCCGGTGGAGGGCCAGACGGCTTTCTGGGCTTCGGCGTCGAACTGGCCGGTGACCAGCTGCGGGGCCAGGCAGCCGAAAGCGGCGCCGACCTTGTGCGCGCCGGTGGGGAAGTATTTGCCGACGATAGCGACGATGCGGGTGTCGATGCCGGTTATTTCTTTGGGGATCTCGAGCATATTCACGGGGCCGAAGCCGCCGGTCTTGTGGTCGTTATGCCAGTTGATGCGGAAAAGGTTGATGGGGTTGACGTCCCAGAGGCCGACGGGCTTGAGGTCTTTCTTTACCTGGGCGGGGATGAGGTTGGGGTCCTTCATCTGCGCGAAAGTGGGGATGACGATCTTGCGCTTGCGGCACAGCGCCGCGTTCTTCTTCACTATCGCCGCATTGATCTTAAGTTTAGCCATGGTAGTCCTCCGTGTAATATTCGCGAAAATCTTATTTTTATTATACAAATAAAAAATCCGGACTGTCCTTTACCTAATATAACAGACCGGGTGAGACCGCGAGATGCTAAGGGTTCGGGGTCCTGCCGCCCGAACCGGCTTTCCGGTCCAGCCGCAAATTGTGTCCATGAGTTCCGCAGGATAGCGTAGTCCACCCCACACCATCCCCTGCTAGGAAGGCGAGATGTAAACCTGCCGTTCACCTTCCGCGGCTGGCCCAAAAAGCCGGTCCGTGCGTCACCCCTCCACCACGGGTTGCGAGTCCACTTATGGTTGCTGGCGGAGACCGTGGGGATGGGGTCCGCAAAAGCCTCCCGGAGGTCCGAGCTTGCGTAAGCGCGAGGACCGAGGGGGGCAGCGGCGAGCACGGTGGAGTTGGTTGAGGAAATTCTGTTGATAATTCTGCTCGGAATTGCATTTTTTACGGCGTAGCACACAAAATATTTAGGAACTTTTCACGTGTATGAAGTTCAAACAGGCGAAATTACCTTGTTCCGGGGCTATGCAGAGCGATTTTCTCGTCGATAGAGCAAAGCATCACGCGCAACAGTATCAACAGAATTTCCT
>Ga0208789_1000551_pt1 | contig 33076 bp, 26 predicted proteins | sample Methanotroph_Enr_FD_187368 | JGI IMG/M metagenome (GOLD analysis project Ga0208789, IMG submission 187368) | Enriched soil microbial communities from Old Woman Creek wetland in Ohio, USA - Methanotroph_Enrichment_5 (SPAdes) (version 2) | ecosystem: Environmental > Terrestrial > Soil > Wetlands...
CTGTGGACGATAGCCATTAAAGAATGGGGTATGACGGCCACCCTCATCTTTTGACAAGATGTAAATTTCTGAGTTGAAATATGAATGCGGCTTAATGGTACCTTTATGCGCCAATACCTGCCCACGCTCAACGTCATCTCTTTTGGTCCCTCTTAACAGGATGCCGACGTTATCGCCCGCTTGACCTTGATCCAACAATTTGCGGAACATTTCTACACCGGTACAGGTTGTGCTAACGGTATCTTTGATGCCGACAATTTCAATTTCCTGACCCACTTTAATGACACCACGCTCAATACGGCCTGTCACTACGGTGCCGCGACCGGAGATTGAGAAGACGTCTTCAATAGGCATCAGGAATGCGCCATCTACCGCTCTTTCCGGCAGCGGAATATAAGTATCCAATGCATCAACCAATCTAACCACCGAAGGGACGCCGATTTCGCTGGTATCACCTTGCAATGCAAGCAAAGCTGAACCTACGATAATTGGCGTATCGTCACCTGGAAATTCATACATATCCAGCAACTCACGAATTTCCATTTCGACCAATTCGATTAGCTCTGCATCATCGACCATATCCGCTTTGTTCAGGAATACCACTACGTAAGGCACACCCACCTGCCTTGATAACAGGATATGCTCTCTGGTTTGCGGCATTGGGCCGTCAGCTGCTGAACAGACCAAAATAGCTCCATCCATTTGCGCCGCACCGGTAATCATGTTTTTTACGTAATCAGCGTGACCTGGACAGTCAACGTGTGCGTAATGACGTGTTGCTGATTCATATTCAACGTGCGATGTGGAAATGGTAATACCACGAGCACGTTCTTCAGGTGCATTATCGATTTGATCAAAGGCTTTAACTTCTCCACCTTGGAGCTCAGCCATTACTTTCGTTAAAGCAGCAGTTAAAGTAGTTTTACCATGATCGACGTGACCGATTGTGCCGACGTTTACGTGGGGCTTGCTACGTGAGAATTTTTCTTTGGCCATGAGTTAATACCTTTAAATTATATTCAATTTTATGAAGATTTTTTAATAATCGCTTCCGCAATATGTGCAGGTGCTTCATTATATTTTTCAAACTGCATGCTGTATGTAGCCCGCCCCTGCGTTGCCGAACGCAAATCAGTTGCATAACCAAACATTTCCGCCAACGGCACTTCGCAGCTAAGTGTTTTACCTGACGGAGTATCCTCCATTCCCTGAATTATCCCACGTCGCCTGTTGATATCGCCCACAACATCACCCATGTACTCTTCAGGCGTAGCAATTTCAACTTTCATTACAGGCTCAAGCAAAACAGGATCTGCTTTCCTTGCCCCCTCCCTGAAGCACATGGAGCCAGCAATTTTAAAAGCCATTTCATTCGAATCCACATCGTGATACGAACCGTCAAACAAAGACACCTTCACATCCAATACAGGATAGCCAGCTAGAATACCACTCTTCAGCTGCTCTTGGATACCTTTATCTACAGCAGGTATGAATTCTTTTGGAACAACCCCGCCAACAACCTCATTAACAAACTCATAACCAGCACCGATTGTTTGCGGCTCAATACGCAGCCAAACATGACCGTACTGCCCGCGTCCTCCGGACTGCCTTATAAATTTGCCTTCTTGCTCAACTGTCTTTCGGATTGTTTCTCTGTATGCGACCTGCGGAGCACCAACATTAGCCTCAACACTGAACTCCCTCTTCATGCGATCAACAACTATCTCCAGATGCAATTCACCCATCCCCGAGATAATTATCTGCCCAGATTCCTCATCCGTATGAACCCTAAAAGACGGATCTTCCTGCGCCAATTTAGCCAATGCCACACTCATTTTTTCCTGATCAGCTTTCGTTTTCGGCTCCACTGCAACCGAAATCACCGGATCAGGAAATTCCATGCGCTCAAGCACAATAACTTCTTTCAAATCACAAAGCGTATCACCCGTCGTCACATCCTTGAGACCAATTGCGGCGGCTATATCTCCAGCACACACCTCTTTAACCTCTTCGCGACTATTGGCGTGCATTTGCACTATCCGGCCAATACGCTCTTTTTTCTTTTTTATCGGGTTATAAATACTATCGCCAGAATTGAGCACGCCCGAATAAACCCTAAAAAAAGTCAACGTCCCCACAAAAGGGTCCGTGGCAATTTTAAATGCCAGCGCTGAAAAAGGAGCACTATCGTCCGCAACCCGCGCAACCTCAGCCACATCATCCTCAAGATGACCTTTTATAGCATCAACATCAACAGGAGCAGGCAAATATTCAATAACCGCATCCAGCATTGCCTGAACGCCTTTGTTTTTAAATGCTGAACCACAATATGCTGGGACGATTTGGTTGGCTATCGTCCGAGAACGAATACCAAGCCTAATCTCTTCGCCTGACAAACACCCTTCTTCAAGGTATTTTTCTAATAAATCTTCATTTGCCTCAGCAGCAGCCTCAACCATATACTCCCGCCACTCCTGGCAGAGCCCTAACATATCAGCCGGAATTTCCTTTTCCTTGAATGTCATACCCATATTGGCTTCATCCCAGTATATGGCTTTCATTTTGATAAGATCAACAACCCCCTCAAAACCGTCCTCAGCACCAATCGGCAATTGCATTGGGACCGGCTTGCCACCCAATCGCGTCTTAATCTGCCCAATCACGCGCAAAAAGTCAGCACCGGAGCGATCCATCTTATTAACAAAAACTATTCGCGGAACTCGATACTTATCAGCTTGACGCCAAACCGTTTCAGACTGGGGCTCAACCCCGCCAACAGCGCAAAAAACCGCGCACGCACCATCCAAAACTCGCAAAGAACGCTCAACTTCTATTGTAAAGTCAACATGCCCCGGGGTATCTATGATATTTATACGATGCTGCGGAAATTGGTTTTCCATTCCACTCCAAAAACAGGTAGTAGCAGCTGAGGTAATAGTAATCCCCCGCTCCTGTTCCTGCTCCATCCAATCCATTGTCGCAGCACCATCGTGCACCTCACCTATCTTATGAGACACACCCGTATAGTACAGAACCCGCTCTGTTGTCGTGGTTTTACCCGCATCAATATGCGCCATGATACCGATATTTCGATAAAACCCTATTGGAGTTTTACGTGCCACAACTATACGGTCTTCAATATAATTCGTTGATTACCAGCGATAATGCGAGAAAGCTTTGTTTGCTTCCGCCATTCTATGCGTATCTTCACGTTTTTTAGCGGCAGAACCTCTGCTTTCAAAAGCATCCATCAACTCACCCGCCAGCTTAGCAGGCATATTTCTTTCGTTTCTTTTACGCGATGCATCAATCAACCAACGCATTGCCAACGCCATTCGCCTTGAAGGACGCACTTCAACAGGCACCTGATAGGTCGCACCACCAACACGGCGAGACTTAACCTCAACCCGTGGCTGTACATTTTCCAACGCCTTAGACAGCACTTCCAGCGGCTCGCTATGACCTTTACTTTCAATCACATCCAAAGCACCGTAGACTATTCCTTCCGCGATAGACTTTTTGCCACTTTCCATAATCATGTTCATGAACTTGGTCAACATAATGCTGCCAAATCTTGGATCAGGAATAATTTCTCTTTTTGTAGCGACTCTTCTTCTAGACATTTATCTCACCAACCAACGTTTAGCCTTTAGGCCGTTTTGTTCCATATTTAGAGCGACCACACTTTCTGTTAGTCACACCTGATGCATCCAAGCTACCACGAACAACGTGATACCTCACACCCGGCAAATCCTTAACACGACCACCCCTTATCAAAACCACGGAATGTTCTTGAAGATTATGACCTTCACCACCAATGTAGCTACTCACTTCAGATCCATTAGTCAACCTAACCCTGGCCACTTTTCTCAGTGCCGAGTTCGGTTTTTTAGGCGTCGTCGTATAAACGCGAGTACACACACCCCTACGCTGAGGACAAGCCTCTAATGCAGGAACATTGCTTTTTTCTATTTTTTTAGCACGAGGCTTACGAACCAATTGGTTGATCGTGGCCATAACTTTGTTTACTCCGATATACAATTTAACTGTCAGATAATAAAAGAACCGTCGCACATATTAAACGGCGACGGTGTTTATAATTCGACCCGACCCAAGCACGTTAGCTCATTTGAGCAGAGTATATTACTTGCTAATGGCTCGCTGGTCAAGCCAATATTTAGAAATGACTCTTAATAACAACCTTCTAAATATTCAAAGCCTGCTTAAGAGCTTCTTCCACATCGCCGGCATCAACCGCTAGCGGCGTTTCACTTTCCACTATTTCTTGCTGAGCAAACCTATTTTTTCTGCTTTCATGGTACGCCAACCCTGTTCCTGCCGGGATTAAACGACCAACGATAACATTCTCCTTCAACCCTTGCAGACCATCACTTAAACCTCGCACAGCTGCATCAGTTAATACTCGAGTGGTTTCCTGAAAAGACGCCGCCGAAATAAATGACTCTGTCGCTAAAGATGCCTTAGTAATCCCGAGCAGCACAGAATTATAGCTTGCGGGGATTTTTCCTTCGGCTTCGACCTTGTCATTCTCTTCTCTCATTGCGGCACGCTCAACCTGATCGCCTTTCAGGAAACTTGTATCACCAGACGCGGTAATTTCGACCTTTCTGAGCATTTGACGAATGATAGCCTCAATATGTTTATCATTGATTTTCACACCCTGCAAACGATACACGTCCTGAATTTCCTTAACCAGATAGTTTGCTAACTCTTCAATTCCTCTTAACCTCAAGATATCGTGTGGAGTTAATTCACCTTCTGCTATCGTCTCTCCCTTTTCGACATACTCGCCTTCGAAAACGGTAATATGCCGCCATTTAGGTATCAGCGTTTCAACTTGCTCACCCGCAGGATCTGTAATGATGACCCGCTGCTTGCCTTTTGTTTCCTTACCAAACGAGATGGTTCCGCTGGTCTCAGCAAGAATTGCCGGGTCTTTAGTTTTCCGCGCTTCAAATAAATCGGCAACACGCGGCAGACCGCCGGTAATATCTCTCGTTTTACTAGACTCCTGAGGAATCCTAGCTAAAACGTCACCAACCTTTACTTCACCGCCATCCTTGATCCCGGCAATCGCGCCAGCAGGCAAGAAATATTGCGCAGGGATTTCAGTTCCCGGTAAGTAAATTGCATTTCCCTCGTTATCGAACAGCTTCACCATAGGCCGCAATTCCTTACCCGCACTACCCCGCTGCTTCGGATCGGTAACGACTAATGAACTCAAACCGGTAACTTCATCGGATTGCTTTTGTACGGTGACGCCGTCAACGAAATCAATTAGCTCGACCACACCATCAACCTCGGTGATTACCGGATGCGTATGCGGATCCCAGGTAACTATGATATCGCCGGCATTAATTCGTGAACCTTCCTGTACGGAAAGCACCGCACCATAAGGGATTTTATAACGCTCCTTTTCCCGGCCATAATCATCCACCACACCGACTTCGCCCGACCTTGAAACAGCAACCAGATTACCTTCGCGGTTAACGACCGATTTCAGGTTGTTAAGACGCACAGTACCTGCGGACTTAACCTGAACATTACTGATTGCCGCCGATCTGGATGCAGCACCACCAATGTGGAAGGTACGCATAGTCAACTGCGTACCCGGCTCGCCGATCGATTGCGCAGCAATAACACCCACCGCTTCACCAATATTCACCAGATGACCGCGGCCCAGGTCGCGTCCATAACAAGCCGCACAGACGCCATGTCTGTTTTCACAAGTAATGATCGAACGCACCATGACCTGATCGATACTGTGCGTCTCAAGGACAGACACCCAGTGCTCATCCAACAATGTGCCGCGAGACGCCACTATAATGTCTCCAGCCGGATCCATGATGTCATTGACAGCAACACGACCCAATACGCGCTCCGATAATGGCTCAACTACGTCGCCACCCTCAATGATCGGGGTCATGATTAACCCGTTGGTCGTGCCGCAATCATCACCGTTAATAACCAGATCCTGCGCCACATCAACCAGTCTTCGTGTCAAATACCCGGAATTCGCAGTTTTCAATGCAGTATCCGCCAGACCTTTACGAGCACCATGCGTAGAAATAAAGTACTGTAATACGTCTAAGCCTTCTCTAAAGTTAGCTGTAATAGGCGTTTCAATGATAGAACCGTCTGGCTTAGCCATCAAGCCACGCATACCGGCCAACTGACGAATCTGCGCCGCTGAACCCCGCGCCCCAGACTCGGCCATCATAAAAATAGAGTTGAACGATTTTTGTTTTACCGTATTACCTTTAGCATCGACAACCGACTCTTCACCCAGTCCATCCATCATGACCTTGGCTATCTGGTCATTGGCATGCGACCAAATGTCGACAACTTTGTTATATCGCTCGCCGTCAGTTACCAAACCGGAGGCATATTGACTTTGAATTTCATTAACTTCAGCATCAGAAGCCTTGATAATGTCGACCTTTTTGGCAGGGATCACCATATCTTCAATACCGAACGAAACTCCGGAAATCGTCGCGTACCTGAAACCCAGATACATCAGCTGATCGGCAAGGATGACGGTATCTTTGTTGCCCAAATAGCGATAGCTGTAGTTAATCAATCGCGAAATATTCTTCTTGGTCATATCGCAGTTAACCAGCTCGTATGGTGTACGGTCTGGAACCACTTCCCAGATCAGCGCACGGCCCACGGTAGTTTCTACGCGATGCGTTTTGTCTTCCAGCTCGCCGCTTTCATTGGCCACTTTCTCAGTGATACGCAACTGAATTTTAGATTGCAATTCAACCGTTTTAGTCATCAATGCTTTATGAATCTCACCGACACTGCCAAATATGCTGCCATCGCCTTTTGCATTAATTTTTTCACGGCTGATGTAATAAAGTCCCAATACCACGTCTTGAGACGGATTGATGACAGGTTCGCCGTTAGCCGGAGACAAAATATTATTTGTCGCCATCATCAACGTTCTGGCTTCCAGTTGCGCTTCTATGGACAACGGAATATGCACAGCCATCTGGTCGCCGTCAAAGTCGGCGTTGAATGCGCTACAAACCAGAGGATGCAACTGAATCGCCTTGCCTTCAATCAAGGTAGGTTCAAATGCTTGAATCCCCAATCTATGCAGAGTTGGCGCACGGTTTAACAAAATCGGATGTTCACGGATAACTTCTTCAAGAATATCCCAGACTTCAGCGCCTTCCCGCTCAACCATCTTCTTCGCGGCTTTAATGGTTGTAGCTAAACCACGAAATTGCAACTTGCTGAAGATAAACGGCTTGAATAGCTCCAACGCCATTTTTTTCGGAAGTCCGCATTGATGTAGCCTTAATGTTGGCCCTACAACGATAACCGAACGGCCTGAATAATCAACGCGCTTACCCAAGAGGTTTTGTCTAAACCGTCCTTGCTTACCTTTAATCATGTCCGCCAATGATTTAAGCGGCCTTCTGTTGGTTCCGGTAATCGCACGACCGCGACGGCCGTTATCCAGCAACGCATCAACAGACTCCTGCAACATGCGCTTTTCGTTGCGAACGATAATGTCCGGCGCATTCAAGTCCAGCAACCGGTTCAAACGATTGTTTCTGTTAATAACGCGACGATACAAATCATTCAAATCAGAGGTTGCAAAGCGACCGCCATCCAAAGGCACCAGCGGGCGCAATTCGGGCGGCAGTACCGGCAACACTTTCAAAATCATCCATTCAGGACGATTTTTTGAGCTCAATAACGCATCCATTACTTTCAGGCGTTTTGAGTATTTCTTGATCTTGGTTTCTGAACTGGTCGAGTTGATTTCTTCGCGCAGAATTTCAACCTGTTCTTTTAAATCAATCGATTTAAGCAAGTCGTAGATCGCTTCAGCGCCCATTTTTGCGACGAAATCATCACCATGAAGCTCAACCGCATCCAGATAATCATCATCGGTAAGCAGCTGACCTTTATCCAACGGGGTCATGCCCGGATCCAAAACGACGAATGATTCAAAATATAACACGCGCTCGATTTCGCGTAGCGTCATATCCAGCAACAACGCAATTCTGGAAGGCAGCGATTTCAAGAACCAAATGTGCGCAACAGGACTGGCTAAGTCGATATGCCCCATTCTTTCACGGCGAACCTTGGATAAGGTCACTTCAACGCCGCATTTTTCGCAGATAACGCCGCGATGCTTCAGCCTTTTATATTTACCGCAAAGGCACTCATAATCGCTGACCGGGCCAAAAATCTTCGCGCAAAACAAACCGTCGCGCTCAGGCTTAAAGGTTCGATAGTTAATCGTTTCCGGTTTTTTTACTTCCCCATACGACCAGGAACGGATCATATCCGGAGATGCCAAACCAATGCTGATTCCGTCAAAATCATCGGCACGACCTTGACGCTTTAAGAAATTCATTAAATCTTTCAAGAGTTTATCCTCTTTAAATACGTACTGGCTTAGACCAGGCTGTAGATCGGGTTCGACGCATGTTTTTACGCCGAACCCAACAGGTGCGACTACTAATCCCGCTGCAATTCTATATTGACAGCCAATGAGCGGATTTCTTTAATTAAAACATTAAATGATTCCGGCATTCCGGCTTCCATCTTATGATCGCCATCGACAATGTTTTTATACATACGCGTTCTACCGGTCACATCATCAGATTTAACTGTCAACATTTCCTGCAGGGTATAAGCAGCACCATATGCTTCAAGTGCCCAGACCTCCATTTCCCCGAAACGCTGTCCGCCGAATTGCGCTTTACCGCCTAATGGCTGCTGCGTAACTAGACTGTACGGCCCTGTTGACCGCGCATGCATCTTGTCGTCGACCAAATGGTTCAATTTCAGCATATACATATAGCCTACTGTAACTTCGCGCTCAAACGGTTCGCCGGTCAAGCCGTCATAAAGCGTAACCTGTCCATGCTCAGGCAAATCCGCCAATTTCAACATTGTGCGAATGTCCTCTTCGCTGGCACCGTCAAATACGGGAGTCGCCATAGGTACACCGCTGACAAGATTAGTCGCCATTTCCAGAATTTCCTGATCGGAAAACGAATCCAAATCTTCTTTGCGGCCGCTGCTGTTGTAAATTTTATCCAGATAATCCCTGATTGCAGTGACCTTGGCCTTTTCTTGATCATACTGAGCTTCCAGCATTTTGCCGATCTTGATACCCAAGCCTTTCGCTGCCCAGCCCAAATGCGTTTCAAGCACCTGCCCGACGTTCATTCGCGAAGGTACACCCAATGGATTCAAGACGATATCAACCGGATTGCCATCAGCCGTATACGGCATATCTTCAATCGGCCTGATCATAGAAATAACACCTTTATTTCCATGACGTCCGGCCATTTTATCGCCCGGCTGTATGCGTCGTTTAACCGCTAGATAGACTTTAACCATTTTCAGAACGCCCGGCGCCAAATCATCACCCATGGTGATTTTTTTGCGTTTGACTTCGAATTTTTCATCAAAATCTTTTCTTTGTTGCTCAACTTGAGCAACTACCGTTTCCAGCTGAAGGTTGATGTCTTCATCCTTCATGCGGATTTTCAGCCACTCTGAATGCTTCAAGCCGTTAAGGTAAGCCTGGGTTATTTTAGTTTCAGCTTTCAATTGGCCGGGGCCCGATTGAGCAACTTTTCCAATCAGCAGTCTGGCAACACGGGCAAAAATATCTTCTTCAAGAATTTTCAGCTGGTCATCAAGGTCTTTTCTGTAACGTTTGATTTCTTCCTGCTCAATATCCAACGCCCGCTTGTCTTTCTTCACCCCATCACGGGTAAATACCTGGACATCAATAACCGTACCTTCGATGCTTCCAGGCACACGTAATGAAGTGTCCTTAACATCGGCCGCTTTCTCACCGAAAATCGCGCGTAATAATTTTTCTTCCGGCGTTAACTGGGTTTCGCCTTTTGGCGTTACCTTGCCCACCAGAATATCGCCGCCTTTCACTTCAGCGCCAACATAAACTATACCTGACTCATCAAGCTTGGATAATGCTTCTTCGCTGACGTTAGGAATATCTGCGGTAATTTCTTCCGGGCTGTGTTTGGTATCACGCGCTACGCAAGTTTTCTCTTCGATATGAATCGTCGTGAAACGGTCTTCTTTAACGACCCGCTCTGAAACCAGAATTGAATCCTCAAAGTTGTATCCATTCCAAGGCATAAACGCAACCAGCATGTTTTGCCCCAACGCCAATTCGCCGATATCTGTAGACGGGCCGTCTGCCATAATATCTCCGGCGTTAACGATGTCGCCCGGCTTTACCAATGGTTTTTGGTTGATACAGGTATTCTGATTCGAACGGGTATATTTAATTAGGTTGTAAATATCAACACCCGGCGTACCTGTTTCGGTCTCCGTATCGTTTACACGAACCACGATTCTGGCCGCGTCAACCGCTTCAATCTTACCGCCACGCGCCGCAACCACGGTTACGCCGGAGTCTTTAGCAACTGTTCTTTCCATACCGGTACCCACCAACGGCTTTTCAGCCCTTAGCGTAGGAACGGCCTGACGTTGCATGTTTGAGCCCATCAACGCACGGTTAGCATCATCATGCTCAAGGAACGGAATAATGGATGCCGCAACCGATACAATCTGCTTGGATGACACGTCCATATATTGCACAGTGTCGGACATCGCCAAGGTAAATTCGTCTTTATGGCGGCATGACACCAAGCCTTCGACCAGCTTTCCGTTTGCATCCACGGCCACACTGGCCTGCGCAATAACAAACTCGCCTTCTTCAATAGCTGACAAATAATCGACATGGTCGGTTACTTTGCCATCGACTACCTTTCGATAAGGCGTTTCCAGGAAACCATAATTATTGGTACGCGCATAAACCGACAATGAATTGATCAAGCCGATATTCGGCCCTTCAGGCGTTTCAATTGGACATACTCGGCCATAATGCGTTGCATGCACGTCTCGAACTTCAAAGCCCGCACGTTCTCTTGCCAAACCGCCCGGCCCCAAAGCCGATACACGACGCTTATGCGTCACCTGGGATAATGGATTGTTTTGATCCATAAACTGCGACAGCTGACTGGAACCAAAAAATTCTTTTACCGCGGCAGAAACCGGTTTCGCATTGATGATTTCCTGCGGCATCAAGCCTTCTGAATCAGCCAATGTTAAACGTTCTTTAACCGCCCGCTCAACGCGGACCAAGCCTACACGGAACTGGTTCTCGATCATTTCGCCAACCGAGCGTACGCGTCTGTTGCCTAAATGGTCAATATCGTCAACGTTGCCGTTGCCGTTCCGGATATCGATTAATTCTTTCAGTACATCAATGATGTCATCTTTAGTTAAAGTGCCTGGTCCTGTTGTTTCTTGACGACCCAAACGGCGATTAAACTTCATCCTTCCAACGGTAGACAAGTCATAGCGTTCATCAGTAAAGAACAGATTTTGGAACAGGTTTTCCGCCGAATCCTTAGTCGGTGGCTCGCCAGGGCGCATCATCCGGTATATTTCAACCAATGCCTCAAGGCTGTTGGTTGTGGTGTCCAGTCTCATCGCATTGGACATGTACGGACCTTTATCCAGGTCATTGACAAACAGGGTATTAAGGTCGGTTATACCGCTTTCAATGCATCGATCTATTATCGCTACAGTAAGCTCGTCATTCACATTAGCGACCAACTCGCCTGTGGACCGATCAATCAGGTTATGCCCTAATATCTTGCCGACCAAATAATCCTTGGGAACCTCGACTTCAGTTAACCCGGCTTTGACCATTTCACGGATATGCTTGGCCGTAATACGACGCCCTTCTTCAACCAATACTTGGCCTTTTGGGGTCTTAATATCAAATGCTGCAATTTCACCACGCATACGCTCAGGTACGATATGGAAAATGCATTTTTGAGCGTCGACGGTAAATTTATTCATTTCGAAGAAAATTTTGATCATTTCTTCGTTATCGTAACCTAAACCCCTCAGCAAGATAGTTGCAGGGATTTTTCTGCGCCGGTCAATCCGGACAAAAACGCAATCTTTATGATCGAATTCAAAATCCAACCATGAGCCGCGATAAGGGATGACCCGTGCATTAAATAACAGCTTTCCTGACGAATGGGTCTTGCCTTTATCATGATCAAAGAACACACCCGGTGAACGATGCAACTGGGAGACAATAACCCGCTCAGTTCCATTAATAACAAAGGTCCCATTGTCCGTCATTAACGGCAACTCACCCATGTAGACTTCCTGCTCACGGATATCCTTGACTACCTTTGCATTTGCAGAGGCCTCTTTGTCATAGATAACCAGGCGAACCAAAACCCTTAAAGGTGCTGCATAAGTCGCACCTCTTTGCTGGCACTCTCTTACATCAAAAACTGGCTCCCCTAATCGGTATTTCACATACTCCAGAACGGCATAGCCGGAATGGCTTTCAATGGGAAAAACACTGGAGAATGCCGCATGCAATCCGCTGTCTTCACGCTTTTCAGCGGTAACGCCTGATTGCAAAAAGCCCGCATATGAATTAATTTGCGTTGCCAGGAGATAGGGAACATCAAGTACCTCAGTACCTTTCCCAAAGTTATTTCGAATACGCTTTTTTTCGGTAAAAGAGTAGGACATATCGCTTCCAAACCTTTTCGTCATAGATAATTTTCTACCGTGCACTTATTGCAAACAGTAAAAGGCCGGCGACAAGGTTGCCACCAGCCATACTTGGCAGAGACGCCGTATTTCAGCGTCCCTACAATTGAGTCGAAATTTATTTGATTTCGACGGTAGCGCCTGCTTCTTCAAGCTGCTTTTTAGCATCTTCTGCTTCGGCTTTAGAAGCAGCTTCTTTCAATGTTGTTGGCACACCTTCGACAGCGTCTTTAGCTTCCTTCAAGCCCAGACCAGTGATACCGCGTACAGCTTTAATAACTGCAACTTTGTTCTCGCCGAAGCCAGTCAGAACAACATCAAATTCAGTTTGCTCTTCAGCCGCCGCCGCCGCCGCTACAGGTGCCGCAGCTACAGCAACCGCTGCAGATACGCCAAATTTTTCTTCCATCGCTGAAATCAAGTCAACGATTTCCATAACGCTCATCTTTGAGACCGCTTCCAAGATATCTTCTTGCGAAATTGCCATTGTGTGTTCCTCTGAAATAATAAGTTTTAAACTGGTTGTGCTGATAGAAACGTTGCGAAGCAACGCTTTCTACTATGCCGCTTCTTTCTGGTCTCTGACTGCAGCCAAAGTACGCACCAACTTCGCAGTGGGTGCTTTCATGACTGACATCAACATTCCAATACCTTGATCGCGAGTAGGCAGACTGGCTAATCGAGCAAGCTCAGATCCACCAAAAGACTGTCCGCCGATAGCAACTATCTTGGTAATTAACTTGTCGTGAGCCTTGGCAAAATCATTGATCAAACGCGCCGCAGAACCTGGATCCTCCATAGAGAACGCAAGCAACAACGGACCTACCAGCCCACCTTGCATGCATTCAAATTCAGTTCCGGCTACCGCTCGTTTTGCCAGTGTATTTTTTACCACACGCAGATATACACCTGTCTCTCTCGCAGTTTTGCGCAGCTCAGTCAATTCCGTAACTGTCAACCCACGATATTCTGCTGCAATTGCAGAATGAGCTTTAGCAGCATATACAGCGACTTCTTCTACGACAGCTTTTTTGCTATCTAAATTTAGTGCCACAGCTTACCTCCGGAATTTATCCCCAGAATTAATAAAAAGCATCCATTTTGAATGCCCCTTACGGTCCCTTTCCCCAGATTTTAGGTTCCAGCTTCCGTCTACGCAGGAAGGATTAAGTTTTACAACACCTGCGGTCTTTGACGGTTACCGAACGAGTCCGGCAACCCAAAGTCTTTTATAGCGTTAAATTGAAATACTGCTTTGATCCAGCCACAAACCAGGACCCATTGTCGAAGACAAGGTTATCTTCTTAATGTATATGCCTTTAGCAGCGGTCGGCTTTAGCTTTCTTAAGTCTGCAAGCAGCGCTTCCAGATTACCTTGAATAGCAGCCGCGTCGAATGTAACTTTACCCAGCGTACAGTGAATAATCCCTGATTTATCGGTTCGGTAACGGACTTGTCCAGATTTTGCGTTTTTTACTGCAGTGGCAACGTCGGCAGTCACAGTTCCAACCTTAGGATTAGGCATTAAGCCCCTAGGACCTAAAATTTGACCCAACTGGCCAACCACTCTCATCGCATCCGGGGAGGCGATGACTACGTCAAAATCCATTTCACCTTTTTTAACCAGCTCGCCCAAATCATCCATACCCACTATGTCTGCCCCGGCTTCTCTTGCCGCATCAGCATTAGGGCCTTGGGTAAAAACCGCAACCCTGACTGTTTTTCCGGTGCCATTTGGCAGAACCGTTGCGCCACGGACATTTTGATCGGATTTACGAGGATCCACGCCGAGATTAACGCTGACATCAATGGCTTCGCTAAACTTTGCAGTACCTAGTTCTTTCAACAACTGAACGGCTTCAGTGATTGAATACTGCTTGGATTTATCAACTCTCCCTTTGATAATTTTCGCTTTTTTTGACAACTTAGCCATTACAATCCCTCCACATTCAGACCCATGCTATACGCACTGCCTGCAATCGTTTTTACTGCCGCTTCCAGATTTGCAGCATTCAAATCTTCCATTTTTGTTTTAGCAATTTCTTCCAATTGCGCACGGGTTACCGTACCGACTTTCTTAGTATTGGGGTTGCTGCTTCCGCTTTTGATCCCTGTCGCTTTCTTCAAAAGGATAGAAGCTGGCGGGGTTTTAGTAATGAACGTAAAGCTTTTATCACTGTAAACAGTAATAACCACAGGCAAAGGCAAGCCTTTTTCTGTGTCCTGTGTTTTAGCGTTAAACGCTTTGCAAAACTCCATGATATTAACACCACGCTGGCCCAATGCTGGACCTACCGGTGGACTTGGATTTGCTTCACCCGCTTTAACCTGCAATTTGATATACGCGGTTATTTTTTTAGCCATTATTTACTCCAAATATGGGTACAAACGCTTTTCGGCTCCCCTAGACACAAAAAATCACTGCCTTATTCAGACAGTGATTTTATAAACACTGAACATCTAAACTTAAATTAGCTTTTTTCTACCTGACCAAAACCCAACTCAACCGATGTTGAACGACCAAAAATGAGTACTGAGATTTTTATTTTACTTTTTTCGTAATTAACTTCTTCAACGACGCCATTAAAATCTTTAAACGGCCCATCAATAACTCTAATTACCTCACCAACTTCAAACATAGTCTTAGGCCGAGGTTTATTTACTCCGTCCTCTACCCTATTAAGAATAGCCATCGCTTCTTTTTCAGATATTGGCGCCGGACGATCGGAAGTTCCACCTATAAAACCGAGCACCTTGGGCACATCTTTAACTAAATGCCAAGTTTCATCAGTTAAATCCATCTGCACCAGAACATATCCAGGAAAGAATTTTCGCTCGCTCTTTCTTTGCTGTCCCATGCGCATTTCTACAACCTCTTCGGTGGGCACCAGAATCTTGCCAAAATACTGCTCCAACCCCTCCCGTTTGATTCGTTCTTCTAGAGCTTGTTTAACTTTGTTCTCAAAGTTGGAATAGGCGTGTACAACATACCACCGCAGAGCCATCCCCCTACCCTCCTTGACCTGTTAAAAAACGCACACCCCAAAATAGGAACATATCTAACAACCATAGAACAAAGCCGACAATAACGACCATTGCAAACACCAGCAACGTGGTGCGCATAGTCTCATCACGAGTCGGCCAAACAACCTTTCTGACTTCCTGTTTGGACTCCAAAATAAAGCCCCAAACATTCTGCCCCACCCCCGTAGTGAGCATCATACCCACCACAATCAGCACCACAGCCACTAAGCCAAGAACGCGATATAAGAGCGGCGTCTCTGAAAAATAATAAAACGCAGCCACACCTGCGACTACAAAGACGACGGAAAATACTTGCTTAACAACATCAAAAACCGATGTCGACGCTTCTAGCTGAGTGTTCATGTGTTTTTTTACTATGAAAATAGATTTGATACACTTTAATCTGAATGGCAGGCCAGGAGGGTCTCGAACCCCCAACCCGCGGTTTTGGAGACCGCTATTCTACCAATTGAACTACTGACCTATTCAGACAAGCCTTACATAAACGATCATATTATACTAAATAATAATATTATTCAAGTATTGATGCAACAACACCTGCACCTACAGTACGACCACCTTCACGGATTGCAAAGCGCAAGCCATCATCCATGGCGATCGGTGAAATCAGCTTTACTTTGACCGAGATATTATCGCCAGGCATTACCATTTCAACACCTTCCGGCAACTCAACAGCACCGGTTACGTCGGTTGTTCTGAAATAGAACTGTGGACGATAGCCATTAAAAAATGGGGTATGACGGCCACCCTCATCTTTTGACAAGATGTAAATTTCTGAGTTGAAATATGAATGCGGCTTAATGGTACCTTTATGCGCCAATACCTGCCCACGCTCAACGTCATCTCTTTTGGTTCCTCTTAACAGGATACCAACGTTATCGCCCGCTTGACCTTGATCCAACAATTTGCGGAACATTTCTACACCGGTACAGGTTGTGCTAACGGTATCTTTGATGCCGACAATTTCAATTTCCTGACCCACTTTAATGACACCACGCTCAATACGGCCTGTCACTACGGTGCCGCGACCGGAGATTGAGAAGACGTCTTCAATAGGCATCAGGAATGCGCCATCTACCGCTCTTTCCGGCAGCGGAATATAAGTATCCAATGCATCAACCAATCTAACCACCGAAGGGACGCCGATTTCGCTGGTATCACCTTGCAATGCAAGCAAAGCTGAACCTACGATAATTGGCGTATCGTCACCTGGAAATTCATACATATCCAGCAACTCACGAATTTCCATTTCGACCAATTCGATTAGCTCTGCATCATCGACCATATCCGCTTTGTTCAGGAATACCACTACGTAAGGCACACCCACCTGCCTTGATAACAGGATATGCTCTCTGGTTTGCGGCATTGGGCCGTCAGCTGCTGAACAGACCAAAATAGCTCCATCCATTTGCGCCGCACCGGTAATCATGTTTTTTACGTAATCAGCGTGACCTGGACAGTCAACGTGTGCGTAATGACGTGTTGCTGATTCATATTCAACGTGCGATGTGGAAATGGTAATACCACGAGCACGTTCTTCAGGTGCATTATCGATTTGATCAAAGGCTTTAACTTCTCCACCTTGGAGCTCAGCCATTACTTTCGTTAAAGCAGCAGTTAAAGTAGTTTTACCATGATCGACGTGACCGATTGTGCCGACGTTTACGTGGGGCTTGCTACGTGAGAATTTTTCTTTGGCCATTAAAATACACCTCTTAATAATCAACACAAAACATGGAGCTCATAACCGGATTTGAACCGGTGACCTCTTCCTTACCAAGGAAGTGCTCTACCTACTGAGCTATATGAGCTATATGAGTTTAACTTTTTTGAATATGGAGCGGGTGATGGGAATCGAACCCACGTGATCAGCTTGGAAGGCTGGAGTTCTACCATTGAACTACACCCGCGGATATTTTTTAATTAGATGGTGGAGGGGGGAGGATTCGAACCTCCGAAGGCAGAGCCGGCAGATTTACAGTCTGATCCCTTTGGCCGCTCGGGAACCCCTCCGTTATCGGAAAACCTGACCATTATCTTTGATCAAGTTCATAATGTCAATTAATCATTTACTCGAATTCAATTTATTCATTGCTACGGACATATCACCTGCAACCATCTGAGCCACACACCCATCAGCAAGCTCAAAAGCTGATAACATCAAATCCCACTCAGACTTAGAGGGACCTGATAACACAAAATCTGCAACTACTTTTCCGGCAGGGGGCCTGCCAATACCCACCCTCAATCGATAAAACTCTTTCGACCCCAGGTGCGTAATAATATCTCTCAGCCCATTATGCCCAGCATGCCCGCCGTCTTTTTTCAGCTTGACCACGCCAACATCGAAGTCAAGCTCATCGTGAACAACTAGAATTTCCTCTGGCGCCAGTTTATAGTACCTGGCAACTTTGCCTACCGCCTGACCGCTTCGATTCATAAATGTGGTCGGCTTTAGCAGCATCACCTTACTGCCCGCAACACTCACCTCCGCCATCAGCCCATCAAACCGGGATTCGCAGACCCAGCCAGAACTTGAGCCGGACACCAATTTGTCTAAAAACAAAAACCCGGCATTATGCCGGGTTTTTTCGTACTGCCGACCCGGATTACCCAAGCCAACTATCAATTTAATCATGCGTATCTGCGAGACTTTTAGTCAGCTTCGTCCTTGCTCGCCTTTGAAGCCATCATAGACGCAACAGGATGATCATGCTCAGGACCTTGCGCCAGGGCAACAATTTCAACACCCGCAGGCAAAACGATATCCGAAAGATGGATCGACTCACCAACATCCAAGCCTTTCAGATCAACTTCGATATAATCAGGCAGAGCCGCAGGCAAACAAGAAACTTCAACATCGATCATCGCATGAGCAACAATACCACCTTTTTTACCGCCGACCGAAACCTGTTCATTGATAAAATGCAACGGAACATGCACCTTCAATGCCTCTGCCATACTTACCCTTTGAAAATCCATGTGCAAAACTTGAAATTTAGCAGGATGACGCTGAACGCCTTTCAGGATAACTTTCTCTGTCTTTCCATCAACAGTGACATCCAAAACGTGCGAATAAACCGCCTCATGCGCAAGATGCTTAATCACTTCATTATGGCTTAGCACCAGCATTTGAGGCTCTTTATGCCCACCGTATATTACCGCAGGCACATTACCTATACGACGCGCCCTTCTGGCTGCGCTTTTACCTGATTGCCCACGACTTTCGGCAACAAACTCAAATACGTTAGACATTTTCCTCTCAACCCCGTGCTATCAAGCACAACAAATTAAATTTTATCAATCGACAACCGTCAATCTACGTAGAGCGAACTAACCGACTCACCGACAGCTATACGCCTAATGGTTTCAGCTAGCATTTCTGCGACGCTTAACTGCCTTATCTTGCCTGATTCAGCAGCCTCATGACTTAGCGGAATGGTGTCGGTAACAACCAATTCATCAAGCTCCGAGCTATTTATATTTTTTAAAGCAGAGCCCGACAATACCGCATGCGTACAATAGGCAGCCACCCTGACCGCACCATGCTTCTTTAATGCAGCTGCCGCATGACACAACGTTCCAGCCGTATCAACCAAATCATCAATCAATACGCAACTACGCCCGTCAACATCACCTATTATGTGCATAATCTCTGCAACATTGGCTTTAGGTCTGCGCTTATCGATAATCGCAAGATCGGCATCATCCAACCGTTTTGCAAGCGCCCTAGCCCTGACAACACCACCAACATCGGGCGAAACAACAATCAAATCCTTATATTTTTGCCGCCACACATCACCAAGAAGAATCGGCGACGAGTAAACGTTATCCACAGGTATATCAAAAAAACCCTGAATCTGGTCGGCATGCAAATCAACCGTTAAAACCCGATCCGCGCCTGCCTGCTCAATCATTTTTGCAACCAGCTTTGCACTAATAGGCACACGCGCCGATCGCGATCTTCTGTCCTGTCGCGCATACCCATAATAAGGCATCACCGCGGTTACTCGTGACGCCGAAGCTCGGTGAAGAGCATCAATCATCACCAACAATTCCATCAAATTCTCATTGGTTGGCGAACAAGTCGGCTGAATAACGAAAACATCCTTACCGCGAACATTCTCTTCAATTTCTACTGCAACTTCTCCGTCACTAAACCTACCGACGGTTGCCATACCGAGGCGCATGTTGAGCTTCTTTACTATACCCTCTGACAAAGCCAAGTTAGCATTTCCAGAAAACACCATCACAGAGGTGTCACTCATCAAGCACTCCCAAATAGAATTCAACTTAGCGGAGATAAATGGCTGGGCCGCAAGGATTCGAACCTTGGTATGCGGAGATCAAAACCCCGTGCCTTACCGCTTGGCGACGGCCCAATAATCAAGATATATTACCGTTCTTCAGCTTGGAAAACAAAGGCGATTCATTTACACCTTTGACCAGGTAAACCTGCCATTTCTTCTGAAGCGCCTGATAGGAACTAGCTGCTGCCCTTTCCGAATCGAACTGGGCAAAAACACAAGCCCCCGTTCCTGTTAGCCTTGCCTCAGAAAACCAAGACAAATCAAGCAAAGCATCCTTTACAGGCTGGTAACGTTCGCGAACCACCCCAAGACAATCGTTTTGGTGCTGACCCGCTATAAAGTCGGCTATTTTGATCGATTTGCTATTCCGTGTCAAATCTTTAGCTGAAAATACTTCTCCTGTATTCACATGACACTCCGGTTTTATCACTACAAACCACTGCTCTGGAATATCTATTTTCTCAAGTTTTTCGCCAACGCCTTCCGCCCAGGCTGCATGCCCGTATACAAACACCGGCACATCCGCACCCAAGGCCAGACCCAACTCCATCAACTTTTCCTTCGATAGCTGCAAGCCCCATAGCTCGTTCAGCACCACCAGCGTTGTTGCCGCATCAGAGCTACCGCCGCCAAGACCTCCACCCATAGGCAGGTTTTTTTCGACCTCAATGCATACTCCTTGCTCGCAACCCGTTTCCGCTTTTAGCAGCTTTGCCGCCCTGACCGTGAGGTCATCCGCTTCTGGCACACCCGGCATAGGCTCTTGCAAGCTGACCCGACCATCGGCCACAGGATGAAAGGTTATCCAGTCACATAAATCGATGAATTGAAACACCGTTTGCAATAAATGATAACCATCACTTCTTTGCCCGGTAATCCTTAGCATTAAATTCAATTTTGCCGGTGCAGGCCACTTTTGAGCCCACGCAGCCTGATTAATTTGTTTTTGTGTCATTTAAAACCCAGTGATCGATGATTAACTTTAACTTGACCTGCCTATTCATAACCATCATTTTGTGCGGCATAGCGCCGTCATCAACAGACTGCATTTGCTTGTATTCACTCAGCCACCCCGCCTGATTGAAACCGGCATCGGTATCTTTGTATGAACGGGACGGCTCCGGCAAGCCCACCACCCAATACCTTAGCGACCGGACTGGAACAAACATACCTAATTGCTGGTTAATAAACTCTTCCGGCTGCGTTGAGGTTTGCACATCGTCCCCACCCCGATCTATAGTCACGACATTGCCTGCCAACGAAATAACGACCGCCCCTTGCCCCATGGGGCCGGATAATTTTATTTTCTCGGCTTCCGGACTGTGCTCCCAGCTTATATTGGCCGACCAGGAATCCTTTTGCCCGGTCAATGCCAATCGGCCCTCAAACGACCAGCGCTCCAATTCATAAAGATGAAGCATCGCCGTCCTCGAATAATGCACATTCGGCTCAACCGGAACGACAGAACACGCTGACAACAAAAATACCAGACAGCCCCCGACCCACAACCCTACTTTAAAACGCAACACCCTATTCTTCGCCGCTCAATATTCTCTTTTGAAAATCCAATAAATATTCATCTTCCGGCGCTTTTTTAATTGCTACGCTGAATATCTTCCTGGCCTCTTCTTTACGACCTAAGGCCCACAATACCTCGGCTAAATGAGCCGCTATTTCACTTTCTTGTTGCTTTGCATAGGCCCGCTCAAGATAATCCAACGCTTGCTCAAGCTTCCCTTGCTTAAACTGCAGCCAGCCGAAACTATCCATAATTACCGCCTCATTCGGCTGTAATTTGAGCGCCTGCTGTAGATATTTTTCTGCATCGGCATAACGGTCTACATTATCCAGCAGACTATAGCCCAATGCATTTAAAGCCTCGGCATCATCGGGATTCTTGGCTAATATTTTTTTCAGATCAGCTTCCAACACGTCCCGCTTATTAATCCGCTCAGCCATCAACGCTCGCGTGTACAACAAGTCTCTTTGATCCGGCTGACCGGCCAACGCATCGGTCAACAGCTTAAAACCTTTTTCATACTGTTCTTGTTGACCGTACAATCCGGCCTGCATCAATATAATGCGCTGCTTTTGCTTTGGAAACTGGCTCGACAACAGATTCAACCGGGTGTCTGCCTCATCAAATTTCCTGTCTTTTACCAACAATGAAACCACTGAAAGCCCGGATTCAAAAACCAACGGCCCATCAGTTACTTTATCAAACCATGCCAGCGCTTTTTGCGTATGCCCGCGTTTTTCCTCTATCTTTCCCAGGTAAAAACTAGCTTGATTCTGCCATTCGGGCTGAGCCAGCAGCTGCTTGAAAATGTCCTCAGCTTTACTTTCACGATCCAATTGCAAATACACCAATGCCAACGCAATCTGACTCTCGGCATCCTTCGGATTCGCCAGAACAATACCCTGGTAAACCTCGCTTGCCGCCTCATAATCCGTTGCTTTTATCAACACCTGTGCCAGCAGCTTTTTAAGCTTGTCATTTTCAGGGTACTTAACGGTTGCATTTTTTAGCAAGGTTTTCGCCCTCGTCAAATCCCCCGAAAATACCGCTATTTGAGCTTGGAATATCAAAGCCTTATCCCAATCAGGCTGGATATTTAAAGCCTGCTGCACTTTCTTTTCAGCCAGTGCATTATTTTTCATTTCCATCGCCAACAACGACTGCACGAAATAAACCACGGCCTGATCAGGATTCTTTACTGCCAAGGCATCCAGCACCTCATAAAAAAAATCTGCCTTGCCGTCATTTTGCATGACATTAGCCAATTCAAGCGCAGTCTTTTCAAATCCTGCCGGATCAGCCTTCAACACCGAATCTAAATGATCGACAGCCGCCTGCTTATTGCCGGTTCTCAAGGCCGATAACGCGGCAATTTTCCTTGCCGTCGAATTTTTAGGATCCTGCCTCAACCATAAAGAAACAGCCTCATCCGTTTTACGGGCGTCTTTCATGTACATGGCGATCTTTGCCGCCCTTTCTGCAAACCGGGGATCTTTAACTCGCTTGGCGGCCTCCATGTAGCCTTCCAAAGCAATGGCATATTGTCCTCTTTGTCCCGCAAGCTCTGCCGCCATCAGCATATACATCACATCAGGATCTATCGCTGTTTTTACTTCGCTGGACTGAGTTTTTTCCTTGGGCTCGGCTATTTTGACAGGTTCAACCACTTCTTCCAGCGCGTCCGGCTTTTCAGGCGAACTGGCGCAGCCACTAAGGAAAACGAGGGTTATCACTGAAAACAATCTAAAAATTAACACACAATCGTCCTATTTATTTCCCGCATACAATTGCCATAGATTATCAGAAAAAACCAGCTGAGTCAGACAGCTGATTTATTCCATTTGGATAAAGCCATTATATTTCTTAGAATAGGCCCAATAATACAGGCATAAAGGTTCGAGGTAAAAGGTGCATGGTTCGTAATTTAAAAACCAACCTTTTACCTTGAACCTTTAACCTTGCTCCATTTACCTTGAACCTAAATCACATGACACTTCTTGCCGTTGGGATTAACTACAACACCGCACCGGTTTCTATCCGCGAGCGTCTGTCGTTCCCTGCCGAAATACTGGGCTCCTCATTGCTGGAATTATGGCGCATCAAAGAAATCTCCGAAGCCGCCATACTGTCAACCTGTAACCGCACCGAGTTTTACTGCACCTCGACCACAGCGAATAAACAAATCCTGATTGACTGGGTCGCCCAAAGCAAACAAATCAGCGCCGCCGATTTCACCCCCTATTTGTATTGCCATACCGACAGCGAACTGATCCGCCACATGTTCCGCGTGGCTTGCGGCCTGGATTCGATGATCCTGGGCGAACCGCAAATCCTGGGGCAGATGAAAACCGCTTACCAAGTCGCCTATGAAGCTGGAACGCTGGGCAAGCGTCTGGGCCGGCTTTTTCAACACACTTTTACTGCCGCCAAAAAAGTCCGCACCGACACCGCCATCGGCTCCAGTCCGGTATCGGTCGCCTTTGCCGCCGTGCAATTGGCACAGCAAATTTTCGACAAACTTAGTGAACAGACCGCTTTGTTAATCGGTGCCGGTGAAACCATAGAATTGACCGCTCGCCATTTGTCGCAACAAGGCATAGGTCGTATCATTATCGCCAACCGCACCTATGATAAAGCCCACGCCTTAGCCATGCAGTTTAACGGCTACGCAATCGCCTTATCCGAATTGCCTGCGCACTTGGCCGAAGCCGACATCGTAATCTCGTCAACCGCCAGCCAACTGCCGATACTGGGCAAGGGCCGCGTCGAAAGCGCACTGAAAAAACGCAAACACAAACCGATGTTCATGGTTGATCTTGCGGTACCTCGAGATATTGAAGCAGAAGTCGAGCAGCTCAGAGACGTGTATCTTTACACCATCGACGATCTGCAAAACACCATCGATCAAAACATGAACTCCCGCCGTCAGGCAGCAGAACAAGCCGAAGAAATAATCGACACCCAAGTGGATTATTTTTTAGCTTGGCTGCGCGCCCAAGGCGCTCAATCGACTATTCAGGATTATCGCCACCAAGCCGAACAATCCCGTGACGAAGCCTTGCAAAAAGCCTTAAGTCTTCTAAAAAGCGGAGCCTCCGCAGAAGAAGCCCTTAACCGGCTGGCCCATAGCCTTACCAACAAACTTATCCATACGCCCAGCGCCCAAATCAGAGCCGCCGCCGAAAACGAACGCCACGATTTGATTGCCGCCGCCCGCGAAATTTTTAAATTAACCGACTCTCAATGAAACCATCCATACAACACAAACTCGAAAGCCTGTGCGAACGCTATGACGAAATCGCCGCCTTACTTTCGGAGCCGGAAGTACAAGGCAACCAAAACAAGTTTCGCTCGCTGAGCCAGGAATACGCCCAAATCAACCCGCTGGTCGATTGCTACAAACGTTATCAACAAACCCTGGAATCGCTCGTTTCAGCAAAGGAAATGACCAATGACAGCGACCCGGAATTAAGGGAAATGGCGAAAGAAGAAGTCAGCGACGCCGAAAACCAGCTGGAAGCCATCGAACATGAACTGCAAGTGTTGTTGCTGCCCAAAGATCCCAACGATAACCGCAACATATTTATCGAAATTCGCGCCGGAACAGGCGGCGATGAAGCGGCGATTTTCTCCGGCGATCTTGCCCGCATGTATCAGCGTTATGCCGAGCGCAAGGGCTGGCAAACAGAAATGATCAGCGAAAGCCCCGGCGACCACGGCGGTTACAAAGAAGTCATCCTTCGTGTGACCGGCAAGGATGTTTATTCCCAGCTTAAATTTGAATCCGGCGCACACCGGGTGCAACGCGTGCCCGAAACCGAGTCGCAAGGCCGCATCCACACCTCGGCCTGCACCGTCGCGATCATGCCGGAAGTCGACGAAGTCGACGCCATCGACATCAACCCCGCAGACCTTAAAGTCGACACCTACCGCTCCTCGGGAGCCGGCGGGCAGCACATCAATAAAACGGAATCCGCAATACGCATTACCCATATTCCAACCGGCGTGGTCGTGGAATGCCAGGACGAGCGCTCGCAACACAAAAACCGCGCCAGAGCCATGTCCCTACTGGCCTCGCGCCTGCTCTCCGCCGAACAGGAAAAACACCATGCGGAACAATCGGCCACCCGGAAACTGCAAGTCGGCAGCGGCGACCGCTCCGAACGCATCCGCACCTACAACTATCCGCAGGGACGCTTAACCGATCACCGCATCAACCTGACCTTGTATAAACTGGATGACATCATGCAGGGCGGACTGGAGCAGGTTCTGCAACCCCTGATCAGCGAACATCAGGCCGAACTGCTGACCCAGCTGGGAGAAGACTAAGCTAAAATGCGCAGCATAAAATCCGAGCTAATGGAGGCCGCAGAGGCACTGGCATCTGTCTCCGACTCAGCCCTACTGGATGCGGAAATCCTACTGTGCCAAGCGCTTAATCAACCGCGCTCGCATCTTCGCGCATGGCCGGACAAGCTGTTACGGCCTGAACACTTAGCCGCATTCAGAGCGTTGCTTGAGCAACGCCAACAAGGCACACCCATCGCCTACATCACCGGCCAGCGGGAATTCTGGTCGCGGGATTTTCAGGTCAGTCCCGATGTATTGATTCCAAGACCCGACACCGAACTGCTGATCGAGCTCAGTCTGGATCTGATCCCGCCAGATGAACCGGTCAAGATCATCGATCTGGGCACGGGCTCCGGCATTATTGCCATCACTCTGGCCGCCGAACGTCCGCAGGCTCAGCTCAGCGCCACCGATTTTAGCTTGGCCGCATTACGCATCGCCCGGCTTAATGCCGACAAGCATCGTATCAGCAATATTGAGTTTTACCATAGCAACTGGTTTGCCGACATTCCCGCGACCCAATTCAAGTTGATTGTCAGCAACCCGCCTTATATTGCGGAAGATGACAGCCGCCTGCAACAAGGCGATGTCCGGTTTGAGCCGCAAACAGCGCTATCTGCCCCGGAACAAGGACTTGCCGATATTAGAATTATTGCCGAAACCGCACGCAGCTATCTGGAACCTGGCGGACACCTGCTGATTGAACATGGCTACAACCAGCAACAACAAGCTCAAGCCCTGCTTAAGGATTTACATTATGATAAGGTACGAACTTATAAAGATTTATCCGGGCAGCCCCGGGTGACTTACGGACAATGGAACCCTTGAATATTATGAGCCAAGAACACATCCGAATTCCCCGCAAAATAACCAACCAGCTGCTGCATCTTGCGCAAATCTCGCCGGAGCTTGAAGTCTGCGGACTGATCGGCAGTAAAAACGGCCTGCCGACCAGCTGTTATCCGGTTAAAAATACTGCTGAACAACCGCAACAGAGATTCCAGCTTGACCCCGCCCAGCAAATTTCAGCGATGGCCAAAATGCGCGACCAGGGCGAACAGCTATTTGCAATCTACCATTCTCACCCGACCGCACCGGCAACGCCCTCAATCACCGATTTAGAGCTGGCGTCCTACCCCGAAGCGCTTTACCTGATCATTTCACTCAATACCAAAGGCGTTTTAGAGATGCGCGGCTTTAAAATAGCCGATAAATCGGCCCAGGAAATAATGTTATCCCTAAGCGAGGATTGATTAGCTTCCAGCAATCAAGCACCTGCCTGAATGCCACCCGCTTGAAATATCCTGTCGAATGAAATACCTCACAAAGTTGAACCGAGTCGCTATAAGGAAGATGGCAGCAATTTTTATATGGCAAGACTTGCAACTATAAGAAAATATAAACATTAACCGGTTTTTAGGTTTATTGACAATGGCACGGCGAGCTGATACTTTGCCTTGCTGGCACTCGTCTCAATGGAGTGCTAAATATGGTCGCAGGGGTTGGTGTGAGTAATACGCAGTTTTTAAATGAACGGTCGCTACAGCTGTTAAAAACGCTGGTCGAACGTTATATCAGTGATGGTCAGCCGGTAGGGTCACGGGCTTTATCAAAAGATTCGGATTTAAACTTAAGTCCGGCAACTATTCGCAATGTGATGGCCGACCTGGAAGATCTGGGCCTGGTGCATTCGCCGCATACGTCGGCGGGACGGGTGCCTACGGTCAGCGGTTACCGCTTGTTTGTCGACACTTTGTTAACGGTTAAGCCGCTGGAATCGAAAGATTTAACACGGTTGCATCAAGGCTTGGCGGTAAGCGAAGACACCGGCGACGTAATCGGCGTAGCCTCGCGCCTGCTGTCAGAATTAACCCAGATGGCCGGCGTGGTAACTCTGCCCAAAAGAGATCTGGTCTGTCTGCGACATATCGAATTCCTGTCTTTATCTCATACCCGCGTGTTGGTCATTTTTGTTACCAATGAGCAGGAAGTCCATAACAAAATCATCCACACCTCCAAAGTTTTCAGCCCCGCCGAACTACAGCAGGCAGCCAACTATTTGAATTCGATTTATTCCGGTCGCAGCCTGGATGCGGTGCGCAAAGCCGTCCTGAAAGAATTGCAGGAAGATCAGGAACGCATGCACCAAGGCATGCTGGATGCGGTAAAAATGGCGCAACTGGCGTTCGATCAGGACAATAAAAAAGACGATTTCGTGCTGACCGGCGAAACCAATTTGATGGGTTTTTCCGAGTTGTCGGACATGGAGCGCTTAAAAAACCTGTTTGAAGCGTTCAGCCAAAAACAAGGCGTCATCCATTTGCTGGATCAATGCATGAAAGCCGACGGCGTGCAGATTTTTATCGGCGAAGAATCCGGTTACCGGGCTTTCGATCATTGCAGCCTGGTGACCTCATCGTATTCGGTCAGCGACGAAGTGGTCGGCGTACTGGGCGTCATCGGGCCGACCCGCATGGCCTACGAGAAAATCATCCCTTTTGTCGATGTGACGGCAAAATTATTGGGCGCCGCCTTGAATCCAAAATCAACGACCCCACTATAAATAACGACTTTTTTTGTGCCGTCGGGCATGGATATTAATTTTAAATATTATGGAGCTATGAATAATGAGTACTGATCAGGAAGCGCCTGAATCTCAGGTTAAAACTGAAAGCGAAACGGTTGTAGAACCGCCGCATACCGAATTAGCCGAGCACGAGATGACGCTTGAGGAGCTACAACAGGCATTAGCCCAAGCTGAGCAAAAAGCGCAGGAAAACTGGGACAAAGCGGTTCGCGCACAAGCGGAAATGGAGAACCTGAAACGGAGAACGCAAAAGGATCTGGAAGATGCGCACAAATTCGCGTTAACAAGCTTCGCGAAAGAACTATTGCCGGTATTAGACAGCTTGGTGTTGGGCTTGCAGGCTGCAACAGGCGATAGCGAAGACGTGAAAAAATTTCGTGAAGGCAGCGAATTAACGATTAAACAGTTCGAGTCAGCCTTTGCAAAATTCAAAATCGAAACGATTGATCCGATCGGCCAGCAGTTTAATGCCGAACAGCACCAGGCCATGGCTATGCAGGCCGTAGAAGGCGCCGAACCGAATACGGTGGTTAACGTTTTCCAAAAAGGTTACATGTTGAACGGGCGTTTGCTCCGTCCCGCGATGGTTTTGGTTGCCAAAGCGGTCGAAAAAAAACCGACAGATATTCCTAGTATCGATGAACAGGCTTGAAATCAAATAAAGCAGCCTCATATTTGTAACAACTTTTTACTTTTTTAAATATATTCAAGTCTGGAGAACTCAATGGCTAAAATAATAGGCATAGATTTAGGAACAACGAACTCGTGCGTTGCGGTATTGGAAAATGGCGTCGCAAGAGTGATTGAAAACAGTGAAGGAGCGCGCACTACGCCTTCCATTATCGCTTTTACCAGCGACGATGAAGTATTGGTCGGACAGTCGGCAAAACGCCAAGCCGTTACCAATCCAAAAAATACCGTATTTGCGATCAAACGCTTGATCGGTCGTCGCTTTAAAGACGATGTCGTACAAAAAGACATCAAAATGGTGCCTTATAAAATCGTCGAAGCTGAAAACGGCGATGCGTGGGTTGAGGTTCACGGCAAAAAAATGGCCGCTCCCGAGGTTTCCGCGCGCGTTTTGATGAAGTTGAAAAAAGACGCTGAAGCCTATTTGGGCGAAGAAGTCACCGAAGCGGTCATCACCGTGCCGGCCTATTTTAACGACTCGCAACGTCAGGCGACTAAAGACGCTGGTCGTATTGCCGGTCTTGAAGTCAAACGTATTATTAACGAACCGACTGCGTCTGCATTGGCTTTTGGAATGGATAAGCCTAAAGGCGACACCAAAATTGCGGTGTACGACTTAGGCGGCGGTACGTTCGATATTTCTATCATTGAAATCGCCGAGATTGAAGGCGAGCACCAATTCGAAGTGTTATCGACCAACGGCGACACATTCCTGGGCGGTGAAGATTTCGACTCAAGAATCATTGAATTTTTAGCCTCAGAATTTAAAAAGGAAAGCGGCGTTGACGTGCATAACGATCCGTTGGCCCTGCAACGTTTGAAAGAAGCGGCGGAAAAAGCCAAGATTGAATTGTCTTCAAGCCAGCAAACCGATGTGAATCTGCCTTACATTACTGCTGATGCATCGGGCCCTAAGCATTTAAATGTCAAATTGACTCGCGCCAAACTGGAATCCTTGGTTGAAGAGCTGATTAACCGTACTAAAGGCCCATGCGAAATGGCGCTGAAAGACGCAAAGTTATCGGCATCGGACATTAATGACGTGATTTTGGTCGGCGGTCAAACCCGTATGCCGAAAGTGCAGGAAATGGTTAAAAGCATTTTCGGTAAAGAACCGCGCAAAGATGTTAACCCCGATGAAGCGGTAGCTTTGGGTGCGGCGATCCAGGCCGGCGTTCTGGGCGGCGAAGTTAAGGACGTGTTGTTGCTGGACGTTATTCCATTGTCTCTGGGTATCGAGACGATGGGCGGCGTCATGACCAAGCTGATCGAGAAAAACACCACGATCCCGACTAATGCATCGCAGGTTTTCTCTACAGCGGATGACAATCAAACGGCCGTAACTGTTCATGTCTTGCAAGGCGAGCGCGAAGTCGCATCGGCGAATAAATCGCTGGGACGTTTTGACCTGTCCGACATTCCGCCTGCACCACGCGGCGTTCCGCAAATTGAAGTTGCATTCGACATCGATGCCAACGGTATTTTGAATGTATCAGCCAAAGACAAGGCGACCGGCAAAAAACAATCGATCGTCATCAAAGCATCCAGCGGTTTATCGGATGATGAAGTTGAACGCATGATTAAGGATGCCGAAGCGCACGCTGACGAAGACCGTAAGCTGACGCAATTGGTAGCTGCGCGTAACCATGCGGACGGCATGATTCATGCGACTGAAAAATCGCTGAAAGAACTGGGCGACCAGGTAAGCGCTGATGAAAAAACCAGCATCGAGCATGCGATTGAAGAATTGAAGGCGGCAGTTAAAGGCGACGATAAAGCGGAAATTGAAGCCAAGACGAATGCCTTAACCGAGTTGTCAGGCAAACTGGCTGAACGCGTTTACGCGCAAAAATCGGCGTCTGAAGGTGAAGCGTCAGGCGCTCACGCTTCGTCGGACCATGCAGCGGCGGATGATGGCGTTGTCGATGCCGAGTTCGAAGAAGTTAAAGACGACGACAAAAAGTAAATGCGGGCTGGGGCGTAACCTTATTCCCCATAAGCATTAACTTAAGGCAAAACCACGAAGAACACGAAGCTCGCGAAGAAAAAAACTTCGTGTCCCTTCGTGTTCTTTTTGCGGTTTAGTAACCAGTCTCTTATCCCCTTCACGGGTATCCCGGACAAAATCAGACGATGACAATCATCAATCCAACAATAGAATATTGAACCATGGCAAAAGAAGATTTTTACAAGCTTCTCGGTGTAGACAGAAACGCCAGTGATGCAGAGATTAAGAAAAGCTATCGCAGCAAGGCGATGAAGTTTCATCCTGACCGGAATAAAGACAATCCGGTAGAAGCCGAAGCCAAGTTTAAGCTGATTAAAGAGGCTTATGAAGTTTTATCCGATCCTAAAAAACGTTCTGCCTACGACCAGTTCGGCCATGCTGGCGTCGATGCCTCAATGGGCGGCGGGCGTGGAGCAGGCGGTTTTGGCGGGTTCGGCGCAGGCGAAAGTTTCAGCGATATTTTCGGCGATATTTTCGGCGGCGGACGGCAGCAGCGTAGCAACGTGCAGCGAGGCTCAGACCTGCGTTACAACCTGGAATTAACGCTCGAAGAAGCCGTATTCGGCACCGATGCCAAAATCCGCGTGCCGGTGCTAGTTACCTGCGGCGAGTGTAGCGGTTCCGGCGCTAAAAAAGGTTCCAGCCCAGTTATTTGTTCGACTTGCCACGGTCACGGCCAAGTCAGGATGCAGCAGGGTTTCTTCTCGGTTCAGCAAACCTGTCCAACCTGCCGCGGTTCCGGCAAACAAATAAAAGATCCTTGCGGCGTGTGTTACGGCCAGGGTCGAGTCCAGGAAAATAAAACCCTGTCCGCAAAAATCCCCGCAGGCGTCGATACCGGCGACCGCATACGTTTGGCCGGAGAAGGCGAAGCTGGCGAGCACGGCGGACCGGCAGGCGATCTTTATGTTCAGGTCCAGGTAAAAGATCATGAGATTTTTACCCGCGACGGCGCGAACTTATATTGCGAAGTGCCGATCAGCTTTCCTACCGCCTGCTTGGGCGGCGAGTTGGAAGTGCCGACCTTGAACGGCAAAGTGCTGCTGAAAATCCCTGCCGAAACGCAAACCGGCAAATTGTTCAGGCTGCGAGGCAAAGGCGTCAAGCCGGTCAGAGGCGGCCCGGTCGGCGATTTGCTATGCAAGGTACAGGTCGAAACGCCGGTGCATCTGACCAAAGAACAAAAAGCATTGGTTCAGCAGCTCAGCGAATCCCTATCCGGCGGCGGCAAACATCACAGCCCGCAAGAGTCCTCATGGACCGACGGCGTAAAAAGCTTTTTCGATAAATTAACAGGATAAGTCATGATGCGTATTGCTGTAGTAGGTGCCTCCGGCCGCATGGGCCTTTGTCTGATCAAGGCCGCGGCGCTGGCTAAAAATGCCGAATTGTCCGTCGCCGTGTCCCGTCCCGAGAGTCTCGCCATAGGCCGGGACGCGGGCGAGCTGGCAGGCATCAGCGTGGTCGGCGTTAAAGTCGTCGATAACTTGGCGTCCGTAGTCGACCAGTTCGACGTGTTGATCGATTTCACTCGCCCCGATGCCTCAATGTCCTTTATCGAGACTTGTCGGCAGGCCGGGAAAAAGCTGGTCATCGGCACCACCGGTTACAGCGATGCGCAAAAGGCCCAGATCAGTGAGGCGGCTAAAGACGTGGCGATAGTGATGGCACCCAACATGAGCGTCGGCGTCAACCTGTCACTTAAATTGCTTGAAATGACCGCCAAAGTCATGGGCGATTACACCGACATTGAAGTGATCGAAGCCCATCACCGGCATAAAGTCGATGCGCCATCCGGCACCGCATTGCGCATGGGCGAAGTGATAGCCGATGCGTTGGGCCGTGATTTAAAAGACTGCGCGATTTACGGCAGGGAAGGCAATACCGGCGAACGGGACAGAAAAACTATCGGTTTTTCAACCATTAGAGCCGGAGACATCGTCGGCGAA
>Ga0208789_1000552_pt1 | contig 33062 bp, 28 predicted proteins | sample Methanotroph_Enr_FD_187368 | JGI IMG/M metagenome (GOLD analysis project Ga0208789, IMG submission 187368) | Enriched soil microbial communities from Old Woman Creek wetland in Ohio, USA - Methanotroph_Enrichment_5 (SPAdes) (version 2) | ecosystem: Environmental > Terrestrial > Soil > Wetlands...
ATAAATGGACTTGGGTAATTGGCGCGAATACTTATGAAGCGAACGGCGTAAGCGCGACAATTGAACTGCCGGTTGGGGAGCACACTGTTCAATTGGTGGTATATAACGGGCTTATGGATTCGCAGCCGGATGATGTAAATATTACTGTCATCGAGGCTGTTGCAGCTAAGCTGAGAATCTCACCGCCTAACATCCATTGCCGAAAGGGGCAACCGGATATACAGGCTTGCATGGAGCTGCCGTACGGTGTGGATAAAAATGCCGTGGATTTGAATGAGCCATTGGTTCTTTGGCCCGGCGGAATTGAGGCGACAACGCAGAAGATTTCGTCAGGCAAGATACTCGCGAGCTTTGATAAGGCCGAAATTGAAGCCAATATATTAACAAATGGGCCTGTCGAGATAATTATTGAGGGAAAACTAAAGTCTGGCCAATATTTCTACGGCACAGATACAGTGAGGATAAACCACTGATTGTAGTTTTAATTAGAAATGCCCTTACAGAGTGCGCTGGTTTTGGTTCGCAAGTAGTGTGAAAGTTCGAAAAGTGAGAAAGGTGCCAAAAGTGTTTTGGTGCGCCGACATTTATCATTTCGGGGTATGCGCAAACAAGCGGCGGGACAGGTATTGCCGGTGTAAATGTTACAGGAGATAACGGCGCAATTGCATTTTGGAATCGCTGCGCGATGCTGATTGTTGGCTGGATCCCCGCCTGCGCGAGGATGACAGGGGATCGCGGCGCGAGGTTTATTATTGAAAAGCAAATTATTAACAAGGTAGATCGCTTGGCGATCGTTTTTTTAATGATCCCTCGCGTCGCATCAGCACAGCTGATGGCTTTGGCTTCGGAATGACGAGGTCGGTGGGGATTCATGGGTGGGAATAGGGATAGTGTATAGGCTCGTGCTGAAGGCTACGAACTAATAATGAGGAAGAGGATTTTTATAAATGGGGAGTGGAGGTGCTGGTTTTCCCATAGCTTGCGAGGATTTTGCGCGAAAGTTCATAAAGTATTGCGCCAAATAGAGTTCGCGTTCATAATAGTCCTGACAATTTGCAAAAAGTTAGGAGATGATTATGGAACGCGAACTGTGGAAACGAGTGTATCAAATGGTAATTGATATCGCAAATGGAAGTTCAATCAAACGCGCGGTATTTGATGATGCGCAGATCGTGCTTGTTTATTTGTGGGCGGTATTACATGACCGGCCGGTAATCTGGGCCTGCCAAAAGAGTAATTGGCCCATTTACGATTGGCGTAAACAATTGCCTACGCCTTCAACCATGTCCAGGAGAATGCGAACAACCGGTTTTCAAAATTTGTTGCGTGCCGTAGAACATTCCTTCACATCTAACATGCCAACCCATTTATGCAGGTGGATCGACGCCAAACCTTTGCCCATCGGTGCAAGTAGTGGAGATAAGCAAGCAGGTTATGGTTATGCAGCCGGAACCAAAGCAAAAGGATATAAGCTATATGCCATTGCTGACGCCTATAAAGGCTTTATAAGCTGGTGTGTGCATCCCATGCAGTGCAATGAAACACGTATAGCTTTGGAACTGTTACCGAACTTGGACCACCCCGGCTACCTTGTAGGTGATTCAGTATACGATAGCAATAACATCTATGATCTTGCAGCAACAAAAGGGATTCAATTGATTGCAAATAAACGCAAGCGTGGATCAGGTCTAGGTCATTATAAGCATAGTGAGCATAGGCTTCGTGGAAAAGAACTACTTACAAGATCATTCGGTACGGACCTACTGGAAAAACGTGACCAGATCGAGAGAATGTTCGGCCAGTTAACCACTTTTGCGTGTGGCCTCAAACCATTGCCGAACTGGGTTAGAACAAAATATAGAGTTGAAAATTGGGTCCGTGGTAAGATGATTTTCTTCAATGTTTGGAGAACCTATGTTTCACCAAATAAAATTTGATGCAAAATCCTCTTGCGCTATGGGCTACTCCCTTTCGCCACGTCCGTGGCTTTTACAAGCGGAAGAGACCCCGCGCTACCGCTTGGGGCTCGGATGTGGAACAGATACACAGATATTGCCACGGATTGACACGGATTTTGGGAAGAGATTTCACGGATTTAAAATGTGCAAAGATTTCGAGGTAGGCCGCTGTGCGGCCAGTATTCTGTGGATTCCTCGCGTCGCACGAGCACAGCTCGTGACTTTGGCTTCGGAATGACGGGGTCGGTGGGGATTCATGGGTGGGAATAGGGATAGTGTATAGGCTCGTGCTGAAGGCTACGAGCTAATAATGAGGAAGAGGATTTTAAAAATGGGAGTGGGGGTTAGGATTAGGAATAGGGATAGCGGATAGGAATAGTTATAAGGGCTACTCCCTTTCGCCACGTCCGTGGCTTTGCAAGCGGAGGAGACCCCGCGCTACCGCTTGGGGCTCGGATAGCAGACTGGATGCCTGCCTGCGTGAGGATGGCAAGTCAGTAAAATTTAAAAATGAAAAATTTATAGTTAAAAATTGTGGAGTCGCTGCGCGACGCTATTTATTACTGGATCCCCGTCCCCGCCTACGCGAGGATGACAGTGTCGCTACTGGGCGGTGAGGGTTGTATCGAGCAAGAAGCTTCGTTACCCAGACATGACCACATAATGTTGATCTTGTAAGGAGGTACTTGCAAGATTACTCCGTAAGCAATTTAAGGCGGAGCAAATTCAGGGCGGTCTGGGCTGTTCTCAATCGCATGAAGTCCCTGGTGTGGGGGAAGATAAACTTTTCTGTACTGACGCCATCCTTTGAAGCAATACTTATATACACAAGTCCCTGGGGCTTTTGCTGGGAAGAACCTTGCGGGCCGGCGATGCCGGTTACGGATATGGCGAAATCTGCCCCGCTTGCTGCCCTTGCCCCGACTGCCATTTCGGCGGCGGTTTGCTCGCTGACAGCTCCAAAACGTTCGATTGTGGCTGGACTGACTCCGATCTGGGTAATTTTGGCCTGGTTGGCGTAGGTTACCCAGCCATAGGTGAAATATCGGCTTGAGCCGGGGATGTCGGTGACGAGTTTGGCGACGAGGCCTCCGGTGCAGGATTCGGCAAGGGCAAGTGTTTTGCCGGAGCTTACAAGAAGCTGGCCGACGACTTCGGCTATGGTCTGTTCGCCGATGCCGAATACCATTTTGCCTAGAATGCGGCGGATGGCGTCTTCTTCTTTTTGGGCCATTTCTTTGGCTGCTTCGGCGGTCTGGGCTGAGGCTATTATATGAAGGCTGATGACGCCATAGTGGACGGTGATATTGACGAGAGGGTTGCGGCCGCGGTCCAGGATCGAGCCGAGTTTTTCGGCGATATGGGATTCGCCCATGCCGAAGCATTTAAGTTTGCGAAATTCAATTACCTGGCCGGAGGTCATTGCCGTGATGCGGGGGAAGGTGTCGCCTTCGAACATGGTTTTCATTTCGCTGGGCACGCCGGGGAATACGGCGATGGTTTTGTATGCATCGGAGTACCAGATGCCAGGGGCGGTGCCGACGGGATTATGGATTGGTTCGCAGCCGGTGGGGATACAAGCCTGAATTTTATTCATTTCGGGCATCGGGATCGCGCGGCCGGTAAACATTTCCGAAATTTCGGTCAGGAGTTCGGGTTTAAGCTCGAGTTCGACGTCGAGATATTTTGCAAGTCCCTGGCGGGTTAGGTCATCTGCTGTGGGGCCAAGGCCGCCCGTTACTATTATTATTGAGGCAACCTGGGCAGCCTGGGTGATGGTTGAGGCGATCTCGTCGATATCATCCGGCACTTGGAATATCTTGGCAGTGGGTATGCCGGCCGCAAAAAGGCGTGAACTGAGGTAGGCGGCGTTTGTGTCGACTATTTGGCCTGTGATAATTTCGTTACCGATGCTAATGATGGCGGCTTTTTTCATGTTCACATCTCAATAACTGCTTTGATAACGCCATCTGCGTAGGCGGCGACGAGTTCGAAGGCTTCCTGAGTTTTTTCAATTGGGAAATGGTGGGTTAGCATGAAATCGAGGTTTATGGCTTTGGAAGCGAACATTTCGATTGCAGGCTTGACGCAACCGTTTTGGCGGCGGATGTTGATTATGGTAAGTTCCTTGCGTCTGGCCTTATCTATGGCAAATGAGAGGCGGTCAAATTCGGGGATGCCGATGAGGATTAGTTTGCCGCCTGGTTTTAGGAGTTCGATGGCCTGGTCGACTGTTTCCTGCTGGCCGGCGCATTCGAAAACTGCATCCATGCCGGCGGGCTGGATTTTGAGGATATCTGAAATAATGTCGTGGGTATCGGGGCTGGCGGCATAAATGGCACCGGTTTTGAGGGCGGCCGCGATACGGGAATCAATTTTGTCGGATGCGTAAATTTGGGTTAGGCCGAGGTATTTTGCGGAGGCGATAGAGCTTAGGCCGATTGGGCCTGAGCCAAGGACGGCTATGCTTGAATCGGGGCGGGGCTGTGATTGCTTTAACGCGTAATATCCGATTGAGAGGGGTTCTGAAAGCATTGCCTGCTCAAGAGTTACGTTATCGGGGATCGGGAAGACCGAAGATGCGGGCATCACGATGTATTCGCAGAGACAGCCGGGGGCTTGGCCTGGGCAACCGAGGAATTTGAGGTTGCGGCAGGTGTTTTCGCGGTTTTTGAGGCATTGGTCGCAGGTGAAGCAGGGGGTGGCGGGGTCGATTGCGACGCGGGTGCCTGGGGGGAGATTTTGGACGGCTGGGCCGGTTTTCACAACTGTGGCGGAGAATTCGTGGCCTACTGTGAAGGGGTATTGGACGACCTGGGAGCCGATTCGGCCGGTGGTGTAATAGTGAACGTCCGAGCCGCAAATGCCTATGCACGCTACCTTTAGGAGAACATCACTGGGGGCGGTGATGGTGGGCATGGGGCGATCAACGAGGGCGAGAGTTCGTAATTTTGTTAGTTCTATAGTTTTCATAGTGACAAAAGAATAGCAGATAAACGGGTTCAGCGGAATAGTTTTGTTGGTTCAAAAAGTGATTTTCGAGGGTGGTCAGACGGTGGTCAGAGGGTAGTCTGACGGTAATCAGAGGTTACTTAGAGAGCGATCCGAGGGGTTATCAATGGGGGGTTGAGGGGCGCTAATTTATCTTTAGATATTCCCAAAAACGGGCTGCTAATTATAATGTTTTCTTTTTTGGGCGGCGTGAGTATGAGTTTCTGGATCGTGATGAGTCTTGCGGCTATGGCTGCCAATGCGGGCAAGGTGCTTACCATTCGTCGGTTTTGCGGCGGGGTGGATTCGACACTGCTTGTGCTTTGCTCAAGGGCGCTGTCGGCTGTTGTGCTTTTGCCAATTCTGATATTGACTGGCAATTCTATTCCTCTTTCGCCGGTGTTCTGGGGAGTTGTGGCGATTACGGCGATCATCACGGCAGTGGCAAGCGTGCTGCTGACTGAGGCGATAAAAAAAGGCACTATGGCGGCAGTTATGCCGGCGCAGGCGACGGTGCCTATTTTTATGCTGGTTTTTCTTGTTGTCTGTTTTGGGGAGCATCCAAGTGCGCGTTCAATTTTCTGGACGGTTGCGGCGGTGGGGTGTTTGGGGGCGACGCTTTATTTTTCATCGCCTGCTAAAACGCATTCAAAGACAACTGTGTTTACAGGTTTTTCAATTTTCGCGGCTGTACTTTTCGGGATCGGGACCGTGCTCGATCGAACAGCAATTACAGCAGCGGCAGGGGGGGCACTTGCTTATTCGGCATGCTGGAATTTTACAAGCGCGGTAATACTCGGAGCGCAGTGCTGGCGGAAGAGAATCAATTGGCATGTCTCGAAAAAGGATGTTGCGGCGGTGCTGGTTTTTTCGCTGCTTGCGCTTGGGGCGTTTTTCTGCCAGCAGTATGCGGTGCAATTATCGGCTTTGCTTGCGGGGGGTGTAGTGAATGTGAAAACGATAGTTATGCTGCATCTGCCGATAGTGGTGGCGGCGAATTACCTCATTTTTTCCGAGAAGTGCTCTAAGCGGCTGCTGTTTTTTGGGTTTTTGACGATTGTTTGCGGAATTGCGTTGATAAATAGTGCTTAGTGCTTAGTGCTTAGTGCTTAGTGCTTAGTGCAAAGTGCAAGAGCAGCGTTGAGCGTTTAGAGTTCAGGGTTCAGGAAAAACAACAGGAGCAGAAGTGCCTAAGGGCCAAAAGGCCTAAGTGCAAATAGTGCAAGAGTGCAAAGTTTTCGGGTAGGAGCTATTTGCAGTTTGCAACTTTATTGGTAACTTGCAGTTGTTTCATTTTAGAATATTTTTCGGGGGTCAGGACGATCAGCCATTTTTGCCAGGAAAGTTTTTCTTTGGTGAACTCGATGCCGGCTTGTGACATCATAGAGCATGCCGTGTCGGCTGTTTCGGGCTTACTGGCCAAAACAAGCATTGTTTCATTTTCGTCTTCTTTGATATTATCCGATATCTCATCGAATAAATTTTCTGTTTTCATGTAAGTCGGATAAGGGTCTTGCTTAAGTGTGAGATGCTCAACTATTGCCGGGGCTGCGTAAAATATCAATCCATCCGCTCGCCGGTTTATTGTACAAATCTCATAATCATTGTTTGGCACATGCCTTGATATTTCCTGCCACAACGCTCGAGAATCTTTTTCTGTAGGATAGATCGCAAAAACATATTTTATCACAACCAGGAACAAGCACCAGATAAGAACAAATCGTATGGAATTAAGCAGGGCTGGTTTAGTTCCGGCGTTTAAAATAAGCTTGTCAAGTCTGTCGGACCAAAGTTTTGCGCATGCAATCGCGACGGGTGCCAGGAGCGGCAGAGCGTATAACGGCAATTTGGAACTTGCCAAACACAAAATAAATAAAGGAATCACAAACCAACTTACAATGAACAGCTTTTGATTGTTACTCACAACACTGAGCCAAAATTCTTTTTTTATGCATCGGGTCAGCATGCTTGAGGCAGGTTTTTGAAGCCATAAGATACACCATGGAAAAGTACCAGCGGTGAGGATCAGTAGGTAAATATATGAACTTAGCAGGCCGGGATTTCGTTTATACTTGCTTGTGACCAATCTTCCCCATACCTGGTTATCCCAGAAATATGAAAAGCCACCGTTTAATTTAGCTCCGACCCAGATGTACCAGCCTAAACCAATGCAAATAAATAATATAATGCTGATGATGATGCATCTATCAAATATAAACGCTTTCAATTGCCTGGTGATCGCCAGAAAACCAATCATGCCGGCAAAAGGAATGAAAATGGCGGGTCCTTTGGTCAGAAAGCCTAAACCAAGGGCACAAAAAAGTGTTATTTTCCAGAGTGAGGCTGAAGGTTTATCAGCGGTAATACTTTTCCAGAATGCCAGTGCGCAAATCGCCGTGAACAATGCCAGGGGTGTATCGGGGGTGACAATGTTTGCAGCGATAAATGGCGTAACCATCGTGGCATAAACAAGTGTCCCCAATACCAACATCCGCCTGTTGCCGAAAATGCTTGATGCAAGCAGGCCGACCGTTAATGATGTGACGAGATAAGACAGGCCGTGAAAAAATCTGACCGCAAATTCATTGTGGCCTATAATTTTAACAGCCGAGATCATTGCCCAATATATTAAAGGAGGCTTATCAAGAAAGATCTCATCCTCTCCCAGGTATGGAACCAGAACACTTTGCTTATTGAGCATGGTCATTGCGGTGCCAACGTAATATCCTTCGTCGGGCTGCCAGAGACCTCTTCGGCCCTGAAATAGAAATGCCAAAATCAGAAGTAGAACGACAACAGAACAACCCAGGATAATTTTATTTTTATTGGTGAGCGGCAAATTTGTCAAAAACACACCTATTAACGTCAGATTAGAGGCTTATTACTCATTAAACTGGCGGTTAAGTATATTCGCAGTTCGTCGTATCGCCAATAGTTAAATTCCACAAAAGCACTAAACTCGAATTCCGAAACAAATTTCAAATCGCAAAAAACAAATTACAAACAAATTCAAAAAGAAGAAAATTTGGAAAATTAAAAACAGACTGGATTTCCACCTTTTCGCGGGATGACAAATCACTCATTTTGCACTGAGTAATCATGGTGGGCATGCTCGCGCTGAAGACTGCGATCGAATAATAAGGCAGAGGATTGTTTGGACGAAAATATAAAAGAGTGGCCACAATCCCATAGCTGCGCTGTCGTTTGCTATGGCTACTCCCTATGGCCGCATCCGCGGCTGGGAAATCAGGAAGAGACACTCCCGGCAAATTAGCGGTAAGTATTGCAGGGGTCCTAAACAACGATTGCCATCGTGGGCTGGTACATCAGTTTCAGAGCGACAGATGATGGGAACAAAGCATTGGGCAGGTTGAGCGGGTAAGGAGATAGTACTACGCATTGCGGGTTGCGGATTAGTGCATTTACATACGGCTCAATGGTGGCCGCCGGAGTGATGGCCGCCATGGTAGCTGTAATGGCCGTAATGGCCGTCGTACCAGACGCCGGAAAAACCAAAGGAAACACTGGTGTAAACTGGATATGGATCAACATAAACGGGTGCGGGGGCGTAGACCACGGGTGCGGGCGTACAAGCTACATACGATGGGGGGACTGTGATAGTTCTGCCCTGCTGGGCTTGATAAGAAATCACCATTGATTCGGTCCACAACTGGGCCTGGAGCGAGCCGGACAACGTCGAAACGAGCAGTACCAATATTGCGTATTTCATTGTTTAGTCCTACTAATTGCGTTTCTAATACATTATTTGTACCACTTCGGCGGAGCAAATCAAGAGAATAGTGATGCTGGCGGGTGAAGGGATTTGATGGAAAATCCGAAGCACTAAATGCGAAATCCGAAACACTAAATGCGAAATCCGAAACAGATGAAACTGTTGCGGGTTACGCGTTACGAGTTGCGGGTTAAAGAAAAGAGCGTAGTGCCCAATGCGAACGGTGCAAACTCATACGTTCGAGAATCCAATATTTGCAAATAAAATTCTTTGAGGAAAAAAGAATGACAAAAAGGCTAAAAATGGAGGTAAATTATTGCAGGGGTTTGAGGGGGGTTGTCGAATTTATAGTATAGAAAAGGCAAGAGGCAACAGGCAAGAGTGCCTGGATGCACCGATTTGGTAACGATTAGGCGTTTCGCAGCGGGAAATGCATTGCAAACGTGGTTGTCATTGATAAAATGGGGAAGATTTTGGCCCATTAAAAAGTGAATCTGGTGAGAAATTGCCGGAACAGTCGGCCGAAATGCTTCATAATGGATAAAATAGTGAGCTAAATGGAGTTAGGCATCAAATATGAGCAAGCCAATAGTGGAGGCGGGTCCGGTCGCTGATCCAATGGTGCGAAACGGGGCCGACGGCTTCAAGATGGATTTCAAAGGTAAAAAAATACACTTCATAGGCGCAGGCGGTATCGGGACAAGCGGTCTTGCCAAGCTTTTGATGAAACATGAGGCGATAATCAGCGGCTCGGACGCAAGCGACGGGGCGGTGATAACGGAACTTAGGCAAAAAGGCGCGGGAATAAGTATCGGCCACCGGGCTGAGAATATAGTCGGCAAGGTGGACGCGGTAGTGATATCGGCGGCGGTGAAGGAAGATAATGCCGAGCTGGTGGCGGCCCGCAAGCAGGGATTCAAGGTATTCAAGTATGCCCAGATGCTGGGGCAAGTAATGAGCTGTTACAGCGGGATAGCAGTATGCGGTACGCATGGCAAGAGCACGACGAGCGCGTGGCTGGCTTATGTTCTGCGGCAGGCGGGGGTGGACCCGAGTTTCATTATCGGTGCGGATATTCCGCAGCTTGGCGGATCAAGCGGGTCTGGTAACGGGCAATATTTTGTGGCTGAGGCGTGCGAATTCGACAGGAGCTTTTTAAATCTGCATCCGAAGGTGGGCGTTATACTCAACATCGAGGCTGACCACCTGGATTATTACAAAGATGAGGAAGAGATAGTCGAGGCATTTATAGACTTCTCGCATAATGTGGGCGAGGGCGGGTGCCTGGTGGTCAATGGCGAGGACCAAAATGTCGCGAAGGTGGCTGCATCGCTTAACCACGGACAAAGGCATGTGACATTTGGGCTCGATCCAAATTGCGATTATTACGCGACAGCTATTGAGAGCGTTGACGGATTGTACGCGTTCGACGTGTGGGCGTTTGGCAAGTGCATCGGCAGGACGCATATCGGTTTGCCGGGGATGCACAATGTTTATAACGGCCTGGCGGTGATAGCGGCTGCTTGCGAGGTGGGAGTCGAGGCGAGCGTTATACTTAATGTGCTTGGAGGCTTTAACGGCGTCGACAGGCGCATAATGCTTAAAGGGCAGGCGTGCGGGGTGATAGTGCTTGATGATTATGCCCATCATCCGACGGAAATACGGGCATCGCTTAAGGCCATACGGCAGAGGTATAATCCCGAGAGGCTGTGGTGCGTGTTCCAGCCGCACCAGTACAGCAGGACGCGGTTTTTGCTGGATGATTTCGCAGAAAGTTTTAAATTAGCCGATGTTACGCTTTTGCCTGATATATATTTTGTGCGTGACACGGAGGCCAATCGCAAGATGGTCAATGCGCAGGTGCTGGCGGAACAGATCAACTCGAACGGTTCGCGTGCGCAGTTTATAGCGACGATGGACGGGATAGTCGAGCATCTCAAGGCCAATTGCAAGAGCGGCGACGTAGTAGTTACGATGGGCGCGGGAGATATTTGGAAGGTTGCAGATGAGTATATTCAGTGGCTTGGAAAACATAGTTCGAACTGACGTAGAGCTTGCGAGCAAGACGTGGTATGGTCTTGGCGGCAAGGCGGACTATTTTATAACACCCGGGACGGTAAAAGAGTTAAAGACGGCAGTACAGCGGTGCAAAGAAAATAACATGCCGATGTATGTGCTGGGCTTTGGGTCTAACCTGCTGGTGAGCGATGAGGGTGTGCGCGGAGCGGTTATAAAGCTTGGCGGGGCGGAACTTGCCAACACGGAATTCGAAGGCGAATGGGTAACGGCATACGGCGGGGCGGATATAAGCAAGCTGGTGCTGGCGTGCGTTCGCAAGGGGCTTAGCGGGCTTGAAGGCGTTGCGGGCATACCTGGTTCCGTGGGCGGGGCTGTTAGGATGAATGCGGGCGGTGTGTTCGGTGATATTGGCGCGGTTGTGGAATCAGTGACGGTAATGGATAATGAGGGTACGGTTTACGAGCGTGAGAAGCCCGAACTGCAATTCGATTATCGCTGGACGAATATAACCGCCAAGTTCATAGTTGCGGCGAGAATGAAGCTTTCAGCGGGTGAGCCGGACGCGATACTCAAGCAGATCAAAGAGATTTGGATATATAAGAAGAACACACAGCCGCTGAATACGAAGAACGCGGGATGTGTATTCAAGAATCCGCGGGGCCTGTCGGCTGGTGCGCTGATTGACAGGGCGGGTCTTAAAGGTACGCAGGTGGGCGGGGCGCAGGTAAGCGAAAAGCACGCGAATTTTATAGTGGCTCATGATGGATGCAAAAGCGCGGATGTTTTGAAACTCATCAATACGGTTCGCCAGACGGTTAAAGAGCAGTTTGATGTTGAGCTTGAGCTGGAACTGGAGATATGGTAGGTTAAGAAATCCGAAGCACGAATTTCGAAATCCGAAACAAACGTGAAATTCTAAGCTCAAATAACCAAAACGAGAATCGCGTGTTTTGAGACAAAATAAATGATCAAAGAGAGTAAAAAAATAGCGGTGCTGATGGGCGGTATCGGCGAGGAAAGGCCGGTAAGTCTTAACAGCGGCAAGAGCGTTTGCGAGGCGATAAAGCAGGCAGGGTTCGACGTGGTTGGTGCGGATATCACGCCTGAGGATATGTCGATACTGGATGACAAGTCGATTGACGTTTACTTTCTCGCGCTGCACGGGAAGTTCGGCGAGGATGGTGAACTTCAGCAGATAATGGAAGACAAGGGGCTTGTTTATACAGGTTCGGGGCCTAAGGCCAGCGCGACGGCGTTTGATAAGGTTGCATCCAAGCGGGCGTTTGAAAGCGCGGGCGTGAAGACTGCGGCAATGATCGAAATAAATATCGCTACGGATTTTGGTACGCTTGCGGGGAATCTGCGGGCGATGGGTAAAAAGTGGGTAGTCAAGCCGGTGCGGCAGGGGTCGAGTGTTGGGGTGAGCATAATTGATGACGCTGAGACTGCGGCTCTGAAAGCTAAAGAATGTTTCGGACAGTTCGGCGACTGCATGGTTGAGGAATTCATACCGGGACGCGAGTTGACGGTTGGGATACTATGCGGGAGGGCGCTGCCGATAATCGAGATACGCGCCAAGGCCAAATTTTACGATTACCAGGCTAAATACATTGACGATTCTACGGAGTACCTGTTCGACACGATAACTGATCGCGGGACGATAGCGAAGATCAGCGAAGCGGCTGTTGCGTGTTTTAACTCAATGAGATGCAGGGATTTTTCGCGAGTGGATTTTATTTTGACAGACGACGGAACGGCTTATGCATTGGAGATAAACACGATCCCCGGGTTTACGAACCATTCATTGCTGCCCAAGGCGGCGGCGAAGATAGGGCTTTCGATGAGCGAGCTTTGCATGCGGATAATCGAGGCGGCGAGCAAAGGGCTTAGGTAAGAGGAGTCAGGAGACGGAAGACAGGAGTCAGAATAAAGAGCACCGATTTAAACGCAAGTCGCAATCGTGTATCATTCAATTCTTAAGGCAGTATGGCAAAAAAAACAAAAAATTCAAAAGGGTCGAGCAAGGGGTATTTCAGCTTTGACTGGGGCAAGAGCGGCGGGATTGATTATGTTGCGGTGCTGAAAGTATTCGCGATAGCGGTTGTGCTGGCAGGTGTCGGGGTGGGGTTTTATTTTGTGGAAGGGTTTGTCAAAGAGGCTCCGAATGTGGGGCATTATATAACGGGTCTGAAATTCGAAAGCCCAAAGTGGGTGGGGCAGGAATTGCTTGGTAAAATAAAGCTTGGGGCGACGGGAAATCAGAAGCAGATACTGATAAATGAGAGCCTGGCGGCTGAGACGGCGTTTAACCTGCAAAAGATCGCATGGATATACAATGTTCGCGTGGCGATAGATGGATCGACGATAGATGTGGGTTGTGAGTGGCGAAAACCTATAGCGTTGTTTCGGGCTGGGGATAAAGATGTTTTTATCGCGTCAGATCTGACCGTGCTGGATCATGTGGCGGGCCTGAGTTTGCCAATAGTGGAACTGCGCGGCATAGGGGTGGCGACGGCGCCGGCGGTGGGGCAGGTTTGGGAGAGGGATGATGTTGCGGCGGCAATAACATTGCTTGGACAGCTTGAAACCATGGATGAAATGCAGACTAAGGACAAGCCGCTGCTTTATCATATCGCGGCAGTGGATGTGGGGAATTTTGGCAATCGTAAGGCAAAGAACATGCCGCAAATTGTGCTTTTTGCCAAGGACGGTACGAATGTGAACTGGGGTGCGCCGCTGGGGCAGTCATCTAAATATTTCGAGGCGACGGATGAAGAGAAGCTTGCGATGCTTTACGATTATTACAAATCGCACGGAAGGCTAAGCGGGCTTGATGTTAAGTATATCGAATTGCGAAATCCGCAAAGCCATGTACCGACTCCGACGCTGAATTGATTTTACATGGCGAGTTTTCGGGAGAGGCGGGCGATCTTGACCCAGTATAGGCTTAGGCAAATGGCGGCGAGGAGGCTTGTTGCCAAGCTCAGGAATAGCAGGGGGAGCATAGAGGCGGCGGTGAAGACGGCCATCGCGAGGCCGATGTCGCGGCCGTAATCTTTGTCTGGTTGTATGCCGCGAGCGGTGTATTCCTTTTTCAATGACGATGCTATCGCGGAGACGGCATAGAAATTCCAGACAATATTAACTCCCGGAATGAGCAGGAGCCATATCTTTAAAGGGGTCATATCTCGATTCTCAGGGGCACATCGGGAAAGAGCCTTTGAAAGGGTGTTGCAGAAAAAAACGATGGGCAGCACGGCGGCGATGACCAAGGCTATGATTATCCACCAAAGGTAATCCTGTAAGAACTGAAAGAGCGTATCAAAAGGTAAATCCATATCAACTCCGGTCGCGCAGATCGCGATTGCGCAATTATTTTAATTTAAGCGGGATACCGGTCTGACGTGACTGCTGGATGAGGGCTTTTAATTCATCCATGGCAAGCTGGAGTTCCTTTGTGGCATCCGAGAGATTTTCGTAAAGGCTTGCGTCATAGATGAACTTGCCGGCGGAACCCTGTCCTTTATTTACATTCTGGAGCATGGTTTTAAATTCGGCCATGGTCTGGCTAAGTTCGTAGCTTGTGGTAACGAGAGCATCGGTGACCTTGCCGATATTGTTATTTGTATTGGAGACGGCATCAGTGCCGGATGTAGAAAGTTTTTCTATTTGCTTGAGTGTGGCGGTGGCTTGCTTTGTGGCATCGCTGAGGCCGGCAAGTGACTCGCGGATATTTTTCTGGTTATCCATATCGCCGATAATCTTATTGGCATTGAGAATAAGCGAGTTAAGTGAGGTGATGAGTGTTTCGACTTTGCGCTGGCTTTCTTCGGGAAAGAATTCACTTGTAACACCTGTGGAACCTTGGAGCCGTGCGCCGTTGAAGAGGTAAACGGATTCGGGCATGTTGGGGTCCAAACGCTTTTTGGGTGTGTTTGGTTCATAATCCAATTCGATATAACTTGAGCCCAGTCCGCGTTTCATGAGCTTTACATTTACGTTGGATGGGATGTTGTTAAAACGCTTGTCGATGGCGATAACTACAATGGTCTGATGATAGTTCTGGCCAGTTTTGAGATCAGGCATGACACGGGGCGGTTCTACAGCGATCACGGAGCCGACCTGATAGCCTGCGAGCCTAACTGGGGTGTTCTGCTCGACGCCGGGGGCTTCGGGGAACTGGGCGTATATTTCGTAAGAGCGGATCTCACTGACTGCCGTGGGCAGGTCGCCGAATTTGAAAACAAGCCAGCCCAGGGCACAGGCTCCGAAAATGACAAAAATACCGACTATGAGATTCCGCCTTCGTTGAATTGTATCGTAATCGCTCAAGGGAGAGTTCCTTTCCGTGATCTTTCCTGATCTATAAACAATTCGCGGATCGCCCTGAGGGGATACCCGCTTGCATTTAACTTTTTTATAAGCTTTATCTTTTCGATAGCTTTTGCGTCAAAGAGCCTTCTTCCGGTTGTGGTAACCTCAGTCGGTTGCAACAGTCCAACCATGATATAGTATTGCAGGGTCTGTGTCGAGACACCTGCTGATTTTGATGCCGAGCCAATTTGTAACAAATCTATCGACATTATTTTGTCACCGGGTCATAGCCGCCTTTTGAGAACGGGTTACAACGCAATATCCGCCACAGGGCCAGCAGGGTTCCTTTTATTGGCCCGAAGGTGTTTATCGCATCGATAGCGTAGTTTGAGCAGCTTGGGACGAACCTGCATCTGCCTCCCAACAGAGGCGAAAGGCAGAACTGATAAAATCGTATCAAAAACAGGAATATTTTTTTCATTTTTTACTGACCATATCCGCAAGGGCCAGAAGCGAATCCTGAATATCAGCTAATGCCGGGTTTGCTTCAAGGCGCGGCCCCGGAGTTATTACGTAATCGCGACCGACATGGATACTTTCTTTATTTATTCTGAAAGCTTCTCTTACCAGGCGTTTGAATCGGTTCCTGAAAACGGCCGAACCGGCGGATCTGCCGATGCTTATGCCGATACGGGCGAAATCAAGGCCGTTCGGGGCGGCATAAATTATTAATCTGCCATCGGAGGCACGTTTTCGCAGGGCTATGACGGCCCTGAACTGCTCATTTTTTACAAGCCGTCGTGTTTTAGGGAACCCAAATTGTTTTTCTTGCTGAGCCAATAATATAATTATCGGTGCTATTGCGGATTAATAATGATATAAACCTGCTCATCGAGCAAGGCAGCACTCAAATATTCGGCGCGGCATTTGCATCTGGCATCTCTTCCGTGGCGGTATTTGCATCTTGCGTATTAGGTTCAGTTAAATTATTTGCCTCGGCCGGAGTTGAGGACTGTTGTTGATCAGCCGCAGGGGCATTGGTATCGGGGGCGACGGGCGGAGGCGGAGGTGTTGTGCCGCTTAGCTGGTAATACAACTTTGCTGGGGCGGTAACAATGATTGATCTATCGGTTTCGATCTGCTCATTGAGGAGTTCTTTTGCGCGGGCTAAGGCATCCGCGGCAACCTGGGGCCGCTCGGCAGTAATAGCAAGCTGGGCCATCTGATCAAGGGCGAGGAGCTGGGCAGACTTGATGGTTTTTCCGAGTTCCTGGCGAGCACGGATGCGGTCATAGGTATTTGCGGAATCATTATAATCTTCAATCGCTTTTGAGATCATCTCGGCAGCAGAGGAAGATATCTGCTCTGTTGCGGCATTTGCTGAGTCGCTGATGCCCTCGATCTTGGGAAGAACAGCAAGGCGGGCAGCTATGTGATTAAGCGAAATAGCGTAATCGGAGGTCACAAGAGCTGACCTGAAGAATGCATCGGCCTGGGCTATTTTAGCAAGCTGGTCAATTGATTTTCCAGCTGCGGATTTGAAACCATTTGCGGCAGCGGTATATAGGCTGGAAATTTCGGTAAAGGCTTTTTCGTAATCGTGTTTTGCCTCGAGGCTTGCTGAAAGTTGATCCTGAGCCTGTTTCGAAAATTCGGCGATTTCAGTTTCTATCTGGGCCATGCGGGCCTGGGCATCAGTTACGAGAGTGGCGTTTTCGAGCTGCGTGAGTTTTTCGCGGGCGGCAGTGACCGCATCCTGGAGATATTTGAGCTTTGGCTGGACTTCATTTATCCTGCTTTGTATAGCCGCGGCCTGATCGGCAAAACCCTGTGACTGGGCAAGTATTTTTGCCTGGCTTGTGCCACCGTTTTCGCCGGAAAGGAGGGCATAGGCTTGCTGCTGGATTTTTAATTTTCCTTCGCCCTGGGCAGCCTGAGCTTTGCGCAGGAGGTCGGCTGAGTCTCGCTGAAGTTTATTAGCCTGATCCTGTGTTTGCTTTGCCTGATTTTCGAGACCGGCTTTTTGTTCCTGCAGGCGGGCAAGTTCGTTTTCAAGCTCGTGTGCCTGGTCTGAAAGGCCGGGCTGGGACTCGGTGCCTTTTAGCTGGGCATTAACCGAATCAATCGCTTCTTTATGTGAATTTACTGATGCTTTAAGTTCGGCGGTTTCCAGAGCAAGGCCGGATATCTTATCTAGTGTTTTGGACAGATCAGCTATGCTGTTTTCAACCTGTTTGCGGGCGTTGGGAAGTTGGGTCCCAAGAGTTGAGGCCTTTGTATATGAAAATCCGGCTTTAAGAAAAACCGCAATATCCTGGCCGGATGCTTCGGGATCGAGGTGCTGGAGTTCTTTCTGAGCCTCTTCGAAGCTGGAGGTGCGCTGGTATGATTGGAGGGCCGCGGAAACAGCTTTTGCGGCCTGCTTCTGGGCGACGCGCTGCGGGTTTTCCCGGCAGGCAGTGAACGAGAGCAGGCTTAAGGCGAGTGCAACAGCGGTTGCGACTTTAGAAACGGGTGTGTATGATGGCACTGGTAAATCTCCCTAAATATATTATTTCAAAGGATGTATGTTAAAAAGGGTAACGTAATTTGTCAAACATTTATGGTAGCTCGTAAAGGAACATAGCCATGCAAAATCGAGGGCTAAAAATGGTTGGGCTAGCTGTTTTGATGTTTGCAGTGGTTGTAATTGTTGGAATTTTGTTGAAATTGTACAGTCCCGGGGTGATGACAGGGAAGGGGTGGGGCTGGGTTTATGAGCAATACTGGGGCAAGCCGGCGGCGGATTTCGAATTCAAGGATGTTGAGGGGAAAAGTCGGCGATTGAGCGAATTTAAGGGCAAAACTGTGGCGCTAGTGCTTTGGGCAACGTGGTGCGGGCCATGCATAACCGAAATACCGGGGTTAATCGAATTACAAAAAGAGATGGGGGATAAGCTGGTTATTGTGGCAATTTCTGGCGAGAATAGGGAGACTGTGCGGGATTTTGCGAGGGCAAGGGGGATAAATTACATTACGGCCGGGGTTGGCGAAATGGAATTGCCTGAACCTTTCGGACTGGCGGACGTGCTGCCGACGGGCTTTTATATAGATTCCGGCGGTATTTTGCGAAAGGCAACGCAAGGTGCGATCAGTAAAGCAGAGCTAAAAGAGATTTTAAAAAAATAGAGTTGTGAGTTGTGCGTTTTGAGTTTTTCTAGCAAAACGTGGTAATGTACCGAATTATATTGCCCTTTTTATGGTAAAAAGGTAAAAATAAGATGTGGTTTTTAAAACAAAGGCAATAATTAGTGGCTGAAAAAGACACAATGGAAAAAGCGAAACTACTGTTCAGTGAGGTTCAGCGGTTCTCGTTGATGCTAACGATGCCTTTTGTGATCCTTTTTGTGGTGGCGATTGGGCTTGAGGGACACATGATACTGCGGCCGATACTTGAGGGGAGCGAGGATCCGTGGCCGGGGTGGGCGTTGCCGGTTTCGATACTTGGGATAATGCTCAATATTTTTGTTAGTCTGGTATTGGTTTGCGCAAAGCTTGAAACACGGCTTGAAAGCGACGGGCTTTATGTAAGATTTTTCCCGCTGCACTGGAAATTTCGCAAGATCAATTTCGACGATATTACACTTATTTATCCCAGGACGTACCAGCCTTTGAGCGAATTCAAAGGTTACGGCATCAGGATAAGTAAGCACGGGCGGGCATATAACGTAAGCGGCAACAGGGGAGTACAACTTGAGTTTACAAACGGGCACAGGCTGTTGGTCGGCTCACAAAAGGCAGATGATCTCACGACGATTCTGCAGGAAGCGGTGCTCAAGTCGCGAATGGCCAATGGGGAAAATCCGGTAGGCAAGCACAATATCGAAGAGCACAAATACGAGCCGAATGCTGCGACGTGGATGTAGTCGTTGCTAAGTGATCAACTCACAGACGACAACACAGCATATCTGGGCTAGATCGTGTCACTTTCATTTCTGATTTGAACCTTTACTTTGCTCGGCCGAGGGTCAGGTCTGTAAGGGTTTCATCCATTATGTGGACGGCGGCGAGGTCATTATCTGTGGAGATCACACCCAATCCGCCGACGTCTGTTAGATAATAATCATCTACGGACAGGTTGAAGACTTTTCCGAAGCCGGTGCGTGTGTCGATAAGCGTTCCCGGATACAATGAGTTTATAAGGCAGATACTGCCCGTTGGTGAAGCATAAGCAATCGGCGTACCGCCGCTTAAATATGTTTGGTCAATTCCTATGGGGCCTGCGGCGATTGCGGAAACGGCGCCAACGTTAGTTTTGATAATGCTCCTTGTCCAGGTATTGGAGTTGAAACTATAAATTGTTCCCGTTCCTGAACCGCTGCAAGCGACGATAACTTCCTGCTGGCCGTTGTCGCCGGTAATGGTATCTGCGGCGGTGACCTTATAAATGGTGCCTAAAGTTGCATTGGATGTTATAGTCGCGAGTGTGCTGGTATTTATCTTTCTGAGATAATCCTGCGAGAGATAATTCACGGCGATGTAAAAACTGGGGCTTGGGCCATCAATATCGCCGATGCCTTTGAAAATGCCGAGGCCGATTCTTGAGGCGGCGATTGCAAGGGTTGTGCTGTTGAGTTTATAAAGAGTACCGCCGTCTTTGGCGGAAGCAATATATATGCAATCGGGGGTAGGTTCAATAAATGAAATGGTTCCAAGGTTTGTTTTTGTGAGCAAATCGGTTGAGAGGCGGGCGGGGTCAATGACGTGGAGGGTTCCTGACGCAACGGCGCATGCGACGTATATCCTTGGAAGCATCGAGGCGGAGTCTCTGCCCGCGCTAAGGGCGGTAATGGTGCCCAGGCCGGTGCGGGAAGCGATAAGTTTGCCGCTGAGATCGCGCAGCTCAAGAGAGTCATCGTCGAATGCAAGGGCAGTGACGATCTGGCCTGTGTTTCTGAGAATGGTTGTAGCGGCTGCGGTTAGGGTTTTTGTCCAAGAATAATCTACCTGGAGGGAAGCGCCTGTGTAACTTTGTGCGCCATAGAGCATAATATAGTAGGTGCCGGCGGCTGGGGTGAGATAAGTCCATGTGTAGGTGTTGCCTGCCAGTCTTGCTGGGAAAGTATAATCGGTGAGAGTCGGGAGGGCATCACGTTTGACGTAGAAATCGAGATTGCCGGTGCCGCCTGAAGTTTTGACAACGAGCTTATCGGTACCAGCGGGTACGATGATCTTATAATATTTTTTATTTCCCGCTGCGCCGGAGAGACTTGAGATAGTCTGGCCATCTGAAAGGGTGGTTATGGCGGTGTACTGGGCGATGAGGTTTACGCTGGAGAAGGCTGTGAAGGCATGGAGGCCGATAGACCATATTCCGGCTGCGGGGCTGGTTATCGCAACGGAATCAGTTGTGCCGCTGTTTGTGGATTTGTAGGTGTAAGAAGTGGTTGACACGGAGGTGCCCTGTTTTACATAGATGCTTGGGTCCCCGGAGCCGCCGTAAGTTTTGACGGTGAGCATGGTTTGGCCAGCGGGGACATTGATTTGGAAAGTTTGGAATGCGCCTGCTGAAGACGATCTTGATAAAATCTGCTCATTCAGGATAGTTACCGCGGCATTGGATGTTGAGCACAGCGCGGAAATTATGAACAATGAGACACTTATACGGGCTCCCATAAGCTCCTCCTTGGTAACTATGGTTCAGGATTCAGCGTTCAGGGTGCCCAGTGCGAAGAAACCTGAATGCGATCTCCAGTTAGTATTCTAAAATATCCACAAAAATTGAATTATAACGTGGTTATATATCCTCGACAATGAGAATTCTTTGAGAGTAAGACGATGATCATGGAAATTTTGTTGCAGAAATTATTTTTAGAAAAAGAAAGTGACAGGAATCATGAGTTCATGAGCAGATTACGCTGGTAAATCGTTGTCGTTGAGGAGTGTTTGGGGTGTAACAATTACATTGACCAAGGAGCCTTTTTCAAGGCTGGGGGGCAATTTCAGGGCAAAATAACGCTGTGTCCTGCCTTTTGCGCCGGCCTCCACGATGACGGAGGCTGTTTCGTTGATAAACTGCAGTTTAAATTTCAGCGATAACTCGGAGTCGAGCGAGGTTAATTCATCTTCGCGACTAGTGAGTATGTGCTGGGGCACTTTGGGTTCAAAATCGGCGGCGGGTGTTCCGAGCCTGGAACTAAACGGGAAAATGTGCATTTTTGCGAATTCGACTTTTTTGGCTATATCGACTGTCTTCTGGAAATCATCCTGTGTTTCGCCAGGAAAGCCGACGATGATGTCGGTAGTGATGGCTGGGCGGTCAAGGGTTGATTTAAGGGTGTCGATAACCGCGAGAAACTGGTAAATATTATATTGGCGGCACATTTTTTTAAGGATGGTGTCCGAGCCGGACTGGAGGGGCAGGTGGAGGTGGGGAGCGATGACTTCGGGATGGCGAGTGAAAACATCCAGTAATTCGGGTGTGAGATCGGCGGGTTCGAGGGAACTGAGGCGGAGGCGGGCGAGACCGGCAATTCGGGCGATCTGGTCGACAATTTTGGCAAGCGGTGAAGGGGTACTCTGGTCCCATTGGTTTCGGCGAACGGTATCGCGACCGTATGCTCCAAGAAAAATTCCGGTAAGGATTATCTCTTTATGGCCGGCATTTACAAGTCGGCGCGCTTCATCTAGAACATCGGAAGGTGCTTTGCTGTATAGGTTTGTACGCAATTTCCGCACAATACAATAGGTGCAAAAGCCATCGCAGCCATCCTGAATTTTGAGGAAGGCCCTTGTCTGGCCTGCAAAAGAGGACAGGGGCGCGAGTGTTTGCGGCAAGTTGTTTTTATTCTTGATTTTATGAACCAACGGTGGTTTACTTATGACGTCAACGGCCGCAGATTGGGCCGTATAATCATAGATGATCTCGAGTAGCTTTCGGGCGATATCAGGCTGGTGGCCAATAAGGTAAATGCCATTATTAATATCATGCACTTCGCCAGTCTGGGATTCCGGGAGGCAGCCGCGAACGATAATTTTTGCGTCAGGATTGAGTTTCCTCGCCTTGCTTATGAAATTGCGGGTCTTTGCGGAAGCTGTGTGGGTAACGCAGCAGCTATTTATAATGACCACGTCGGGTTTTGCCTTTGGCGAGGCTTTTTGGAGACCAATATCCTCAATGAATTGACGCAATTGCTGGGCTTCGTACTGGTTCACTTTGCAGCCGAGCGTAAAATAGCAAAATGTTTGCGGTAAAGACATAATTTAGAATAATAATTACAAAACTTCAGAGGCAAAAGTCAAAAATTCACTTTTAAACGAATAAGAGAACGCTGTTGAGCGGTTTGAAACAGTAGAATTGGAGAAGTTTATGGCATCAACAGGCCGAGGTATCTGGGCGATAGATATCGGCAACAATTCTCTCAAGGCCCTTCATCTTCGCACCGGCGGGGCCAAATTGGAGGTTGTCGGATTCGACCACATCGAGCACGGTAAAATTCTCAGCGGCGCAAGCGGCATCAGCGATAAGGAAAAATCGGAGCTTATCGCCGCAAGTCTGCACAGGTTTGTCGAGCAGAACCAGGTTGGTAATGACGAGGTGATGATCTCGGTGGCAGGGCAGATGAGTTTTGCGCGGTTTATCAAACTGCCGCCTGTGGAGCCTAAGAAAATACCGCAGATGGTGCAGTTCGAGGCGGGTCAACAGATACCGTTCGACATAAACGAAGTTGAATGGGATTACCAGGTCATGGCCAAGCCGGACAGCCCGGATGTGGAAGTCGGCATATTCGCCATCAAGAATGAGATCATAAGCGGGGTGCTTGAATATTTCGCAAGGGAAAACCTCAAGGTAGTTGGTGTGCAGATGGCGCCGATGGCGCTTTATAATTTCGCCAACTATGAACGAGGTGAAGGGCCGGACGACAAATCGGCGATAATAGTGCTTGATATGGGGGCGGAAAATACGGATCTTGTGATATCGACGCGCACGAATGTTTGGCAGCGGTCGATACCGCTGGGCGGCAACGCGTTTACAAGGGCTGTGGCGGAAGCGTTCAAGCTGGATTTTGAAAAGGCTGAAAGGCTCAAACGCACTGCCCCGATGAGTAAATACGCAAGGCAGATATTCCAGTCGATGAAGCCGGTGTTTTCAGATCTTGCGGCTGAGATACAAAGATCGCTTGGGTTTTACAGTACGAGCAACCGTGAGGTGAAATTCCAGAAGGTGATAGCACTTGGCGGCGGTATGAAGATGCAGGGGCTTACGAAATTCCTGCAGCAGACGATACAGTTGACGATAGTGCGGCCGGATTCATTCGACCAGCTTGAACTTGGAAAAGATGTAAGCGCGGCGAAGTTCCATGAAAATGTGGCGGATTTCGGCACGGTTTACGGACTTGCTGTTCAGGGGCTGGGTAAGGCGAAAATACAGAGCAACCTGCTTCCGCGAAAGATAGCCAGGACCATGGCGTGGGGCAGAAAGAGCAGCTATTTCACGGCTGCAGCTGGTATTCTGCTTGTAATATCGCTGATGGCGATGGGCAGAGCGATGGTTGACAGGAGTAATTATATATCCAAGCAATCGATACGCGACGAGACGTCATCGATACTGAGCATGGCGCAGGATGCCAAGAGCAAACTGGATCAGGAAAATCAAAAGATAACGACGTATGATTCATCTATCGAAAAACAGCTTGGGAAATTCAAGTACCGCGATGTAGTGGCGAAATTATACACTCTGATAATTCAGTGTATGCCTAACTCACGAAACACATCGGCGCAGACATCAGTTTACGCGGCGTTCGATAACGGCGATAGTGAGGCTGTAAAAACAATGCCGCGAGCTATGCGAAAGCAGCTTTTTGTGACGAGAGCGTCGATACGTTATTCAAACAACATCGCGGCTGAAGGGTTTGGAGAGACGGCGACGACAACAGCCCAAAATGCAAACAGCGGAGGCGGAATGCCTGGTATGGGCGGAATGCCTGGTATGGGCGGAATGCCTGGCATGGGCGGAATGCCTGGTATGGGCGGAATGCCTGGTGGCATGAGTGGCGGATACAGTCCCGCAGCCTCGAAAACGAGCGGTCCCAGCGAGCCGGGTTTTGTGGTGGTAATCGAAGGTTATAGCCCGTACAAAAATATCAATGAACTGCTTGATCCGCCGGGAGTAGCCAATACCAAGGAAAAATGGGGAGTTGTCACGAGGCTGCTCAATCTTAATACAATTGAACCAAACTGCGCGTTCAAGCTTTTCAACAAAGCCAAGCCACAGGATTTCAAACTGGAATTCGGTGAGGTCGATCTCGGCAAGCCGATGCCTGTGGGCATAGGTATCGAACAGGAACGCACGATAGGCCAGGGTAACAAACAGGTTAAGCAGAAGGTACTTGTTGACCCGATGACCAGGGAAATCATAAACAAGGTGGCCAAGGTTAATGATGCCGGCGTTGAGATAAGGGACAAGTTCGGAAGGGCGATATATGAGACGAACGATAATTGGTTCAGAATAAGCGCAAAGTTCACCTGGGATAAAGAAGGTAAGGGCAGCGCACAGAATCAGGGTGGGAACAAATAAATAAAAGCCTTTGTAAGAGGATGTTATGCAACTGCAATTTGATATAAAGAAAATCATTAAACGTCACAGTGCCCTGGTGCTGCCTATTGCGATCACGGTAGCGGCGGTGCTAGTGTTTTTGCCGACTTTCATGATCGGCAAGAAAATTAAAGCTGATATGGAGCAGAGCGTGAGCCTGGCTTCTCAGGTAGATAATTTTTCGCGTGATGCGGTTTCGGCTGAACAGTGGAAGGAGCAGGCCAAAGTAGCTGCGGTTCATGAGAAAGAAGCCAATTCGGTAGAGAAGACAATGCTTGCAACAAGCATGCGTGAACTTCTGGCATATAATGTTTTTCCCAAGCCGGCTGACGATTCTGCGGCCGTATTTACGAATTTCGGCAAGGATTACCGGGCGGCGATAGACGAACTTGTTTCAGGCATTAACGGCCGTGATGTGCCAACCGAAGAGGAATTACGGGAAATGCTCAAACAAGCCGGTCTTTCGGGGAATAACAATTCCGGCATGGGTAACGACCAGGATATAATGGACCAGATATGCAAAGACAGGGCGGCCAAAATCAGTGTTTATGCGAATCCTGACACTTTCCCCGCGTATAATTTCTGGAACGAATATCGTTACCAGGGTACCGATACAGCGGTCATGGATTGCTGGAAGACGCAGATAGCATACTGGATAAGTAAAGATGTAGTGGACACGATAGGCAGTATGAACAGTGGTTCGGCGGCTGTGAGCGTATCGCCGGTGAAGAGGCTTGTGGGCATATCGTTTGTCGCTGAACCCAAAGCCGGTACCGCGACTACCAACAGCACGCCGGGCGGGGCGGATATGCCAAGTTTTGTCGGTGAAACCGTATCCGGGCAACAGCCAGGTACGAAATCGGATTCTGTATTCGGTCCGGCATGGACAGGACGTTCGACAAACGACGAAATGGATGTAGTGCATTTCGCGGTAACGGTGGTTGTAAACGCAAAATCGGTTCTGCCTTTTATGGCCCAATTGTGCTCGGCAAAAGAACATACTTTTAAAGGGTGGGATGGGCATCAGGATACTGTAAAGTTCATGCACAATCAGATAACGGTATTAAAGAGTACCTTCGAGCCGGTCGCAGGGGCAACGGCCCAGGGGGGCTATGGTAAGATGTCTTCGGATCGGTACCGTTATGGAAATGACCCGGTGGTGCAGTTGAGCATGGTTTGTGAATATGTTTTCATCAAGGCCGGTTATAAAGATGTAAAACCAGTAAGCGGAAGAGGCACGGATGCAGCGGGCGGTTCGGTTTCGCAGCCACGACAACCATCTATGCCGAGTTATACACCGCAAAAGAGCGGCGGGAGTCACAAGAAGCGTGTGGCTGAAGACGAGTAATTATACATCAGAATTTGTTTAGCGAGATATACGGATGAGCAGCAAAAACAGCAATATATTCGATCAGCATCTGGACAAGATAGTTTTCGGTGCGGCGGGCGTGATTGCGCTTTATGTACTTTATTCATTTGTGATAAGCAGCCCGACACGCATCGAATACAATGGGGAAAAATTCGGTCCAGGCAGTCTTGACACGGCCATAAGGGACAAGGCCCAGACCATTGAAAGGAAGATCAAGGCCTCGCCGGAGCCGCCGGTTCAGTATGCTTCATGGATGGATAAATTTGTTTCATCTATCAATGTGCCGTTTAAAGGCATTGATATGAATCTTTGCTTTGTGATGCCAGGTGAAAACAAACGAGGCCCGGATTTCAGATACAAGTTGCCGGTGATGATGGATGTATGTGATGTAAAGGTCAAGGCTCTGGCGACAGTGGCCTATATTCCCACCGAGACAGTGGACACGAGTAATCCTTACGAAAAAGCGAATGCTCAGCCGGACGATTTGGACCTGGTCACGGTAGAAGGTAAAATCGATGCGGCGGCCTTAAGCAAGTTATGCAACGACACATTTAATGATCCGACAATAGCGGCCGAGTTCAGAAGACCGCTTTGGGCAAAGCCGGTTTTTGCTGCGGTCGAACTGCAAAGACGGCAGATGCTTGAAGATGGTTCATGGGGCGAGTGGGTCGTGGTAAAGAGAACTCAAGCTGAGACGCTGAGAGAAACGTTCAATTTGCCCTTGCAGGCCAAAGATCTAAAAACCGGAATTGATGTGCTCATGCGAGTTTATGACAGGCTGGAAGTGAAAGCAGAACTGCTGCAACCGAGCACTTACGATCTGGCATATCCTGCGCAGCAATGGCTGCCACCAAGCCTTGAAGAAAAACGTGCGTCAAAGCCCAAGCCCAAGCGGACAGACGTTACGACGACCACACCCAAGCCGACACGCAATGTTACGCCAAGGACCAATACCAGGCCAGCGGGTGGTGCGGCTATGCCCGGTATGGGTGGCGGGATGCCCGCTGGTGGTGCGGCGGTACCAGGAATTGGAGGCGCTGGCGGGGCGAGGACGGCGCGTCAACCGGTTACCAACCCCAATCCACGGACAACGGCCGCCGAGGCAACTACAAAGACGGCTCGTTCAACAGAGGATACGGATTTTGCAGGACAGCTTGCAAAGATGCGGATCAGCGACAAAATCGATTATTCGAAACTTAAAGAGCCGGTAACCTTCTGGGCACATGATGACAGCACGGAGCCGGGCAATACATACCAGTACCGTATCAGGATAGGTATTTTTAATCCGACGGCGGGAACGGGCTGGGTCACAAAAGAATTTGAGAAGTACAAAGATGATGTGATACTTTGGAGCAACTACTCGCATGAAACGACGCCAGTTTCGATATCTCAGAGGTGGTATTTCTTCCCGCTTGATTGCCGTGATGCCGATAAGGCGGTTACGGTCAAAGTGGCCAGATGCCATCTTGCCAAGTGGTATTTAAAAGACTTCAGGGTTCGGCCGGGCGAGACAATAGGCAAAGTGGTTGAGAATATTAAAAAAGAAGATGCGTCAGCTGACGAGCCGAATTTTATCGACTATACAAACGGCATGGTTGTGGTAGATGTTCTTGGTCCGACGCAGAGTGAAAAGGATTATGCCGAGGTGCTTTATTCCGCGGATTCCAAGCAGATCAGGCGTTTGGGAGTCAAACCCAACTGGCCTGCAGAGCTTAAGAGCAAATTCGGCGAGATAGACCTGGCAGTAAATGACCCCAGGGAAGATCTTTTGCCAAGGAGGTCGGATAAACGCGGGTATACACCAAATAACAAGGGCAAGGAAGGTATGCCTAGTATGATGCCGGGCATGGGCATGCCCGGAATGGGAATGCCGGGTATGGGTATGCCGCCAATGCAGTAATTAATTCAGAATGAAAAAAGAAGGCTCCGAACGGGGCCTTTTTTATGCGCTTACAGATGAGTAAGCGTAATTTGTGATTGGTCAAGAATTGCGGATTTGGCCACAGTTATGTTTATGCTCTGGGGTATTGAGGGTACTAAATCCAAGAAGTTATCCCAGATGTGCAGGGCCCAGGGGATCTCGATAAACAGGTCTTTAACAAAGGCCGGTGCCGATAAGTGGAGCCTGTATGTGACTTCATCTATGTGCTCAAGTTTTTGTGATATATCACATCGTGGGTAATTGATGAACTTATCGGGCGTGTACAGAAAAGTATTCTGGGCTAGGAATTTGTCGTCATTTTGCATGGCCAGGTGGAGAACGGAATCATGAAGCTCGTCGGGCATGGCAATAGCTTTGGGCAGTTTGAAAGGGGCTGATACGGAAAAGGGACTTATTGAAACCGGCAGGGAAGTTTTGTCTTTTACTTTGCCGGATATGTCCATCAGTGTTGCAATAATATTGGCAGTGATCGGAGAAGCTGTGTCATTCACAGCTATTACCTCAATAGCTGGGCCGAGGGCGTGGTCGTTCCTGGTTATAGCGGTGATCATGACGGGGGCAAAAAAACGTCGCATATAGTGATACAGCGGTTTTGGGCTGCGATCAAAATCTATTGCGCCAAAGCCGATCGAAGTACAATGATCGTTAAAGAACCATAGTATCTGGCCGGCATTTTTGCCACCACATCTTAAGGCTTCGGCGTGGAATTTGGCAAATCTTGCAGCGACAAGTGCTGACCGTAAGCTTAGATCGGCCGGTTTTTTGCATAATCCAAATATCTCACCTGCGTACTGGTAAAGTCTGCTTAGATAAACTTTTTGGCCTGCCAGGCTTTCGAACTGGGCAAGTGAAAGGTCGCGGCGGTCCAGAACAAAATGCTTCTCAATATTTTTTATATCCGGCGGCGACGCAAAACCCCAGGCACTTAGAAAAGCAGGCTCAGACACGGGCGAAGAAAAATAATCGAAAGCAGGTGGGGCCTGCCGGTGCAAGTCGAATACGGATTTGAAGACAGGGCTGTTTGCGCTGTTGTCTATATAAGCTGCGGATGGATCAAGTTCGGAGATGATCCGCGTCAGTTGTGAGGAGAATAATTTGTTTGGCCGGGCAGTTTTGATTTGCTGAGGTGAATCCGCGCAGGATGAGAAAACGACTACGCAGGGATGATTTCGCAGCTGGGTGACCTTGGCGGCGACTTCCTGTTCAATTTGCTGGGTAAAAGCAGGTTTGTCGGGGTAATTTGGATTAGTGATCGCGAAATCCTGCCAAACCATAAGGCCCAGCTTGTCACAGAGGTCGTAGAATTCGGGGGTTTCGTAACCGCCAAACCCAGAGACTCGCAGCATGTTCAAATTCGACTGCAAAGCCAGGCCGAGCATATGCTTGTATTGGGTCTGGCTGATCCTTGCTGATTCGTGTGAAAGTGCGTTCCATGCGGCGCCTTTGATATAAATACTTCTGCCGTTGACTTCAAAGACGGAGCCTGAGGCTGGATCGGAGGTGTTGAGTTTGACTGTGCGCAAGCCCAGTGGACGGCTTACAGAATCTAATACCGTTTCGTTGTGGATCAGTTCGATTTTGAGATCGTAGAGGAATTGAATGCCATGACCTCTGGGCCACCAGAGAAAGGGTCTGTCGATTCGGAACAGGGTGGATTGGAACTCCTGGCCCTGCTGAAAAACCAGCTCATTGGATATTTTGAAAGTTCCCGCACTGATGGTTATCCTGCATGAGTATTGCTCGTCAAAATCGCCGGTTATTTTTAAAGCGATGCGCAGGTCGGCGAAATGGGCACTTGCATCGACGGTGCGGACATGGACGTGCTCGATGCGGGCCTTATTAGTTGATTCGAGCCTGCATGAGCTTAATATGCCGCAGCCGGTGGGCATTGAATTGGCATCAGCCGGGAAATGTATTAGCGGCTTACGTATGAACGATTCGACTTGCATATTGCCGCGGCCGAGTTTTTCATATTGTTTTTGGGCGTACGCCAATGCGGGATCAAACTTTACAAGTATTCGGTTTTGCCCCATGCGGAGGAATTGCTTGGCGGCTATTCGGCAGGGCATGAACATGCTTGAACTGCGGGCGATTATTTTTTCGTTTAGCCAGATCGTAGCGACGGTATCGAGACAATCAAAGACAAGGTCAATTTTGTCAGTGGCAAGAAAAGCAGTATCGCATTCAAAAGTTTTTGAAAATATCCATGGTTTATGCGAAATCCAGTCGTAATCACGGGGCTTTACGAGGACCTCTCGCATTTTGAGCAGATTGGCATCCTGGAGGCATTCAAATATTGAGCCTGGAACGCTAGCGCTGTGCCATGGCTGGCAGTCCAGGTCTGAAATGTTCCTGGCGTCGGTGGGATATTCTTTGAACTGCCATATTCCATCTAGGCACTTGGTAATGAAAGCCATTTATTTAAAACTCCGTGTTGCAAACATCAGGAGATTATATTAAAGGGCGGATGTAAAACAAGTGCTAACGTCAATAATCGCTGTGTGGAAAGACTTCGCGAGTGACTTTTACTATAAAGAATCGCCCGTCGTTGTAGGCAAAATTCAGAATAGTGTCGAGTGACTGGTTTACGAAATTTGAATCATTTGCAACAACGGCAAGGCCGATAATCGATGAGTTTTTTACGTCCTGGTGTGCAACTTCCGAGGCTGAGCAGTTGAATCTGTTCTTGATACGTTCGACGAGGCTCTTGACAATACTACGTTTTTCCTTGAGCGAAGTGATCGCTGTCATGTGTATCTGGATTGTGGCAACGCCTACGAACATTTTATTTGTTTTTCAATGGTTCGTTGAGTGATCCGGAACGAAATCCCTGTAAATCGAGCGTTATGTATGTAAAGCCGAGGCTTTTGAGGTGCGTGACTATTTTTTCCCGCACGGAAACTGCGGCAAAGGATTCGATCTGGCCGGCGGGTACTTCGATCTTGGCGATTTGGCCGTGATGGCGAACGCGGAATTCGACAAATCCCATTTCGCGGAGGAATTTTTCTGCCTGCTCGACCTGGATCAGCTTTTCATGAGTTATGTCGATGCCGTAGGGTATGCGCGACGCAAGGCAGGGTGAGGCGGGCTGATCGGCTGTGGGCAGGGAAAAATCGCGGCTAAGTTGGCGAATTTCTGCTTTTGTAAGCTCTGCTTCCATCAGGGGAGCGCGGATGCCGAGCTTTTCGGCAGCTTTTGCGCCGGGCCTAAAGTCGCTGCGGTCGTCGTAGTTGTTGCCGTAAATGACATACGCAAATGATTTTGTTTTGGCTATATCGAGAAGTATCTGGAAAAGGTGCGTTTTGCAATGAAAACAGCGGTCTGGGGCGTTTCGGGTGAAGTTTGGGTCGTGCATTTCGGCGGGTTCGACCGTTATGACTTGGGCTCCGATTTCCGAAGCGAGTTGTAAAGCACTAGCCAGCTGGTCTTTAGGTAAAGAGGAGCCGGCGGCGATAGCTGCGAGAACGTTTGCTTTGCCCAGGGTATCTATGGCGGCTTTGAGGAGAAAGGTACTGTCGACGCCGCCGGAATAGGCGATCACGACTTTGTTCATTTCCGTGAGGATGCGTTGTAAGTGCTGGTATTTCAAATCTTTAGTCATTAAAGCCGATGGAGGGAGTCGAACCCTCAACCCCAGCTTTACGAAAGCTGTGCTCTACCAATGAGCTACATCGGCGTGGGGAACAAATCTTACAGAACTTGCCGGGTTTTGTAAATAGAGCATTTCCCAGCGTAAGGACAAAAAGGACATTATAAAAATCGGTGTTATGTAAGTCAAGTATTTATCAGAAGATAAAGGCGGTGACGAAAATCAAAATCAGGCCGAGGGCGGCGGCGGTGAAGGTTAGGGTGGACCATTTTTCGTAGCGGATCTGGTCGGGGTGGGAGTCCTGGAACTCGTGATAATATTCGTCGAGATCGGGGCCGGGGCGGAGGCGGAGTTTTACGTAAATGTGGGCTGCTAAGGAGGTTAGGAATAGGACGGAGCCGAATAAAAATAATATAACGCGGATGTTCATGGAGATAATATACAGTTGGGAGGTGAGAATGGTGAGGGAAAATTCGTAATTTTTTGTGAGTCTGAGGGTGGTCCGAGGGTAGGCTGAGGGTAGTTGGACGGTGTTTTGAACGACGGGGGCAGGGTGACAATGGGTGGGCTGAGAGGGAACAGGCATCACTAACGGCTGGCTCAAAAATCCAGCTATCCCACACAACAAAGCCGGGCATTTCGGCCCGGCTTTGCATCTCCATTATATCATTTGATTTGGAATTCATATACGGGTATTACATCTTTTAGTAAATCTTTTCCTTGTGAGAGCAGCACGAATTCTCGGGGCTTGATCTCATAGAGGAAAGCCTTGCTGGTGAAAAGATCAACTGGGCACCCGGCTGGCAGTTCCGAAGGCAACTTGCCGGTCTTTGCTTTAATCAGGTAAACCTCCACTGCTGCCTGCAATGCATTAAAAACATTCCGATTGTTAATAAATGAGGAATAAACCTTGTCAAATGGCGTACTAACAATGAACGCGAAAGTGGCGTCCGGATTCGATTCAACATCAGTCTTGGGCTTGCTCATCATTCTGCGCAACTCTGCGACAGCTTGGGGGTAAGGTTTATCAAGAACCGAGTTAACCTCATTCCAAAGTTTGATGTAGTAACTTTTATTAGCTTCCCAGAACTTATCATCAGCATTTTTGAATCTATCCAGAATGTAACCCGGCGCAGTTGCATTCTCCAGGTTCACGAACTCAGTTATTGTTTTTCCTGTCCAGCATTCGCCGACCATGAACGACTCCAATTTCATCGCTTTTTTGAGACTCGGCGATTTTGCCTCGATTTGTTGCAGATCGCTCTTGAGCTGGAGCAGAACGCTTACATTCTCAGGCATTTTCCCGAGTTGTCTCGCTATTTGGTTTGACGTCATCGTCTCGGCCGCATCAGCAACAAGGTTTCCGATAATACCCTCGTTTCCGATTTGTCTAGTCAGTGCGTAATTGCATGCAAGGGTATTAAATGCACGTTTGTAATCCCCGCTTGCTGCTTCCAAACGCCCCTCAAGGATCATCAATCTCACTGCATTACGCGCGAATTGCAGGTGAGGCATAAGCAATCCGAAGCCTTCCTTATAGTCGTTTCCCCAATTGCACTTTTCGATCTGAGAC
>Ga0208789_1000555_pt1 | contig 32783 bp, 13 predicted proteins | sample Methanotroph_Enr_FD_187368 | JGI IMG/M metagenome (GOLD analysis project Ga0208789, IMG submission 187368) | Enriched soil microbial communities from Old Woman Creek wetland in Ohio, USA - Methanotroph_Enrichment_5 (SPAdes) (version 2) | ecosystem: Environmental > Terrestrial > Soil > Wetlands...
AGTCGGAGTTTGGTCGGTTGCGGGGCTGTCGATGTCGATTCTGGGCAGCAGATTCGCATTGTCGATCCAGAAACCGGCGAGCCGTGCAGCGGCGATCAAATCGGCGAGATTCAGCTAAGCGGCCCCAGCGTCAGCCTGGGCTATTGGCAGAATTCGACAGCCACCGACCACGCTTTTATCGACGATGAAAACGGCCAAAACCGCTGGCTGCGCACCGGCGATTTAGGCTTTGTTGAAGGCGGCGAATTGTTCGTTTCAGGGCGGCTGAAAGACCTGATTATCATCCGGGGCCGCAATTATTATCCCCACGACCTGGAATACGCGGTCGAAGCGGCGACCGATGCGTTAACCCCAGGCTGTGCGGCCGCCTTTGCGGTAAACGGAGACGACGGCGAAAAACTGGTCGTGTTGGCCGAACTCAAACGCAACCGGAACCGGTTAAGACAGCCCGATTACAAGGCCGAGTTTGCCGCGGTACGCACTAGGCTGGTCGAGGAGAGCGGCATACAGGCTGATGTCGTGATGCTATTGAAACCGGGTTCAATCTTGAAAACCAGCAGCGGCAAAATCAGGCGCTCGGCTTGTCGGCTGGCTTTCGAGCAGCAGCAACTTAAGGTTGTTGCAGTTGATAGACTGAACGGAGAAAGTTACGCAGCTACCGCTAGTTCCCAAGCTCAAGCTTGGGAATTCAGTTTGGAAGCTCCAGCTTCCCGTTTCGCGAAGCTGGAGCTTCGCGTTCTCGGTTCCCAATCTGGAGATTGGGAACCAGCGCAAACCAGACAAGCCTTGCTGTCGGTTACCGATGCCGAGGGAACAGGACTGCTGACGCAGTGTTTGGCAGAAAAAGTGGCGGCACTGTCCGGCTTGGCTATCGCAGCCGTAGATAGCTCCCAATCGTTGCCGAGTCTGGGCCTGGACTCGCTAAAAGCGGTAGAACTGAAATACTTTATCGACGAACTGCTGGCTATCGATTTTCCTGTGGTGCAACTGCTCGGCAATCAGTCCCTGGCGGTGTGCGCGGAACAGGCTTTGAAGCTGGCCAAGACCGGGCAAGTGCAAATTGCACCGGTGGCGGTTGATGAGCAGGCGTTATCGTTCGGGCAGCAGGCGCTGTGGATCGTCAATCAAATAGAAGCGGACAGCTCGCTGTACAGCATGCCCGTTGCAATGCGTATCCGAGTCAAGCCCGATAAAGCGGCATTGCACGATGCACTCACTGCGCTGATCGAGCGCCACGCACAATTACATAGCGGCTTTCAGCTTAACCAACAGGCCCGGATCGTGCGTGTTCCGATGGTGGCGACTCAACCCTGTTTACTTAGCGTCACTTGCGACGGCAAGCGGCAACGCAGTGAAGCTATCGCCGATTTCGTACGCAAACCGTTCGATTTGCAGCGCGGACCGTTACTGAGAGCCGCCTTGTTCATCTGTGCCGATGATGATCATGTGCTGATATTTTGCGCACACCACGTCGTCGTCGATTTTCGCTCGTTGGTTATCTTGCTGGAAGAGTTGAAGTCGCTTTATCTCGGACAGATAGCCGGTCAGGTTCCATATTTGCCGAAGCCTGCGGCCAGTTACGCCGATTATGTCGCTTGGCAATCAGCCTACCTGGCCGATCAGCGCGCCGAGCAGGACCGGCAATACTGGCAGCGGCAGTTGTCCGGCGAGTTGCCGAAATTGGTTTTGCCTGTCGAGCGGCAAACGTCCGCTTCGCCGTCATGCCTGGGCCGCGCGGAAACGCTGAATATCGCACCGGATACCCTGCAACAGCTTAAACGGCTGGCTGCTGATAACCACACGACCTTGTATACGCTGCTGCTGACCGTATTCAAAACCCTGCTTTACCGTTACAGCGGCCAACAGGACATCATCGTCGGCTCGCCGACGTTGGGCAGGCCGAAACGGGAGTTTGCCGATACCGTCGGTTATTTCGTCAACCCGGTGGCGCTGCGCTCGCACCCGGCCGCCGAACAGCGTTTCAGCGATTATCTGGCCGAGGTTAACGCCACCGTACTGGATGCGCAGGCGCATCAGCATTATCCATTTTCGCTGCTGGTGGAAAAATTGCAGCCCGAGCGCGAGCAAGGGCCGTCGGCGTTTTACAGCGTCTGGTTCGGGCTGCAAAGCGGGGCCGGATCTGTCTACGACGCAGCCGAATTGGCCTTGGGCATGCCGGGCATCGCGCTGGATTGGGCTGGCCTGTCGGCCGAAAGTTATGCGCTGGACGATGTCGCGGTGCAATTCGATATGACCTTGCTGATGGCGGAGACCAAGCAGGGCTTGGCGGCCTCGTTCCAGTACCGTAGCGGCTTGCTGTCCAGCGACACGGTTTTAAGGTTCATCGGCCATTATCAATACCTGCTGCACGGCGTACTCGCCAATCCCAACAGACGCTTGTCGGAACTGCCGCTGCTGAGCTTGTCCGAACGTAATCAGATGGCGGAATGGAATTCAACCGGCATCGATTACCCGAATCGTAGCACGGTGCACAGTGTTTTCGAAGCCGTTGCCCGGCAGCAACCGCAAGCCGACGCCGTGGTTTATCGGCAGCGGCGTCTAAGCTATGCCGAGCTCAATGCGCAGGCCAACCGGCTGGCGCATTGTCTACTGGCGCAAGGTGTGGGGCCGGAAAGGCGCGTCGCCTTGTGCATCCAGCGCTGCCCGGAAATGGTGGTGGGGATATTGGCGATTCTTAAAGCCGGTGCGGTGTATGTGCCGGTCGATCCGGCTTATCCCAAAGATCGCCAGGCGTATTTGCTACAGGATGCCGGCTGCAAGTGGCTTTTGACCGGCACCGCGCTGCTGCCTGACCTCGACTGCGGCGATATGGCGACGATGTGCGTGGACGATGTTGACAGTTATGCCAATTGCAGCAGCGAGAACCCGGAAATACCGCTGCATGCAGACCACGCGGCCTATGTCATTTACACCTCGGGTTCGATCGGAAACCCTAAGGGCGTGGTGGTCGGTCACAGCAACCTGATGCATTCGACCTGGTCCAGGAACGCCTATTACAAGGAGCCGGTCGGCGGTTATTTGCTGCTGTCGTCGTTTGCGTTCGACAGCTCCGTAGCCGGGTTGTTCTGGACGCTGGGGCAGGGCGGTTGCCTGTGCTTGCCGGAGGACGACGTCGCCAAAGATCCGGCGGCATTGGTTGAATTGATTGCAAGGCATCAGGTAACGCATCTACTGGCCTTGCCGTCATTTTACAGTTTGCTGTTGGGTCATGCTGGCGCCGAGCTGCAAACACTAAAAACAGCCATTGTCGCCGGGGAAGCATGTTCGACCGAAGTGGTTAAGCAACACTACGCGATGTTGCCGCAGGTGCAGTTATACAACGAATACGGCCCGACCGAAGCCACGGTATGGAGCAGCGTTTACCCGGCAACTCAGGACGATCTGGACAGGCCGTTATCGATAGGTCGGCCGATCAGCTATGCCCGGCTTTATATCCTGGATAGCTCCGGCAACCCGGTGCCGATTGGCGTATCAGGCGAACTCCATATCGGCGGCGAAGGCATAGCGCGCGGCTATTGGCAGCGCCCCGAACTGACCGCGGAAAAGTTCATTCCCGATCCGTTTCAGCTTGACGGCGGCAGGCTGTATAAAACCGGCGACCTGGCGCGGTACCGCCCGGACGGCAATATCGAGTTTTTAGGCCGTATCGATCACCAGGTGAAAATCCGCGGCTTCAGGATTGAGTTGGGGGAAATCGAGGCCAAGCTGCTTGAAAGGCCTGAGATAGATGAGGCTGTGGTCATTGCCAGGGAAGACCAGCCCGGCGACAAACGGCTGGTTGCCTATCTGGTGGCTGCTACGGAGCATGTTGCCAACATAGAAATGTTGAAAGCCCGGCTCAAGGAAGCGCTGCCGGACTACATGGTTCCCGCCGCTTTTGTGCTGCTGGACAGCATGCCGCTCAGCGCCAACGGCAAGCTTGAGCGTAAGCGTTTGCCGCAACCGGATATGAGCGGGATGTCGACGCAACACTATCAGGAACCGCAAACGCCGGTCGAAAGGATTCTGGCCGATATTTGGCGCGATTTGCTGGCGGTCAAGCGCGTCGGGCGGCACGACAATTTCTTTGAACTGGGCGGCGATTCGATTCTTAGCATTCAGGTCGTCAGCCGCGCCCGGCAGGCCGGTGTCGTGATCACCCCGAAACTGCTGTTTCAGAATCAAACGCTCAGCGCGTTGGCAGTGGCCGCCGAACAGATCCAACAGCTCTCCGCCGAACAAGGGTTGGTGTATGGCGACGTGCCGTTGACGCCTATCCAGCACTGGTTTTTCGAACAAAACCTAAGCAATCCCCATCACTGGAATCAGGCTTTGTTGCTGGAAGCCAGCCCTGGCTTGACTCCGGACATTGTAGAGTCGGCCTTCGGCTACCTGCTGAACCACCATGATGTATTGCGGATGCGGTTTAGTCAGGATGGCGGCGAATGGAGGCAATACCTGCTTGAAGACGAGCCTCAGGAAGTTTTCGAACGCATCGATTTAGCCGACATCCCCACAGAATGGCAAGCAGAGATGTTGGAATCGGCGGCATCGATTCAGCAAGCCCAGCTGCATTTAAGCGAAGGACCGGTATTGCGTGCGGTCTGGTTCGATCTGGGCGAAGGGCAGGCTGACCGTTTGCTGATGGCGATTCACCATCTAGTCGTGGATGGCGTGTCGTGGCGGATATTGCTGGAAGACTTGGCTATTATTTGTCAGCAACTCATGGAGGGGCAAACCGTATGTTTGCCAGCCAAGACCACATCGTTCAAACATTGGGCTGAGCGGATACAGTCCTGCAGGTCGGGCATGCTGTTTATGCCCGACATTAACTCGCCTCAAATGTCGGGCAACGAAAAGCTGTTACCCGACCTACCCGGTTGGCATCAGGTTTCAACTTTGCCGGTAGACGAGCCCAATGGCAGCAACCTGTTTACAACGGAAAGCGAAGTCACGGTCAGCTTAACTGAAGTCGAAACGCGCGCCTTGTTACAGGACGCGCCAGCCGCCTATCGAACCCGGATAGACGAAATCCTGCTGATGGCGCTGGCATTGACTTTGCACGACTGGACGCAATCGGCAACGCTGTTGATCGACCTGGAAAGCCACGGCCGTGAGGACATCGCTGCCGACGTCGATATTTCGCGTACCGTGGGCTGGTTTACGACCGTCTATCCGGTGCTGCTGAATATCCCCAACGATGCTTCGTTGGGTGACGCGCTGAAATCGGTCAAAGAGCAGTTGCGGGCCGTTCCGAGGAAAGGGATCGGTTACGGCTTACTGCGCTACCTGTCGCCGGACGCGGAGATTAAAGCGCAACTGGCGGCTCAGCCCCAAGCGCAGATTATTTTTAACTACCTCGGCCAAATCGATACCGTCATGGCTGCCGATGCGCCGTTCGTGCTGACCCGTGAGGAGACAGGTGCGAACTGTGATCCGGCCGGCATCCGGGCGCATGAATTGGCCGTCATCGGCAGCATTGCCGACGGCCGGATGCAGTTAAGCTGGAGGTACAGCCGGGAACGCTACCGCAAAACCACCATTGAAACCCTGGTCGATTATTATGTGCAGCATCTTAAAGCGCTAGTAGCGCATTGTCTGTTGCCCGATTCCGGCAGCTACACGCCTTCGGATTTTTCGTTAATCGCCCTGGCACAATCTGATCTGGATGCCTTGGCCTTGAAGCCTAAGCAGATAGAAGACATTTACCCGTTGGCTCCGCTGCAATACGGTCTGCTATTTCATAGCCTATATGCTGCCGAGTCCAGCGTTTACTGCATCCAAACCGGTTGCCGCCTGCTCGGCGAACTCAATGTCCCTGCATTCAGACAAGTTTGGCAACAGCTGGTCGAGCATCACCCGATTTTGCGCACCCGATTCCATTTTGAGAACCGGGATCAAGCCCTGCAAATCGTACACAAAAACGTGCAACTGCCAATTACCGAATACGACTGGCGCGTCTATTCGGCAGCCGAACAAGCCCAATGCTGGCAACGGCTACAGGCCGACGATCAGGCAACCGGCTTCGATTTTACAAAAGCCCCGTTGATGCGTTTGAGCTTGGTGCAATGCTCGGATCAGGCGTATTACTTTCTATGGAGTTATCACCACATATTATTGGATGGTTGGAGCGGGCCCTTATTGGTAAAAGAGCTGTTTGCCGCTTATCGGGCGATGCAGCACGGGGATACAACACTGTTACCGGCAGCGAGGCCTTACCGCGATTATATCGCTTGGTTGCAAAACCAGGACATGGCGTCTGCCGAAGCTTACTGGCGCTCGACACTTAGCGGCTTTACCGCCCCGACGCCCTTAGTTAGGGATAAGCCGGCGGGCAACACGGATCAACATCAAGTAAGCGATTATGCCAAACACGAGCTGACTTTATCGGCGGAACAGACCGATGAATTATTGGTTTTCGTAAAGCAGCAGCACCAGACCGTCAATACGCTGATGCAAGCTGCCTGGGGCTTATTGCTCAGCCGTTACAGCGGCGAGAATGATATCGTATTTGGTACTACGGTGTCCGGGCGCCCCTCCGATTTAATCGGCGTCGAGAGCATGGTCGGCTTATTCATCAATAGCTTGCCTCTGCGGATCAAGATAACGCCGGACAGCACCGTACTGGATTGGCTGCAAGCGCTGTTTGCGCAAAACCAGGACATGCGCCGCTATGAATATACGCCGTTAACGCAAGTCCAAGGCTGGTCGGAACTGCCGCGCGGCACCGCCTTGTTTGAAAGCTTGCTGGTGTTCGAGAACTACCCGATTAACCAGGCATTGGACGAACATGCCGATGGTTTGACTGTCGACGAAGTGAGCGTTATCGACCGAAGCAATTACCCGTTAACCGTCTCCGCATTTCCCGGAACGGAACTGCATCTGGAAATAACCTATGCCGCAGACCGGTTCGATGCCGAAACGGTTGCACGGATGCTGGAGCATTTGCAATGCCTCCTTGCAGCGTTTGTCGAGCAGCCGCAAAGCCGGTTGTCCGAATTGTCGCTGCTGAGTGCGGCGGATAAACGGCAGATTCTACTCGACTGGAATGCGACAGAAGTCGACTATCCGAAAGACCGGTTTATTCATCAGCTGTTCGAGGCGCAGGCGGAAAAAACGCCGGATGCCGTTGCGGCGATGTTCGATGGGCAAGCGCTAAGCTATGCCGAACTGAACGCCAAAGCCAATCAGCTGGCCAATTATCTGCGTTCCAAGGGCGTCGGGCCGGATGTGTTGGTCGGCATCTGCGTTGAGCGTTCGCTGGAGATGGTGATCGGCCTGCTGGCCATCTTGAAGGCCGGCGGCGCTTATGTGCCGTTCGATCCCGGCTATCCGCAAGACCGGCTGGACTTTATGCTGCACGATGTCGGTACGCCGATTGTGCTGGCTCAAGAAGCCTGCCGGGGAAAACTCGAAGCCTTTACGGCGACTGTTTTGTGCCTGGATAGCGAATGGGCCAAGGTAGCAAGCGCCAGTGACGCCAATCCGGACGTTTCGCTGAGGCCGGAAAATCTGGCTTATTGCATCTACACCTCCGGTTCGACCGGGCAACCGAAAGGCGCGGGCGTACCGCATCAAGGCATCCTCAACCGGCTGCAATGGATGCAGCAGCAATACGGGCTGGATCAAAGCGACAGGGTATTTCAAAAGACCCCTTACAGTTTCGACGTGTCGGTCTGGGAATTTTTCTGGCCGTTGATGACCGGCGCGAAACTGGTTGTCGCCAGACCGGAACGACACAAGGATAGCCTGGCGCTGATCGATACCATTACCGCACAGCAAATCACGACGATTCACTTCGTGCCGTCGATGCTGCAAGTTTTTATCGATACGCCGGGCGTGGAAAATTGCCGGTCGTTAAAACGCGTCATTTGCAGCGGCGAAGCCTTGCCGGCCGATCTGGTCGCGCGTTTCCAGCAAAAACTCCCGGCCGAACTGCACAACCTTTACGGTCCTACCGAAGCGTCGGTCGACGTCAGTTATTGGGCCTGTTTGCCGGGCAGCGCTGAAACGGCGATTCCGATAGGCCGGCCGATAGCCAACATTGCGCTTTATATCCTGGATAAGCAGCTTAACCCGGTATTGGCTGGTACGCCGGGCGAGCTGCATATCGGCGGCATCGGTTTGGGCCGTGGCTACCTTAACCGTCCTGATCTGACCGCGGAAAAATTCATCCCGAATCCTTACGGCCCAGCCGGTAGCAGGCTCTATAAAACCGGCGATTTGGCGCGTTACCGTCCGGACGGCACGATCGACTATTTGGGCCGCAACGACTTTCAGGTCAAGATTCGCGGCTTCCGGATCGAATTGGGCGAGATTGAAAACCGGCTCAGTGCTTATGCTGGTGTGCGGGAAGCGGTCGTTATCGCCCGCGACGACGGTCATGGCGGCAAGCGGCTGGTGGCTTATTTGACTCAAGACGGCGGTGAGCTGGCGATTGCCGAACTTCGCGCCGATTTGGCCGAGACCTTGCCCGATTACATGCTGCCCAGCGCTTTTGTGGTGTTGCCGGTCTTGCCGCTGAGCTCCAACGGCAAGCTGGATCGCAGCGCGCTGCCTGCGCCCGATACCGATTCGGTGATCAGCCATCGTTACGAAGCGCCGCAAGGATCGATAGAAACCGCGTTGGCTTGCATCTGGCAGGAACTGCTGGAACTGGAACACGTCGGCCGCAACGATCATTTCTTCGAGTTGGGCGGCCATTCGCTGATGGCGCTGACGCTGGTCGAACGCCTGCGTCAACAAGGTTGGTCATTGGAACCCCGCGCGGTATTTGCCAATCCGGTACTGTCCGCGCTGGCCGTAGCGATAGCCGATAGCCAGTGCAATAGCCCGGCTTTTGAAATGCCGTCCAATTTAATACCCGATCATTTCGGGCAGTCGTTAAGCAATCCCGTTGTTGAGGAGTTTCGGTTATGAGTTTGCAGGAAGTCTTTGCCTCCATGCAGGAAAAAAATATCGTCGTCAGCGAGCTTGATGGCGAACTTGTCATTCGCGCTCCGCAAGGCGCGATGGATCAGGCATTAATGGCCAGACTGAAAGTTCATAAGCAGGATTTGCTGACTGCGCTCAGGAACGGTGTGGTGATGGAAGGTCATGCGGGGATACCGCCGAAAATTACTCCCGATATGCTGCCGCTGGTTAGCCTGACCCAGGACGAGATCGATCTGATCGCCGATAGCGTGGCGGAGGGAGCGGCCGGCATTCAGGATATTTACCCGTTGGCGCCATTGCAGGAAGGCATTCTGTTCCATCATTTGCTGGAAACCCAGGGCGATCCGTATATCACCCGCTCGATCATCGCGTTCGACAACCGCAAACGTTTGGACGCCTTTCTGGAGGCATTGCAGACGGTGATCAACCGGCACGACATATTGCGCAGTTCGGTGCGCTGGAACGGCTTGCCGCAGCCGGTTCAGGTGGTGCATCGCCGAGCCGTGCTGCCGGTCGAGGAACTGGCGCCGGTTGCCCAGGACAAGATACAGCAGCGATTGTTGGACCGCACCGATCCCCGGCAACTCAGGATGGATCTACAGCAAGCGCCGTTGCTGGCCGGTTATGCGGTTCAGGATAGCCAATCGGAGCAATGCTGGTTTGCGATGCTCAACCATCATATGGTCGATGACAACTATACGCTACAGCTGATTTTGTCGGAAATCCGGCTGTTGCTTAGCGGCCAGGCCGAACAACTGCCGATAGTGCAGCCGTACCGGAATTTCATCGCCCAAATGCGGTCGGTTTCTCAAGCGGAACACGAAAGCTATTTCCGCAGGCAACTTGGCGACATCGACGAACCGACTGCGCCGTTCGGCTTGCTTAATGTGCAAGGCAGCGGCGGGCAGGTCGGTGAAGCGGTTTTGTCTCTGGAACCGGACTTGGCGCAACGCATACGCAACAGCGCTCGGCAATGCAGTGTTACCCCAGCCAGTTTGTTTCATCTGGCATGGGCATTAGTGATGGGGCAATGCAGTGGGCGTGACGACGTGGTTTTCGGCACCGTGCTGTCCGGCCGCTTGCAAGGCGGCGGTGCGGGAGCGGATAAGGCGGTGGGCATGTTCATCAATACCTTGCCTATACGGGTTTCGCTGCGCGGCCGGACGGTGCGCGAAATACTCGGCATCACCCACCGCAACTTGAACGAATTGCTGGTGCATGAGCAAGCCTCGCTTGCGCTGGCCCAGCGTTGCAGCGCGGTGCCTGCCTCGACGCCGCTGTTTACCGCGCTGATTAATTACCGGCATTCGAACATGATTGTCGCATCGGATCAATCCGCGCTGCTGGAATGGGAGGGCATGCGCGTGATCAGCAGCGAAGAGCGCACCAACTATCCGCTGACGCTGTCGGTCGATGATTTGGGGCAGGGGTTTAACTTGACCGTCCAATGTGCGGGTGGAATTGATCCGGCGCGGATTGCCGTTTATCTGCGTACTGCCGTCGAAGGGTTGATTACGGCGCTGGAGCAAAATCCGCAGCAGCAGGTAGATACTGTCGGCATCATGCCGGAGGTTGAGCGCAGGCAAGTGCTGTTCGATTTTAATGCGACTGCTGCCGATTATCCTGCCGAACAAAGCTTGCAGTCACTGTTCGAAGCCCAAGCGGAAAAAACGCCAGCTGCGGATGCGGTGGCGTTTTCAGGGCAGATCTTAAGCTACGCCGATCTGAACGCCAAAGCCAACCGTTTGGCTCATTACCTGCGCTCCAAAGGTGTCGGGCCGGATGTGTTTGTTGGTCTTTGCGTCGAACAGTCGCTGGACATGGCGGTCGGCATGCTGGGCATACTGAAGGCTGGCGGCGCTTATGTACCGCTCGATCCGCATTATCCTGAAGAGCGCATCGCTTACATGCTTAAGGATGCGCAGATTGCCGTGCTGCTTACCCGGCAACGGTTGCTGCATAGCGCAAAGGAAACCATTTATCTGGATAGCGATTGGCCTGCCATTGCGCAATGTTCAGGCGACAATCCGGCGCCATGCAATCACCCGCTCGATTTGGCTTATATCATCTATACCTCCGGTTCCACCGGTCAACCCAAAGGGGTGATGGTTTCGCATCGCAACGCCGTGCATTCGACAGTCGCGCGGTTTGCCGGCTATCAGGAGCCGGTGACCGCTTTTTTGTTGCTGTCCTCGTTTGCCTTCGACAGTTCGGTGGCCGGACTGTTCTGGACGCTGGGGCAGGGCGGTTGCCTGTGTTTGCCGAAAGATAATGTTGGCAAAGATCCGGTTGCATTAGTCGAACTGATCGCAAGGCATCGGGTCTCGCATCTGCTGGCGTTGCCGTCTTTTTATGCGTTGCTGTTGCAGCAAGCGGGAGTCCAACTGCAAACCTTGAAAACAGCCATTGTTGCCGGAGAAGCGTGTCCAACCGAGGTGGTCAAACGGCATTACGCGGTGTTGCCGGATGTGCCGCTCTACAACGAATACGGCCCGACCGAAGGTTCGGTATGGAGCAGCGTTTACCCGGCGAAGCGGGAAGATTGCGACAGGCCGCTATCGATAGGCCGACCGATTAACAATGTTCAGCTCTACATTCTGGATCGCAGCGGCAGCCCGGTACCTGTCGGCGTGCAGGGGGAGCTGCATGTCGGTGGCGCAGGCGTGGCGCGCGGCTATTGGCAGCGTCCCGAACTGACCGCGGAAAAGTTCATCCCCGATCCGTTTCAAGCTAACGGCGGCAGGTTATACAAAACCGGCGACTTGGCGCGTTACCGCCCGGACGGCAACATCGAGTTCTTGGGGCGTACCGATGACCAAGTGAAAATCCGCGGTTTCAGGATCGAGTTGGGGGAAATCGAGGCAAGGCTTATGGAACAAACCGGTGCGGATAAGGCTGTCGTTTTGGCGCGGGAAGATCAGCCCGGAAACAAGCGCTTGGTGGCTTATGTGATTGCCCGCGATAACGCGGCGTTAACGGAAGAGGCCTTGCGCGACGCGATTAAAGAAAGTGTTCCTGACTATATGCTGCCGTCGGCCTATGTGTTTTTGGATGGATTTCCTTTGACAGCCAACGGCAAGATCAATCGAAAAGCGCTGCTTCCGCCTGACAGTTATAGTGCGGCTATCGCTCAACAAGGCGATGATCCTGCCGATCCGATAGAACAGGACTTGGCGCAAATCTGGATCGAACTCCTTGGGGTAACGGCTGTAGGCGTAAACCAGGATTTCTTTGAACTGGGCGGACATTCGCTGTTGGCTATCCAGGTTGTATCGCGCATTCAAGAACATTTCGGCATTGAACTGGCGGTGGAAGATATTTTTCAGCAAACGACGATTAAGGAATTGGCAGGGGTGATCATGCAAGCGCAAATCGGGCAATTGGCTGACGAAGATATGGTATCGCTATTGGCGGAAATGGAGCTGCTCAGTAATGAGGAAGCGGAGCTTATGCTTAAGCGTTAGGAATCGTTATTAACCTGGATAAACCGATTTTTCCAGGCTAACCGGCAAAGCCGTTAAACCGGCATACATTGCAATGATTAGAGAAAAATACCATGAACGATAAAACCTTATACCGCCTTGCCGACTCGACAGCGGTGGAGGCGCTGGTTGACAACTGGGTGGCTTGGCCGCATACCTTCTCGCCGGTGCCTTACAGCTTGCACATGCTGAATTATCAAAAGAAAAATCTGGCTTCGTATCTGCAAAATCCGGCAATTCATGTCAAATCCAGCGCCAACCCCAAGTTGCTGGGCGGGCCGTTTGTCAATGTTCCGGTCGAGCGGACGGCTGAAGTGGCGCAGATGCTGGAACGGATGGACACTGACCATGGCGACAGTCTTCAAATGGCTCAGGATTTGATTGCCTTCCAGAATCTATTGGACCGGGAAGCGATGGGCCAAAGCATAGAGCCGTATTACGCGATGCTGCCGGAATCCCTGCGCGGCTATGTCGAATTGCTGTACGACTATAATAACCGGCCCATCGTGCGCTGCATCGAAAGCCTGTTTTACAAGAGTCCGCATTACAAGACGCATCTGCAATCGCTACGCCTGTTCACCCAGACCCATGACCGCGCCCGGCCTTATTACATGAGTACGCCGCGGCTGCCGGAAGAGGACAGCATCGAATGGACGACGCCGTTTGCCCGAGAAAAAATCGACGAACTGTTCAAGCTGGACTGCCAGCCGCGACCCTTGGCCTACATACGCGAGGTGTTGGGGTTGGCTGCCGCCGACGACAAAAAACTGATCAATCTGCTCACCGACCAGCCGCCGCGCGCGGCCGAAGCTTGGCAGGGCAGCGGCGTGCGGGTTCGTTATTTCGGTCATGCCTGTGTGTTGATCGAATACAACGGCGTTGCAATTTTGATCGATCCGTTCATTGCCGTACAGCCCAGCCAGGGCGGCATAGAGCGTTACACCTTCCAGGACTTGCCGCCGCGTATCGACTATGTGCTGATTACCCACGTTCATCACGACCATTACGTGTTTGAGACGCTGCTGCGCCTTCGGCACAAAATCGGTTGCCTGGTGGTGCCGAAAAGCTCGGGCATATTCTACGGCGACATTTCGATGAAACTGTTGGCCCGCGAACTGGGTTTTACCGATGTGATAGAAGTCGATCCGTTGGATACGATCGCGTTTCCCGGCGGGGAGATCGTCGCGGCGGCGTTTCTTGGCGAGCATAACGACTTGCCGTTTGCCAAAAGCGGTTATCTGATCAGCGCCGGCCGGCAGCGCCTGCTGTTTGCAGCCGATTCCAATTGCCTGGATAAGCGTATGTACGAGAATCTGCGCGCGGAATACGGTGTCATCCAGACCGTATTTTTAGGCATGGAATGCATAGGCGCGCCGTTGTCCTGGGTGTATGGGCCGCTGCTGCCGAAACTGCCCGAACACAAGCATTGCCAGTCGCGGCGTTCGAAAGGCAGCGATGCCGGTGCGGCGATAAACTTGTTGGAGGCGGTTAAAGCCGAGCGGGTTTATATCTATGCCATAGGCCGCGAACCTTGGCTGCAATATTTCATGGCCCTGGAACCGGAAGACGACGACGCCTATATCAGGGAAATCGGCAAAGTGCTGGAAGCCTGTCAAGGCAACGGGTTTGCCGATGCACGCCGGTTGTATGGCCGGGACGAACTGCGGTTTTAAGGATAATGGATAGCATAAGAGACTCCCCGACATGAACAGCACTGCCACACGAATCGAAAACCTTTCCGCCGAGAAGCGCGCGCTGCTTTCGAAGCTGCTAAAAGACAGAAGCGGATACAAAGCACAAGCCATTCCGAAACGGCATACGGAAGACGGCTCGCCGTTATCCTTTGCCCAGGAACGCATGTGGTTTCTGGCCCAACTCGATCCTGAAAACCCGAATTACAACGTGGCGGGAGCGATTCGGATTTCAGGCGGTCTGAATGTTCCAATGCTGGAGCAGTGTGTCAACGAGGTTGTGCGCCGGCACGAGGTGTTGCGCACGACTTTTAGAACTGTGCATGGCCGGACCGAACAAGTCTTATTAGGCAATAGCCCGGTGCCGCTGACTTTGCTGGATTTGAACGCTATGCCGTTGCGGGATAAGGATAAAGAACAAGACCGGCTGATAATGGCTGAGTTGCAAAAGCCGTTTGTGCTGGGGGGAACGGAGCCTTTGTTGCGCATGACGCTGTTGTTGAAAGAAGCGCAGGAATTTGTGCTGTTGCTGAGTATGCACCATATCGTTTCCGACGAATGGTCGCTACGTTTGCTGATCGGTGAAATCGGACAGCTCTATCAGGCATTCATTAACGGCGGGCCGTCGCCGTTGCCGGAACTGGTCATCCAGTATGCCGATTATGCCGGCTGGCAACGCTCGACAGCCCAGGGCGAAATGCGCGATAAACAAAGCGGCTACTGGTTGGATTTGCTTTCCGGCGCCCCGCAAGTTCTGGCCTTGCCGACGGATTATACCCGGCCGTCGGTTCAGACCAACCGGGGGGCAAATTATTCGCTGGTTTTACCGCAGGCCTTAAGCGATGGCATTGTGCGGCTGGCCAGGGAACTGGATATGACTCCGTTCATGACCTTGATGGGGGCTTTTGCATTATTGCTGCACCGCCACAGTTCCATGGACGACCTGTGCATCGGTTATCCCGCCACCAACCGGAATAAGCCTGGACTGGAAAAGCTGATCGGTTTTTTTGTCAACACCTTGGTGATGCGTTCGCAGCTGACCGGCAATCCGTATCTCAAGGATTATTTAGCGCAAGTGAGGCGCAATCTTCTGGGTGCGCAAAAATACCAGGATTTTCCGTTTGAGCAATTGGTTGAAGCGCTTAACCCGGAACGCAATCTAGGCCATCACCCGCTTTTCCAGGTTATGTTCAGCTACCAAAACAGTCCGCTGGATTTGCCTGAAATCCCCGGTTTGAATGTTCAGTTGATGGAGGAAGAAAACGTCACGGCAAAATTCGACCTGACCTTGCTGACGGCAAAAACAGATGACGGCATGGTCTGCACGTTTGAATACAGCACGGAACTGTTCGAGGAAAAGACCATTGCCCGAATGGCCGGGCATTTTGAAACATTGCTGAGCGGCATGGTCAGCCAACAGGGGCGCCGAGTTTCCGAATTGCCTTTGTTATCTCAATTTGAGCGGAAACAGCTGCTTTTAGACTGGAACGCCACCGCCGCCGATTATCCTGCCGAACCGAGCTTGCATACGCTGTTTGAGGCGCAGGTTAAAAAAACGCCGGATGCGGATGCGCTGGCGTTTGCAGGACGGACTTTAAGCTATGCCGAGTTGAACGCCAAAGCCAACCGGCTGGCTCATTACCTGCGCGCCAAAGGTGTCGGGCCGGATGTGCTTGTTGGCCTCTGCGTCGAGCGCTCGCCGGACATGGCGGTCGGCATGTTGGGCATTTTGAAAGCGGGAGGCGCTTATGTGCCGTTCGATCCCCATTACCCCGAACAGCGCATCGCCTATATGCTTAACGATGCGCGGATTGCCGTGCTGCTTACCCAGCAACGGTTGGTTGAGACATTGCCGCACAGTGCGAAGGACACGATTTGTCTGGATAGCGATTGGGCGGACATAGAGCAATGGCCGGTCGACAATCCGGCGCGATGCAATCACCCGCTTGACCTGGCTTATATCATCTATACCTCGGGCTCGACCGGGCAGCCCAAAGGCGTGATGGTCAGCCACCGCAATGCCGTGCATTCGACAGCGGCCCGGTTTGCCAACTATCGGGAACCGGTGACCGCCTTTTTGTTGCTGTCCTCGTTCGCTTTCGACAGTTCGGTGGCCGGATTGTTCTGGACGCTGGGGCAGGGCGGTTGCCTGTGTTTGCCGGAGGATGACATGGCCAAAGATCCGGCGGCCTTGGTTGAATTGATCGCAAGGCATCGGGTATCGCATCTGTTGGCGTTGCCGTCTTTTTATGCGTTGCTGTTGAAGCAGGCCGGAGAGAAGCTGCAAACTTTGAAAACGGCTATAGTTGCCGGTGAAACCTGCTCAACCGAAGTCGTCAAACAACACTACGCGCTGTTGCCGGGTGTGCGTTTATTCAACGAATACGGCCCGACCGAAGGCTCGGTGTGGAGTAGCGTGCACTTGGCAGGTCAAGAGGATTTGACCAAGCCGCTATCGATAGGGCGGCCGGTCAGCAATGTCCGGCTCTATATATTGGACCGCGCCGGCAATCCGGTACCTGTCGGCGTACAAGGCGAACTTCATATCGGCGGCGCTGGCGTGGTGCGCGGCTATTGGCGGCGTCCCGAACTGACTGCGGAAAAGTTCATCCCCGATCCGTTTCAAGCCGACGGCGGCAGGCTGTATAAAACCGGCGACTGGGTGCGTTACCGTCCGGACGGCAACATCGAGTTTTTAGGCCGCACCGATGATCAGGTGAAAATTCGCGGTTTCAGGATTGAGTTGGGAGAAATAGAGGCGGCACTGGCGGAGCAGCCCGGTGTCTCGGAAGCTGTCGTTTCGGTTAGGGAAATTCAGCCCGGAAACAAGCAATTGCTCGCTTATGTTGTCGGCGGCGCCGAGCTTACGGCGGAGGCGTTGCGGGAGAATCTTAAAGCCGTCTTGCCGGACAGTATGCTGCCGGGTGCTGTGGTGTTTCTTGACCGGATGCCGCTGAGCGCAAACGGCAAAATCGACCGCAAGGCGTTGCCGGAACCGGATATGGCCGAAACTGCGGGCAATCGCTACGTAGCGCCTGGGACGGACACGGAAAAAACCTTGGCGGCGATGTGGGCCGGGATACTCGGCGTTGAGCGCGTCGGCAGGCATGACGATTTTTTCGGCTTAGGCGGGCACTCGCTGCTGGCGGCGCAGTTGCCGTTTGCGGTGCGAAAAAAATTCAATATCCAGTTACCGCTCAAGCGCTTTTTCGAGATGCCGACAGTTGCGGCGCAAGCGCGGCTAATAGACACCGGCGAAAGCGGGGAAGGCGGGGTCGATCTTGAAGCCGAAGCTACGCTTGATGCGGCGATTATTCCCCTACCGTCCGTACCTATAAACGTAGCGGCAGCGAGTGCGGCGTTCCTGACCGGTGCAACCGGTTTTCTGGGGGTGTTTTTGCTGGCCGAATTGCTGGAGCAAACGCAGGCCAAAATCTATTGTCTGATCAGGGCTGCTGATGAGCAAGAAGCTCTTGCCAGATTGCAAGGTCAAATCGGCTATTACGCGTTGCAAGATGGTATCGATTGGCGTCGGGTTATTGCCGTGTGCGGCGATTTGTCGGCGGCCCGGCTTGGGCTGTCCGAAATGCGCTACGAAGAAATTGCCGGGCAGGTTGAAGTCATTTATCACAATGGGGCGCTGGTTAATTTTATCCAGCCTTATAAGGCATTAAAAGCCGCCAATGTATTAGGCACCGAAGCGGTGTTGCGTCTTGCCTGTTATCGCAAAGCCAAGGCGGTTCATTATGTTTCAACCTTGTCGGTGTTTAGCGAAGCTTCCGCCGATCCGGCGGGCCATCGGGAAAACGATGAGCCTAAGCTCAGCGTAAATTTGGATAACGGTTATGCGCAGAGCAAATGGGTCGCGGAAAAACTGGTGAGATTGGCCGGGGACAGGGGCGTCCAGGTGACTGTTTATCGGCCGGCTACCGTTGCCGGCGACAGCCGTAGCGGTATCTGGAATACCGAAGATTTTCTGTGCCGGTTAATCAAAGCCTGCATACAAATGGGCAGCGCGCCTGCTGAACGTTTTCGCATGGATATAGCGCCGGTCGATTACATCAGCCGGTCTATTGTCGCGTTATCGTTGCTGCCGGGTTCTATCGGCGCTTATTTTCATTTAAATCATCCCGCCCCGCCTTATTCCGATGAGCTGATCGATGGCTTTAGCCGGTCGGGGTATCGCTTGGATCGCATTCCTTATCGCGATTGGGTGAAAAATGTACTGGAGGCGGGTAACGCCAACCGTAAGGATTTTGCCTTATTGCCGTTGCTCTCGATGTTTTCGGAACAAAATTTGGAGGACGAAACGGAATTATCGGAAGAAAACACGATCGGCTACGGTTGCAACGAAACGCAAGCTGTCTTGTCGAAACTAGGCGTCGAGTGCGCTTTGTTGGATGGCGAGTTGTTGATGCGCTATCAAGCCTATTTTAAGCGTAGCGGCTTTATTCCGGAGTCGGAGCATTACCAACAGAAATTAGTTACAACAAAATAATTTTCCGGGTGAGGTGAATTTTAAGCTCGCTCGTCTCCTTTCGGTAAAGGCATAGCTTGTACTGACAACTATGTCTGCAAGTAGTGGGTTAGGTTTTTTAAGGACTTAACGCGAGCACGAAACGACTAAGGAAAATTTTGGAATGGTTAATAAAAAGAAAAATGTTTTTTCCGGTGAAATTGCGATTAATCCAAGGGAAAAGCTCAAGAGATATTTCGTAAAAGGGGTTTTTATTTTGACGATTTGTCACGCTGTACCGGGATTATCGGACGCAGACAAAAGCCAAAAAATTCAATTTAACCTGCCTTCCAGTGATTTGGCTTCAGCATTGAACCGTTTCGCAGAAAAAACGGGCATGGAATTAAGCTATCCGGCTGCTATGGTAGCAGGCTCAAAAGCCAAGCCGCTTAAAGGTGGTTACAGCGTACAAGAAGGCCTGAATGAACTGCTGCGGGGAACCGGATTGACCTATCGTTTGACCGGAGACAATGGCGTAACCTTGCAGAAAGTGGCTGATGTAAATCCTAAATCGGACACCGTTACGTTGGCAGCGATGACGGTGACCGGCAAAGCAACTTACGACACCGCCGACCCTTATAACCCTGACTACACACGCCCCAACGCCAGCACGGCTACCAAAACCGACACGCCAATCATGGAAACGCCGTTCTCGGTTCAGGTGGTTCCAAGTCAGGTTTTAAAAGACCAACAAGTGGTAAGAGTCGAAAAGGCACTGACCAATGTCGCCGGTGTCATTCAATTACCCGGCAATGGCGGTGCGCAAGATATGTCCATGATTCGCGGATTTACCAATAATACGTATTTTAGGGATGGTTTCCGTTTGCCTACAGGCATTGGCGGCGGCGGCACGACAAAACGCGACACGGCCAATCTGGAGCGGGTCGAGGTGCTTAAAGGGCCGGGCTCCATTCTGTTTGGACGCGCGGAACCGGGCGGCATTGTTAACATGGTCACCAAGCAGCCGCTGGATAAACCTTATTATTCGATGCAGCAACAATTCGGCTCCTACGATTTTTATCGCACCACCGCCGACGCAACAGGCCCGGTCAATGCCGATAAAAGCCTACTCTATCGAGTCAATTTGGCTTATGAGAACTCGGGGTCTTTCCAGGATAACGTCAATGGCGAACGAGTCTTTGTCGCGCCCACGTTGACTTGGAAAATCAGCCCAAAAACCAAAGTGGGTCTTGAACTTGAGTATTTGCACTTTAACGATCCGATCGATCACGGCATTCCTGCACTCGGCAACCGTCCGGCACCAGTGCCGCGCAGTTTTGCCTTGAACGAACCGCAGTTCAATAGGAACGAAGGCGATCGCACCGGCGTTTTTATGAATTTCTCCCATGCGTTCAATGACAACTGGAAAGTGGAAAACCGTTTTGGCTCGGAATTTGTGGATTGGAATACGCAAGGGGTCACCTTCGGTGCTGCATCAGCTAATGGCAATTTAGTGCGTAGTTTCTACGGACTGAATGATTCAAGCTCACAACGCTATAGCAACACGTTGAATCTAACCGGTAAGTTCTCCACGGGCTTTCTTAAACACACCTTGCTGTTAGGATATGAGCATTTCCAGTTCGATCAAGATCGTATGTTTGGATCTAGCCCGACCGCATACTCCGCACCTTCCGCATTCAATATTTTCAGACCGACTTATACGGGCTTGGGGCCAACAATCAATCCAGCGCGGTACACGCCGCAAAAACTTTCCCAATCATGGGATGGCTATAGTGTGCAGGATCAAGTGGAGCTGCCCTTTAACTTTTTTGCGCTGGGCGGCGTACGCTATGACGATGCTGAAACCCAGTTTGACGTCAATAACCAGCTTAACAAACTGTCAAAAGACAGCGGGGTCAGTCCTCGCGGCGGTTTGCTCTGGCGTCCTATGCAATGGCTTTCGCTTTACGGCAGCTATACCGAAAACTTCGGGGCATCCAATTACACCAGCAATAATCTTGGCGCGAACTTAGGTCCTCAAAGAGGGCAGCAGTGGGAACTGGGCACCAAGACGGAATTTTGGGACGGCCGCTTGACTGCCAGCGTCGCTTATTTCGACCTGACCAAACAAAATCTGCCGGTCCCCGACCCTGCGAACCTTGACGGCCTCCATTTCCTGACGGTTGGGGCGGCAGAAAGCCGCGGTATCGAGTTCGAATCGACAGGCGAGGTTCTGCCCGGTCTGAAATTAATTGGCGCTTATGCGTTCACTCCTTTTGCCTATGTCACCAAGGATATTGCGGCTAATGGCGGTATCGGCTCGCAAGGCAAACGGCTGTCGATGGCTCCCGAGCATAGCGGAAGCCTATGGACCACTTATGAATTCCAAAACAATGAGCTTCGGGGCCTGAAACTTGGCGGTGGCGTGACTGCGGCAGGGCAACGCCAAGGCGATTCACTGAATACTTATCAATTGCCGGGTTATGCAACGTTAAACCTGATGACCAGCTATGCGCTCAAAGTAGGGTCAACCAAAGTCACCACCCAGCTCAATGTGGATAACCTGCTCGATAAAAACTATTTCGTCGGCAGTAACGGAGCGACTGCAGCGTTCTACGGTTCGCCCAGAACTTTCATGGGATCAATCCGCGTGGAATATTAAAGATTGGGCTGTGTCGGGTTGCATGTTTTTGTAACCCAACATGCTTGTTGGTTAAAACGGAATCGATCAAAAAACTATGGAACAAACAAGGGCTAACTTACCGGTCGGCGAAAAGATTATCGCTCAACGCTTCAATGCCGTGCGTTTGGCACGGCTCAAAGCCAGGCGCAAGTTGTGGCTGGATCTGCATTTATATCTCGGTTTGATTGCAGGGGCGATATTGGCTATTGTCGGCCTGACCGGCAGCATTGAGGTGTTCTTTGTCGAATTACAGGAAATACTCAATGCCGAACAGATCGTTATAACGGCATCGCAGGAAAGTCAGATAAAGCCGCATACCTTGGACGACATCGTCGCTGCGGCGGAAACAGTCAAGCCTCAAGGCGGTCGTTTATTCAAGGTCTATTATCCACGTAAGCCCGATGTCGCCTACAAGCTGCTGTATTTTGTCAGGGACGCAGGCCAAGCGAACAACGGCGACGGCTATTACATTTTTGTCGATCCTTATACCGCTCAGGCCAAGGGCGTGCAGCTCTGGCACCCCAAGGATCGCTACTGGGGGCGGCCTTTTATTAGCTTCATCATGCAGTTGCACTGGTGCTTGTTGCTGGGCAAAACCGGCGGCATTCTCGTTGGTATTTTGGCAGCGCTCTCAATTATTTCGGTGTTGACCGGCTTGATCGTCTGGTGGCCGCTGACCGGAAAATTCAAACAGGCTTTAACCTTTAAGAAGCGTGCCGGCGCCGTGCGTTTTAACTTCGACCTGCATAAGGCTGTCGGCTTTTATTCGGCTATCGTGCTATTGCCGGTGTTGTTTTCCGGGATTTACATGAATCTGCCGGAGCAAGTGAATGTGCTGGTCAAGCTGTTTTCGCCGGTTAACCGCCCCACCGCTTTTAATACTATTCCGATAGAAATTCACAGCCGTCCGCCGCAAGCCGGTCAGCAGGCAATCAGTTTGTCGGCGGCGGAAGCTATTGTGCAAAAGCGCTATCCCGCCGGCCGGTTATGGATGCTGAATGCGCCTAAGGACAAGGAGGACGTCTATAAGATAATGAAAGACGACGTGACCGAAATAAGCCGTTTTACCGGTTATCGCGATTTCGCCATTGATCAATACAGTGGCGACATACTCAAAGTTTACGAGAGGGGCACCGGCAGCGCCGGCGATGTTTTTTTGGACTGGCAATGGCCGTTACATAGCGGTAAAGCTTTCGGTTGGACGGGACGAATCCTGGTATTTCTTTCCGGCTTGGCTTGTCCTGTTTTGTATGTGACCGGGGTGATCCGCTGGCTGCAAAAGCGAAATGCCCGGAAAAAGGTAGCAGCTGTCAGCGGCTGAAAAACTATAAGGTTAATAACAATTCGGTGAAAGTATGGATAAAAATCCCCCCCCGCTATTTATTCTCTCATGCGAACGTTCAGGGTCGACAATGCTCCGCTATATTGTCGATACCCACTCCAAGATAGCGTGTCCCAGTCATTTATATCTGGGTAACTTATTGGAAAATCTAAATCGAATGTTATCGGGAACTCTTGCACAGGCGCAGGCTGGCCTGGACGAAGCATCAAAACAGCAGTTTGCAGTTAATGAAACCCGGAACATGGTTTTTAATATTATGTCCCGGTATGCAGAGGCCAAAGGCAAGCAATTTTGGTGTGAGAAAACACCGATGAATTTGGACTATTTGTCCTTATTGGATACCCACTTTCCGGATGCCAAATATATCTGTTTATACCGCCATTGCATGGATGTGGTTCATTCCAGTATTAATTTGAGCAAGTATCGCTTTCTTCCTGAGCATGTACCTTATGTGCACAGAAACCCGGGCAATATTATTGCCGCTATGACGGAGAATTGGTTAGAAAAAACCGCTAGGCTTTTGGCATTCGAAGCGGCACATTCGGAGCGTTGTTTCCGTGTGAAATATGAGTCCATTGTTATGCAGCCTGAACAAACGCTAAGGCCTTTGTTCGACTTTTTAAAGGTTGGCTGGGAAGACGGATTGGTGGAGAGGGTGTTTCAATCCGAGCATGATGTGGGCGAGGGTGACGGTAAAGCGGCATTATCGAGCACTATTCGGCAAAATGCAGTGGGGAAAGGCTTGGAAGTGCCGCGTTCGGGAATCCCCAAGAAATTTTTAACAGAAATTGACGGTTTACTTCATCAGCTGGGTTATGCCTCGCTGGAAGGTTATTATTCCCAGGATGCCCGGATTGTGCGGCATGAAGCCCAAACGGATGATGCTATCTGTGAACTGTTCGAAAATCGGCTTAAGGACGCCATCAACAAGAACAGGGCTCTATATCCTTTATTGGAAGGCGTGTGGAAAGTCATTGTCAAAGGCGAGCCTGATAACGTTTGGAATGTCGATTTGTCGGGCCGGCAAGCAGTGATTAAAGCGGGGGATTTTGGCGCGGATTTCACGCTTGCTCTGCCTGCGAGCTTGTTGCTAGACATGGTGAATGGAAAGAGGGACGCGATAGAAGCTTTTCTCCAAGGAGAAATTCAAACAGTTGGCATTGACGATACAGCGTTATTAATGAGTTTTGGGCGGATGCTTTTTTCTTGACTTGCAGCTACTCAGCCTGAACTCCGACATCCATGCTTCCTGGATAATTATGTGTTTTTAATCCGTGCATGCATTTCCTTCTGCGCCGAATAGTAACCGATGATTATTGATTTATGGCTCGAAGAATTAGCCGTCACAGACGAACAGTATCGGTATTATTGGTCGTTGCTGGACAAGAACGAGCAAAACAAGGCCATGTGTTTTGTACGAACGACGCATCGCAGGCATTATGTGGCAAGTCACGGTAAGCTCAGGCTGATCCTGGCCGAGTATCTGGGAATGCCTCCGGAGAACATAAGTTATGCGGAACAGGCGTTTGGCAAGCCGGTTATTGTTATCAAGGGCATGGAGGATGACGTTAAATTCAACTTGGCGCATTCCGAAAATAAGATGCTGGCGGCGGTGGGGTTGGACATTCGGATAGGTGTCGATATTGAAGTCTGGAACCCTAAAATTGACGGTGCTTCAATCGCCAATATCTGTTTTGCCGAAACCGAACGCTGTTTTTGGAAGGGATTGCCCAAAAGCAGCAAAGACGAGTTTTTCTATCGGCTTTGGACGAGGAAGGAAAGCTTTGTAAAAGCTGTCGGCGTGGGGCTCGGCTTAGATGTTTCCACAGTTGTTACTTCGCCGACCGGTACGGGACGGTTTTTGTCTGTACCGGAGGAGTATGGTTCGGCTGGAGATTGGGCGTTGATCGATTTGGCTTTTGGCAGCGGCGTCAGCGCAGCGCTGACGGTTCCGGCGCAATGTTATAACGGGGTTGAGTTTAAGCGGCTGGACAATGCTATGAGCTTTATCGGGCCTGTTCCAGATAAGGCCGTTATCTGAGAAAACAAACAATAACCCGGCTATTGGGGGCAAGCATTTACTCAATAGCCGGGCATTCGTACAAAAGGGCATTTAATAATGGCAAACACAAACAATCGTCATCTGGAACTGATTAAACAACCGGTTTTTATCTTATCTTGTGTCCGTTCAGGATCGACAATGCTGCGTTGTATTGTCGATACACATCCCAATCTATGCAGTCCGGGGCATTTGAACTTAGGCCCGTTATGCGCCGACTTATATACGACGATTTATTATTCGCTGGGAAAATTGCCGGCGATGGAAACTGAACAGCAAAGAGAGCAGTTGGCTATTGAAGAAACCCGGCGCGTAGTAACAGACATACTGGGCCGTTATGCGCAAGGGAAAGGCAAAACGAATTGGTGTGAAAAATCGACCGTCAATATCGATTATCTGGCGATACTGACAAAAGTTTTCCCGCAGGCCAAATATATCTGTTTATACCGCAATTGCCTGGATGTCGCTTATTCGTGCATTAAATTCAGTCCATTAGGCTATATGCCCGAATTGGCTGCTTATGTGCAAAAACGCCCGACAAATCTTGTTGCTGCGATGATTGATAATTGGCTGGATAAGACCAGCATGCTGACGGCATTCGAACAGACTCATGCAGGTCAGTGCATCAGGGTTAACTATGAGTCTTTGGTCAGGCAGCCGGAACAGGTCTTGGCAAAACTGTTTGATTTTCTAGGCGAGCCTTGGGATGAGGGCCTGATTGATCGGATTTTTCATGTGCCTCACGATCAGGGGGACGGCGATGTGAAAGTCTGGTTTTCCGAAAAAATCAGCAAAGATTCTATCGGTAACGGGACATCGATTCCATTGACCGCAATTCCGAATGAACTGATGGCTGAGGTTAACACGCTTCACCGGCAGCTAGGCTATCCGACGATAGAATCTCAATATGCCGAGCAACAAGGTGACGACGAGCAGGCGCTTCCGCATCCGGATTTAAATGATTTCTTCCAAAACCGTTTTTTACGAAATACCGCTGCAAGAATGGATAAATTCAGCCAATTACAGGGTGTCTGTAAATTCGTGATAACCGGGCTAAAAGGCGGGGTTTGGATAATTGAGAGTCACAGCGGCGATTTAACATTAAAAGAAGATGACAAGCCCTGCGATTGTACAATCGCTACAACCTATAAAGTTTTCCATGAGCTGATTGAGGGTAGGAAAACCGCCGTCAATGCTTATGAGCAAGGCGAAATAACCGGCGATGGCAATGTGGTTATGGCGCTAGAGTTTGGCAGGTTGCTGTTTGGGGGAGAATTTTAAGCATTCACTCGGGTCCGAATTTAAAAGACGGGATGCAAATCCCGTCTTTCTATTCACGGCTATTGCGATGCCTCTTGTTGCATGTGTATCTGCAGGCTTAACGGACGCATATCCGTCCAGACCTCTTTGATGTAATTCAGGCATTCCTGTTTGTTGCCGATTTTGTCGACTATCCGCCAGCCGCCCGGTATTTCTTTGTATTCAGGCCAAATTGAATATTGTTCTTCGTGATTGACCACGACCTGATAAAGGGTTGTGTCTTCTTCGTCCCAAGCCATTGTTTTTCTCCGTTGATAGCTAACTGTAATAAATGACCATGCCTTTCGTTACTATGGGCTGGTTTCCGTAGAGTAGACGATAGAAGCGGTAAACTACCTCAGTGGTCGAGCTGATCCAATGAATGGGTTTTGAATTGTTTGCGGCAGTGCAGCAGAGCCTTGGCCATATGTTTTTCAACGGCGCTGCCGGATATGCCGAGTTCCATGGCGATTTCGGCATAGGTCATGCCGTAAACTCTATTCAGGACAAATATTTCCTGCGTGCGCAAAGGCAATTCATCCAGTATCCGCATGATGGCGGCCAACTTTTCATTAACGGATACGAGGTTCTCGGCCGAAGGGAATTCACTGGGCGGGGGTAATGATTGCTCTTTCGTTTGAACGTAAATTTCCGTTACTTTTCGATGTTTGATGTGGTCGTAAGCGAGGTTTTTGGCAACCCTGAACAGAAAACCGCGCGGATGGTCGATAGTTTGCTTTTGCGCTTCGCGGAAAAAAATAATGAAGCTTTCTTGAACAAGGTCGGCGGCTATATCCGGGCAGTTGACAAGTCGAGTCAAATGAAACTGCAATTCCGACTGGTGGCTTAAATAAATGGTTTCTACGTTCAAGTTCAAATCCCTCTTTGTTGTTAGGAATGTTTATCTTGCGGTTACGCTGACGGCGTCGGGATAAGGCCGGCATTCGATTTTTTGAGATCTAACAGAGTTAGTGATTTGCTTGGCTGGATTTTGCATAGATGATTCCATGGTCTTTGCTTGGTTCGTTCGCGGCTATCGGCACATAGGTGTTGATTTGTAATATACCGAGTCTGCACGGCAAGTTGAGTTGCCGGATGTCGCCGCAGCGTATCGATACGTCTGTTGTTTTGAATCAGGTTGGGCGCATAGCTCCGGTTATGTTTTAAGCAGTTAGTATGCCAATTTATTAGTTTATTTATTTCAATTGGTTATCGGCTATGAGCTAGAGGGAATCGGCATATGGCGCACTAAAATGCGTTAAATAACATAGTTTTTTAAAAGCGCAATCGTAGATGGATGTGGGTTTTTGTTATGCACATTAAGTGTCATGGATCAATGGATTTTGTCGTCAAGCCGGTGAGCGTGAGCATTTTTTTAGCGGAACGGATGAGGCTAAAAGGGCTATAAGGCGTCCTATTACTAGATTCACTTTGGCTTTGAGGCCTGATGCGCTGCAAAGAATTGGTTCTAACGCATTGAATTGTGTATACACGAGCTTAAAGGAAATGTTTTATGTTAGTTTTTTTGTGCCGCTCTTCCTGGCTAACGGTTGTTGGCGTATTGTTTGCCGGTATCTGTAGTGGCTTAGGCAGCGCAGCTCTGGTGGCGCTGATTAATTCGACGTTGTCGAATACATTGGATGCCAAGCTGTTGCCGTGGCTGTTTGGCGGATTGTCTATGGCTGTGTTGTCCAGCGGTTTTATAGCCCATTACCTGCTCAAACGGCTCAGCTCTAAAGTTGTTTGCGATCTTCGCATCCGCATCAGCCGCTTAATTCTGGCTGCTCCTTATCCTTATCTGCAAAAGCACGGCAAGTCGGCGTTATTGGCTAATTTGACTGAGGACATTACGGCGATTGCCAATGCCAGCCAAATATTGCCGGTAGTCTGCATTAATTTTGCGATCGTGGCGGGTTGTATGGCTTATTTAAGCTGGCTGTCCTGGCACTTAGCCCTAGTTTTGGCTGGGGTGATTGTATTCGGGGTGTTGAGCTTCAGTCTGTTCCGAGAGTGGCCGAAAAAAGCCGTGCTTAAAGCGCGGGAGGAATATGATGTTCTTAGTAGCGGTTTTCGGGCGTTGACGGAAGGCGTCCGTGAGTTGAAATTACATCGGCAGCGTAGCGATGCGTTTATGGCGCAGTCGCTCGCTGCCAGCGCCGAAGCCTATCGTAGGTATTCTTTTCGAGGGGCGGTGGCTTATTCGCTGGTCAATCAGTGGGCGCAGCTATTGTATTACCTTGTTATCGGCGTGATCCTCTATGTTTTTCCGGTTTGGCAGGTTGTTGATCAGAAGGTGATCGGCGGCTATGCGCTGGTGTTTTTGTTTATGATGTCGCCGTTGACTATACTCACCAACAGTTTGCCGGTGTTTAGCGGTGCTAATGTGTCGCTACAAAAAATACGGCAACTCGGCGATCAGCTCAAAAGACAGGTAGAGCAGCCCGATGTGCCGGAGAAAGTCAAAGCTTGCTCAAGCTTTTCCGCTCTGTCGCTACAAGGCGTGATGCACAGTTTTCATCGGGAAAAGGAAAATCGCAATTTCACCTTGGGGCCTATCGACCTAGACTTTAAGCCTGGGGAGCTCGTATTTTTAGTCGGCGGCAACGGTAGCGGAAAAACGACATTGGCAATGCTGCTGCTCGGGCTATACCTGCCGGAGCAGGGACTTATTCGCTGGAACGGCGAGGCCGTTGACGACGTTAACCGGGATGATTATCTGCAAAATTTCTCGGTGATTTTTTCGGATTTTTATTTGTTCGACGAGTTGTATGGGGTCGATAACGGGAATAGCTACGCACTTATCGACGATTATTTGAGGCGCCTGCACTTACATCATAAAGTGCGGGTTGATAATGGCCGGTTTTCCTCGGTGGACTTGTCGCAAGGCCAGCGTAAACGCTTGGCGCTATTGGTCGCTTATCTGGAAGACCGGCCTTTTTACGTCTTCGACGAGTGGGCGGCAGACCAGGATCCTGAATTCAAACATTTATTCTATACGGAACTGCTGCCTGCCTTGAAAGCCCGAGGCAAAACAGTGATGATCATCAGTCATGACGACCGCTATTTCTATTTGGCGGATCGCTGCATTAAGCTGGAAGAAGGCCGGATTGTCGCCATGGAAAAGCCGGTAGCGGCAATGGTAAGGACGAATAAAAATACAGACGATCTGCCCGTTTGATTGCATGTATCAAATTAAAGCATAACCACGAAGACACGAAGTTTTGCTTTGTTTTTCTTTGTGTCCTTCGTGTCTTCGTGGTGATAATCTTTTAAGCTTTTTAACCGCATTTCATAGCATTGGTTGGCAATGGCGAATATTCGAAAATACATCTTATACAGCGGCTTAGGGCTGGCGATTTTTGCGGCGATAGCTGTCGGCGGAGGCTTTTGGGTTTTGGCTAAAGCCCTGCCGCAACTTGATGGTGCGGTAAAGCTGAACCGGCTCACGGCGGAGGTTCGCGTCCACACCGATGCGCATGGCATTCCGGTCATCGACGCCGCTAATCGGGTCGATGCGGTTCGGGCGCTGGGCTATGTCACCGCCCGCGACCGCCTGTTTCAGATGGAGCTGATGCGGCGCAAAAACGCCGGGCGCTTGGCGGAAATCTTCGGCGGCATGGCGCTGGACAGCGACATCAAGGCCCGTACCTACGGTTTTCATCGGGAGGCAAAGACGATACTGGCAAAACTGCCGCCGCTTCACCTGCATTATCTGCAAAGCTATGCCGACGGCGTCAACAGCTATATGGCGGAATCCGGCAAACTGCCTTTCGAGTTTACCGTATTGGGTTATCAGCCGGAGTCCTGGACTCCTGAGGACAGTTTGATGGTGGTACTAGGCATGTGCGAAACCTTGACCATCGGGGAGGAACGTAGCGAGCGCATGCTGAGCGTGATGGAAAAGACCCTGCCGGACGCCGCAGTGCGCTTTCTGACGCCGGATACCGATCCTTACACCGACCAGCTGCAAAAACAGGCCGAATCGCTACGCCCGGCGCAAGCGATTCCGGTCGAGGCTTTGGCAAGCGCATTAGTCCATCAACCGGCGGATAAAGCCGCATTGGCGCAGGCCGTACAGCAATCCGATTTAATGGCCGGTTCCAATGCCTGGGCGGTCAGCGGCAAGCTTACCTGGGACGGGCGGGCGATTCTGGCTAACGACATGCATTTGGGTCTATCGGTGCCCAATATCTGGTATCGCGTCGAGCTGAATTACGGTGATACCCATGCCGCAGGCGTGATTTTGCCCGGTACGCCGCTGTTAATTGCCGGCAGCAACCGTCATATCGCCTGGGGAGCAACCAATCTGACCGGCGACTTCCTGGATTTGGTACGGCTTGAGATTAATCCCGCTAACCCCAACCAATACCGGGCAGGCGAACAATGGCAGGACTTTGATACGTATCCTGAAACCATCCTCGTCAAAGGCGGCGAGGCCAAACAGATCACGGTCAAGCAGACGCGCTGGGGACCGGTCTCCACCCAGCCGTTGCTGGATCAGCCGGTGGCGATCCATTGGGCGGCGCTGGATGCCGATGCCATGAACCTCAATTTGTTCGATTTGGAGCAAGGCGAAACCCTGGAGCAGGCGATAAACATCGTCAACAGCAGCGGCGGCCCGCAGCTGAATGTGTTGCTGGCCGACGATAAAGGCAGCATCGCCTGGACGCTGATGGGCAAAATCCCCAAGCGCTTCGGCAATGACGGCCTGGTCAGCCGCTACTGGGCTGACGGCAACATAGGCTGGAACGGCTATGTGGAACCGGAAAATTTGCCGCGCCTCATCGACCCACCCGAAGGTATTTTGGTGTCGGCCAACGACCGCCGTTTGAACAAAAGTTATCCGTATGTGATCGGCCACCAATTCGGCAACGGTTACCGCGCCTATAGGATCACCCAGCAACTTATGCAAATGCCCAAGATCGGCGAATGGGCCATGTTCGATCTGCAGCTGGATACCGAAAGCGAGTTTTATGCCTTCTATCAGCAGTTGGCCTTGAATAGCCTGACAGCCGAAGTGATTGCGAGACAGCCGGATCTGGCCGAGGCGCGCGATTATCTGCTGGCCTGGGACGGCCGGGCCGATGTCGGCAGCCTGGGTTTTGCGTTGCTGGTCGAGTTTCGCAATCAATTGATCGAGTCGGTCTTTACGCCGTTTTTAGCGGCGAGTCGGGAGATTGATAAAAACTTCAGCTATGCATGGACTTATATCGATACGCCGTTGCAGGCCCTGCTGAATGAAAAACCGCCGCAGACATTGCCTGATGCGGAGCATTACCGAAATTGGGAGGATTTTATTTTGGGGCAGTTGAAACATAGCATTCAGCAGGTTCAAGCCCGGCAGCCGGATGCGGCATTAATGGAATTAAACTGGGGCAAGATAAATAAAGTCAAGCAAGCGCATCCGTTTTCCAAGGCAATGCCGATACTGAGCGATTTGCTCGATATGCCGGGCGACCCCTTGCCGGGTTGCGCTTTTTGCGTACGCGCGGCGGGGCCAGGTTTCGGAGCCAGCGAACGGCTGGTGGTTTCGCCGGGCCATTTTGACGACGCTATTTTACATATGCCCGGAGGCCAGTCGGGCCAGCCTTTATCGCCTTATTATCGGGATCAGCAGAACTATTGGTTAAAGGGGCTGCCCATGCCATTTTCGGGCGGAAAGCCTGAATACATGCAGTTGTTGCAGCCTTAGGACGCATAAAGTCCAGGCGAAATATGATAAACAAAGGGTTTTAGGTAGAATGAACAATATGAAACGTAACTCTTCGCAAGATGCCGGTTGCGTTTCCGGGCTACGGAGAGCTTTCTATGCAGAAACTGGAGTAGTTATTACCTATGAAACAGAAAAACGAGTCGAACAGTTTGGAATCCGAGCTTAATAACGATCTTGACGAGCAAGCGGTAGCCTGGTTTGTACGGTTACGGGCCGACGATGTCACCAGCGAGGAAAAAACGTCATTTCTGCGATGGCTGAACCAGGCCGACGCGCATCGTGAAACCTTTAATGAAATCAGCAATCTGTGGGGCGATGCCGATCTGCTGCAAGCCCTCGGTGAAACAGCCCAAAAACACCGCATAGCACCGCGGAAAAAAACAACTGCTGCCAAATTCACACTGCCGTTGGCGATGGCGGCCTGTCTGGTCTTGACTTGGCTGTTCCATGGCGAACTGGCGATATTGATGCACGGCGATTATTCGACCGGAGTGGGCGAGCGCAAAGCCGTCTATTTCGATGACGGATCTACCGCGATGCTTAACACCGACAGTTCTATCGCAGTCAATATGGATGGCCCGCAACGCAGGGTCGAATTATTGAAAGGCGAAGTCTACTTCGAGGTTCAGCCCGATCCCAACCGGCCGTTTATTGTCCAGGCCGGCCATTCGACAACCCGCGTATTGGGAACCCGTTTTTTCGTGCATGAAAAGAGCGAGAGCGACGAGGTTAAAGTCGTGTCCGGCCGCGTTGAAGTGACCGACCGGCGAACTTTAAAACAGCCGCTGATTCTGCATGATCGCGAGGCGGTATCGGTTGATACAGCAGGATTAGGCGAAACGCGGTTACTGGATTCGGAGCTGACAACTTCCTGGGTGAACGGTTTTCTGGTGTTTGAAAATACCCCTCTGGAAAGTGTCATTAATCAGATCCGCCGCTACAGAGCCGGCTTGGTGGTTTACAAGGACAATGCCCTGCGCGAACTCAAAATCAATGGACGGATCAATTTGCGCGAGTCGGACGACATGCTGAAAGTCCTGGGAAAAAACCTGTCGGTAAAAATGACCTATCTGACCGACTGGCTGGTGATTGTCGGCTGATACAGGTTTTGAGATGATTTTCGG
>Ga0208789_1000556_pt1 | contig 32719 bp, 19 predicted proteins | sample Methanotroph_Enr_FD_187368 | JGI IMG/M metagenome (GOLD analysis project Ga0208789, IMG submission 187368) | Enriched soil microbial communities from Old Woman Creek wetland in Ohio, USA - Methanotroph_Enrichment_5 (SPAdes) (version 2) | ecosystem: Environmental > Terrestrial > Soil > Wetlands...
CACAATACAGCCAGCGGTCGGCAACGGAGGTAAACTGTATATTAAATTCGCTGGCAGCATCAGGATACAATGATTTTAACTGGTAAAAATAAACATTAGGCATTACATCGTACCACCAGTCATTGCCGGATGTTGTTGAATAGCTGTTGAGATAAACATTCTGCCCGTTTTTCAGGTTAAAAAAATCTTTGGTCATTGCAACCCAGTTAGTGCCATTCTGGTTGCTTTTATTAATTCCAACAAGCGATGCTCCCACAATTGCCGGCATCATATTTATGGCTTCAGCCTGATTGAGATGATTATTGGAACCAACGTAGGAATCCATGAAAAAAGCAGTATTATCCGCATAATTGAATTGACCCTTTGTTCCGAGTCGTACCAAAGGCAAATATTGGCCTGCTATATTTGTGTCGAAAACATAACTGTCGTAATTGTGAGCCACTGCTTTCCAGTCCCTGATCTCAAAAGGCGCTGGGAGATCAGGCATCAGGCTTATGCGGGTAATATTTAATTGCCCGGGCTGAGCTAAGGCTGTCAGGACATAGAAAAAGAATGCGAGATTCAGTAAGTAAGGTTTCATGGTTGTTATTGTAAATTTTCAAATGCCGGGAGAGGCATTCCTTTACGATCAATATTTCAGTTTAGTACAACTGACTAGAAACTGTTTAAGTTTTCTCCGTAGGAGATGCATATCAATAGAATTTATCAAAAGGAGAAAACCTTTTTCCCGCAGGGAATTAACAAAATCCTGTTAATGTCCTGACGGACAATGATTCTATATTATCATATTTTCTATTGATATTCATGTCCTAACGGACAAACAGAAGTAACACAATTTTCAAACATTCTCTAATTCCTGTAAATTAAAAAGTCATTGGTTTTTAACTGAGAAGAGCCCATCAGAATTCTGGCAAAGCCCGGTATTTTAACGTTCGTTTCTTTCCCAAAATTCACAATTACAGTAATCTTATTTCCCTCGTAGGTTCGGGTAAACAGTATCCTGTCTTCATTCAGTTCAAGTTTTTCATAAGTTCCATACTGAAGTGTTTTTTCGCTGTTTCTCAGTTCCAGCAATGCCTTGTATCTACTCAGGATTGAGGTTTTCTGCTGCTGAGATTGCAGCACATTAACATTCCTGTAGTTTTCATATACTTTAATCCAGGGTATTCCAGTTGAAAAACCGGCATTGATACTTGAATCCCATTGCATTGGGCTTCTTGATTTGTCCCGGTTGTGATTATTACCTTCAATTAACGCTTCTTCCGGTGTTTTACCAGCCTGCAAAGCAAGCTTATAATTTATTTTACCCTGGATATCCACGATTTCATCAAAGCATGTAGCCTGGATATTTTGCATCCCGATCTCTTCACCGTAATAAATAAAAGGAACTCCCCTGGCTGTAAGCATAAGAGCTGCTAGGGCTTTTGCCTTTCCGGAATCACCTCCAGCCAGGCGATCCATAAGCCGGGGCATATCGTGGCTGCCAAAAAACAAGGTAGGATAATCGCTCATTTCCTGATCCATTTTTTGGAGTTCACTAAAAATCCGCTCCACTGAAAATTCGGGAATACTTCCAAAGTTAAAGTTAAAAACAACATCCATCAGGTCTGGTGCCTGATATTGATTAATAATATCTAGTTTATCACTGCCGATTTCACCCACCACAAATTTGTGTTTGTATTCAGCGACAGTTGATTTTATGATCTTCATTGCCTCTTTTACACCAGGCTGGCCTATATCGAAAATATGTTCCTGTTTCCCATCTTTAATTGGATTATCAGCTACAATCCCATCCGTTGTAAGAAAGTTAATTACATCAAACCTGAAACCATCAATCCCCAATCCAAGCCAATACCTGAGCACCTTTTGGATTTCTTCCACCACATTAGGATTCGACCAGTTGAGATCGGCCATCCGGGCATCGAATTTATGGTAATAATGCCGATTTGTTAAACTATCAAGTTTCCAGGCTGTTCCACCAAAAAACGATTCCCAGTTGTTGGGCTTGTCTTTCCAGATATAATAATCGCGGTAAGGATTGTCTATGGATTTGCGTGATTCCCGGAACCATTTGCTTTCTGTGGAAGTGTGATTCACTACCATATCCATAATAACTTTAATTCCCCTTTGGTGTGCTTCATTCAGAAAGATTTTGAAATCTGCCATCTTACCATAAACCGGATCTATCTCGTAGTAGTCCGCAACATCGTAACCATTATCAACCTTGGGAGATTTCAGAAATGGCGTAAGCCAGATGCCCCTGATACCAAGCGATTGCAGGTAATCCAATCCAGATGTCATTCCCTTAAAATCGCTGTAGCCGTTGCCATCGCTGTCCTGGAAGGAAGGCATATAAATTTCGTAAAATACCGATTCGCGCCACCATTGTCCTTTTGCAGTTACCTGGCCGGTTTGGGCTGTAACTGTTATGGAACGGAGAAGAAACAAAAAGATCAGGCTGTGGCGAAGCATGTGGATCAGGAAAGGGAGACTGAAGTTCGCAAAATAGTTAACTGATGGTTATTTTCAGTGTCAGACACCCGTTGGGTGTGCAGACACTGGAAATCACTAAAAAGGGAAAGCTCAATTTCCTGCCAATCTCATACAGGAATCATTGAGCCTTACCCTAACCACTAACTAACAATTAAACCAACCAACCAATTAAGGTTTTTCATCTGTGTAGAGTCTCGAAACCTGCCCTGCAGTCAGAGCTATGTTATAGATTTTCAACTCGTCAATAGTACCTTTAAAATAGCCAAGAGTAGTTGGAGTTTCTGTCCAGGTCCAGGTTGCAAGTTGAGCATCAGTAGCTACACAACCAATTAAAAATGGCTGTGCAACAGGATCAACAAGTGTTTGTGTGATCGGGCCAATGCCACCTTGATCGACTTTATCTGCTGCAGTCCATGTTTTTGTAAGTACATTATTAACGTAGAACTTCAGCAGTTTGGCTGTTCCATCCAAGGTAATAACAATATGGTTCCATGCGTTGGCCGAAATAGTATTAACCATCTCATTATCAGCATCTATAATCGGACCACTTGCCTTTTTATAAGTAAAGAATGGTTTGCCTAAACTCTGAGTTGACAGTTTATATCCATTCCAGAAGTTTTGTGAAACGATATAATTATTCTCGTATAGTACAGTAGGCTTAACCCATACAGATATGGTTAAGTTTGCGGGCAAAAAGGCTGGGGTATAAGGAACTTCCAGGTGAGCTCCATTATCGAGGTAAACAGCTTTTCCGCCTTTTACACCTTCAACCCATGTGGGTGAAATTGCGGCGGCGCCGAAAACACCGGCATTTCCAGCCATAAAAGTCCCTATATGTTTAACAGGCGAGAATGCTGTAGCTGTAGTTCCTGTCCCTTCGTCGAAATGCCAGCCAGCATTCAGATACAAAGTTTCGTCAATAAAGCCAAACTTTTTCGAAGCAAAAGTTTTGTTAGCTTCGGTTAACTGTACCACCAAGGCATCGATTTTTAATTGTGTAAGTGTTGAAGCAGCAGCTATTTTCACTGATGCCAATGTAGCCTTATACGCATCAATGTCTGCTTGTAAATAATCAGTAGTAGTAGCAGCGGCAGCGGTTGCATCCGCTTCTACGATTAACGCATTGAGTTCTGTTTTGTCGCCCTCAACAATTTTGTCATCTTTTTTGCACGATCCGAAGATCATTGCTGAACTTACCAGAAGGATCAGCAGCAACGTTTGTACTTTTTTTAGATTTTTCATTTTTGTGATTTTTAGGGATTAAATTAATTTGATTGATTGATTTGATTGTGGATTGATTTGATTGGTTTTTGATTGATTTGAATTTATGGATTTATAGCATGGTTTGCATCTCTCTCTGCCTGTGGAATCGGGAAATACCGCTTGGAATCGTAATTAAAATCAGGTCCAAGAGCTGCTTCTGCAACAGTTTTTCCCCAGCGCATCAGGTCGAAATAACGGTGAAATTCCTGTGCCAGCTCTGTTCTGCGCTCTTTTTGTATAGCTGTTGTGAGTTGGTTTTTATCCAGGGTGGTGATATCTGCAAGCAGGTCGGAAGGCGGAGTTCCATTATAACTGGCCCTTGCCCGCTGACGAACTTTATTGAGGTTTGCCCTGGCCGAATCAGCATTACCGGACTCATTGAAAGCTTCAGCTTTCATCAGTAAAAGGTCGGCATAACGCAGGTAAATATATGTGAGGCCACCATCCTCTTTACGGGAAGAAGGAACTTCAGAAAACGGCTGCTGGTGTTTCTTGGTAAGGTATCCTGTGGCAGGGGACCAACCGGCGCTGAAAATATCTCCGTTCATCCAGGGCTGGCCATCGCGGCCAATTGTTGCATCAAGGCGCGGATCCACTTCACCGGTCGTGCTTTTTTCAAAAGCATCCACAAGACTTTGAGTAGGTGCATTGAAATAATAACCACCTGGTGCAGGTGCAAACCATTGATTTAAACCATTGCCTGTAAATGGGTTCTGGCCAGTTAGATGCTGAATGGCGAAAATGGATTCGCTGCTGTTATTATACGCCAGTTTAAAGTTATCAGCATAGTTAGGTAACAAATGGTAAATCCCGAGAGCTTCTACCTGCTGGAAGTATCCGAGCGCTGCCGACCAATTTCCCTGGTACAAACTGGCTTTCCCTAACATAGCCAAAGCTGCGCCACGGGTAACATGCCCTATATCCGACGGGCTGTACGAAACCGGCAAAACAGCGGCAGCGTCGGTTAGGTCTTTTTCAATCTGTTGATAGATAGCCGATACATCGCTAAGTGGCACTTGTATTGCCGCCTGGGTAACCGGCGGCAGCAGTTTAAGGGGGATACTTCCAAAAACATTAACCAGGTTAAAATAACTGTATGCCCTGATAAATTTGGCTTCACCAACAAACCGGTTCTTCAATGCCTCGTCCATGGCTACTCCCGGAACATTGGCGATCACATTGTTAGCCCGGGAAATGGCTTCATAGCAAAATGTCCAGTAATTAAATATTATCCCATTGCTGGCATTGGCATTAAACTCATCGATAAATGTAATTTCTGCCTGATCGCCTGGATTACCGCCTTTAACGGCATCATCGGAACCGATATCACCAAATACCCAGATAGCATTGTTAAAGCTGCTAAAAGATATGGCATTATAAACCCCGATTAGTGCCTGATTAGCCTGCGTTTGATTTTGATAAAAAACGCCTGTAGAAAATTCACCCTGAAGTTCCTGTGTTAAAAATTTGGTACATGAGCTGATGATGGTAATGGAAAACCCGATCAGCAGGATTATAGAAAACTTCAGGCTCCGGTTTAATGTAAACTTTACATTAATGAATGGGTGCCTGAATATTTGAAATATATGGTTAAAATTCTTTTTCATAGCCAGTTGTGTTAAAATGTGATGTCGATTCCAAGCATTATAGTCATAGCCGGAGGATAAGTTCCCCAGTCGATACCGGCAGCGCCGTCGCCTTCGCCCTGGGAGTTATTACTTACGGTCATTTCCGGGTCAAGACCCGAATATTTGGTCAATGTAAGCAGGTTGGTTCCCGATGCATATATCCTTGCTTTCGACAGACCTATAACCTTAATTAGTTTATCAGGAATGGAATATCCAAACTGAAGGTTTTTCAACCTCAGGTAGGACCCATCCTCCAGGAAACGCGAGGAAGGCATAGCATTGTTTGATTTTGCATTCCACGATGCCCTTGGTTGCGTGTTTGATGTGCCCTCACCTGTCCAACGATTATCAAAATAGCGTTGTGTAACGGTAAAACCGCGATAAAAGCCTTCGATATCCTGGTTGAGCTGCGAATAGATCTTATTGCCGTAAGTCCCCTGGAAGAAAACGCTCAGATCGAAATTTTTATAATTAGCAGCAAAGTTTATTCCTGCTGTCAGTTTCGGAATGGCGCTACCAAGATATACCCTGTCTTTTTCATCAATACGCCCATCTTTAAAGTTATCTTTGAATTTTACATCGCCGGGATGGATGTTGTTACCCTGGAATGCTGAGAGCAAAATATCGGTTTGATTCTGGAAAATGCCGTCCATTTCGAGCATGTAAAATGACCCGATTGGTTGTCCCTCTACAACTCGTGTTGCATAGGTACCTGTTTCAACTAATGCTCTTACGAGAGGAGCTTCCAGTTTAAGTACTTCGTTATTCAGATATGCGAGATTGCCGCTGATGGAGTAGCCCCATTCATTCTTTGTTTTGCGGTAGGTAGCTTCAAGTTCAATCCCATTGTTTAATACCGAGCCATTGTTAATTACAGGCGCGCCGGCATAACCTACCGAAGGAGGATTAGAAGCTGTTACCAGTTGATTTACAGTAATTTTATAATAGTAATCGACTGAAAATGCCAATGCACCTTTCAAAAGCCCGACATCAAGGCCGGCGTTATACTGATTACTGGTTTCCCACTTCAGGTTTTCGTTTCCCAGGGCGCTTTGAGCATAACCGTTATACGATACTCCACCGAATGGATAGTTATAATTAGGAGAGATCCTGTCCTTTTCAGCATTGTTGGTTATATCCTGGTTCCCGATAGCACCGTAACCTAAGCGTAGTTTAAGATTCTCAAGCCAGGTAACATCCTTCAGGAAGTTTTCCTGTTTCAGAGCCCAACCAGCAGAAAGTGAATAGAAAGTTCCCCATTTGTTATCTTTTATGAATTTCGATGAACCATCGCGGCGTAGGGTGCCCGAAACATAATATTTACCTTTAAAATCATAACTAGCCCTTCCGAAAAATGATGCGAGTGATGAACCCCAGGCACTTTGTGTACTTTTAACAAATTTCCCCGATCCTTTACCTATAAAGATAAGTTCTTTCTGCTCAACAGGAAAATCCTGATCGCTGGCATAAAGGGCTTTCCCGCTGTTTTTAATAGCTTCAAATCCTACCATTGCTGAAAAAGTATGCGATTCTCCGAACTTGGTTTCATAATTAAGTACGTTATTAATGGTCCAGTTAGCGTTGCGCTCATTACTAATATTCAGGCCATTCGGATTATTAATGCGTTTCTCGGTTCCCCAGGTGGGGAAGAATTGGCGACTATTGGAATTGCGGTAGTCCATACCGAAATTGGTAGTAAATTTTAAATCTTTGGCAAGTTTGGCTGTAAAATAAGCCTTGCCAAGATAACTGTCGTCCTTACGGTTGTTATCGTTATGAGCAGTCATGCCGAGGGGACTATATCCATCGCCAAGGAATGAATCATAAATCTGGTTCCCGAAATATTCGGAAGGACGGTCCACGTAAGTTCCATTATCAAATTGCACGGGGATAGCCGGATTACGGAAGAAAGCATAGCGAATCACACTTCCTCCGTTACCGCCTGCGCCATCACCTGAGCTGCCAATCATATCAGTACTCGATATCCCAACCAGCATGCTCATTCCGCCGCTAAGCCATTTGCTTACTTCTGTATTAACATCCAGGCGGACAGTTCCACGGCTATAGCCGGTGCTTTTTATAGTCCCCTTTTGGTCGAAATAGGAAGCCGAGATGAGATAATTGGTAGCTCCATTTCCTCCGGAGATAGAGAGTTCGTGAGAATTAACAGGTGTTGTCTGAAATAGTTCTTTTAAATAGTCCACATCTGCGAATCCTGCGGCATCGTCGGGAGTGATGAGTTTACGCAGGGGCAGACCCAGAGGCATGAAGGCATTGTCGTTATTAGCAGCTTCATTATATATAGTAATATAATCGGCGGTATTTACCATTTTTGTGAGCCTGGTAGGTTTCTGGAACCCTGTTTGTCCATGATATGTAACCCTGGTTTTACCTTTTACTCCTTTTTTAGTTGTAATAAGCACTATCCCGTTATTAGCACGGGAACCATAAATAGCTGCTGATGAAGCATCTTTAAGAACTGTGATATTTTCAATATCCCCTGGGGAAAGAATATCAAGCGCGTTGGCTGTTGGAATATCGTCAACGATATACAGCGGTTCGTTGCCCGAATTAATAGACCCAATGCCACGGATACGAACCCTAACCCCTTCACCAGGTGCACCGGTATTTTGCGTTACTGAAACACCAGCTGCCCGACCTTGTAAAGCCTGGGCAACACTAGCCACCGGCAATTTGTTGAGTTCTTTGCTGTCAACTTTGGCAACCGCGCCTAAAACATTGCGCTTTTTAGTAGATCCATAACCAATCACAACAAGTTCATCAAGCATCACCAACTCCGGATTAAGCTTAATGTCAATTACCGATTGGCTGCCTAATATTTGTTCCGTAGTTGTATATCCTATATAAGAGTATAAAAGAACAGAAGTAGCTGACAACTGATCGGATACCAGATGGTATTTGCCGCTCACATCAGAAATAGTTCCCGAAGTGGTTCCTTTAATTTGAATCGTAACTCCAATAAGCGTTTCGCCGGTTTTGGAATCTGTAACAGTTCCGTCAACCGTACGCTGTGCAAACAACGAAAGGGTTGCCGAAAGTATTATCACAAGTAGTAATAGTCTTTTCATATTTTATATGTTATTGAAAGATTTCACAATTCGGTGGCTTTTCAGTTATTTGTATGCTATTATTACATCGTTGGCTTTAACTTTTAATCCATCGGTTTTCAGGCGTGTGCCAGCAGGAAGTACGACCATCAGTATGGCTTCTCCTGCCGGTATATTTACATTTATACTCCCGTTGCTTCCTGTGGCGATATATTTTTTCGATACAATATCAAAAAGGTCAACGCTTTCGGTCGAAGGATAAGTTACCGTCCGGGAAACCGCATATGGATTATAGTAAAGGAAAACCGGGTATTTGTTTTCGGCATAGAAATCGGTGGCATTGCAATCAAGCGCCAGGATTCCTTCCACATCAGTGGTGCTAACTATGGCCCCGAAAACACCTACAACAGATGTGCTATACAGACTAAACATGGATTCCCGGGGCTGTCCGGCAACCCATTTCGGACCGTCGCCTGTGGAAACAGGAGAAACACCCTTCAATGCCGGTTTATTGTAATCATCAATCTTGCGTACTCCTTCGTAACCAATAATCCCGTTTGTGAGGTTTTTCAAGTCAGGAAGCCACTGGTGAGTATCATCAACCTGGTCAGGGTAAAACAAGCGGGATGCATTTACCACATTCAACATATATTTTCCAATAGCTTTTGCATACTGTGGTTCATATTTTACCATCGGAACTAAAGGCCATGCCATAGCCACCGAGTTCATAAAGAAACCATAGCCGCCACCATCGGTAATGCTTCCCTGCAAGCCGGAGACATCGTAATCGCCCCATTTATCGGCTATTACACCCCAGCCGTACCGGCCATCTTTTGCCTGGCAGCCATCAAATGTCCAGTTGAGAAGTTTTGTTACATCGTAATTGGTGCCTTGTTCGGCATTGAGCCTGGCGGCGGTATATGCACCAAAAGGAAGCAGAATTTCATAAAAGCGGCTCTCTTTCTGATTAAGTAATGCCTCGGTTGCACTTTTAGCCCCTTTTAGATATCGCTTATCCCCGAATTTTTGATACGCTGAATACAATACCCAGGCATGTCCACCGGCAGCATCTTGCTGTAATGGAACTTTGTTAACCATTCCCTTCATTTGCGCATAATCGAAATAGGAATAATTATAGTTCCCATTTAGTGTTGAATCAGCCTTATAAAACTGATTGGCTATGGAACGCTGAATAAATTCTGTGTTTTCCACATTAGGAAACAAATCTGCCACCCCATAATACAATACATTGGGATAAACATCGTACCACCAGTCGCGACCATAGCCACCACCGGCCATTGCTACCGTAGGATTGGTATTATTCATAACAATATTCCACTTCGTTGTACTGTTGAAATAGTTCTGGGCCATTTTTACAAAGTTGTACCCATGTTGATTGGTTTTATCAATACCCATCAGTCCCGCGCTCAGTAATGAATTAAGCGAAGTAAGTGCTTCATGAAATTCCCCATGATTATGCTTCGGTCCCTGGCGAACATCTCCCATTACTGTGTATAGCCCGTATGTTACCTGGTCGATATTTCGCCTTGAACTATCGAGCCAGATAAGCGGTCCATAGGAAGCTGTGTTGTCGAAATCGAAAGCAAGGCTGTCGTATTGAAGTGTTTTTTTCTTCCAGTCAATAATTTTCAATGGCTGGGGTATGGCGGGCATCTGTTCGATCCGAGGAAGGGATATCTGGGCAACAGCAACGCCTGTTTGTGGCCTGCAGGAATATGATCCTGCAAGCAGCGCCAGAACTACTATTATAATTATCCCTTTTTTCATTTTGATTCAGAATAAGAATGTTTCATTATGTTTTTTGCAAGCGGGATCGAAAGCATCTGAATAAGCGCAACAATAACAAGCGAATACCTTAGCGCAAAATCTTTAGAAACATAAAAGGCCAGGCCAATGAACAGGACAAGGCCAAAGAACCGGCCTACGTATAATCCAAACTCATGGTTGAAGATGTACGCGTATTTGCTGCGGTTCTCCCTTGCCGACAAGATATCGATTACCTGCATCTGAATCGGGAAGTAGGCAATATCGTGCAGGGGCATAAATAGAACTTTACACAGAACAAAAACAATAACCCCAAAGGCAGAGAACAGTATCTCGTTGGTAAGGGCTCCTACCAGAAAAACAGTCATACCTGCGGCAAAAATGTAGATGCGGTGTTTGGGTTTTGTTGTCCTACCCAGAAAATAGAGGATGAAAGCTGTTAGTATCCCGCTGACACTCTGAATAGTACCTAAATCACCCTCATTGCCGACTAAAGTCATGATTAATATGGCAGGTGCAGTAACAAGATATCCCTGAACCATCCCCTTCAGGGAAGCAAGACCCAGCATCTTCTTCCAAAGTGTGTCGAAATGAAAGTACAGGAATTTTTTCTGCTCGGGATTTCTAAATCGATGCTGATGAATTACAATGCTGGCCAGAATGGTGAGCAAAAGCACTATCCCCGTTACAATCTTATAGGCACCCACAATGTTGCCACCAAACCAACTCTGGCTACTGCTTCGTATCAGGAACCAGCCAACAACGGCAGGCACAATGATAAATGTTAAAGTGTAGAAAAATGTCTCCACACCGTAATAGTAGTTTCTGTTTGTATCGTTTGTGGTATCGAGGGCCAGAAAGTCGCGGTTGGCCCAGAAGAATCCAAATGAAGCACCCATAATAAACCCGGATATGGAGACGCCTACCATGCTTATATTACTGAGTGTCATCATGAAAATCATGGAAACACCGCTTAGCAGCATTCCAAAACTATATAAGCGCGATATCTTTATCTTATTCAGTAAAAATCCATTAATCAGGAATGTAAAGGGTATCCCCGTGTAAACGCATAGCTGGTAAACCGCTACCATGGATGGGTTATGGGAGCTGCGCATAATGTAGGCTCCAACAAATATGTCAATTATGGGTAATACAAATGCATAAATCATATTGGTTCCAAGCACAAGGCGCATATCCCTGGGCATGGTCATAAAAAAACGAAACTCCGACAAAATTTTATTCTTCATTAGGTACGATTTATCAATATGATTACGTGATTCTACTTTGTACTGTTTGCTTTATTCCTTTACATTCAATGTTTCCAAAATCTGGTTTACCGATAGCTCTGCTCCGCAGATAACTTCATCGCTGGCCCCATAGTAAATTGTAATTTTATCCCCATCCACATATTGACCATTGGTAAAAACCACATTCCCGAAAAATCCGGTTTGTTCGTAAGTCTGAACAGGTTCCATAATGGGTTCTATGCTGCGGGCAAGCACTTTTGAAGGATCATTGATATCGAGCAGTAATGCGCCAAGGCAATACCGATGGTCTTTATTGGCTCCGTGATAGATTTCGAGCCAGCCTTTTTCAGTCCGGATGGGTGCTGCGCCTGCGCCAACGCGTGCTGAATCCCACATTCCGGGACGCACTGTGGCTATGCATTTGTGTTTCCCCCAATGAATAAGGTCGGGCGACTCAGCCAGCCAGATGTAATTTCCACCCAACTCTGGACTGCTGGGGCGATGCAGGGCAAAATAGGTTTCGTTTATCTTTTCGTCGAAAAGGGCACAGTCCTTATTATGAGGCGGGAATATCATTCCTTCACGAATGAATTTTTTCCAGTCTTTTGTGCGGATAAGCCCTACTCCTACCCCAAACTCCGAAACTTCAGTAAACGAAAGACAGAATTCATCTTTCATGCTGGCAACGCGACAATCTTCGATTCCAAAAGTTTCCAGTTCGCCTTTACCGAAAATGGGAGGATAACCTTCTGGTTCGTAAAACTTAGTGCCATCGTCGCTGCAAACAAGCCTTAAATACGAGAGAGTAGTAAGGTAATCCTTCTTTTTATAATTAATAATCCGTGGATCAGAAGCATCCAGGTCGGGATCATTCTTGTCAAAACTCAGTATTTCAATTGCCCCATCACTATTATATACGGGAAAGCTTATTTTACCATCGATCTGTTTAGGCCTTTCAGCTACGCGGAGCAACAACCATATTTTCCCTTCAAATTGAAAAACACCCGGATTGAGCAGGCAAAGTATTTCCATTCCTTCAATATCTGGCTTTAAGTCGGACGGACGGAGGAGAGGATTTTGAAGGAAACGGCTGGCGATATCCATAACATTCTGTTTTGACGATCACAAAGCTACTCACGATTATATCAAACCAGTGTCCGCCCTGTTCCTTATCTTGTCCTATATAGTGCAAAATGAGGTATTTACAGGCACAAATCCCGTTTTTACGGTAAAACGCATTTCATCCCTACACTGTTTTTGTTTTGGATATGCAATCGATTGCGGAAAAAGACAAGTTCTCTTTAGTGGAGGATTCTAAATTGTCTATTAAAAAAGGTGGGAAGATTTTCAGCGATTCAATATTTCACTTTACAGTTAAGAGCAGATCTGTGAACGTTAACTTTGAAATACTTTATATAATAACAACCGAAATATAAAATCGTTCAGCAGAAACGATAATTAATTAGCAAGAAATTTAAAACTTTAACGGAATTTCATTTGTAATTATGAATTCAAAACTTTCATTTTGATTCCATATTGTCCTTTGGCTATGTCGCCTTTTGCCATGTGCCCTTTCTCCATATCGCCCCTCACCCCATCGCTCCTCAGCTCGTCATCTAATTCTTCTCTACACCTATCTAACTTCTCCCCGCACTTCCCCTGTAGTCAGAAGGCGAGCTTCCGTAGGCTTTGTTAAACAGCTCATAGAAATGGGTCCTGCTGGCAAATCCGGTCTGGTCGATTATTTCGCTTACTGTCATGGTTGTCGATTTCAGAAGGATAGCGGCTTTGCTTAACCGGCGCTGATTGATCAGGCCGTGTGGAGTAGTGCCAAGCAACGACTTGGTTTTATTATAGAGCGACGATTTACTGATGGCAAGTTTATCACAAAGTTTTTCAGATGAAAACGATTCATCATCAATATTTTCATCAATATAACTAATCATCTTTTGAAAAAACGGGTCAGGTATTTCCTTAACAAAAGCTGGATTTCTGTCAGGCTGGCCAAAGCGAATTCTCATATTTGACCTTGAACGCAGAAGCTTATCGATGCGTACTTTCAGGTGTTCAGGATGGAACGGTTTGGGTATGTATGAATCAGCTCCTGCTTTCAAACCGTCGATCCTGTCCTCTATTTCAGCTTTGGCAGTAAGCAGTATCATGGGCAGGTGACTGGTGTCGAAGTTTTCGCGCACCATTTTACAAAGTTCGATGCCATCCATTTCAGGCATCATTACGTCTGAAACAATCAGATCGGGCTTTTCGGATAAAACTTTTTTGTAAGCTTCAATACCATTTTCGGCAAAAATGATTTTATAGTCTGCTTCCAGGAAATCCCTCAGCAGATGCAGAATTTCAGAGTCATCGTCAACAAGGAGAATTAAGGGTTTGCCGGTTGATAGCTCCGGGTTTTCAATATGGTTATCAGCTTCGGTTTCATTTATAAAAGCAATATCCTCTGCTTTATCATCGGGTGCATTCAGTAATTCAACAGGACTTAGCGGAAGAATATCAGGAAAAATGCAGATAAACTTTGTGCCTTCACCGGGTATGCTTTCGAAGCTGATTTTCCCTTTAAGCAGTTCAACCAGGCCTTTTGTAACGGCAAGTCCAAGGCCTGTTGACCGGTATCCTGACAGACTTCCTATTCTCCGGGCGGAGGAAATTCCAAAAGGCTCAAAAACTTTTTGAAAATACTCGGGTTTTATTCCAACACCATTATCTTCCACTTCAAGGGTTAGGATTGAGTTTTCTGATTTAATGCTTACCCTGACGAATCCCCCGTCTTTATTGTATTTAATGGAATTAGATACCAGATTGGTTATGATGCGTTGAAATTTATCCGCATCTGTTTTGAAAACTATTTCCGGGTCCGGGGCAATCACTTCGCAAACGATGTTTCGTTGCTGTGCAAGCAATTCGAGATCTGAAACCACTTCGCGTATCAGTTCAACCGGTTTTGTAAGTTGGATATTTTTCGGTTCTTTCCCCTTTTCCAGTTTACGGAACTGCATAATTTCGAGCACCAGTTTCTGAAGTTTTATGCTGTTGTTAAATACTTTTAAGAGGCGGGGGTTATCAACCGTATTCCGGGCATCTTCGAGTAACGCATGAATGTGTGAAGTGATCAGAGTCAGCGGAGTACGAAGCTCATGGGCTACGTTGGTAAAGAATTCAATTTTATAGCTTTGTAATTCTGCATTTTTTTGGTTTTGAAATTCCAGCAAGGCCGCTTCTTTTTTCCTGGCTTCGCGCCGGCGGTACGCAGCGAATATGAGCAACTGGATTCCGATCAGCAGCAGGACATAAAGCACAATTGCCCATGAGGTTCTCCAGAATGGGGGATTAATGAGAATAACTATTTCCCTGATTTGTTTTGACCAGTTTCCGTTTTCATCACTAACGCGTATCTGAAGCAGGTATTTGCCAGGCTCAAGGTTGGAGAAGTTAATAGGTTGATTTTGTGGATTAATAGCCCAGTCATCGGATAAGTTTTTTAATCTGTACGATATCCTGTGTCGCTCCTGCGCCCAGAATGCAAGTGGTGAAACATAAAAAGTAAGTGAATTCTGATTGTATTTTAAGTCCAGTTGTTTTTGATGATTGATACGGCTTGTAAGCACGCTTTCATCTCCCGGTTCAACCAGTTGGTTCCTGATGAACATCTGATTTATGGCAATCGGAGGAAAATATGAGGAAAATTTTATCTCATCAGTTTGTATTATATCAACTCCCATAGTGCCCCCGACATATAGCTTGCCGGCATTTATATCAAAGAATGAAGCCCCGTCGCTGTATTCAAAATTAATAAGGCCATCGTTCGTGTTGAAATTCCTTACATTCATCCGGCGGTTGTCTATCATTGTCAGACCCTGATTTGTAGTGAGCCATAGATTACCCATTTTGTCAAACTGTAATGCATGAATACTGGTATTGATAAGATCGGACTCCACGTTTAACCCTTCTACTTTTACTGAATCGGCAGTAACAGGCACCAGATTAAAGATTCCATTACTAGTACCAACCCAGATGCGCCCAAGGTAATTGGCGGACAAGGAAAGGATATCATCATTACGGATAATCTTAGGATTTGAACTGGTAGAATACTGCCCGATTACGCGCTTGGTAATTGTATTATACCGATATACCCCGAGGCCCCTGGTTCCTATCCATATCACACCCGGTTTTTCTTCAGCCAGCGCATAAACTATTTGCTTCTGCTGACTTGGAGTAGCAACGCTTTTATCAAGTACCAATTGTTCGTAATTAATAGGTAATGAGGTTTTGGTTTTGTCAAACTCAACCATTATTACTCCATAACCGCTGGTTCCGAGGTAAATTCGGTGGTCGCTGTCTTCGAGTATCCGGTAAACCGAAGCAAAGTTCAAAGGCCTGGAAATGTTGAAATCGCGCGGGAAATTGTGTATGCTCCTGTAATCAGGCGAAATAATATCGATTCCTTTTCCATCAGTACCAACCCAAATTGATCCGTCATACAGTTCGTGGAATGAGAGTACTGAGTTATTGTTTAAACCGTTTTTAACGGAAATTTGCCTTATATGATTTCCGTTGGAATCAAAGATATCAATTCCTCCACCTTTAGTTCCGATCAGCATATCTCTTTTACTGGTTACAAGTATACTGCGTACTATGGGATATGCAAGCTGATCTGATGAAAGACTTTTATTCGGAAATTCAGTGAGTTTAAGATTATAAACTCCGTTACCATCAGTTCCTATCCACAGAATGTCATTTTCGGTTTCATATATACTTAAAATACGTGTCGCAATAGGACTATTTTTAAGCAGGTTTGATAGTTTGTCCAGCACTTCGAATTTACGTGTCAGCAAGTTGAAACTGTATATTCTTCCCTTTTCGGTGCCGACCCATAGTTTTCCTCTGGCTTTCGAGAAGGCAAATGAGGTTATGATGTCATCAGGGATTCGGAGTTGCTGAACTTCTTTTGTTTCCGGATCAACCATAAGAGCTGCTCCGGCCCGTTGGGTAATTAACAGGTACAGGCGATGGTTGATTATTACTGAAATTGATGATGACAAGGTCCCGGAATAAGGCAGTTTCATAATCTCCCCAAGGTGATTGCCCGACATGATCATTAATTGACCACTTCCGGTAATACAATATGCCCGGTTACCAACAATATGAATCCGTTTAATGCTGAGTGCTGCTGCCTGTGAGGTTTTATCAAAAACAATTTTATTGAACTGTTTAAGCGTACTATCGAAGCTAAAAATACCTCGTCCAAAAACGGAAACCAACGTTCTATTGTTGTCGGAATGGCTTATAGAAATATCGTTTTCATAGTTTATAGGCTCCGGTTCGTGGGTAAAATAGGATGTAAACCGGTCGCGTACATTGTCGTACAAGCCAACGCCTTTGTTGGTAAGCATCCAGATTGGCCCGGCTGACGTGGGATAAAGTTCGCGGATAACATGATTGTGAATAGAATTGGTATTGTTGCCGGGCAGATAAGTAACAATATTGCTGCCATCGTAACGGTTAAGCCCATTCCAGGTTCCAAACCAGATATAGCCTTCCGAATCTTTTACAATAGCATTCACTGCACCGTTGGATAAGCCTTCACGCCGTGATATGGAATGAACATTTGTTGCGTATTCAGCTATTAGCGGAACGGAAAACAGCAAAGTCAATCCTGGCAAGATATACTTCCTGAGCCTGATTAATATGAAGTCAAAATCCCGCAATTATTTAGTATTTTTTGATCGTTAAGGCAAAATGTTGAATAGTTCAACTCATGCAATACCGGATAGTAATCACTATTCGGGTAAACAAAAGGAGTAAGTGTCTGTTATAAATAGCAATTTATGAAACTGCTTATCTCCGTCGGTCAAGTATGATTTTTTTTTGATTTAAGAACAAGGAATACTGATTAACGATTTATGAAATATTGCATAATCAATTGATATTCAGCATACATCAAAAATTAAAAATCGTTAATCCTTGTTCTTAAATCATTTTTATAGAACCAATCTCTAAAAGCTCTAACAACTTGTTTAAAGGGGGCAAGCAGTTTTATGAATTTAAACATGCATTTGACCGTTCCAAAAATAACGTATATTTGATATCAAACTACGCCCTTCACTATGAACTATCCAAAAAAAGTAACAATAGGAGATATCACTGTCCGCGACGGATTCCAGCATGAAGAAAAATTTATTCCAACCGCCGCTAAGCTTTGGCTCACCGAACAATTGATCCTGGCAGGCTTCAGGCATGTGGAAGTTACTAACCTTGGAAATCCCTCCGGGATGCCCCAGTTTAGGGATGCAGATGAACTTTTAAAAAAAATCCGCTCCAGCAAAACAGTAGCACACCTATTACCTGACGTAAGTCTCACCACTGTTACAATTCGCGAACGCGCTATTGAACGGGCTATCCAGGCCCGTAAGGAAGGATGGGGCCCTGACCGTATTTTGCTGATGGTTTCCACCAGCGAATCGCATCATGTTAAAAATTCTGGCCTTTCCCTTGCCGATTATTGGAAGATGGCTGAAGAATGGATTCCAAAAGCAAAAGACGCAGGATTAAAAGTAAACGGAACTGTCAGCACCATTTGGGGTTGCCCTATCGAGGGACCAACAAAAATGGAGAAAGCGGTTGAATTTGCCCAACGCTGGTTTGATATCGGCGCCAGCGACGTGGAACATGCCGACCACGATGGATCTGCATCACCCGATCGGGTGTATCGCTATTATTCTATGCTAATGGATAAGATTGGACGCCCAGAGAAACAAATCGTGCATTTCCATTCCACCCGGGGATGGGGATTAGCAAATGTACTAGCAGCGCTACAAGCCGGCATGACCAATTATGAATCCACTATGGGTGGAATAGGAGGGCAGCCGGCTAATTTTGTGGATGGTGTTCCTGTTGCAGGAACCGGCGCATATTATTACGCTGATCCAATGATTACCGGTTTGATACAAACCGAGGATATGGTAGTTATGATGGATGAAATGGGTATTGAAACCAATCTCGATATAGATAAAGTTCTGCAAATCGGCTCCCTGGTTGAGCGAATCATCGGCCGCAGGCTTCGCTCTGAAAGTGTGCATACAGGAAGAATTCCCAAGACCTTAACAGGTAGGGGATAAATAGGGGTTTGAAGGGTTTGCGCATTTGAAGGGTTTGCGCTGCGCGCGTTTGAAGAGTTTGAAAAGTTTATAAAGTTTCGGGTTTCAGAGTTAAAGTGTTTCAGTGTTACAGAGTTATTGGATACTGGTTGCTGGTTTCAAGAGTTCAAAAGTTCAATTGCCTGCGTCGTTCATGGGTTAAAAGTTACGTTCAAAGGAACTATTTTCTGTTAACTATTTTCTGTTTGTTCAAGGTTAAAAGGGCTACAGAGTTTCAAGTTTCAGGGTTTCATAGTTCAGAATAATCATAATAGTATAGATGACCCAATGAATTTGGCGGATTTTTTTTGTGCGAAAAACTGAAGAATTTCAATCTCTACACGTAACATTTTATTCCGACATCGCAAATCCTACATCCGACATTCATCCCTTCTCCCCATCGCTCCTTCTCCCCATCTTCTTGTTTTACTCCATACCTCGTTATACCCGCTTACTTCCACGCTCCTAAAATAACCCCCATAAGCGTAAGTCCAACAATATTGTACCCTGCATGAATCAGCATATATCGCGTGCTGCGGAATTCATACTGGCCTGTAACAAAAATTGACATAGCTATCCAGCCAGAGCCAGTGAAAAAACCATACATGGCTCCTTCGCCCGCGCCTATCTCTGGCGAATTCATAAACAAAGCAAGGTTTAAAGCCATAATAAAAGTAAAGAGCAATGTAAGGCCCATTATTTTAGGCATATTCGCTTTTTGGGCAGTTTCTTTGGTTATTCCGGTTTCTTTCATCCACATTTTACCAAAGGCCAAAGGTGTGTACCAAATAGCACCCAGTCCAAAAAATACCAGCGTTGAAACGATAATGGCAAGCCAGTTGAGGGTCGAAAAATCCATAGTTTTAAAATTTAGGGTTAGATATTTATTTGAATGACAGATTGTAACAAATATAGAAAAAGTTTTATTTATGTTCAGATTCGTAAAAGGAAATAAATAGGGATGAGCAGTTTCTAAAGACCTTTACTCAAAGATAGCTTAGGACGCTCAGAATTTTGGTGAATCGAAGTGCATATATAGCGGCCTGCTTTCAGCCTATGAACTTGATGGTGTGCGACTTCAAGTCCTTTTGGGACAATCCTGCCAAAGCCAAGGCTTCACAAAAAGTAAAGTTCCGAATCTAAAAACAAATAAACTTAACTGCTTATCCGTTTTAAACAAGTTGTAAGGATTTTAAGTGGTTGGTTTTATAGAAATGATTTAAGAACAAGGATTAACGATTTTTGATTTTTGATATGTGCTGAATATCATTGGATTATGTCAATATTCATAAATCGTTAATCAGTATTCCTTATTCTTAAATCAAAAAAATCATACTTGACTGAAGGAAATAGGAGTTAATTCCTTTACTTGTGCGAAGCAGATAAGCAGTTAAACTTATTCAGGTACTTACTGGTGAATTTGAGTTATGCCCAGAGTACCAGGCGTTTAAATCGCCTTCACAAGGAAATAATTCTTCTTTCCTTTTTGTACAAGGATATAGTTGTTGTTGAGCAGAAATGCAGGTGTAACAATTGTATCTTCGATAGCTTTCTCTTTGTTTAGCTGAACACCGCCATCTTTCAGCATACGACGGACCTCGCCTTTGGATGGGAATATCCCTGTTTTCTCCGAAAGGAAATCTACCATTCCGATGCCGGCTTCCAGCTCCGTACGGGTTATTTCGCTTTGTGGAACGCCTTCAAAAACGCCAAGCAGGGTTTTTTCATCAAGCTGACGAAGCGTTTCGGTGGTCCCTTTGCCAAATAGTATTTCTGATGCCTTAAAGGCCTGTAGATATTCAGCTTCGTCATGTACCCGCAGCGTAAGATCCTTAGCGAGTGCTTTCTGCAAGGCGCGGAGGTGCGGTGCCTGCTCGTGCTCCTGCTCCAGCGCTTCAATTTCCGGGCGCGTGAAAAGGGTAAAAATGCGGATATATTTCTTCGAGTCCTCATCACTGCAATTGAGCCAGAACTGATAAAACGCGTATGGCGATGTTTTTTCAGGGTCGAGCCAGATATTGCCTTTTTCGGTCTTTCCAAACTTTCCACCATCGGCTTTCGTGATCAACGGACAGGTTAACGCAAATGCTTCTCCCCCCGTTTTGCGTCGTATAAGTTCAGTACCCGTGAGAATATTCCCCCACTGGTCGCTTCCTCCCATTTGAAGCTTACAGTTTTTATTTTCGTATAGGTATAAGAAATCATAGCCCTGTACCAGCTGATAGGTGAACTCCGTAAACGAAAGACCTGTTTCGAGGCGTTTCTGCACCGAATCCTTGGCCATCATATAGTTAACCGTAAGGTGTTTGCCCACTTCCCGAAGGAATCCAAGGAAAGAGAATCCTTTCATCCAGTCGTAATTGTTAACTATTTCTGCATGATTGGGCTTTGCTGTATCGAAATCCAGAAAATTCAACAATTGCTTTTTTATACCTTCCTGGTTATGGCGCAGCAATTCTTCACTCAACAGGTTTCGTTCTTCGCTTTTTCCCGACGGATCGCCTATCATTCCTGTAGCACCGCCTACCAATGCAAGCGGTTTATGCCCGGCCAATTGCAGGTGTTTCAGCATCATAATCGATACCAGGTGACCAATATGCAACGAGTCGGCTGTAGGATCGATACCTACATAAGCCGTTGTCATTTCTTTCTCAAGCTGCTCAGCTGTACCGGGCGTTACATCGTGTATCATCCCGCGCCAGCGCAGTTCTTCAACAAAACTCATAAGATCAGTATTTGAGGCGCAAAGTTAACAAAACAAATGATTGGCTGTGTCATGAGGTTCGTGTTGTATTAAAATCCTGTATAGTAAACTTTTCTGAAAACACCTTTCAATGATAACACACGATGCATAAAATGCACGTTTGAAGCGACCGAAAAATTCATAATTTTGCATCATGATACTTGTAACCGGCGGAACGGGATTGGTTGGGTCCTACCTTTTAAATGAGCTCACAGGCAAAGGCCATAAGGTACGTGCATTGTTGCGGCCCGGGAAAAAGCCTTACAACACTCGGGAATTATTTAATTGCCTTTTGGATGGAAACGAAGACTTAATCGATCAGGTTGAGTGGTTTGACGGCGATGTGCTGGATCCGTTTTCGTTGCAACAAGCCATGCAAGGTGTTGAATATGTATATCATTGCGCTGCATTTATATCATTTAATCCGCACGAAATGAAAGAAATTCTTGCGGTGAATATTGAAGGAACAGCCAATGTAGTAAATGCGTGCATTGAAAATGGCATAAAGAAACTATGCCATGTGAGTTCCATTGCTTCACTGGGTCAGGCCGAAAAAGGGGAAATGATCGACGAAAACGCCAAATGGAAAACCTCGCGCATTAATAGTGGTTATGCCATAAGCAAATACGGGGGCGAACGTGAAGTTTGGCGCGGTATTGAAGAAGGCCTGGATGCTGTAATTGTAAATCCATCCATTATTATTGGGGCCGGATGCCATCCCAAAGCCACTAATAAATTATTTCATAGCATTAAAAACTATATCCCGTTTTACGCTTTAGGTGTAAACGGATATGTTGATGTTCGTGATGTAGCCAAGGCAATGATAATGCTAATGGAAAGCAACATAAGCGGTGAACGGTATGTACTCAATTCCGAAAACCTGTCCCTCAGGGAATTCTTCACAAAAGCAGCTGATATCCTAGGGAAACCCCATCCATGGATTGCTCTTAACCGCCCGGTAATGTCGGCAATAGCATGGTTGGATGAAATGCGGGGCTGGCTGACAAACTCCAATCCTTTGATAACACGTGAAAATGTGCGTGCTGTCACGACGAAATCATACTATTCATCCAAAAAATTCAAAGCTGCTTTCAACTATTCTTTCATTCCTATAACCGATAGTCTTAAAGAGGCTTTCAGGGTGCTGGAGAGTAAAAAGAAATAAATTTCATAACCGGTTTCCCTAAATGAAGACTGCCGGATTTCTCCGGCAGTCTTTTTGCTGTGTAGTGGCAAAGGGAAGTTTTACGAGCTGTCTGAGTTGTTCTTCAAAACATTTGACCTGTTTGTCAGAATCAAAAGTAATAATGAAAAATAACCAATCTCAATCTTTCCTTGCGGTCTAGTCGAGACCGGATAACCAAAACCAAAGTTAACCAAAAACCACTTTACTAACTTTGTTCATTAGTTTATAACCGTCAGGTAAAAAGGTAATAGCCTTAAATCAAAATAAATGAAACTTTTCCTGACGGCATAACTCATCTCTTTGTTTTCCAGATAAATGGAAATTTTAATAAATTCTTTATCTTTTTCTTTATCTTTTATTCAGGTTGCATTCGAAATGAGCCCGGTCAAAATTTTTTGTTTTTATGCTCTTTTTTTCTGCTCCTTGCTCATATTCCTGCAATTTTTATCCTCATCTCTTAAACTCAAATTTCAATAACCTTGCCCTTTTGTAATTATTTTTTATTAAAACGGATACTACATTTTTAAACTCAATAACTTGATTGAAAAAAAGCACGATTTATGCATGAACTCACTTTGCAGAAAGCAAATCCTTTGAAATTTATAAAACAAGATGTTTGAATATTGAGCTTTTACTGAACTATTTCAGTTCAAAGGATGTCTGGCCAATTTCACGGTCTTCGGTAAAAATATTCACATAATACCTGCCTTTGAGAATTTCGGTACTGTTAATCGTTTTTTCAAAAGAAGTGCATATATCAGCAGCATCTCCTTCATAGTTGAGCGTTTCCATGGCTGAGAACTGAAGCGTCTGCCCCAGGAACTGGAAAGTATAGGCGGGTCCGCGCGTTAGGATAACATTATCGGGCCGTGCAATACGCACAAAAAAACGTTTGTAGCCTGAACTCACCAGTTTGTTCTCGCTCACGGTAAAACACACCTTAATTTTATCAGCCCTAGCCGCTTTATCAGTTACTCTCTCTTTATCAACACCACTTGTTTTATAGGCAATCGCCGAAATTTTATATGCTTTGAGTACAGCAGCACCGGTAATTTTCTCGTTAAGGGCTTCCTTATCTTTCGAAAGATCGATCGTTTTCTGCTGAACAAGATTATAGTTAATCTTTATTTTTTCGTTTTCGTCTTTCAGTTTGCGGTTCACCGTAAATAATGAATCGATCTGATGTTCATACACCTGTGTGATTTCCTGCAATTGAGCCAATTTCTGTTTTACAACTGTCAGTTCAGACTTTGAACCAAGCAGTTGCTTGATTTCAATCGCTTTAACCTTGATAATACTATCTCTTTCCGAAAGCGAATTACTAAGTTCCCCGTAGGAAACCTTAACGCGTTCATGCTCAGCCAGCAACGAATCAAGTTGTCCCTTAAGTTCCATTTGCTGATTATCGGAATCTATTACCTGGGTTTTGATCTCTGTTTTCTGATTTATGAGCATCCATGCCATTATTGCAATAATAACCAGCAATACGCCGATTGAAATCTTATATGCCAAAGTATTAACAGGTTTTGTGTCCATAGCGATAAAGTGGTTATAGTGTTCAAAGGTAACGAAACATTATATTCAATAGTATAAGGAAGTGTGTTTTTTAGGATTTTACATAAAAAATGCCTTGACAGTCAATCCTGCAAGGCATTTCTTGTTTTATTAAAGATAAGTATTTTCCTAAAATCCGACATCTAAAATCCGACTTCCACCATTCTAATGTCCTGATGAACCGATAACTTTAAATTTATTCCCGGTTTCTTTGATCAGTTCCTTATAATAGGATTCGCTGTACCCGGGTTGTTTTACCGTAGGGTTTGCAAATTTGTAACCTGCAGGTACCGGAACTGCCTCCTTAATATTTCCATCCATATATTTGGTAAACAGGAAGTGGTATAGCTTTTTCCATTCGTTTACCGTATTGTTTCCTTGAGCTACAGAGAAATCAGTTAGAAACTGTATGGCTTTTGCCGGATTAGTGCGGTACATTTCGAGTGCCACTTTATCGATGGCCGGAACCATGGCTATGTAGTTGCTTTCGAGTTCCGATTGTTTCTTTTGTATATCCACGATCATGTCGCTGTAGCGAGTGTAAGCAAAGTTCGAAACCTGGTTAAATACCCAGAAAGCTGCATTATCGCTGAATTCCATCATCGAACCATTTCCCACGGCAAAGGTTTCGGGTACTTTAGTCATACATGCATACATAGGTGTGAAAACCGTCGAATATGTATCGTCAACACCAAACCAGAGTATCCCACCTAGCGGATTTGGAACATATGGCCTCGACTGGGCAACAAAAACAAAACCGGTTTGCTGCGTGCTGATAGCTCTTTCGTTGAAATATTCTACGCCATCCACCTTCCATGTGAGTGGCCGCCAGCGTACAATGCAACTGAAAGGACCTCCACCAATATCTTTAGTCATATCCAGATCAGTGCCCTGAAAATAATCGCGCATCAGGCCAATTACTTCCTGCAGGGAGAGTTTATGATCAGGTTTAATATACAATGGCATGCGGTTGTGGAGGTTCTCGCCTTTGATATAGTCCAGGTATTTGTCCATTCCTTTGGTTACTTTGTTGAAACCGCTCCATACACGGGCTTCGCAGAAACGTGCACCTTCGAAATTGACAGGAGCATATGTATCAGAAAAACTGAAGTCCTTATCCTCACCAGTAAAAAGGCCTTTTTCGCGGGCGAAACTGATCACATCGGGAGCATAGAGGCAATTTTCAGGATCGTTAAGCGGGAAAGTAGTAATACGTGCCTGGTTAGCATGGCCCGAAATATACCCGTCGGGGATGCGAACGGCAACCCAGGCAGCACCTTTGTTGTATTTAACGCTAATACGGCCTTTCTTATCTTTAACAAGTTCAGGTTTTCCTTTCCCTACAATTTCCATAATCCAGACTTCGTTCGGATCACTGATAGAAAAAGATTCGCCTTCGCTGGCATAGCCGTATTCGGCCATCAGTGAAGTGATAACCTGTATAGCTTCACGTGCTGTTTTTGAACGTTGCAGTGCAATATAAATCAAGCTTCCATAATCCATAATGGCCGAAGTGTCAACCAGCTCTTCGCGGCCGCCAAATGTAGTTTCTCCGACAGCTACCTGGTATTCGTTCATATTTCCAACGACATTGTAGGTTTGTGGGGCCTGTTTTATTTTACCCATAAATTTTCCGGTATCCCATTCGTAAACATCGAGCATAGTTCCTGCAGGATAAGTAGCTGCAGGCCAGTAATATAATTCGCCGAATAGGGTATGTGAGTCGGCAGAGTAGCTGATCATACTTGAGCCATCAACCGTGGCTCCTTTGGTGATCAGAAAATTGGAACAGGCATTTACTTTGTTTGCCGTAAAAGCAAATACAAGGCTAAACGCAAGCAGAAAAACTGTTTTTTTCATAAAATTCTATTAATTGTTAAAGGATTGTTCCAGTGTGGAATAAAATTTTGAGAGGCCAAAAATAGCGTAAAAGGTTGATAGAAAACCAACTTTATTTCAGTTTTTAAGAAAACATTGAATTAACATTAGCTTCGCTGATATAAAGAAGCAAAGGCAGATTAAAAGAAAAGTATGGCTGTAATGAGCTGTTTAAAGGGAAAAACAAAAAATATTTAACAATGTGAAGACTGAGTTTTCAGGACTAAAAACAAGATAAACTCGCCTAAGTTGTTTTTACTCGATCATCCCCACCCCAACCGTCTCATTAGTTCCTTCATCTATAAAAATAACTGCGCCTGTAATACGGTTTTGCCTGTATGAATCAAAAAGCAAGGGTTTGGTTGTGCGAATTAATATATGCGCTATATCGTTCATTTTTACTTCAGTATCATCGGTAATTTGTCCGAGCGTATTCACATTTACTTTGTAATGAACTTCCTTTATAAGGCAGCGCACATCACGTGTGGTATGTTTGAGTGCATATTTGCCATCGATCTGCAAAGGGCGGGGACTCATCCAGCAAATCATCATCGTAATATCCTGGCTTACCTGCGGGCGGTTATCCTCTTTCACGATCATATCGCCACGGCTGATATCGATATCATCGGTAAGGGTCATGGTAACCGACATAGGCGGGAAAGCCTGCTGCAACTGCTTGTCCTGCAGTTCAATGGATTTGATGGTTGAATGAAAGCCACCGGGAAGAATCATCACCTTATCGCCGATTTTGAAAATACCTCCATCCACACGGCCTGCATAACCGCGGTAATCGTGGTATTCGTCGGAAATCGGCCTGATAACATATTGTACAGGGAAACGTGCATCGGTAAGGTTGTAATCGTGGTCGATGGACAAATTTTCGAGTACATCAAGCAATGTCCCGTTGTTATACCAACTCATATTGGTTGAAGGCTCAACTACATTATCGCCATGCAACGCACTAATGGGTATAAATCGAAAGTCTTTCACTCCAAGTTTCAAAGCAAAAGCAACAAATTTTTCCTGTATCTCATTATACACTTCTTCGCTGTAGCCAACCAGGTCCATCTTATTGATACAAATCAGGATATGCGGTATTTGCAACAAGGTGGCAATATAAGTATGCCTGTAGGTTTGCTCGGTAACGCCATTACGTGCATCAATAATAATCAGCGCTGCGTTTGCTGTGGAAGCGCCGGTAACCATATTTCTGGTGTACTGAATATGGCCAGGTGTATCGGCTATAATAAACTTGCGTTTGGGAGTTGCAAAATAGCGGTAAGCAACATCGATAGTTATTCCCTGCTCGCGTTCGGCGCGCAACCCATCCGTTACCAAAGCCAGGTTTATATGCTCATTTCCCCGTTGAATACTGGCCCGTTTTACGGCTTCAAGCTGATCCTCAAAAATTGATTTGCTGTCGTACAAAAGCCTTCCGATAAGCGTACTCTTGCCATCGTCAACACTTCCGGCTGTTGTAAAGCGCAACAGCTCCATATTCAGGTATCCTTTGGATGAAAATTCAGTCATTACTGTTCTTTTTTCTATATCTAACGCTCTGCGCGTCTAAAAGAGATGCGAGCATCGCTTATTAAAATGAGACGCGAACATCGCGTCTTTACTGTACTTTTTATTGGGATTTGTGTCTCTACATGTCACCCTTCGCCTTGTCGCCCCTCGCCCTTTCTCATCACATGAGACGCGAACATCGCGTCTCTACGCCCTTCACCTTGTCGAACTCGTCCTTCTAAAAATACCCTTCCTTCTTTCTGTCCTCCATAGCAGCTTCACTTCGCATGTCGTCGGCACGGCTTCCACGCTCAGTTATGCGGGTAGCAGCAATTTCATCAATAATTTCCTCAAGCGAATTAGCTGTTGAAAGGTTGAGACCGGTACAGGAAACATCACCAATGGTACGGCAACGGACGACCTTTGTTTCTAATTTTTCGTTGGGTTTCAGTTTCATAAACGGGGCATTGGCGAGCCAAACGCCATCGCGCAGGAACGCTTCACGCTCATGAGTGAAGTAAATGCTTGGCAGAGGAATGTTTTCCTTGTAAATATATTGCCAAACATCCATTTCAGTCCAGTTGCTGATGGGAAATACCCTGAAGTGTTCACCGATATGTTTGCGACCGTTGAAAATATTCCATAGTTCAGGACGTTGGTTTTTAGGGTCCCATTGTCCAAACTCATCGCGATGCGAGAAGAAGCGTTCTTTGGCGCGTGCTTTTTCTTCATCACGGCGTCCACCACCCATGGCGGCATCAAATTTGTATTTTTCGATGGTATCGAGTAATGTAACAGTCTGCAGCAAATTGCGACTGGCGCTATAGCCTTTTTCTTCAACTACGCGGCCGGTATCAATTGATTCCTGTACGGATCCTATAACAAGTTGCACTCCGAGTTCTTTTACCAGGTTATCGCGGTATTCGATGGTTTCCTGGAAGTTATGCCCTGTATCCACATGAAGCAGAGGGAAAGGGATTTTTGCCGGCCAGAAAGCTTTTCGTGCCAGATATGTCATTACAATACTATCCTTGCCTCCCGAAAAAAGAATTGCAGGGCGTTCGAACTGGGCTGCTACTTCGCGGATCACGAATATGGATTCGCTTTCCAGATCGTCAAGGTGTGAAAGATTGTAGTTGGTCATGCTTTTACAATAATCAGAATGTTAAAGTGGTGCAAAAGTACGATTTATCTTGTTATCTTCATCCTGTTTAAGCCTAAAATGGGATTTCTCCATGGCTCAGCCGGATTCTGTTGACCTATTTAAAAACCACTTTAGGCAACTTCCGGGAAGGTGTCTGCAATTTAACTAATAAATGAATTGAATCCTTACTTCCAGTGTATGGTTTCGAACAGATGTTGAATATCCTTTTTTACGAAATCGATAACCGGAGCCAGGGAGTCGTTGTTAGGGACTACATCAAAATACAACGAACCACGCATAAAATGCAAGGTACTGTCGGTAAGGTAAAACTGATAAGGAGATGCCGCTCCCATGCCATTGATTTCGTAAACCAGTCCATACATTTTGCGGGATGGATCGGTTATGGCAATCTGCCTTATTCCACTAGCCTTCGACATATGTTTAAGGGCAAGTGTACGGGCATCTTCGGTATATTGGATCAGGCTGTTTTTATTTGATAACGTCTTATAACTGATATGGATACGGCCATGAAAAACAGGCATTTCAATATTAATCCAGTTTCTTTCCTGGGGCGAAAGCGGATCGTTAGTGATACGGGCATAGGACGGATATTCGAATGTATATGGATAAATGGAATCGAGAAGGATATACTTTTTTTCGGGAAGCGCGATCCTGAAGTACCCGCGCGGTTTTGGTGTATAATCGTTGTTACACGAGGGAATTACAATTATCCCTGTCATGGTAACCATACAGAGTATGACGAAAGCTACTGATTTGCGAAGTTTTATCTGCAAGGCTACTGATTTTTGTAACAACATTTTAAACCGGTTAAGCAATGAAAACGGTAGTGGCTTGTCTTTATTGCCTACAGAGGCAGCACCGATCGCAAGTAAGAGTCTTTACCTGACCCGTTTCCCACCTGCATCACTGTCTCCATTATGGTTCATCACTATGAATCCTCATTTTTAGGAGGCATACTTACTTTAACTTTATTAATCCTCCGTTTATCAGCTGCTTCAATACGAAAGACAAACTCCCCCAGGCTAAAAGTTTCGCCTATAGCTGGCATTTTCCCCGCAAGTTCGAGTATGAGCCCGGCAAGTGATTCACTTTCACCTTTTGCATCATCGAAAATACGATCGTCGATTCCCAGTACCCGGCACATATCGTTGATTGTGGTTTTTCCTTCGAAAATATAATTCTGATCATCGATCTGCGAAAAGAAAATATTTTCGGATTCAACATCAAATTCGTCGTTTATCTCGCCAACAATTTCCTCAATGATGTCTTCGAGGGTAATGATACCTGAAGTACCGCCATATTCATCCACCACCACAGCCATATGTATTTTTTTCTCCTGGAACTCCTGCAAGAGGTCGTTAATGGGTTTATTTTCAGGAATAAAAAATGGCGGACGCACCAGCGATTCCCAGTTGAAGGAGTCATCTTTCGAAAGATGAGGAAGCAAATCCTTGATATATAAAATACCCGTTATTGAATCCGGCGTGTCGTTATAAACAGGTATTCGTGAATAGCCTGAATCAACAATCATTTTTTGAACTTTGCTGAATGGAAGGGAATTGTCAATAACTGTAAGCCCGACCCGGGGACTCATGATTTCACGGGCGTTGATATCACCAAAACGGGTGATACTCTTCATGATTTTCCTGTCCTCATCATTTACTTTCCCATCATTGGTAATATCGATTGCATTCGAGATATCGTCTAAAGTAATGTGATGATTATGTGCATACCGCTTATCAATAAAACGGGTGGAACTTATAAGCAAATAGCCAAGAGGGTATAAAATTCTTTGCAAAAAGCTAAGCGGGGTGGCAAGTGCCAGGGCAATCTTTACCGGACTGCGTGTGGCAACTACCTTTGGAATTATTTCTCCCAGCAACAATAATAATGAAGTAATAATAATTACCTGGAAGAGGAGCCCGAGGAACGGATTCACGGAAAAATCGAGGTAATGATTCACCAGGAAGGTCGAGAGGATAACAATTCCGACATTTACCAGGTTGTTAAATATTAAAACGGTGGCAAGCAGCAATTTTGAATTTTCAAGCAAGTGGACAATTCGTTTATCCGCAGTTGTTTTTGACGACCGGATTTTGTTCAGCTGAGATGGGGAAAGTGAGAAGAATGCTGTTTCGGATGCAGATGCAGCAGCCGAGCATATTAATAAAACCGGGATTGCTATTAATCCTGCAATCAGGCTGGCTGAAGAAGCCAGGTCGGTTACGGTAAAGTTTAATAAAATAAATACGTTAAACGCATCAGGTAGTGGGTCGGCCACGGTGTGAAGTAGTTGATTTTAAGGTGCAAAGATAGTAAAAGCTGCCAAATAAACGAGCGAAGCTGGTTCGCCCGTCTTTTTCAAGTTATATAAATATTTAGAATGGCAGATCATCGTGATCATTTTGCTGCGCTGATGGTTCGGAAATAGGCGGAACAATGGGCTGAGCCGGATGTCCGTATGAAGTGGACGATTGGGGCTGACTGTTATTTTCATTGTTTCCCTCTTTCCTGCCGCCCAATAAAACCAGGTTATCTGCCTGTATTTCAGTAATGTATTTTTTTGTTCCGTCTTTTGCATCATAGGAACGGGTACGTATTTTGCCTTCGATATAAACCTGGCTTCCTTTACGAAGGAATTGCTCGGCTATCTCAGCCAGGCCACGCCACATCACAACGTTATGCCATTCGGTATGTTGTATTTCATTTCCTTCCTTGTCGCGCGAATACTCAGTGGTAGCCAGCGAAAAAGCTGCTTTTTTATACGTTTCAAATGTTTGAACTTCCGGATCTTTTCCCAGGTTTCCTACCAGGATTACTTTGTTAATACCTCGTGCCATAATGATTGGATTGTAAATGATTTATCAATTAGTCTTACAAATGTAGTTTATTTTTAGGCTTTGCGGCGCGGATGTTGACAAATTTTAGCGTGAGCAATGGAAAATCGGCCAGGTATCTCAACTATATCAAAGGCGCCAGATACCGGTCAATCAGCCGGGGTATTGGTAGTTCAGCAATTTGGTTTTTACTTACAACTATATGGTTATCTGGCTGATTAAGTGTTCCCTGTACCTCGATACGGATAAATTTTGCCAAAAGCCTTCGGTGCGAAAGCTGGTGAATATATTCGCCGGACACATGCTTTACAACAAAAGGCAAACCGCCAAACATACCTGATTTTATGCAAGTCTCCAAAATTTTTGTTGTGTCCGTAGAAATACCGCTTTCGATACACGGGAAATCGTACATGTTTTTCCAGATATCATTACCGGTACGTTTATGCATCAGCACATATTCTGTATTATCCTTTTTAAAACTAATTACCAGGTAATTCAAGTGACGGACAGTTGGTGTTTTTTTAGGCGTTTTAACCGGAAAGTTTTCAATCTGGTTGCGTTTCAGAGCTTCGCAAGCGAATGCCAAAGGACAAGTGTTGCATGCCGGACTTTGGGGTGTGCAAACCAGCGCTCCAAGTTCCATCACTGCCTGGTTAAATGTGCCGGGATGATTTGTATCAAGCAAATTGTTTGCGAGATTGGTTATGGTATAACGACCTTCATTAGAATCAACAGGCGTATCAATTGCATACAAACGCGAAATAACCCTGGCTACATTGCCATCGAGAACCGCAGTTGGCTCTTCAAAACAAATGGAAGCAATGGCTGCAGCCGTGTAATCCCCGATTCCTTTCAACTTTTTTAATTCTGCTGATGATCCGGGGAAAATTCCATTGTATTTCTCAACGACTTCCTTTGCTGTAAAATGCATGTTTCTGGCCCTTGAATAATAGCCAAGCCCTTGCCAGAGCTTTAATACATCCTGTTCGGCGGCAGCGGCCAGGCTTTGTACATCAGGAAAAGCAACGAGAAAACGATGGTAATAATTCGTTCCCTGTGCTACCCGGGTTTGCTGAAGGATTACTTCGGAGAGCCATATTTTGTATGGATCGCGGGTTTCGCGCCATGGAAGCGGGCGTTTATTCTGAGAGTACCACTGAAGAAGAGATTCGGCTGTAGTCATGATTGGAACAAAAGTACTCACATGAATTA
>Ga0208789_1000557_pt1 | contig 32696 bp, 30 predicted proteins | sample Methanotroph_Enr_FD_187368 | JGI IMG/M metagenome (GOLD analysis project Ga0208789, IMG submission 187368) | Enriched soil microbial communities from Old Woman Creek wetland in Ohio, USA - Methanotroph_Enrichment_5 (SPAdes) (version 2) | ecosystem: Environmental > Terrestrial > Soil > Wetlands...
TTTTCATGGACGCTTATCGGAAATCTGATTTATCGAGGCTGTCAGTGGGGCATGTTAATGGCATTAACAAAGCTCACTTCGGTTTCGGATGTAGGCACATTCGTATTGGGTCTGGCCATTGTTGCACCGATTATTGCGTTTTCGGAACTTCAGCTAAGAGGAGTGCAGGCCTCAGATGCCCAAGATTCACATTCGTTTGGCGATTATCTTGGGCTCAGACTTACAAGCTTAGTGTTCGTGCTGTTGATTTCCACCGGCATTGCATTTTTGTTCTATCGTGAATGGACTATCATCGCTGTGATTTTTTTTACGGCCATTTCCAAATCAATTGAATCCATCAGTGATATTGTCTATGGCTGTTTTCAGAAAAACATGCGTATGGATAAGATGGGTAAGAGTTTTGCTTATAAAGGCTTGTTAAGCCTCTTTTTGGTAGTCATCGCTGTGTGGCTGACTCATAGTATCATCTGGGCGCTTGCGATAATGGCTGTTTGTTGGTTAGCCATTCTTATTTGTTATGATTTGCCTCAAGCAGCGAGTTTTGGACCAATTAAACCACATTTTAATAAACACAATCTCTGGACACTGGTAAAGACAGCAGCTCCGCTTGGCATGGTTATGGCACTTGTAAGCTTTCAAAGCAATATTCCACGATATTTTGTAGAAACGTATCTGGGCAAGGTTGCACTTGGCTACTTCGGCGCAGTGAGCTATATAATTGTTGCAGGCTCTACGATTGTTATGGCACTTGGCCAGGCTGCCGTTCCTCGCTTTGCTCAATATTACGTCCAAAATATTAATGCTTTTAAAACATTATTGATAAAGATGGTATTGCTGGTCACCAGCTTAGGAATTGTAATGGTCATGGCCGGCGCATTTATGGGAAAATGGTTTCTGACTCTCATTTATACGGCCGAATATGCTGCAAACTACGATGTTTTTATGTGGCTGCTCGTAACATGCGCGGTAACATTTATTGCCTCGATTTTTGGGTATGCTGTTACGGCTTGCCGGCAGTTTAAAATGCAGGTTCCCCAAATGTTGCTGATTATTTCTGCTCTGATAATCACAAGTTTTATACTGGTACCGAGATATGGGCTTAAAGGAGCGGCATGGGCCATGCTGATAAGCACAATTATAGGAATATGCGGCTGGTTGCTTCTTATTAATTCATGTTTAAGAAAGAAATATTTAAATGAGGCATGTCATTGAATACGATAGGTATTAACGATCACGAATTGATTCAAGCAGATGATATATCTTATCAATATAGTGGAATATCAAGTTTCTGCCAAATAGCAAGCCACAAAATATCGTGGCCTTACGTTTGTTGGCTCGTTTTTGCGGGTTTCATTTCGTGCGTTGTTTATGCTCTCACTCAAAGCAAAGGACTGGGTTCAATCAATTTATTTTTGTGTATTTACTATTTTGTTGTTATTTTAAATTTTTCTTTTCGTCTAAAGGCTTGCGGCAAGCCCGGTTTTTTTTCACCTGATATACTTTTTACCCTCATGTATACCCTCTTTCATCTTGGCTATGTCACTCTTTACGCAATCGGCGTAACACCTTTCTTAGATGAAATTATCATTTATGTTTCGGCAGTGCCTAAATCGTTGTTTATAATAAATTTGGGCCTCATCAGTTTTTTATTAGCTTATGAGGTTTTCGGTATGAAAAGAACCACTGTTGTCCCGAAAGAACCTAAGATCCCCGGGATCGGATGGGCCGCAACGGGTATCACATTGATGATCCTTTCGCTGATTGTATATGCTTGCCTTATCGCCAGCGTTGGATTGGAATTTTTCAAGTCTGAAGGCCGCCGAGCAGTTATTTACACCATTGAATTTATGCCATATTATTTTGCAGTTCTATTCACAAGAATCCCCTTCATCTTTCTATTCGGCATGATCATTTATTGTATATCAAGCGCTTTGCGCTACCGAAAGCTTTTCAATTCAAAACTGGCCTTAGCTCTGGCAATACTATTTTTGATAATAGTTTCGATGCAAGTGTCACGAGGTCTGATTTTCCAAACTTTGATTATTTCGATCCTGATCAGACATTATTTAATAAAACCGGTTAAGATTACTTATCTTGTAATGCTGGTATTTTGTATGTTGGCATTGTTTGCTGGCATGAAGCTAATCAAGTCGATCGTGTTTGATCCCTCTCGTATGGTTGAGGAGATAAAATATCAAGCTCAATCAGGCCAGATTTCTTGGTTTGATCCTTTTGTAGAAGCGGGCACTTCATTTAATGTGTTAAATATAACTGCAAATGAAATACCTGACCGCACACCATATTGGAAAGGGGCTTCATGGCGTGATGCTGTAATCCACATTGTGCCATTCCTACAAAATTACACACTGAAACATGGGATATCAACCTGGGCTCCTTCCTCTTGGGTTACGACCACATTTTATGGTTATGATAGAGCTGGGAGGGGCTATTCGGTTGCCGCTGAAGGGTATTTAAACTTTGGGTATCCGGGTGTTGTCATTGAAATGATGTTCTTTGGAATCTTTCTAAGATGGTTGATGATTCGCTTTAGCATGAATCCATCAGCAATTTGGGCCTTAGTGTTTCTTGGATGTTTTTCGTTAACTCTCTTGGTTGTCAGAAACCATATCGGAATGCTAACAGGCTTTTGGTCCCAGATATTCATGCTTGCGTTTTTCCTGAAATATACAATCGGCAATGGAATAGCAAATAAAGAGGCCACACAATGGGTATCCCTGGAAAATTAAAGGTTTTACATATTATAGGCACAATGGACAGGGGTGGTGCTGAGAGTTGGCTAATGAATCTGCTGAGGAACTCATACGAGTCGAATCTGCAAATGGATTTCTGCGTAATAAAAGGGAAAAAGGGCGACCTTGCAGAAGAAATTGAAAGATTGGGAAGCCGAGTAATTCCCTGTGACACCAATCCAATTGGCAGTTTTTGCACGCGATTTGCTCGTATCTTAAAAGAGGGAAAATACGATTGCGTTCATTCTCATGTTTGGAGTTTTAGCGGCATAATGTTGCCGATCGCGCTGTTCTGTAAAGTCCCCGTGCGAATAGCCCATAGCCATAATACTCGCAGCAAACATCAGAATTCACTATACAGACGCATTTACAGCTTTGTTACACAAAAATTAATACTTAGCTGCTCCACTCACTGCCTCGGTTGTTCCAGTGAGGCTACAGCTGCCTTGTTCGGAAAGGGCTGGCAAAAGAATGCTAAATGCAAGATCCTTTACTGTTCAATCAATACAGAAGCATTCAGGCCTGAGAAGGAACCAAATAGCAAAACCGTTTTGGGTTTGCCGGAGGATTCAGTTGTTGTTGGCAATGTCGGCAATCTCAGGGCGCAAAAGAATCACACTTTCTTTTTAGATATAGCTGTTGAGTTTCTGAAATTAGAACCAAGGGCATATTTTTTTATTGCGGGTGAAGGTCCTTTAAGGGAGGAGTTGGAGGCCAAAGCCCATAAATTAGGCATAGCTGAGAAAATTAAATTTGCCGGGGCACGCAATGATGTGCCTGATTTGATGATGTGGGGGTTTGATGTGTTTTTGTTTCCTTCACTATACGAAGGAATGCCACTCACATTAGTGGAAGCAGCAACTGCGGGTTTGAGGATAGTCTGTTCTGATTCCATTACATCCGAGGCGACTGAATTCATGAGAGATTCGTTTACACGATTGCCGCTCTCGGCTGATCCAGCAAAGTGGGCAACAGAACTTAAGATAGCGTGCATGAAAAGGCGAGTTTCACAAGAAAACGCGTACCGAATTACCAAGGAAAGTCATTTTGCTACGAATTATTGCTTAGAAAAGTTACTGCTATTTTATTACTCAGGCCAAAGATAGTTGGAGATGAAATGAACATAGGAATTTTTGGGGATCAAAGATTTTTGTATGATTCAAATGGCAATTTTTATACTAAAGGAAACTTGCGCGGGGTTCTGTTGGAAGAATACGCAAAGCACTTTGATAAAATCTATCTTTTTTTTAGAACCAAACAATCAGATCTTTCGTGGGCTCCCAAAAAAGATCTCATTCGAAATAACAAGATTGAATTCGTTCATCTTCCAACATTTGAAGGCCTTTTGGGGTTTTCCTTCAATAAAAATAAAATCGAAAAAATCATAGAAGATAATATTGAAAAATGCGATGTTTGCATTTTGCGATTCTGTTACAAGATTTCTTGTTTAGCCGCACCAATTGCCGCTAAGCATAAAAAACCTACGATTGCTCACATAAGAGGGCATGGCTATGAAAGCATGATGTATGACATCGAAAGAATTCCTTTCTATGCCGCTAGACGTTTTTTTGCATTTTTGAATTGGAAAAGTAATTCAAAGCATGTAAGAATGTGTGATCGAATTATTGGTACATCGAAAGCTGTTGCTGATATTTATGCTGAACCCGGGCGGAATACGTTAGGGATAGCCGACGGGTGCACAACACAAGATTTTTTCCTTCCATTTCGTAGGCGAACTCCAGGAAAGCCGGTAAATATATTAGTTGTAGCAAGGATTAATTACGCAAAAAATGTTCAGCAACTTGTGCGGGCTATGGCAAGAATTAAAGCTATGAGTCTTAACGCAACACTTACAATAGTGGGGGATGGTCCCTATCACGATGAATTGAAACATTTAGCTCATACTCTAAAAATATCGCATATGGTCCATTTTGCTGGACGGGTTAACTCAAGAAATGAACTGATCGAATATTACAGAGCTGCGCATATTGGAGCATTAACGAGTTTAACCGAAGGGTTACCAAGTAGTGTTCTCGAGAGTATGGCAGCATCATTACCAATCGTATGCACTGATTTACTCTGTATGAAAGAAATTATAACTGAAGGTACTAATGGATTTTTGGTTAAAGTCGGAGATGATGGCGAATGCGCAAACAAATTAGCTATTTTGATCAAAGATGAAGCAGTTAGGGAAAGAATGGGCATCTCCGCAAACAAAGTTGCAGAATCATTTAGAACTGATAAACAGGTCGCACTTCTTGCTAATCTAGTTTTGGAATTAAAAAATGCACCTGTCAAAGAAATTCGAAAGTAGTAAGGAGATCAGAGTGGAAGATAAACAAATCCAAACCCAAGTTCCTGAGTCGTTTTCTTTTTCATATAGACTCTTATCTCGCTTTAGAAGACCAGCTGTTGGCATATTCAGGTTAATCCCAAAATGTTTTGCTGAAAAGCTTATGGATTTATTTCGATATTCTAATAGCTGCATAGGCTTCGCCATTAGATATTTATGCATTAATCGGCTTGCAAGCAAATGTGGTAAAAAGGTGATTATTTTTCCAAGTGTTTTTATCAAAGAGCCAAAATTTTTAGAAATTGGAACTAACGTCTCAATCCATGAATTTACATACATCGATGCAGAAGGGGGCTTGGAAATAGGTGATCATGTTGGAATCGGACATGGTTGCACAATTCTTTGCGGACAACATAATTTCAATGTGCCTGATAAATTAATGAAAGAGAGCGGCTATACATTCATGCCAGTCAAAATTGAAAATGATGTTTGGTTAGGCGCTCATGTCAGAGTTTTGCCAGGTATAACTCTTTGCCAAGGATGTGTAATCGGGGCATCCAGTGTTGTAACAAAAACGATTCCAAAATACAGTGTTGCAGTTGGAATTCCAGCCAGAGTTATCCGAAATCGTTTTGAAACTAAAGAACCCGAAATGCAGAATTCAGAAAAAACTGGATACTTGCAACGAAAGGAGAATTAGCTTGCAACCTGATAATACCCGGCGGCCCAAGGTGGTTCATGTATGCGCAATAGACTGGACAGTCCAGGTAATGCTCAAACCTCAGATTCAAAAGCTTAAAGAAGCAGGTTACGATGTTTGTGCAATGTGTGTGCCTGGGGTTTATGAAAAAGCTTTAAACGATGCTGGAATTAAAATCGTCCCTGTGGATATTCGCAGGTCAATGACACCTTTTCAGGATTTGAAATCACTTTGGCAACTATATAGAAATTTTAAAATAGGTAAATATGATATCGTCCACACGCATACCCCCAAAGTGAGCCTGCTAGGTCAAATGGCCGCTTGGTTCGCTGGGGTACCTATTATAATTAATACTGTGCATGGTTTTTATTTTCATGATGGAATGAGTAAAAAGAAGTACGCATTTTATGTGCTTATGGAAAAAATAGCGGCAAAGTTTTCATCACGCATATTAAGCCAGAATAGTGAAGATATCGATTCTGCTGTGCGGCTGAAAATTTGCAAACCAGAAAAAATTCGCCAGCTTGGAAATGGTATTAATCTGGAAAGATTCAAGCGGGAAAATTTTCCTCATACTATTAAAAAAAGTATAAGGCGCGATTTGGGAATTCCAGAGGACGCATTTGTAGCCGGTATCGTGGGGCGAATGGTTCGTGAAAAAGGATATTTAGAGCTATTTCAAGCGGCTTCAACATTAGTCAAAAAAAGTTACCATATTTGGCTCCTTTGTATCGGGCCTGAAGAACCCGAAAAAGATGATGCTGTAAGCAGAAGCGATGCAGAGCATTTTGGAATAAAGGATAGAGCTGTTTTCTGCGGCCACAGAAACGATGTGGATTTATTAATGACAGCAATGGATGTTTTTGTTTTACCGTCATATCGCGAAGGCTATCCTCGTTCTGCCATGGAAGCAAGTGCTATGTCCCTGCCTGTCATTGCTACACAGATACGAGGCTGTCGAGAAGTTGTTGCTGATGGTGAAACAGGGTTTCTTGTCAAACCACAAGATGCAAATGAACTGGCTGATGCTATAGAAAAACTTTTGGTAAATCCTGAGTTGAGAACAAGGATGGGCCAAGCTGCAAAATTGCGAGCAGAAAAAAAATTTGATGAACAGCAGGTCGTAAATATACTTTTAGATGAATACAGTTCTTTGCTGAAAAAAATGGGAACTAAGTAATGCCAATCAAACAGACACTCTGTTTTCAAAAGACATTTGCAAATTTCTTTAGGACTCAAGAGGCGTTCGCCTTCTGGAAAGGTCGGGTGGCGATGTATGCCATTCTCAAGGGGCTGGGGATCAAAGACGGCGATGAAATCATCTTGCCCGGTTATACCTGTGTGATGGATGTTAATCCTATAAAATATCTCGGTGCAAAGCCTGTCTATGTGGATATCAAACCCAGCACCTTTAATATGAACACCTCCCTGCTTGAAAACAAGATCACGTCAAAGACCAAGGTCATCGTCGCCCAGCATACTTATGGCTATCCCTGCGATATGGATGCTATTATGGCTATTGCTGCAAAAAATGGCATTATTGTTATCGAGGATTGCTGCCTTGCATTAAATTCAAGATATAAAGACAAAACCGTCGGCACCTTCGGCAAGGCTGCCTATTTCTCATTCCAGTGGAATAAGCCCTTTACCACAGGCCTTGGCGGAATGGCCCTGGTACATGACCCCGCTTTGGCGGCGCGGGTTGAAGAATTGCAGTCCCAGGCAATTGCACCATCATTTAAAGAGAAGGCCATGCTCGCGGCGCAACTGGCCGTCTACCGTACCTTCATCTATCCTCGCACAACAGCGCTGGCCCAGTCAGCATTTCGAATGCTCACCAAAAAAGGTGCTGTCGTGGGTTCATCTAGCACATGTGAATTCAGCCCGGAAATGGAAGAGGGCTTTTTCAAGCAGATGTCCGGTATCCAGGCCCGATCCGGGACAAGGCAGCTTAAAAGATTACCCGCCAACATCGAACATCGAAAGCAAATCGCAGCCTTGTATGATGAGCTGCTCAAACAAAAAGGCTGGCCCACTCGCAAATACGACCACAGCATCATCGATCCGGTTATGGTTCGCTATCCCGTGCGTATAAAAGAAAAAGCAAAGGCGCTTGAAGCCGCAGCAGGAGCTGGTATCGAGCTTGGAAGCTGGTTTGAATGCCCACTTCACCCGATCGAAACGCCTATGGATAAGTATGATTATGTCCCCGGCATGTGCCCTGAGGCAGAAAAGGCTAGTGCAGAGGTTGTAAACCTCCCCTGCCATCCCCGCGTCAGCAGACGTGTTGCAATCAAGACTGTCGAATTTATCACGCAATTCACTCCCGCCTGACCTTTGCTTTTTACGATAATTATCGTATAATTATCGTATGCAGCAGGCAATGTATCGTATAATCGACGCCAATTTTAATCGTGCACGCGAGGCATTGCGCGTCATGGAAGATTTCTGCCGGTTCTATCTTAATGATCCCGCTTTAAGCGGCTCCGCGAAAGAGCTTCGCCATCGGCTTTGCGGGGCAATTGCCGGGCTTGATAACTCCAGCTTGGTCGCCTGCCGCGATACCCAAAACGATGTTGGAACCGATATACAAGTTCCGGGCCAACTCAAGCGCCAAAATCTCGATGATATGTTCATCGCCGCCTCAAAACGCCTGCCCGAGGCACTTCGCACCATCTCCGAGGCCGCCGCAGGTATCTCGCCCGCCATAAGCGGGGAAATCGAAAAGATCCGCTACCAGTCCTATACCCTCGAAAAAGATATCCTCGCCAGATCGAATGCGGTCGCAAAGTTCGCTGGCGTGCGCCTTTATGTAATTCTCACCTGCGACTTGCCCGTCGACATAATCCGAATCACCCGCGCATGCGCCCAAGGCGGAGCCGATTGCATCCAGCTTCGAACCAAGATGCTCGCCGACGAAGAGGCATTCAACATTGCCTGCGAAGTCGCCGCTATTTGCCGCCAGCATAATGTCGTAAGCATAATTAACGACCGCGTAGACCTTGCCCTTGCAAGCGGAGCCGACGGCGTGCACCTTGGCCAGGGCGATTTGCCTATCGCAGCTGCCAGAAAACTTGCCAACCGCCCCTTCATCTTCGGCGCAACCACGCACAATACCCACGAACTTGAAATGGCAATTGCAGATGGTGCAGATTACGTCGGTGTCGGCCCGGCTTTTGCCTCTGCAACAAAGCCGACCCTAACCCCCGGTGGCCCGGCATACCTCAAAGAAGCCGTCAAAATACTTGCCGCAACCGCCATCCCAGCCGTAGCAATTGGCGGAATCACCCTCGAAAACCTGCCGCAGGTACTTAGCCTCGGCATAAAGGCGGTAGCCGTCGGAAATGCCATCATCAATGCGAAATCCCCGGAAGATGCCTGCAAAGCATTCAAAAAAGCCCTTATAACGGCCTAGCCTGATAAGTTATCCACTACCGGAACATAGATTTGCTCGGTTAAAGACTTCGCATTCCGTAATCCTGCTTTATACCGACCAGTTGGTCTAATATGCTGATGCGAGCCGCCCACGCCGCTTGCAACATGTGAAATATAAAGAATTTATGAATTGCCGCACCTCTTACCCCCTGAATTAGCCCGCCCCAGCCGCCCTCATTTTGACAGGGCTAAATAACCGAATTATCCCGCCACTTTCCCCCAGCAAGCCGTTATTAACAACTTATCCACAAATACCAAACCCTCAACTGAATTTGCTCTATCATTAGAACATCCGGACAAGCCCAACGCCGCTGCCGCCAAACTCGTTCATATAGGGTACGATCTCGAATCCGGCAATTTCCAATTTGCCTTTACCGGCCACACCATGCCCTACGATCCACCCCAGAACCGCCCCGAAAACCACGTCACTTGGCCAGTGGTCCCCCGTTTCCATCATCCTGTAACCCACACATCCGGCCCCGATATAAGCTGGGATGCCAACCCATGGCCCGTAGAATTCATCCAGAACGGATGCGACCGTAAACGAGCTGGCAGTATGGCCGCTTGGCCAGGCCAGCGGTTTGCCATTTGGCGTATGATCATTCACGATCAGTTTCAAACTCATCGTTGTCGCACCGGTTATGGAAAGAGCCGTCAGCATCGTCCAGGCCCTCTCGCGATTTACGTCATCTTTGCCCGCAGCCGCCAGTCCGTACCATACGCCCGTCGCACCGAAATGAAAACCCGGCCCGCCCAGAAAATCCATGCTCCGCTCAGTAAACTCCGGGAAAATCCTGTTCTCATCTTTTTTATAGATCTCGTTTTCGATCCGCTGGTCGGCGTTTTGCCTCATTACCACACTCGCTCCGCCAGCCAGCAGCAAAGCCGTCAGATTATCCGGCTTGAGCAGTATCTCGCCGCCCTCCGTCCACACTCTCTCGGGCAAGACCTTAAAATCTTTAGACGCTGAATACTCAAACGAATCCCACCCCTTCTCAACCGGCGAATTGGCATCGATCCTTGCAAAAACTGTGACTGAACATGCAAGAACTAAGAGCGTGTAAAAAAATCCCTTGCCCATAGTGTTCCTACTAAATCGTAAATAGTAAATCGTACATTTAAAATTGAATCATTCCCATTCGATCGTTGCCGGCGGCTTGCTTGAGATATCATAAACGACTCGGTTGATCCCGCGAACCTCGTTGATTATCCTGCTTGAGATCACGCTAAGCACCTCGTACGGAATATGGCTGAAATCTGCCGTCATGAAATCTGTCGTCTCGACGCATCGAATCGCGCAGACGTTTTCATAACTTCTTTCATCACCCATAACGCCGACTGTCGCAACAGGCACAAGCACCGCAAGAGCCTGCGAAATACTTCGGTACAAGCCCCCGGCCCGTATCTCATCGATCAAAATCTCATCGGCCTCGCGAAGGACCGCAAGCCGCTTCTCGGTAACTTCTCCGATGATCCGCACCGCAAGCCCAGGCCCCGGGAAGGGATGTCGCCAAACCATGTTCTCCGGAAGGCCCAGATATTCACCGACCGTCCGCACTTCGTCTTTAAAGAGATCTCGCAGTGGTTCGACAAGATCGAAGCCAAGCTGCTCGGGCAGACCGCCGACATTGTGATGAAGCTTTATATTGGCCGCAAGATTGCCATCCTTGGAGCCTGATTCAATCACATCAGGATAAAGCGTGCCCTGCGCCAGGAATCTGGCATTGGGTATCTTCGTCGCCTCAGATTTAAACGCCTCGATGAACTCGGCTCCGATTACCTTACGTTTCTTCTGCGGATCGGTTACGCCCGCAAGCTTATCAATGAACTGCTTAGACCAGTCTACAACGCGAAGATCTATATGAAAATGATCGCGGAACATCGATTCGACGCCCTCGCGTTCGTTTTTGCGCAACATGCCGTTATCCACGAATATGCACACAAGCTGCTCACCGATAGCCTTATGAAGCAGTGCCGCCGTCACAGCCGAATCGACCCCGCCTGAAAGACCGCAAATAACCGTCGCATCACCCACCTTGGCCCGCACCGCCTCGATCGCGCTTTCGGCAAAATTGCTCATCTGCCAGTTGCCGCTGCATTTGCAGATATCGTAAAGGAAGTTCTTGAGCATCTCAGCCCCGCGCGGCGTATGCGTCACTTCCGGATGGAACTGCACGCCGTAAAACTGCTTTGTTTTGTGCTTAACGGCCGCGTATGCGCATGTCGGTGTCGTCGCAAGCGATTCAAAATCGTCGCTGAGAGTATTGACCTGGTCCCCGTGACTCATCCACACTGTCGTCTGATGAGGCAGGTGCGAAAACAGGCCCTTCTTTGCGGTTATTGTCAGATTCGTACGCCCGTATTCTCTGCATTTGGCAGGAGCGACATTTGCGCCAAGCATCTGGCAGCCAAGCTGCATACCATAACAAATGCCGAGTATCGGTACGCCAAGTTCAAATATCTTAGGGTCGCACTTTGGCGCATTTTCAACATAAACACTCGCAGGCCCGCCCGAAAGTATCACCCCAACCACCTGCTGTTTTTTTAGTTCTTCCGCGCTTACCTTTGGCCCGAATATCATCGAATATACATTATGCTCGCGCACCCGCCTTGCGATAAGCTGGCCATATTGTGAACCGAAATCAAGGATCGCTATCATCTCACGCGACATAACACTCTCATCTCTTGGAAATTTTTATTACCTCTGTGTTCTCTGTGATCTCTGTGGCTAAATTTTTATTCAACATGCTCGGACCCCGAATAATTCGGCGCCTCTTTTGTTATCAATATGTCATGCGGGTGCGACTCGCCAACCGAAGCCGAAGTCACTCGCACAAATTTCGCTCTTGTGCGAAGTTCATCGATAGTCGGCGTACCGCAATAGCCCATTCCCGCCCGCAGCCCGCCGACAAGCTGGTATACAAAATCGCCAAGGATGCCGCGATAAGGAACCCTGCCCTCGACTCCTTCGGGTACGAGCTTTTCTTTTTTCTGCACTTCCTTTTGCCCGTACCTGTCTGCCGAGCCTTTTACCATCGCGCCGATGGAACCCATGCCGCGATATTCCTTGAACTGCCTGCCCTTATATATTACAAGCTGTCCGGGGCTTTCATAAAGTCCCGCAAAAAGTGAGCCCAGCATCACGCATGATGCGCCTGCCGCGATAGCCTTTGTTATATCTCCGCTGTGCCTTATGCCGCCATCGGCGATAACAGGAACGTTGTTCTTACTCGCCACCGCGACACAATCCATAATCGCCGAAATCTGTGGAACGCCGACACCGCTGATGATCCTCGTCGTGCATATCGCGCCCGGCCCGATACCCACCTTGATCGCATCGGCACCTGCATCGATCAAATCCCTTGCCGCATCACCGGTTGCTATATTGCCGGCGATCACGTCTATCTTATATTCCTTCTTGATCCGCTTGACCGTGTCGATCACGTTTTGCGAATGGCCGTGAGCCGTATCGACGACTACCAGATCGACTTCGGCCTCGATAAGCGCCGCGATCCTCTCATACTCGTGCACTCCCACAGCCGCGCCTACCCGCAGCCTGCCGCGACTATCGCGCGCGGCATTTGGATACTGCTGGAATCGGTCGATATCCCGCATCGTTATAAGACCAGCCAATTCGCCGTTTTCATAAGTAAGCAGCAGCTTTTCAACCTTGTGCTTCTTAAGTATTTCCTGTGCCTCTTCCAGCTTCGTGCCTGCCGGACCCACAACCAGGTTGGCCTTGGTCATCACATCGCCAACTCGCACGCTTTCATCTGTCAAAAATTTCAGATCTCGCCGGGTCAGGATTCCGACCAGCCGACGTCCCGTCAGAATCGGAACACCGGAGACATTCTGCTCCATCATCAGCTTCCGTGCCGCCTTGACCGGCTCATCCGGCGAAAGTGTTACAGGGTCAAGTATCACGCCATTTTCAGATCGCTTTACCTTTGCAACTTCCCGCCTCTGGGCTTCCACCGAGAGATTCTTGTGAATTATCCCAATGCCACCCTCCTGGGCAAGCGCTATAGCAAGAGCCGACTCGGTAACCGTATCCATCGCAGCTGAAACAAGCGGAATATTGATCCTTATGTTGTTGGTTATCCGGGTGGACGTGTTGGCCTGGCTGGGCACAAAGTCGCTCTTTGCCGGTATCAGCAGCACATCATCGAATGTGATCGCCTCGCCGATTATTTTATCCTGGCTCATCAAAAGGCCTCCGCTTACATAAAACCCGTTAAATCAACATCTTACAATTAGCTAAACTTGCCGCCCCGCCGCCTTCAACTTGCGACCGCAGGCAGTATAAACCAATTACTTTAACAATATCCCAACCGCCTGACAAGGCTTTTTAGAACCACACGCCGGCCGCACTGATTTCGAAAACAAAAAAGGCGGGTACGTCCCAGCCGCACCCGCCTTATAAACTCGTTATCTCGATCGTTATCTATTTACGCCGCTTACCGATGGTACTGCTGCATTTGCAGCCGCCGGGCTGTTGGCATCTACTGCTGGTTTTGGCATATCTTCCAGAAAATCGGCCGGACTCTTGCTAAGTTCTTTACCCTTATACTCCGGAATTTCATAAACCCAGCCGGCATTTTTCTTTGTGAAGTTATCCGCCTTGTCCCTGGCCAGCAGCTTGGCTTCTTTGGCTTTGAGCTGCTCTGGACTCTCAACGCTGTTTTCCTTTGTCACCACCGCCTTGTCGGTGTAATCCGCTGAAACTTTCACATAATATTTGCCGTTTGCATCGGCCACATCGACCATGTATACCGTCGGGTCCTTCATTTTTATAGTCAAACTGCGATTAAAATCATACTTGGCAAGCGCTGCCGGAATGGCATCTTCAAAGTTCATCGAAACCGCTGCGCCGAATACCTGGTCAGCCACATCGCTCTTGAGCTTTTTTTGGGCCGGTATCTCTATGCCGTTTGCTATGATCTTGTCGTTGGCATCCTTAATAAGCGTATACGCGCCGCCAGCCGTCTTAACAGCTATCGAAGCCACATCATTCCGCTGCAATTCCACCAGGTTCTTTTCCGTATAATCCAGCGCACCCGTCTCAAGCCAAGGCGACTCGGTCGTAAGGAACACATCATCGCTGCCAAGGAGCTTTACATATGTTCCCCCGCCCTGCTGCGAATTGCCGCCGATAACAACACCGGTCAGCACACTTTTGTCAGGTTTGTAAAATGTAACAATTGTCTTAGCCTTGTCGTCGCTTACGCCCAGGTCGGCAAAATTGGCTTTGTCCTTTGTGACAAATTCAGTCGTCTTGAGGTCCAGCACCGTCGTGATAAGCTTATTGACCTTGCTGTTGAGCGCGGGGTAATTGCTCTTTTCCCCGATCACGAATTTGCCGCCCTCGCGAGTAAGCGTCACAGTCGTTGCGCCCGATTTAAGCGAGATCGAACCGATCGCCTCGGTATCAAGCCCAGGCACCAGCGGAGCATTTGCCGCTGCAACAGCCGCCTGCTCACTGCTGACCCTTGACTGCGCAACCGCCCACACCACCATCACCGCCGCAAGTACACCCAGTATTATAAGAGCCTTATTACTCATATACTCTCCATTCCTATTCTTACTTCTGACTTCTGTCTTCTGACTTCTGACTCCTGCTTTTTTTAGCTATCGCTGGCATGGCTTATATAATGCCGTCGCCTTGCGTTGCGCCGCACTCCAAGAACCACCGCAAGCATCAATATTGCCGAAGGCGCTGCAAGCATATTGAAGTTCCTCAGCTTATTGCCCAGGTCCTCTATATTCTTGCGCTTATCGGCTTTTACATGCCTCAGCTTGCCCTGTGCCTCTCTGATCTTGATCTCCAGGTCCTTCTTTTTATCAAGAATGCTCTTGCCTATGAGTTCCTCGTCGCCTCCTTTGGCGTTGGATACAACCGTATTAAGTTCCTGCTGGAAACTCTCGATCTGGGCATTGATTCTGCCCTCTTCTTCAGAACTTGCCTTTTCGGCATCGGCCTCGATAGCGTCAACTTTCGTGAACGGCCTGCGGAAGTTGCCTCGCGACCTTATCGCGATAAGCTCACTCGAACCCGCCAGGTCGTCTATTGAGTTCATAAGCAGCGCCGCGTTATCGCCAACCACAGCTGCACCGAAGAACGACTGCTGATACGCGAGTATATCGCTTATAAAATCTACATCCGCGATCACTATCACTGCGCAGTCATCGCTCTTTGCCACCTTTAGGCCGGTAAGCTTCTGTTTTGCCGGCGCGTTTGCATCTGCCGATTTTGCATCGACCTCAATGCCGTTTGGAAACGCGCTCTTGAATCTGCCTGTGATAAGATAACCCATATTAACCGCGCTGACGCCATCACTGAAATTCTTCATCATCTGACCGGGATCCGGCATCATCAGTTCATAAGGACTCGATACCGACCAGCTGTTACCCCGATTCGTCGTGTGAATTATCGGCGTAAGCTTCGTGCCGATATTCGGATCGTTTACAGGTTTAAGCACACCCGCAAAGAGCATCCGCACATCATTAAGATTACTCGTGATTACACTCTCAGGATTAAAGCAATCTCTCGTAAGCCCCAAAAATGCAATTATCTTTTCAGGGCTTGCGTTCTGTGTCATTGACGCCACAATCGCAAGGCTCCTGTCGCCTGCAAACGTATTTGCGGGCATCTCAACACCCCATGCGCTCGTTAGCCTGTTAAGCTCCGAATCCGTCTTGGGCTGCTGGTACATCTGCATCTGGTTCTGCTGTGGCCTGTCGCTTATGCAAAACGGATCGGTTAGAATGATCGCCCGCCCGCCGCCAAGAACATACTGGTCTATCGCGAACTGAGTCTGCTCCTTAAGCTCCTTTGGATGCACAACCAGCAGCATATCTATGTCCTTGATCTCGTTTGCATCCGCTGCTACTGTGCTCACATCATACTGCTCGCGAAGCTGCTCGATTATAGTCCATGCAGCTTTGGGCTTTTGACCCTGCATCTGCATCATCTGCGCCATGTATCCCGAAACATCATCGCCCATTACTGGCAGCGAGCTCAAAACACCGATACGCTTCTTCTGTCTTGCGATTGCCGTATCAATAAGGTAGCTGATATCGTACTCGACAAAGTTCTGCCTGTCCGGCGAAAAGAACGGTATCGCTTTTGTCACGCCAAACTGCGTCTGAACCACCAGCCCGAAAAAGAAATTTTCCTCTTCTGATATGGGGAACTTCTTGATCCCGTACCTAAGGGCATCAGACTCATCATCGCCGAAAGGCCTTGGATCGATTATCTGCAGCTCGACTTTTCCGCCAGAGGCCTTCTGGTATTCCTCCAGCAGTGCCTTGACGAAATAATAGTAATTATTGAAGAACCGAATATTATCCGGCCCCTTCATCGCAGCCGTACGCGCATAATAAAGCTTCATCTTTATGGGCTGGTGCAGCTTGCCAAGAATTGCCTTGGTTCCGTCAGAAAGAGTATATATCTTCTGATCCGTTATATCCGCACGCATGCCCTTACCGATATTCTGGCATATACTAATGCCACAGAAAACGATAACAACGACAAACGCGACCGCTATGATCGCTCGTAAAGTCCTGTTCATCAACTCGCCTTCCTTTCGTCAAGAATGATACCGCAGGCCCCGATCCAGCCAACAATCAGCAGGACGAAATAAGCCACGTCTTTAAATTCCACCACGCCCTTCTGTATCGACTCGAAGTGCGTCATAAAGCTCATATTCTCAACCGAGTTCACCAGCCCCATCGGCAAAAAAGTGCTGAGGTAATTAAGTGTCGTCGGCATGCCGGCATACACAAGCACCGCACAGGCAACCACCGCAAGAATAAACGCTATCACCTGGTTCTTACTCACAGCTGAGAAAAACGATCCTATCGCCAAAAACGACCCTGCCATCAAAAACGAACCAATATAGCCCGTTACGATAAGCCCCGTATCAGGATTGCCCAGTATCGCGACAGTTATCGGCATAGGGAACGTCAGCACAAGTGCTATCCCCATAAATGCCCACGCCGCCAAAAACTTTCCAAGTACCGCCTGCGTTATGGTTATCGGAAGCGTCAAAAGCAGCTCGATAGTGCCGTTCTTTCTTTCTTCCGCCCACAGCCTCATCGCCGTGCATGGCACCATGAACACAAAAAGTATCGGCAGATTCGTAAAGAATGCCCGCATATCCGCCTGCCTCGCCTCGTAGAAACCAGACTTGAATGTCATGTATCCCGCGAAAAACAGGAATATCACTAGGAAAACATATGCCACCGGAGTCGCAAAATACGCCTTCAGCTCACGTTTAAATACTGCTAAAAAACCGTTCATATTAAAGCTCTCCTTAAACGCCAGCCGACGCAACTATCGCCTTCTTCGCACCGGCAATGCGCGTCGTGGTTATTTTTCTGAATATCTCGTCAAGAGACGTATTGTATTCGCTCTTGAGTTCCTTTGGTGTCGAGTCTACCAGTATCTTGCCTTTGGCGATGATGACCGCCCTTGTGCAGATAGCCTCGACTTCCTCCAGTATGTGAGTTGAAATGATGATGCACTTGCTGCTCGCCATTTTATTGATAAGCTGGCGAACCTCATACTTCTGATTCGGATCTAGCCCGTCCGTCGGCTCATCCAATATCAGCACTTCCGGATCGTGAATCAGCGCCTGGGCCAGCCCAACGCGCCTTTTGTAACCCTTCGACAGTGTCTCGATTGGCTGGTGATAAACCGAGTCTATCGAGCACATCGGCACGATCTTGTCCGTCGCCTTTATCCTTGCCTGGCCCCGTATTCCCCTGGCATCGCAGATGAAATCCAGAAAACTACCCACGGTCATTTCACCGTAAGCCGGCGCATTTTCCGAAAGGTAGCCAAGACATTTGCGAACTCCCACCGGGTCTTTGATAATGTCGTGACCGCAGATACTCGCCGTGCCGCTGTCAGGCTTGAGGAAACAAGCCAGCATCTTCATTGCTGTACTTTTTCCAGCCCCGTTTGGCCCCAGAAACCCGAGCACCTGCCCCTTTTCAACCGCAAACGATATCCCATCCACGGCCATTATCGACCCGAAACTTCGACGCAAATTCTGCACATTGATCATTTATAGGCCTCCAAAATATGACCAAGTTAAGGCTATTGAAGTTTCTATACGTACAAACCTTGCAATAAGGTTCGCGCATTCTTTTAGTTTAGAGTAGATTATTATGTAAAACCATCCGTGTTTGTCAACATCTTTGCTTGAATTCCTTTTCGCGCCCAATTGTAATAAAAAACACGCTTAACTTTTTCATCCCCGGAGGGGGCAAAAGATAGCTTACTACGGCAAAAACAATACAATCACACAAAAAAACGGGGTTCACAAAACCAGTTTCTGCCCATTTTCCCGCAGCCACTTCCTGGCTTCCTTATAATAAGGTATAAACTCGCCCACCCTCCCCCAGAACTTCGCCGAGTGGTTCGCAACCGCGATATGCATAAGCTCATGCACCACCACATAATCGATAACCCACATCGGCGCCATCACTAGTCGCCAGCTGAGGTGCATCACACCGTTTGGCCCGCATGATCCCCACCTGGTCTTTGCATCCTTGATTTTTAGCTGCCGCACAACAAGTTTACAAATCCCTGCCCAGTGATTGACCCTCTCAGCCAGCACCTGCCGGGCTTTAGCAACATACCACGTCCAAAAATGACCCCTCGCCCCCGCCGCATTCTTGTGACCCAGCACAAATTCATCACCAATTAGTCCAAGCCCTTCATCAAGCCCTGATATCCGCAGCTTATAATTTTTACCAAGATAGCAAAATTCCTCCCCACTAACGTATTGCCGGCAAACTTTCCCCCTCCCCGCCGCCGCCTGCTGTTTTTTAAGTATCCAGTCCTTTTTTTTGCTTATAAACCCCAGTATCTCTTTTTCCCCAAGCCGCATCGGCGCCCGTACAACCAGCGCTCCGTCCGGATTTATCTGCAGCGCCAAACTCCTCCGCCTAGACCGAACTACTTTACTTATCACTACCTCAGCCAAACCATACTTCCCTGACTTAGTCGCCCCCCAACTCTCTGTGGCTATATTGCGTTTTCCTTGTTGCCTTCATTGGACGTTGAACGCTCGATGCTGGAAGTTGGACGTTTATTTCCTTCTCCTCACAGTGTTCTGTCTCCTGACTCCTGTCTTCTGTCTTCTTCCCCCTGAACCCTGAATTGTCACTGCTTGGATAGCTGCTTGGAAATTTCCACCAGCGAAGTCTTAACCTTAGCATCGCTCTGCTCAAGTTCCACTATCTTCGCGCAGGCATGCATTACCGTCGTATGATCCCTGCCGCCAAGATGCCCGCCTATCTCCTCAAGACTGTGCCTTGTAAGATTCCTCGCCAGGTACATGCAGATCTGCCGAGGCAGCGCAATAGACTGGCTCCTCTTTTTGCTCTGCAAATCCGCCAATCGCACACCGTAATGCTTTGAAACTGTCTCGATTATTGCCGAAATATTTATCTGCCGCTCAGCCAGCTTGACTTGGTCGCCCAGCGCCTGCTTTGCCAGCACCAGTGTTATCTGCTCGCCCGAAGCCTTGGCAACCGCATATATCGTCGTGAGCGCCCCTTCCAGCTCACGGATATTCGCCTGTACCTTTTGCGCGATATACTCTGAAATCTCATCCGAGATCCCAAGCCCGCGCAAATTCGCCTTCTTCTTAACGATCGCGATCCTCGTCTCATAAGTCGGCGCATCGATCCTGGCCACCAGCCCCCATTTAAACCTGCTTATAAGTCTTTCCTCAAGTGATGGTATCTCACCCGGCGGGCTGTCCGCACTTAAAATTATCTGCTTGCGGTTATTATACAGAGCGTTGAACGTGTGAAAAAATTCTTCCTGGCTCTGCTCACGCTCCCTTAAAAACTGCACGTCATCGATCACCAGCATATCGACAGTCCGGAACTGGTTTTGAAAATCGCTCAGCTTGCCCGCCTCGATCGCGCTGATGAACCTGTTGACAAATTCTTCGCAGCTTATGAAATGTATCCTCGCCCCCGCCGTGCGCCGCATCGTTTCATTGCATATAGCGTGAAGCAGATGCGTCTTGCCCAGCCCCACCGTACCATAAAGGAACAATGGATTATATGCCGTACCCGGAGACTGGCTCACCGCCACGCAGCTTGCGTGCGCAAGCCTGTTACTTGGCCCGATCACGAAATTATCGAAAGTATAATCAGGATGAAGTCTAAGCAGAGGCCCGGTCTGCTCACCACCGCTCTTTCCCTGTTTTCGGCTTGCACCCTGCTTTACGCTGAATTTCACACTCACGAGATGGCCGGTTATCTGCCCAGCAGCCTGCATAAATGTACTTTTGCAATTCTCTTCCAGAAATCGCGCCGTAAGGTCATCTGGACAGCCTATCTCGACCTGCCCGCCGCTGAAATCAACAAGCGAAAGCTCGTCAAACCACTTGCGCGTATTCACAGGATCAAGTGCTTTGACTCTTTCCAGAACATCAACAAAAGTATCTAAATCCCTGTTCGACATTTAACCCAAACTATCTGTGTGTATCCGTATTAATCCGTGACTAACTTTTTTTTCGTTTTCGTGTTATTTATAATCTGTGTCAATCTGTGAAATCCGTGATTAAGTTTACTCGTTCGTTGTTCTTGTTGCTGGTTCTGGTTGCTTGTTCTCCTGACTTCTGACTCCTGTATTCTCCTGCATTGGACGTTGAACGTTCGACGTTGGAAGTTGAACGTTAACTTTTTAAAAACTCGCAACTCGAAACGTGAAACGACAATTATTCCCACTTATGCTTCTTGATCGCCTCAAGTATCGCTTCTGCGCACTCCATCGCAGCCAGACCTTCATCAGCCGTAACCTCAGGCCGCTTGCTCGTGTCGCTTATCGCGTTGAGGAATGATTCCTGCTCAAGCCGCAAAGGCTCTTTATTTCCTATATCGAGCTTTTCCATATGCACAAGCTCGTTCCAGTTAATCGCGCTAAAATCGAAATCGCCCTGCTCCTGGTGCTCTTTTATCCACTTCACGGCATCGATATTCGGGTCAGCCCGAACAACAACGCCTTCCTTTTTGAAGTAATCCAGGCTCAAATACGCCTGCTTGCTGAACACCCGAACCTTTCGTTCCGTCTTGAATGCCAGCCTCGATGCCGTAACATTCGCGATACACCCGTTCTCAAACGTGAGCCTCGCGTTACAGATATCCTCGTTATCGCCGATAACGTTAACCCCAACAGCATCGACGCGCTTCAGCTTGCTCGCAGCCAGCGAAAGAATTATGTCGATATCGTGTATCATAACATCAAGCACAACACCTATGTCCATAGATCTGAACGGGTAAGGGCTTATCCTGTTGCTCTCGATAAACCTCGGCTCAATGTTGAATTTCTTCATCGCCTGCACAACAGGGTTGCATCTCTCGCTATGACCCACCGCGACGATCACGCCATTTTCGTTTGCAAGCTCAACTATCCGCTTGGCCTGCTCCACACTTGCAGCCAATGGCTTTTCGATTAAAACCGGTATCTTCGCCTTGAGCAGCGGTTCTGCAAGCGCCAGGTGATACGTCGTCGGCGCAGCTATCGTCACCGCATCGACTTTACCTATAATATCCGCCACGCTGGCAAATGATTTCACATTATATTGCTCCGCCAGCTTACCAGCCTTGGCCGCGTCAACATCCACTACCCCGATAAATTCACTCTGGGCCAACTGGCTGTAAACCTTCGAATGTATCGCGCCCATCTTCCCGGCGCCAACCACCGCTGTACGAAGCTTCTGCATCTTGGTCTTTCTCTACCCTGAACCCTGAACGCTAAACCCTGAGCTTATCTATGCCTGAATCCCTCAAGGTAACGCCCAAACCGCTGCTTGGAACTGTTTATTATCATCTGCGTCATCGCCTTGACATTCTCATCAATGCCATCCTGCTCATAAATGTGCGTGGCATTCTCAAGCAGTGTCCCGCCGCTGCGATAAAGCTTCCTAAACGCGTCTGTAACAGCTGCCTTTGATTCCTCCGAAAGCCCTGCCCTAATAAGACCGCGTTTATTCACTGATCGTATCATCGGCGGATAATGCCCGCTCACGATGACAAATGGCGGTATATCATGAGCAATTGCCGAAAACCCCGCCACATAAGCCCATTTGCCGATGGTGCAAAACTGGTGTATGCCGACCATGCCGCTTATCCACACACCATCCTCGATATGAACGTGCCCGCTCACCTGGCATCCGTTGCTCATCACGATCTTATTGCCTACAATGCAATCATGCCCGATATGCGAACCAACCATTATCAGGTTATCCGAACCGAGTTTCGTCACCGCGTCCGGGTACATGCCGGGGTGCATCGTAACATTTTCGCGAAGCGCGTTATTATCGCCGATCTCAAGTCGTCCCACTTTCGTGCCCGTCTTGAAACCAAGAAGCTGCGGCGACCTGCCAAGCACGCAGCACGGATACAGACGATTGTTTTTGCCCAGCTTCACATCGCTGCTCACAACGACATTCGCTTCCAGCACCGTACCTTCGCCTATCACGCACCCAGCTTCAACAACACAATGAGGCCCGACATAAACACCGTCCCCAAGTTCCGCTTTTTTATCAACTACCGCACTAGGATGTATCTCAACCATAGATACCGCTTTGATTACCTCCGAAAACTAAGAACCGGCCTAACCGATTCGTTCCTAATCTAAACACTAATCACAAATCACTAATCACTTACTAAACAGCTTCATCATCGACCAGCATGAATTTTATTTCCGCCTCAGCCGCGATCTGGTCATCCACCATCGCCACGCAGCGGCAATGTCCCGTCCGGCTTCGTATCCGAACCGCTTCCGCCATAAGTATCAGCTGATCACCAGGCACAACCGCTTTTCGCAGCTTAACTCCATCCATGCTCAATAGCAGCGCAAGTTGACCTGTATTCTCAAGCCTCTGCGCAAAAAGCAAGCCCGAAAGCTGGGCCAGCGCCTCCACTATCAGCACTCCCGGCATTACAGGCGCACCCGGAAAATGCCCCTGGAAAAATGGCTCATTGAACGTAACATTCTTTAAACCTTTTATGCGGGTATCACCCTCGATCTCAATAACCCTGTCGACAAGCAAGAACGGGTACCTGTGCGGCAGCGTCTTCTGTATCTTCTTGATGTCAAGTATCGCGTCAGTCCCCTGCCTGGAGAGCCGCTCACTCTGCTCTGCCATTTCCAGCAGTTTCCTGGCAAGCTGCTGATTAAGCGTATGACCGCTCTTGTATGCGACAATTCGTCCCTTTAGCGCCCGCCCCGTAAGCGCCAAATCGCCTATCAGATCCAATATCTTATGCCTTACACATTCATCGCTGAACCTGTAAGAATTCTTGATCGGCCCATCTGAATTTATAACAAGCACATCCTTGGGCCCAAGATGCGCGCCTATCCCCCGAGCCTGGAACGCCTTGGCTTCCGCCTCAAGCAAAAACGTCCTTGCCGGCGCAAGATACCTCTCAAAATTTTCCGCGTTAACCGTGCAGCTGAATAACTGCCGCCCTATTCCAGTATGCCCCGTGTAATCCAGGTCGTATGTAATATGCAGCCCATCATCCTTGCACGGCAGAGCGTATATGCTCGCGTCCCCTTCGGTTATCGATACCGCCTTTGTTATCGTATATTCTTTGCGCGCCCCCTGCTGCTCCACCAGCCCCGCCTTCTTGAGCGCCTTCAAAAAGTCTGCCGAACTCGCGTCAAGCGCGGGCATTTCATGTTCGTTTATTTCAATGAAAAGATTGTCTATCTCAAGCGCGCTCACAGCCGCCAGGCAATGTTCGGTCGTCTCGACCATCACCGGCCCCTTCTTTATCGCCGTACGCCTGGCACGCTCAGCGAGATTCGTCACAAGCGCAGGTATTCGCACTGGCTCAGCCATATCCGTTCGTATAAATACTATACCCGTATCAGGCGGCGCAGGACGAAACACCACCTTCGCCTCCTTACCGTCGAACAGGCCCTTACCGGATACCTTTACTTCATTCTCTATTGTCTTTTGCGGCTTCAAGCTTAGCCAACCTCTGATTCAAATCTTTAAGTTGTTTAACCATCTCAGGCAGTTTCTGCGTCGCCATCGCAACCCGTATCGCCTCACGAACATCTATCGGCGGCGTCCCTGCCACCTTAAGCCCTTCGCCAAGATCCATTACGACTCCGGCCTTGGCCCCCACCATCGTCCCATCGCCGATCTTCACATGATCCGCCACCCCAACCTGCCCGCCAAGCACAACACCGTTGCCCAGCACGCTGGATCCCGCCAGCCCAACCTGCGCAACTATCAGGCAGCTCTTGCCCATAATCACGTTATGCGCAACCTGCACAAAATTATCGAGCTTCGATCCCGCGCCGACAACCGTATCACCGAACTTCGCCCGGTCCACGCAGCAACACGCCCCGATCTCGACATTATCCTCTATAACCACTCCGCCGTTATGCGGTATCAGGTTATGCTTTCCTTCAAACCAGCTGTAACCGAATCCAGTTGAGCCTATCACAGACCCAGCCTGAATTATAACACCCGTGCCGATCCTGCAATTGTGATACACCGTAACATTCGCGTCCAGCCTGCTCTGCGGGCCGATCGACGAATTCTCGCCGACATGGCACAGCGCACCTATCACAACCTCTGCCCCGATCTGCACATTTGGCCCGATTACGGTATAAGCCCCAACCGAAGCACTTGCGTCTATCTTCGCCGAACTATCCACCACAGCCGTCGCGTGAACACCGGCCTTGACCGCCGCAAGAACAGGCGCAAAAAACTTCATCGCAGCAACTAGACCCGCATCAACATTGCTTACCGCTATCTGCGGCTTGGCTATCGATGCCACATGCGCCTTTACAATCAGCGCACCCGCCCCGGACCCAGCCGCCTTTGCCGCATGCTTCTCATCCGACAAAAACGATATTTCATCCGCGCGCGCCTCTTCAAGGCTCCTGATACCGGTTATGACGATTTCGCCATCACCCGCCAGGGTACCTTTCAAAAGCTCCGCAAGCTGTGCCAGTTTTATGCTCTTAGTCACAATCGCCTCAATGTATTCGGCTTATTTCTTTATCGAATTAGCATCGGCGACATCATTATCAATCGCCGCCAGCACATCGCTGGTTATATCAAGGTTCTCATTATAATAGAGCACCTTATGCGTGCGTATGATCAGCATCAATTCTGTCGCGCTCTGTGCGGGCAGTTCGATCTCATCCTTCTCAAGCACGAGGTCAAAGCCCTTAGCCTTGGCGACTATCGCCGTCTTCGCCAGCACCTGCGTATAAAGCTTTTCCGTCCAGTCCTGGTCTTTCATCTTGAACTGCTCTTGGTAATAGCTCTTCTGTCCCTCAAGCGAAGACTTCTTCTCGTTGATATCCTTCATCAACTTGAGATATTCATCCGTTCCGCGTTTGCGGGTCTTGAGATCCGCTTCAAGTGCGTCGATTTCTTTGGAAAGCTTCTCAAGCTGAGCGATTATTATATCCTGCTCCGCCGTCATCTTATTCTTGTATTCGACATTTTTTTTGCTGTTCTGAAAAACGCTCTTGACCGAAACCACCGCCACCTTCGGCGCGCTCACGCCAGCACCAGCCGGCGCCGCATTAACATACTGATATCCCACACACGCCAGCACCATCGCCGCCAATACCGCAGCAACTACCATCTTCTGCATCTTCATCAATCAATCCTTTCTCTTAAGGCCGCATCCAGCGACCCAAATTTAATCTCTGTCAAGGCTGCACAAATCTTAAACTCGCAACCCGCAACTCGTAACCCGCAACAAATATATGATGGATCTTCTCACTACTCACTTCTCACTGCTCACTATTTTAGAACAGCCTTCCCACCGAGAAGCTAAACACTCTCGTCTCATCGCTCTCGTCCTTCACAACCGGCACAGCGAACTCAAACCTCATCGGCACCGGCCCAAACCACTGCGGTATCAATATCTGCAAACCTGTACCCACCGCAACTCGGTAAGGCCCGCTGTCTATCGTACCGGAATCCACGAACAATAATCCCTGGAACGTCTCGCTCGCCAGCGGGAACGCCACTTCGCTGCCCGCAAGGAATATCCAGTCCGAACCGATCGGGTCCTTCTTCTTTCTCGATTTATCAGGTGTCATCGTATTGACGGTCGTCGGATAACCCCTTGTGCTTACGCCGCGATAATCGAACCCGCGCATCGACCCGATACCGCCGGCGTAAAATTTCTCGAACGGCGGTGCATCGCCTACTATCTGTCCGCCATAGAGCTTTGTACCCAGAATTGTCTTTCGCTCCGCCAAATCCTCGTTAATCGTCTTATACCACCTGTGCGATGCGCTTGCTATACCGAACGTGTCGTCCACATACACCTGCTCGTAAGCCACATCCCAGATATATCCGCGCGTCGGATTAAATTTATTATCCGTAGTATTTCGGCCGAAATCATACTTCACGCCCGTAAGGAAATTATTTCCCGCCACTTCCTTTATCTCGCGCGGAGCATCGTCGTCGATGTCGTCGATATTCACATTTTCAACTCTCGTCGTGATACCCTGATGCCACCCACCCTTATATCTCTTGTCAAATCCGATAAACCCCTTCGTACGCGTCTCATCATAAGATTCTCGCCCGCGCATCCAGTACATAGCGCCTACCGTCATCTCGATTGGTTTATCCATCAGGAAAGGCTCGGTAAATGTAACCGAATACTGGCTCACCTCGGTACCGGGCTCAAGCGCTATCCTCAACCGCTGTCCCGCACCCTTGAAAGATTGACCATGAAAGAAATCGCTCCAGCTCTCAGGCCAATCCGCGATATCAAAATTCCTCTGCTCAAAAACTATCTGCCCCATGATACCTGCGTCAGAGCTTACGCCCGCACCAAGCATCACCATACCAGTCTGACCTTCCGTCAAACTCACCTGAGCATCCTTCTGGCCAGGCTTGTCACCGGTGGGCTTGATGAACGCGGAGTCCATCATAGTGTTCTGCCGCAGCGCTTTTTCCAGTTCACCGTCGCCGTCGCCGCGTGCGATATCCGCATTATACCATTCACCGGGCTTGAAATCTTCCTCGTCCAGTACGCGCCTCGCGACCTTGTCATGCGTCTGTTCATTGCCCGTGATATTGATCTGCCCTATACGGAACCGCTCGCCCTCAATGACCGAAAATTTCGCCGCAACCTGCGTAGGCCCGACAAAATTCCGTTCAGGCGTTACCGTCGTATCTATAAAACCCGTCTCACGGTATTTTTTCAATATCTTCTTTGCGTCAAAGTCCGCCCGCTCTTCACTGTAAAATGCGCCCTTCACAAGCCTCAGTTCGCTCGCAAGCGTCGGCGTATCGAAGAACTTATTGCCTTCTATCGTTACCGACTCCACATGGTATACCGGCCCTTCAACAACCGTAAATACCACCCTCGCCTCGTTACGCTTAACATTAAATTCCGGAGCTGCGCTCACCTTCGCGTCAAGATGACCACGCTTCTGAAGCGCCGTCAGTATCTTCACAACATCGTCGTCCAGCTTCACCTGCTGGTAATATCCTTGAAAAATCACCCACGATCGGGTCGATGTCTTGATTACTTTTTTAAGTTCGCTCGCCGGTATAACCGTATTGCCCGTAAACTCAACGGACTTTACCTTTACCCTCGGCCCCTCGTTCACTTTGTACTTGGCGATGCCCTTTGCAAGCTCCGCCTGGTCTATCTCGATCTCCGCGAACGCATAGCCCTTTTCCTTGTAGAACTTCAAAAGGCTGTCGCGCCCCTGCTCCACAAGGAACCTGCTCAAAAAATCGCCCCGCTTGAAATCAACCTTCTTCTTAAGCTTGTTGCCGCTGTATTCCTTGTTGCCTTCAAACTGTATAGCGCGAACGGGCAGCTTTTCAACCACCACATACGTCAGCTTGACAGTGTTACCGGTTATTTGTGTGTTGTAATATGCATAGTCGACTGCATCCAGTTCCGCGATTCGCTTTGCGTCTTCAGCCGCAACTGATGCCACAAAAAAATCGCCCTCTCGCATGCGTATCTTCGCAAGCACTTGGTTAGTGCTCGCCGCAACGTTGCCGGATATCTCGATCTTCGATACCACTCTCTCAATTGCCGCACTGTTGGCGTCTGCCGCAAATACCCCGCTGCAAAAAGCTGATATTAATACTGCTGTGCACAAACTACGCACTACGGTCCATCGGTACGTCATTTGCAAAACTCCTAATTCGGTTCGCGAGCGTAAGAAATATTTTCAAATCGTGTAAAGCGGTCGTTGAACACAAGCTCAACCGTCCCGGTCGGGCCGTTACGCTGTTTGGCAACTATCACTTCCGCCTTGTTTGTATCTGTATAATCAGGTTCGCCGCGATGATAATAATCCTCGCGGTGAAGCAGCAAAACAACATCCGCGTCCTGCTCGATAGAGCCGCTCTCGCGAAGGTCGCTCATCCTGGGCCTGTGATCTTCTCTGCCTTCAGCAGCTCGGTTAAGCTGGCTCAGCACTATCACCGGCACCTCAAGCTCCCTTGCCAGACCCTTGAGATATCGCGATATCGAGCTTATTTCCTGCTGCCTCGATTCAACCCTGCCGCCCACACTCATCAGCTGCAGGTAATCGATCAGCACCGCCTTTATCTCGTACTGGCTCTTGAGCCTTCGAGACTTGGCGCGTATTTCAAGCGGCGTCAGCGCCGCGCTGTCATCTATATATATTGGCTTTTCGCTCAACTCGCCGCATGTAGAAACTATTTCCTGCCACTGCTGCGTGCTTAGCATCCCTTTTCGCACAAGCTGCGAATCGATATGCCCGCGGCTGCACAAAAGGCGTTCCGCAAGCTGCTGTTTGCTCATTTCAAGCGAAAATATCGCAAGCGGCGAATTGTTATCCGCTCCGACGTGCTCTGCTATATTCAAAGCGAAACTCGTCTTGCCCATACTAGGCCGGCCCGCGATAATTATAAGCTCGCCCTTTTGCAGCCCGCACGTCATCTCGTCAAGCTCAAAGTAACCTGTCGCCAAACCCGTAATATGCGAACTGCCTCGGCTCTCGATCGCGTGCATCGTCTGCACCAGCAGATCCTTCACAGCCACCGCCGAGCCTGTTATCTTCTTCTGCGTTACCGCAAATATCTTCTGCTCAGCGATATCAAGCTTCTCGTCAGGCTCACCCTCTATCGAATAAGCCTCGTTGATGATATCCGAACTGGCCTGGATCAACTCGCGCATCAGATACTTGTCTTTGATTATCTGAGCGTAATATGCGTGATTTGCCGATGACGGCACCGACTCGGCCAGCTTCTTGAGATAATCAACGCCGCCGATTTCCGCAAGCTCGTTGCGCTTCTTTAGATCGTCCCGCAGCAGAACAAGATCGATCGCCCCGCCGTTCTCATAAAGATTCACCAGCGACGAAAATATTCGCTGGTGCTCAAAATGATAAAACGCCGATTCGGTTACAAGCAACGCCACCTGACCGATACATGCCGGGTCTATGATCATCGACCCGAGAACCGCTGCCTCAGCCTCGATGCTCTCCGGCATACTTCTGTTCATCAGGTGTTCGCTTATGCGGATCGGCCCCGAAACCTCTCCGTTCTCGCCAGGCTTACTTATCTTCCTGGGTTTCACTCACTGCCTCTTCCTGACTTACGACTACAACCTTTACGGATGCCGTCAGGTCACCGGCGAATTTCAGACTTACTTCATAGGTGCCCACTTCTTTGATGTGGTCCATCTTCACTACTTCATCGGCAACTTCAAAGCCCTGTCCGCGCAGGTTCTCAGCAACTTCCTTGCTCGTTACAGAACCGAACAGATGACCCTGTTCATTCGCCTTCGATGCGATGATCACTTGTGCGCCGTTCACCGCGGCAGCAGCCTTCTCAAGCTGAGCCTGAACAAGCCGACGCTGTTCGGATCTCTTGGCCTTCTCCTCTGAAAGCGACTTGATATTCGTTTCAGAAGCCTCGATCGCTATCCTCTGGGGGAACAAAAAATTTCTGGCATGGCCCGTGCTGACTTCTACTATGTCGCCAAGCCATCCCAGTTTCTCTACATCCTGGCACAGCAATACTTTCATGCTAAATCTCCCGATTGATTTTCCGATACTTGCGGCCCAGCGTCAATTAAATTGCCGGACCGAAAAATTTTTCCGCTACTTACGCCCTTCCAGGACGCTTTTCGCACGCAAAAACTACGCCGTGAACGGCAGCAGGCTCATGAACCTCGCTTGCTTGATCGCCGTCTGAACCATGCGCTGGCAATGTGCACAGTTGCCGCTGCGTTTGCGGCTGAATATCTTGCCGCGGTTCGTCAGCAGCTTTTGCAGAGTATCGATGTCTTTATAATCGATGTAACTCCTCTTCTCACGGCAAAAACGGCATTGCGTTTGCTCACGCACCACCGGCGTCTTCTTTTTGTTCTTGAACGGTTTACTTGGCTTCTTCATGGAACTTATATCTCCTGTCTTATTCTGTCTTCTGAATTCTGTCTTCTATTTAGAATGGAATATCATCATTCGGTGCCCCGCCGCCATTATCGAAATCCCCGCCCGGTTCCGATATAGCCGGTTCCGCTTGTGCCTGTCTGGCCCCGCCACCGCCGCCACCTTGATTAGGACTGCCAAGAAGCTGGAAATTCTCGATTGTTATCCGATGCTTGCTCTTCTTGGTGCCATCCTGCGCGGTCCATGTATCGTATTGAAGCCTGCCTTCAATGAACAGCGGGTTGCCCTTCTTGCAATACTTGTTCAATGTTTCCGCCGGCTTACCAAAAGCCCTGCAGTCCACAAAACATGTATCTTCCTTCATGCTCCCGTCCTGGCCCTTGTACTTACGCGTCACCGCAAGACCAATATCCACCACCGCCGTCTGGCTCGGTAGATATGATAACTGCGGATCGCGAGTCAAATTACCCAGCATGATCACTTTATTGAAAGCAGCCATATTCTTTCCTCATTTATGCCGACTGGCCTGCAGCCGACCAGCCGATAATCATTATGCCTCATCGCCAGGTGCTTCGGCCTCTCTTGTCCGCTCGCCGCGATCTTCATACCTCGGTCTGTCGCTCCCGCCTTCGTATCTGCCACGGCCGCCTTCGTACCTGCCGCCGCCGCGATCTTCATATCTGCCGCCGCGATCGCCGCCGCCTTCATAACGGTTTTGCCTCTCGCTTTCAGCAGGTATCTCACCGGCTTCAACTCTCTCAAGCGGTGTCTTTCTTTCCATATCTTCTTTGGTGATCTTCTCGCCGCGGATGATAAGCACGCGCATGATACGCTCGCTCAAACGAACGTCACGCTCGATACCCGTTATCTTAGACGGATCAGCATTGAAGTACACCAGGATATATGTACCACGCGTCTTCTTGTTGATCTCGTAAGCAAGCCTGCGATCATCCCACTTTTTCATTGAGATAACCTCAGCCTCGCCCCTGTCGAGTATCTTCTTGATCAAACCATTGATGCCGTCCCAGTCTGAAGCAGCTTCTGCGCTATCGATCAGGAACAAGGCCTCGTACAATCTTTTGGCAGTATCCAATTAAATACCTCCTATAAGAACTTTCATTATCTTACGTTTTTAGTTTCTATTTTTGATCCGGGCCTTTAGCCTCTGGATCCTTATTAAACTTATTCATCGCCGCGTTTATGCCTTTATCGGCCCAGCATAAAACCGCTTCCTTCGCCCGGCCGCTTGCTTCCTTAAGCAGTTTGGCCTGCTCGCCGTCGGGCCTCATCAGCACATAATCGCGGCTTATACCAACCGCCCTGCCGATGCCAACTCGCAGCCTCGCGAAATCCTCGCTGCCAAGCTTGCTTATGATATCGCCAAGCCCGTTGTGACCGCCCGCCGAACCTTTCGCCCGCAGCCTTATCACACCCGGCTCAAGCGCCAGATCATCCGCGACCACCAGCAGTTCGGTTATCGCCAGCTTGTAAAATCCCATCGCCGTCGCAACCGACTGACCACTGCGATTCATATACTGCTGCGGCTTTAACAATATTAACTTTTTACCTTTATACTCGCCCTGGCCGAATACTGCCGAAAACTTCTGGGTCCGCATCTCGATCCCAGCCGCCCTGGCCACTTCGTCCAAAACGTCAAATCCAGCGTTATGCCGGGTACCTTCGTACTCTCGACCCGGATTGCCAAGCCCGACTACTATCTTAACCTGGCTCACCGTCTTGTTCTCTGCCTTAAACAGCTTCTCGAAAATACCCATGCCGCTCGCTCGTCCTGCCTTTTAACCCGCAACTCGTAACCCGTAACTCGCAACAAGCATTTGGGTTCCAGATCCCTGAGCTAAAAAAACTCCGGACCAAATCGGTGCCTTAGGCCTTCTCGGCCTCTTCTTCACCTTCCTTCTCCTTGCGACCGATGATCTCAGGAGTTGCAGGAACTTCTTCACCTGCCTCTTCGGCTTTCTCAACCAGCACATGGCAGCTCAGCACAAGAGTATCGCCGTCTGTAACAAGCGTTACGCCAGCCGGCAGCTTGACATCCTTGGCATGTATCGAATCGCCAACACCAATATCCTTTATGTTCATAAT